>Ga0315279_10000464_pt1 | contig 80732 bp, 83 predicted proteins | sample YL17G06_20_MG_FD_203694 | JGI IMG/M metagenome (GOLD analysis project Ga0315279, IMG submission 203694) | Sediment microbial communities from Yellowstone Lake, YNP, Wyoming, USA - YL17G06_20 | ecosystem: Environmental > Aquatic > Freshwater > Lake > Sediment | place: USA: Wyoming | collected...
GATCGGTCCAACTCGACTGCCAGCGCCTCGGTCACTTCGCGGCCGGGAAGCTCGCGGGCCGTGCGCAAGCCGATGCCGAACCGCGATTTGTCCGCCGACCTCAATTGCTCGACCAGGAGCGGAACACCGGCAGACTGCCGGGCCAGAATCGCCCCACGGGTCGCCTCGAGAAGATTCTGCTTGGGCACGTTCGAATGGCGGATCGTGTCATACAACTTCATGGCTTCGGCGAGTTTTTCTTCGGTAAGAAACCTCTCCGCACACAGGATGCATCCTTCGGCAGCCGCCGGGCGAACCCCGGCTGGCGCGTCGGCCAAAGATCGCTCAAGAGCATTGGCGGCCTGATCGCCACCGATGCGGCCCAAGGCCACGGCTGCGGCCGACGCCACGTCCGAGTCAGCATCCTTAAGCCTTTCTACGAGCCCGTCGACCGCCCCTGCATCGCGGCGACTGCCGATAGAATTGATCGCCCCGATTAGCAGCATACCCCGCAACTTGCCCAACGCATCGCGAAGGGCCTCGTCTGCGGCTGGACCGGGAATCGCCTCTAGAGCTATCCGTGCCCATGACGCCAGCCTCTCGTCCGACAGGAGTGCCGCCAGTGCCGGGACCGCGTCCTTCGTGCCGTAGATGGCCAATTGCTTGCAAGTGATAGCTTTGTCCTGGGGCGGTGCGTCTGACTGGAGCACGCTGATCAGCTTGCGCTGCTTTTCCTCGCGGGAGTTCTGGTTATCGGCAGTGGCAACACGGTTTTGGCCGGTGGCCATAGCTGAAACCACCACCGCGATGAAAACAACACACCATGCGAAACATCGATTTTTAAACATCATAATTATCCTTTTAGTCTTATGGGCCCTTTCGGAACACTGAATGCTAAAGCCGCCACGGTTCGCGCAGCGCCTCGGAACGCAGCCGGTTGGCTTCTTCGTCGCCGATGAACTCGTTCTTTTTGGGATCGTAGTAGAGCTTGCGGCCTAAGAACAGCGAGATGTTGGCCGCATGGCAGGCAATATGCGAGTGGCAGGCCACATCGGCGTTGGCCCGTGGCTGACCTCACGACTTCACGCAGTCAAGAAAATCACGCACGTGGAAGTCCGCCGGATAGCCGGTGATTTTGGCACGGCTTCCGGTGAGTAACGCCGTCGAACTCGCGGCTAACTCGCCGTCATCGCCTGTCTCCACCCAGCCTGCGTCACCTTCAAACCGCACCGGGCACGACCCTAGTGGGAGCCATCCGTCGTTGCGCATAACCAGCTTGACACCGTTGGCATAGCGCGCGTGCAACTGGCCACCCTGTGGCTCGTACTCCACCGGGGCCGTCTGATCGGCATCGTTGGCCCACTGGCAGATATCCACACAATGGGAACCCCATTCCAGGCATCCGCCACCTACCATGCCTCCACCTTTTTCGAAGTTGAAGCCATCGAGGAGTCGCCGGTTGAACGGTCGCCAGGCCGCGGGCCCGAGGTACAGGTTCCAGTCCACTTCCTCTTTGGGCGGTTCTGGTTCCGCCGGAGCCCAACCACTGGTCTCGGTCCCCAACCCACCCGGATGGGCGTGGAGCGTTTCGAGCTTGCCGAGCTTCCCACTGCGGGCCAACTGGACTGCGAAGGCGAAATTTGGCAGGCTTCGGCGCTGCGTGCCAGCCTGGAACACGCGGCCTGTCCGGCGGAACGTCTCGGCCAACGCCAGGCTCTGCGCGATGTTCTTCGTGCAGGGCTTCTCGCAATACACGTCCTTGCCGGCCTTAGCCGCCAAGATAGAAGCGGTCGCGTGCCAGTTCGGACCCGTGGCTATCAACACCGCGTCGAGGTCACTGCGGGCCAGCAAGTCGCGCATATCGATGTACATGGCACAATCCTGGTTGCCGTACTTGGCATCCACCATTTTCTTGACGGCCTCGCGGCGATTAGACCGTACGTCGCAAACGGCCACGAACTGCACGTCCGGCTCCTGCAGGAAACATCCCAGCACGTAAGTACCCCGATTACCAATCCCGATGCCGCCCAGCACGATTCGTTCGCTTGGGGGCACACTGCCGTCCTTGCCCAAGACGGCGACTGGAATCACCTGCGGCGCCACAAGTAAGGCACCAGCCTGGACGGCGGTCTTCAGAAATCGCCGCCGGTTGAGATGAACTCCTTCTTCACACATGCTTGGTCTGGTGTTGGGTAAGTGTTCACGAGTTACAGTTGTCACACTTTTCATTTTTCTTCCTTCTCATTTCCTGGAACAAAAAGTTTAATGCTTCGATTCTTGCCGATGTTAGTCGAGGTTATCAATTATAATTTCGTCTGACATTTGGCTTTTACGCTACGCACAAACACTCTTATGTTTCTTAATGCCATATCATACAAGAAATTCCCTTGAATATCCACAAATCGAACTGCGAATTCGCACATCGTGCTTTTAATATTACCAAAAACTCTAAAATTGGCGGTCCAGAACCATTCTTGCCCCACCATTGTTTTGTCATTCCGTGCTTACCTGCACCGGCAATATGTTGCCCGGGGACACGGAATCCGTTTTATGTCATTGCGAATCCGCCGTAGGCGGATGTGGCAATCTCATTCTACTAACCACTAACGACTATTCACTAACCACTATCTCGCCCCTACCCGGCGTGGTGGGGGTTATCTTCTATTGTTAGCTACTTTCACGATCTTTCTGCACAATTCCACGAATTTCTTATATGAGAGATCACTCTTCGCATCATTTGTTCTCAAAGCACAGATTTTGAAGTCAACCGGCCCGGTTCCATCACCAACGTGGTCGACTGAAGGCAGCAAAGCAAATTGTTTCTTGTAGTTTCTACCATGCTTCTTTGATGCTTTGTTGTCATACCTGCTTAATAGAGCCCAATCTAGTTTCTCCTCCGTATAGGCACCTTTCCCTTTAGAGTCAGAAACTGCTTTATGTATGGCTATTTTGTATTCTTCGTTTGTGGCTGTTTTGTTCCTTCTTTTCCGGTCGCGCCTGACATGGGCAACCGCTTTTCGGTGAAGCCACCTCCCATAATGGGCTTGAGTGACAGTACCTTCAAGAAACTTTGGAATCTGATATTTCCGCATCATTTAGTTTCCGCATAACGTCAACCTCACCGGCCCTCAGAAACCGACGGTGAAGGAGTGTCCGTATGCAGCCACTGGTTAGTCGCTAGAACTAGAATTTATGCATTATCATCAATACGTATAAAAACTACATCACTATCACTATAGGGAACTGAGATTGTAATGCTTCTGCCATCCTCTGTAATTGCCTCGAAACAAAGAGAATGGGGTGGGGCTCCGAAATCGTCAGAGACCATCCCATGAATAAGCTCACGACCACTTGAGTAATCTAATGGTAATACTCCACCGTCTACAAGCGGTAAATAAACCTTAAGATTTTTCATCGATACAACCTCTGAATATACATGATTAACGATTGTTTATATAGTTTCCGCATAACAATGCGGCTCACCGGCCGCCGGTTCGGCAATAATAATTTTCAGTCACAATCCTTCGACTCCGCTCATGCTTGCAGTGAGCTTGCCGAATCTGATGGTGAGCAAAGTCGAACCATTCTAACTGAAGTTTTATCATTTTGTCATCAGACGCTGTTTATATTTATATTGCATAATATCCTCACCCCCAAAACCGGTCAAACCAAAAATTTCCGCCACCGGCATCGAGTATCAAGTATCCAGAATCAAGTATCCAGAATCAAGTATCCAGAATCGAGTATCCAGAATCGAGCATCCAGTATCGAGTATCGAGCATCGAGAATCGAGTATCAAGCACCCCCTCACCAATTAACCAATTAACTTGCCTTCGTGTCTTCGCGGCTGCTTTTTATTCTTGCTTAATCAGTGTTAATCCGTGTAAATCCGTGTCTGAAAACAAATCGTCCGGATTATTCAAAATCCACATCCGGCACCTCGCGGACGGATGGGTGGACGCTGAAGTAGTCCTGCGACTCAAAACCGAATATGCCGGCGATGATTCTGCTCGGGAAGGTTTCGCATTTGTTGCGATAGTCACGCACATTTCCGTTGAAGAATCGGCGTTCCGCCTGGATGCGGTCCTCCGTATTAACCAACTCCCGCTGGAGCTTCAAGAAATTTTGGTCCGCTTTCAGTTGAGGATAGTTTTCCACGACCGCCAGAAGCTGCTGCAGCGCATCGACCAATTGGTTCTCATCGACCGCCTGCTCCTGCGGAGCTCCCTGGCTGGCTAAACACTGCGCACGCAATTGAGTAACGCGCTCGATGACCTCCCTTTCATGGGCTGCATACCCTTTGACTGTGGCAACCAGGTTGGGTATCAGCTCATACCGCCGCTTCAGCTCCGTGTCGATATCGCTCCACGCATCGCGAATATGGTTTCGCAAGGCCACCAGCGTATTGTAAGTCAGGACAACGTAAATGACCGGCAGCAAAAAGACAACTACGACCAGTATCAAAAGTCCCCACATAATCACATCCTTGAAAACAGATATTCCGGTAAAAATGACCTGACGGTGATGAGTCGATTTAAGTTTGGCTCTATTTGTTCCGGCGATAACTGAGAATTAAACGACATAGCCAGCGCACCGCCCTCAATCTCTATGGTCAGGTCGGTATTCGATAAAAGATACTCAATCATACGAGCATTACAAACATCATAAGCGAACTTCTTGTCCCGTGAGCGGACACAGAACTTACGAGAGAATTCGTGCGACTCAAAATCAATGTCATCATATCCTATCGCCTGGGCCATCTTCGAGAAGATGTCCTCCGGGCCAATGACCAGCTCCGGGAAGGATGTCGGCAGGTGCAGGATAAAGAACGAGATGTAGTGGTCCTGGGTGCTCTTGCCGGAGCCTGTTCTGTAGTGGTAGTCGAACATGGTTACATCATAATCCTTGTAGTTGCCGGAGAGGATATTGAATGCGTAGCGATTCGACCCGACCCGAAGTTTGTCTAAAAAGCTATAACGCTTGGCTATATCCCAGTTCTTGTTAGGCGCAAAGCTCAGACCAAGCTCGGCCGCCAGCTTGGCCATCGCCTCACGCCGTTTTTGAGCGCTGATATAGGCAAGGACCGAAACGACGACAATAATCGCAATGAAACCAACGATAATTAGAGGTTCCACTTTCTATTCCTTTTACTTATTCCTATATGATATTCAGGACATCCGACTTATTATCGTCAAGTCCACAGTCCGTAAGGACTCCTTCGGAGGATGCCTGCCGGCAATGGCTTACGCCATTGTAGCTTCTATTTACCCCCAACGTCAAACTGTTTAGCCCCGCAATCCTGCCCTCGAACGCCTGCCCATAGGTGTGCTCCGCACACCGTTTTTCCTAATTATCGATTGTTGATTATTTATCGTCACCTCACGACCTTCCGCACCCAACCAAAAACTTGTGGACATCTTACGACCAAACGAGTAATCTACTGCCAAATCGAAGATAGCATAATGGAGTTAGAACCTATGCAAGAAAATGCAAAAAACAATAGCGATACTGAAATCAAGACGCCGCCGGTAGGCCTTGCAATCTTTGCAATGGTCGGGCCGTCAATGGTCTGGTGCGCAGAATACATCGGCTCCGGCGAAGTCATCCTTGCCACCCGCACCGGCGCCATCCTCGGCTCCGCCGTCCTTTGGATGATTGTAGTGGTTATATTCTTGAAATACTGGATTGGTATGAGCGGCGCCCGTTATACCGTCTGCACCGGCGAAGGTATGGTTGATATGTTCGACCGTATCCCTGGCCCGCGTCACTGGGTGGTCTGGGTTGTGCTGGTGGCCCAGTTCATAGGTGCCACCTTTTCGATAGGCGCACTTGCCACTGCTGCCGGCGCCTTTGTGAACAATATCGTTCCAATCGGCGCAACCTTGAGCGGCTGGCTTGTCGCATTTTTTGCGGTTGCCGTCGTATGGTCAGGGGTGTTTGGCGTCCTGGAAATAGTAATGAGCATCTTTGTTTTTATTATTGTGGTCGGTGTCATGTACGTTGCTATCCACGTCTTCCCCGGCCTTTCGGAATTTCTGCAAAGTCTTACCTTCCAGGTGCCGCAGGTCCCCAAGTGGGCACTTGCCGTTGAAGGCGTTAACCGAAACCCGTGGAAGGAGCTGTTGCCTCTTGCCGGCTGGGGCGCAGGTGGTTTTGCAAGTCAGGTATGGTACACCTACTGGGTTTTGGGCGCCGGCTATGGGGCAGCAGCCGGCAGGGGCTATGGCAAAGCAGCAGATGTATCCATCCTGCGGCAAATGACCCGTGACACCGCGAAAAAAATAAAAGGCTGGTGCCGCGTCCTCTATGCAGACGCTTCGCTGGCTATGGTGATAGGAATTGTGGTAACCGGCTCGTTTTTAATCGCGGGGGCCGGCGTCCTGCGAACAGCCCAAATAATCCCGCCAAAAAACGAGCAGGTCGCACTTGAGCTGTCAAAGCTCTTCTCGTTAAGATGGGGCTCGGTCGGAGGGTTTCTATTTCTATTGGCAGGGGCGGCTGCGCTGATTTCAACACAGGTCGGACAACTGGCTGGCTGGCCACGCCTGCTCGCTGATTCGTTCCGCCTTTGCATCCCAGGCTTCAACAAAAAATTTGCTTGGAAAACGCAGTTTAGATTTTTCCTGCTTTTCTTTTTGTGCACGAATATGATTATCGTATTCGTTTTTAAGAAGAAGCCGGTGGCTCTGGTTCAGTTCTCTGCTATTCTTGATGGTCTGCTTTTGACGCCGTTGCAGGCAATATGGGTTGCGATTGGGCTTTTTGTAGTGATGCCTAAACTTTTATCTAAAGATGCGTTTGAAGTTCTCAAACCAAACCGGATATTTGCTGTCGGGTTAATTATCGCCTTTTTGGTATTTGGTTATTTCTGTGTCTTCCAGATACCAACAATTTTTTCACGATGACTGTTTGGGGATTAAGGGTATTTAAGTAGGTTTGCCGAACAATGTCAGCGGACTCGTTCTTACTATCTTCACTTTCGCAAATTCTCCTGCTAAAGAAGGCAGCCCATTAAAGACAACAATCCAGTCCTCAGAAGTCCTGCCCATCAATTGCGGTTCGGCTGCACCATCGCCGGAATTTCGATGCGATTTTTTGCTTAGGCCCTCAACCAGCACCTTTATTTCTTTACCCAGAAGCTCCAGACTCAACTGGTCGCTTATCTTTTCCTGCGCATCGAGCAACTCTACATTTCGCCTTTGTTTTACTTCGGCAGGGACATTGTCTTCCAACCTTTTGTCGGCGGCTGTGTCCGGCCGGGCCGAATACTTAAATATAAAGCAATTTCTGTATCTGGCTTTTTTGACAAGTTCAACCGTAGCTATAAAATCCTCTTCGGTTTCGCCGGGGAAACCCACTATAAAATCACCTGCAATTGCAATCCCCGGCACAATAGCTCTGGCCCTATCAAGAAGCTCCAGATACCAGTTTGCAGTATAGTGGCGATTCATTGCACGCAGGATTTTATCTGAGCCGCTCTGCGCAGGTATATGCAGATAATTGCAGACCTTTGGGGAACCAGCCATAATCTGAAGAATCTGGTCAAAGAACTCCTCGGATGGATAATTGGTTACAAATTTAATCCACTCAATACCCTCGATGTTACCTGCCATTGAAAGTAAATCAGCTAAGCAATACGTCTTCTCGCCGTTTTTATATTTGTATGCGTTCACTCTTTGGCCAAGCAGCGTAACTTGTTTCACGCCGTTATCTGCAAGTTTTTTTATCTGCTCAATTATTGCTTGGGGGGAACGACAAACTTCAGGCCCACGCACATAAGGCACGATACAGAAACTACAAAAATTGTTACAGCCGTGCATCGCTCTAACAAACGCCTGTCCAGGTATCTGTCTATCCTCAAGCCCGTATGCAGACTCAAATTCTTCGAACTTCTGCGTTTGCTTTGAACTTACCTTGCGGATTCTATTCGTTACCGCCACAGTCTTTTTCTTCTCTCGCAGCGCCTTTGTTACGAGCTTTGTTATCTCTGGTATTTGTGCCGGCCCACAGACAATATCGACTGCCTTGTGTTCAAGCAACTGCTCGCCGAGCCGCTGGGCCATACAGCCGATTACGCCGACCACCATATCAGGCCGACTTTCTTTTATGTGCGCCAGATTTCCAAGATGTGAAAGGACGCGCTGTTCGGCGTGCTGCCGAACCGAACAGGTATTTATCAAAACGACATCAGCCTCTTTCTCGCTTTCGGTTATTTTAAATCCTGACTCTTTAAGCGCAACAGTTACCAGAGCGGTGTCGAGCTTATTCATCTGACACCCGAAACTGCGGATGAAGATTGTTTTACTCATAGCGTGTCATAAAATGGTTTCGGGTATTCGACCATTCCATTTATTTCTTTCAAAGCATCCTCTACTGTTCTGTTACTCGTCAAATGATGGGTGTCATTCTGAGGCGCAGCCGAAGAATCTCACTTACGCAGGCCATATCCTTCGCTTCGCTCAGGATGACAATTCATCAAATCAGGTGTAACAAAGCACTACCAGTTCCAATGCTAAAAACGCATTATCGGGAGCATCAAAAGGAGCTTTAATATCATACTCGCTTGCTTTCTGAAAGCCAAACTTTGGATAATACTCAGGATGCCCGACAACAATGACCGAAGAGTATCCCATGTCTTTAGCTCGTTTTAATCCCTCTCTGATAAGCTTGCCGCCAATACCCATTCTTTGATAACTCGGATGCACACACATTGGCGCCAAGGCAAGGGAAGTATGCCTTACACCTCCATCGTTAATTTTCACCGGATGGAATAATATATGTCCGATGACGTCATCGTTATATTCAGCAACCAAAGATAATTCTGGAATAAAGTCTGATGTATTCCTTAGCTTTTCAATCAGTAAGCATTCATTTTTTTGCCCAAACGCCAGCTCATTCACTTTAGCAATCTTCGAGTAATCATCTTCAGTTTCAGGCCTGATGATTATTTGCATTAATCTCTCCAAAAACACCTTCAATATTCAAAGTAGTTTGCAATCAATGCTCGTGCTGCTCTGTTGTCGGCGGCTGCCCCGCTTCAGTGTGGTGGGCAGGACCCAGATCAGCGGGGTGTAGCCCTTCACAATTTCAGATTGCAAATTTCAAATTTCCCGTAGATGAGTATAACAGCCCCGCCGTTAAATATCAATACGGGCCAGTCGAAGGTGGACCGGCCAGCGAGCGATTGAGCTGGCGCTGCAATTCTTTGAGGCGGTTCACTTCCTCAAAGCCCAACAAGATAATCGGGAAAGCTGTCTTATTATGCAACAGCGGCTCATCCATATTTACCCACTGACGGCATAAGTTTCCATCAGGCGTCCCCGGTATTGGCGAAAAGTCCGCCAGCACGCCGCGAATACCCAAGCTATTGACAAAACGGATTGTTGCCTCAAGTTCGCCGGCGGTTGTATTTGGGTGGCCAAGAATTTGATAGGCCTTGATGTTCGCTGCTTCCGCTCCTGCGTCGGTTAGATGCGCGACTGCCTGCAAAAGTTCCACGCAGGAGACTTTTGAGCCTGTTTGTTTTTGCCATTGTAAAGAAGCGCTTTCAAGTCCCAGATAGAAGGTCTTAAAGCCGGCCTGCACCATAAGAGCAGCTATCTTTTGTGTAACAAAGCGGGCGTTGAGGGCATTAGGCGTATGAAAATTTATCCGCCAGACGTGCGGCGGATTCACTTTTATACATCGCTTGATAACCTCATTCAAAAAAGGCGCCAGCACCTGCTCAGAATCAAAGAGAAGAGCATCATCATAAAAGGCGATGTCCTCTGCATCCAGCTTGCACAATAACTCCAATTCCGACAGCGAGCGCTCAAGGGGCCTTGCTTTGAATTTGCCATAAACCTTTGGCACCGAGCAGTAAGTGCAGTTGAATGGACAGCCATCGGCTAATTTTAGAATCCCGACATTTAGCTTATCGTAAATCTCCCATAAGGCCGGCTGCTCGAGGTCGCCGATAACCCCCAGATAGTTCCATAGCGGCTCAAGATTTGTCCCCACTGCTAAAAAATCTGCTCCTAATTTTTCGGTGTGACTGGTGCAAACTGTAACGTAGTTGCCGCCTAAAATGATTTTTGTCTTCGGCAAAACCTCTCGTAAGTCTTCTAAAACTTCCTCCACGCCTTTATACCAGTAAGTCATTATCGTCTGCACAAATGCAAAATCATAGGGCCCTTGTTGTGATAGAAACTTTCTGAAGGTATCGCGAGGCAAACCAAATCGTCGATAGTATCGTGGAATTGTCGCAAAGCACTGTGGCTTGGCGACCTTCTCAGAATAGAACCTGCCTCGTCCCCATTTGTCTGATTGAAGTTCCTTTCGCCCGGCTACCAGAGGGTGCAGCCGGTCAAGATAATCGAAAAGTTGAAAATCAGCCTTTCCGCGCAGATACCCTGCGACACTGAGCATCCCGTATGGTTTAAGCCAGAAATCGAACGCAGTAAAGTCGTAAATCGGCGGATTCACCAGCAGGATTTTCGGCTTCATATTCCGCCTGTCAGATTCCTTGCGGGCATTTTAGCCAAACTGCATCGCTTCGTTAATCAGCCTTCTTCGACTACCTTCAGTCCCATCAGTGTGCCTAAGTTCTTGATGTTCTGCAAACGGTCGCCGTAGAATAAGACGCGGTGCAGGTGCTCAACCATACCGCCCTCGACCACGCCGCCGCCCCAGTTATCCAGCATCTTACGAGCATCGGCAACTTTAGTAGCCATTTTGCTGCGGCAGGCGCGGTCAACATCGGGACTGCCGATTATCTTGCCTGTAGAAATCAGGATAGTGTCGAGGTTAATCAGTTTAGCGCACGTGATTGGCTGGCCAACACGATATTTTACCCGAAGCGCAGCTCCTTTATACCGCTCCAGGTGGTTACGAATGTCGTATGGACATCTTGGCCCATCGGGACCATCCATCTTTGTGGCGCTGACGCAGTGCGCATGAATGACCGTGTTGGTTGAGGTATCAAAGACCGGGTCGCTTATAAAGCCCGGCACTCCGAAGGCATACCAGAACATCAGCATCGTCAGGGTCGAATCCATATCCGCCTCACAGGCCGCGACTATGCCCTGGTCATTGAGCTTGCTGAACCCCAGGCATTGATAGCCATACTGGTCGAGCGGAAAGCCGCCCAGACAGTTAATCGTGATTGCTCGTGCCTTCTCTTCGGTGATAAGCTGCTTCATTGTAAAATAGACACGCGAGGCGTTGCGGATATCATCTTTGGATGGCTCAATTACTTTGTCGGCCCCTTTAATCCATTCTTTAGTCTCGGCCTCAACCAATTTATTGTCAATACTGTCATATATTTTCTGAAACCTATCATATTCAATCTGCACAACATCGACGCCGAATTTTTCTTTGAGCTTTGGCGAAAGCGTTGTCCCCCACTGATTACCAATATGGATAATTCGAGTCTGACGAAGGCGCGGCGCTACACGCATTACACCGGCAAGCTCGGTAATCTCGCCATAGTTGCTCGTGGCCAGCAGGACAATTTTTTTACCGACTCTTGGAAGCTTGGTGATTTTGCACCAGTCGTGGCCGCTGTAGGGCTGTGAGAAAACAACCGTAGGGAAACCAGCCTCAAGTATCGGCGCTATTACCGACTCAACAATACAAGTCAGGTTGAAGGCCAGCACGCCGTCCGCTTCTGCGAATTTTGCAGCCACCTTTGCCGCCTCTTCCGGAGATTGCACCAGCTCTCCGCCTACGAACTTAACGTCGCCGAGTTTCCGTTCGGTCTCGGCCAGGTGTCCCTCCAGCATCGCAATCTCCGCACCGATGTCAAGGTCAGGTTTGGGCCAGCCGCCTGACCCACCGACAAAAACCTTGTGAATTTTAACCGGCGGCAGCTTAGGCGGCCAATCTTCACTTCTTGTCGCTGCTGAAGATAGCTCGCCCAGACCTGTTCCCAATAGAACTGCTCCTGCTGCACCTGCTTCTAAAAACTCTCGTCGATTCATTAAATCACTCACGATTTTGCTCCTTATAAATCTTGTATTTTTCAAATGAGCTTCTAAACGTCCGTTCCTATGGCCGGTAAGATAATCTATATTCTGATTCATTGTCAATGACTATCATTTCAGGAAATGCCAAAGCCGCAAAATTACCTGATTCCCCTGTAGGTTTTAAGAAGTATGTGGCGATATATAGTAAGTGAAGGTTTGTGAATCTCATTATAATAAATTTTCCACGCGGCTTGTAACGCACTTGCTGCCGGTTACACACTCAGGAGCCTTCCATAGTGGGTGAAATCGAATTTATTTTTCTGGATGTTGCACGGACTATCGATGAAAAGGCAGTTGGCGCAAAGGCGATAAGTCTTATCCGTCTGAAGCGAATCGGCCTTAGTGTCCCTGCCGGATTCTGTATTACGGAGGCGGTTTTCCGGCAGCATTTACAGCAGAACAATCTTACCGGCCGGTTGAAATCAGTAGTAGATACCCTTGCAACAGCCCAGCCATCGGATAGGGTCTCTATCCTGTCAGACCTGAGACAGGCTATCAGCGAGGCGCCTTTAGCAGGGGCGGTCGGCCGGAAAATAGAAGAGCATTATCGTGCGCTTGGGGCAGGGTGCGTTGCAGTTCGCTCGTCGGCCACCGCTGAGGATTTGCCCGGGCACTCCTTCGCAGGTCAATATGATACCTATCTGGGCATTACAAACATCGATGGCTGCATTGAGGCCGTCAAGAAATGCTGGGCCTCGCTATGGACGGAGCGGGCATATAACTATCGGCAAAAAAATGGTTTTGACCATCTTGTTGTCAGTATGGCCGTGATTGTCCAGCAGCAGGTAGAACCAGACGCCGCTGGGGTGGCTTTCAGTGCCGATCCGGTTTCGGGCAGCCCCAGCCGAATTGTCATCGAGTCGTGCTTCGGTCTGGGAGATGCTCTGGTCGGCGGCAAGGTTCAGCCCGACCGCATTGTCCTGCGGAAGAAAAACCTTGCACTTGTCCGATGGGATATTCCAAGCAGACAAGCCGAACGTTCGACTACTGAAAACACCGGCGTTTGTGAAAAGAAAACTTGTTCTGAAGATGCTCCCAAACCTTCACTCGACCTTGTTTCAGCCAGGAAACTTGCTCGATACGTCAGGAAAATAGAGAGCAAATTCGGTTGTCCCCAGGACATCGAATGGGCTATTCGTGAGGGTCGGTTTTATTTTCTCCAGGCCCGGCCGGTAACGACCAAACCACTGGCAAAATCGTGGGAGGAGCGGCAGGTCTGGACCAACCTTAATCTTGGCGAGGTTGCTCCGGACGTTATGACACCTTTTACCTACTCTGCCATCGAATCGATGTTCAAATTACTATTCGGCTCAATGTATCGTCTATTCGGTGCGGACATTGACAAGAGTCCCATCGCTGCTCTTGTTGCCGGAAGGATTTATTTCAATATCAATACGGGTCTGGCCATCATTCGGCCATTCATCTCTAATATGCCCGGTGTTGTCGATTTCGCCGACAATTTTGGCGGTGAGCAAAAAAGGATGTATAATCTTGGAATGGATATCCCCGATGAGGATATGCCTGATGTCGGTTTCAACTGGCTAAAATACATCCTGTCGTGGCCTTGCATTATTTATGACTTCATTTCCCATCGACCCAAGAAAGGAAATGACTTTCTGGTAAAATTCAGAGCTCGCGCCGACAAGCTTCTGGATCTCGATGTCGAATCTATGAGCACAGACGAGCTTGCCAGGAAGGTGGCAAGATTCCCTCAGGAAAATTGGCGAGATGCCGGCTTGCTGTATTTAGTAACCGGCGCCCCCGCCCTGTTACTATTTCGCAAGATCTGCCGAGACTGGCTCGACGACAAAGACCTCACTATGGCTAATCAATTGTTTTCCGCGCTCGGTGGTATGGCCGACATTGAAGCAAGCCTCCAGCTTTGGCGTCTGGCTGAACTGGCGCACCAGGACAAAGAGACCGAAACGGCTCTATTATCTGAAGGAACATTCCAGCAAATCCGTGAAAGACTCCATAATATCGAGTTTGGCAGTCGTTTTCGGGCTGCGTGGGATGCTTTTATGAGTGAGCACGGCCATCACTGCCGCGGTGAGCTTGAAATGCGCAATCCCCGCTGGGCTGAGCTGCCGGACTACATTCTGGGAATAGTCCGCGGCTATCTTCATTCTGTCGGACAGGTAAACGCAGTAAATAAGCAGCAACAACTGGCTGAGCAGCGTCAGCAACTGACGGACCAATGCCGACAAAGATTGAAAAATCCGATTAAACGACTGCTTTTTAATTGGTCTCTTAAGAGATGCCGGAAGCTCGCAGTCAACAGAGAGAATTGGAAGAATGAAGCTGTCCGTCAGGTTACCGCCATACGCCGGATGCTTTTGGCTCTGGGTGAGAGATTGCAGCAGCAAGGCATTCTCAAGGAGCAGGATGACATATTCTTCCTGGAGATTGGCGAGATTGAAAGCGTCGCTGCCGGCCAGGCCGATTTTAATGTGAAACATCGCATCGAAACTCGCCGGGCCGAGTATGAAAAGAATAAGTCCTCAACGCCTCCGCCTGTCGTTGTTGGCCGATTCGACCCGGGCAAAGACACTGCTGCGCAAATTGACACCACAGCGAGTGTCCTTAACGGTATTGGCGTTTCCAGCGGTGTTGTTACCGGCAAGGCACGCGTGATTCTGCGAACCGATGAAGACCAGTATGTTGCACCGGGTGAAATCCTCGTTGCGCCCTTTACCGACCCTGCGTGGACGCCATATTTTTTGCCGGCTGCTGGGGTGGTTATGGACCTGGGCGGTGCTCTTTCGCACGGGGCTATCATCGCCCGTGAATATGGCATCCCCGCTGTTGTAAATGTTGGTTTTGCGACTAAAATCATAAGGACCGGCCAGACAATACAGGTGGACGGCAACCGCGGCATTGTCAGGATACTTCGATAAGTTACAATTGATGCTTATGTTAGCGAGACTGAGTATCTGAAGATTTGGGAAAGTTACGAAGCGACATATATGGAAAAAGCCCACTACTGGTTCGTCACACGTATTTTGATGGATTGTCATGTTGAGCCGGAGGCGAAACATCTGGCCTTCGTAAGGGAGATTCTTCGTGGAGTTTATCCTTGAGCGAAGCGAAGGACTCAGAATGACACCCCTCATTTTATTTGTGACAGAGCACTACTTTAATGATTGCATTTGCGATAGCCTTTAGGTGAGAAATACTTTCTATGTATGATATCGTGGTCATAGGCGCCGGGCCTGCCGGAGCAACATTTGCCCGTCTGGTGGCTCGCAGCTACAAGGTTCTGCTGGTTGACAAGAGGTCAATGATAGGCGATAGCAAGGGCAGTTCTTCCACCAAGTGCTGCGGAGGTCTATTAGCTCCGGATGCCCAGGCAATGCTTTCGAAGATGGGGCTTGGACTGCCCAAGAGTGTGTTGGTGGACCCTCAATTGTTTGTTGTTCGTGCGATTGATGTTCAGCAAAACATCGAGAGATATTATCAGAGGTTCTATATAAATATGGATAGGCACAAGTTCGACTGCTGGCTGCTCTCGATGGTCGGGCATAGCGCCGAGGTACGACTGTCATGTGAGTTCAAGTCCTACGAGCAGGACAATGGCTGCTTCAAGGTAAAAATTGCCGATAGCAGGAACAGCTATGTAGAGAAGGCAAAAATACTCGTGGCGGCAGATGGAGCAATGTCCAAGGTTCGCAAGCAGGCCTTGCCCGGCCGCCCCTTACCCAGGACGTATATTGCCGTCCAGCATTGGGTCGAAGCTGACAGCCGGTTGCCGTATTTCTCAACGCTGTTTGCCCCAGAAATCACCGATTACTATTGTTGGACCATACCCAAGGAGGACCATTTGATTATCGGCGCGGCACTTCAACCCCGCCACGATGTTGTAGGCAAATTCAAGCGGTTCAGAGAATGTCTTCGGAACTGTGGTTTTCGGCTGGGCACAACTGTTCACAAGGAAGCCGCATTTCTTCTACGGCCGCTTAGAGCTCAACAGATAGCAACAGCATTAAATGGCATTGCATTTCTTGGTGAGGCTGGCGGCTGGATAAGTCCAAGCTCTGCCGAAGGATTCAGCTACGCTTTCAGAAGCGCCCTTGTGCTGGCGGATGTCCTGCGTGGTGGTCTGGACGGTTTCGAGAAACGCTTTCATCAAAAAACAAGAACAATGCGGACCAACCTGTTTTTCAAGAAATTGAAATCTCAGTTCATTTACGACCCATCACTGAGAAATATTGTGATGAGAAGCGGTCTGCGGAGCCTACGCATCTATGCTTCATAAGTCTGGCACAAAACTACTCAGCCGGCGGAATCGTTACACTTGAATAGCGTTTATTTTTAAAATATCGGTTGTAATCAACTTCTTAAACAGATAGAAAATGAAAGGTTTCAAATGAAAAAGATGTTTGTCATACTGCTCGTTGTAATGGTAATTATGGCCTCGTGTACGAAAATACAGGAAAAAGAAATTGCCAAAGATAAGACGACTTCTGTGTTCCTTCCGAAACCTATTGATGACGATTGGAGTAATTGGCTTGTCGGCGAGTGGGAAGGTTCTGGCGAATCGAATGCGGGAAAAGGTAAAGGTTGGGTGAAAATAGAGCTGGGTTTGAATGGCCAGTTCCTGATTATGAAAGGCGAGGCCGAAATAACCCAAATGACTCCCGAACAGAAACAATACCTTAAAGAGACTTTGCACGCCTCTGATGAAGATATCGAAAAATTTCTAAGTTCGACCTTCAAATCTGTGGAAATTCACACCATCGACCCGAAAACCGGCGAAATCATTGGTTATTTGTTCGACAGTTTGCGTTGTATCGCCAAAGGCACAGGTAACCGCTATGGAAATAAAGAAATTATGAAATGGGAATGGTCCGGGTCCGGACAAGGAACTTCTATACGTATCACAGAAAAAATCAGTGACAATAAGCTTATTATAACTGAAAAATATACCCTGCCGGACGGCAGTATAATGGAGGACAAAGGGGAAATGACCCGTAAGAAAGGGTCATACTAAATCCAGAAAGGAGCGGAAAATATGATAGGATGTTTGATATTAAATGGCATCGCTGGGGGAATAATTGCGACATCAACCGTGTTTTGAGGATAAAGAGTTCCGTAAATTCTAATTACAATTCCATCGGGAAGTAATTTTTGGCGTTGTTAAAGCAGATGTCCTCGACCATTTTGCCCAATAGGGCCAAATCGTTTGGCAAAAGACCGGCCTCGACATCGGCGCCGAGGATGTTGCACAGGATTCTGCGGAAATACTCGTGCCTCGGGTATGAAAGGAAGCTGCGGGAATCGGTCAGCATTCCGACAAAGCGGGCGAGTAATCCTGTATGTGAAAGCACCCTTATCTGCTCTTCGATTCCATCTTTTTGGTCGAGGAACCACCACGCAGAGCCATACTGCATTTTGCCGGGGACTGAACCATCCTGGAAGTTGCCTATCATCGCAGCAAACAGGGCATTGTCCCGCGGATTGAGATTGTAAAGGATAGTCTTTGGCAGCTTGCCGATATTATCCAGCCTATCGAAGAATTTAGCCAGAGGTTTGGCGACTTGCAGGTCGCCGATTGAATCGCAGCCGATATCCGGGCCGAGGTCTTTGAATAGGCGCGTGTTAGTGTTTCTTAGAGCTCCGATATGCAGTTGCTGGACCCAGCCGGCCTCCGCATCCATTACAGCAAACTCAAACATCATTGCCGATTTGAATTTAAGACGCTCGGATAAATCGAGTTCCCCGCCTGACCTTATCTTTTGGAAGATTTTTTTGACCTCGCTGTCGGTGTAGTCTTCAGCGTATGCCGTTTCCAGTCCGTGGTCGGAGAGCCGGCAGCCGTTTTGGTGAAAATAGCGGTGGCGGTCTTGAAGGGCCTCGATGTATGAGTTGAAATCGGATATTTCGACATTGCAGGTCTCCTCAATCTTGTCGATGAATACATTAAGGGCTGATGTATCTTCGACCACCATAGCCTTATCAGGGCGAAAAGCGGTGTGGACTTTTATCTCAAATCCGTTTCTACGGATTTGTTTGTGATGCGATAAAGTATCGAGCGGATCTTCGGTAGTGCAGACCAGCTTAACGTTCATTTTGCGCATTATGTTGCGGACACTAAACTCCGGCTCCCTCAACATATTGCTGGCAGTTTCGTATATTTCTTTTGCGGTCTCGGGGCATAAGAGCTTATTTATGCCGAAGTATCTCTTTAGCTCCAGGTGTGTCCAGTGATAGAGAGGGTTTCGCAGGCAATATGGAACAGTCTGTGCCCACATTTGGAATTTTTCCCAGTCACCGGCACAGCCGGTGATGTATTTTTCTGGGATGCCATTGGTCCGCATTGCCCGCCATTTGTAGTGGTCGCCATATAGCCAGGCCTGCGTGAGATTGTCAAAGCGATGGTCGGCGGCAATTAGTTCGGCGGGCAGGTGACAGTGATAATCATAGATGGGCATTTTAGCAGCGTGTTCGTGGTAGAGGATTCGAGCAGTTTTTGTTTGTAGCAGAAAATCTTCAGTTATGAATTCAGCCATTTTTATCTCCTAAGCCATAAATTGCGGCTCGTCTTTCGTCCATCGTCTTTCGTCCATCGTCCCTCCTCCATCGTCCCTCGTCTATCGTCTCACCATTCTTTATGTCTGTCCCGGCGGAGTGGGGGGCGGCGGCTTACGCTTGGGCGTCTGGAATTCCGCCATTTTCTTGGCCCAATCGGCAACCTCGCTTTTTGTCTTTTGCAAGCGCTCTGAGATTTGCTTTGGCTGTTTTTTCTCTTCCTCGCGGACTTTGCGCATCCATAGCGCGTATGCTATCCACGCTATCGCCAGCACCGGCAGTGCAATCAACATAAAAATCTTATACATCCAGTCCTCCCTTATTTCTTTCTAAAAGCATCCAATAAACCGACATTGCGAGTCCTAATTTGTCATTCCCGCGAAGGCGGGAATCCAGAACGGTAAGGTGGGCTCAGCCCACCGACCATGCCCTCAGAATAATACTCAAATCATCCGCACAGGTCAACCAAATTTGCAGCGGGGCTGATCAGTAACAATCATTTGTTTGGCAATTTTTGATAGGCATCCAATATCCTAGTGGACACGGAATAGGCATAATAACGTCAGTCTCACAAACTAAGTAGAAACGCATAAATATTTCAAGCTGCCTTTTTGCTGACATCATCATGCTCAAACATGAATCCCATTTTGTTCCGGCGCCCATTGATTTGACTGACCCCTCGGCAAAATGCAGCAACCAAATCATTCATCGTCTTAAACAAAATATTAGCCAACACCGTTCTTTTCAAATGTCCCCACAACCGTTCGATGAGATTCAGACTCGGACAATAAGGCGGCAGCCAGAATATCTTAATAATCGTCCTGTTGGCCTTTAACCATTCCCGAACCGCTCGCGTATGGTGAAATCTTCCATTGTCACACACCAGTCGGATTTTCCGGCCTGCATAGGCCGTCACCAGAGCAACCAGAAAAGCCAGAAAGTTTTGGCCGCTCTTGCTCGCAGCAACCGTGTAGGTGATTCGCCCGGTCGCATAATCCACACCGCCATAGACTACCTTTTTCTCATTCTCTCCGGGAGACGGAATTTCCGGCTGAATCCCTACAAGTCCCCACATCCGTGTCAGTGGGGGATGGCGATGAATCTCCAACTCGTCTTGGAAAACCAACGCTTCTTCCGCATCCTCTTTCATCGCTTTTTTTTCAAGCGAATAAGGCCTTTCTTGGCCTTTTCGTAGGCGACTTCGTCCCTCTTGCCTTTGAGTGTGTGTTTCGGGCGATGAACCGAAAAGCCATGCTGGTGCAATAATCTGCGTAACTGGTCGTCGCTGAAGCGTATTCCCGTAACCCTGGCCAAATGCTCGGCCATCCTGGCCGCTGACCAGGTCGAAAAACCATATCCCAAAGTCATAGGATTGGTTTGTACGGCCTGTCTCATCTGGTGGAGAAACTCCGGCGTGGCTCGACAGGGGCGGCCAGGAGGCTTTATCGGGTATAATGCTTTTATACCACCGTTTCGGTATAGCCTTCTGACCCTTATAACCGTGTCGGTTCCACATCCAAGCCGGCGAGCAATTGAGGGGATTGTCTCGCGCGAGTCGGACATCAGAATAATCAGGCAGTTGCGAAACACATCGGCTGATGGCGTTCTTAAACGTAAATGGTCCAATTCGTCCCATTGTTCTTGGGTTAATCTGATTCCATGTCCCATGACGACCTCCTTGGCGGCTCCACCGCCATCAGGAGTATCGTCAAAAAAGAACGAATCAAATGAATCTTTTTGCGTTCCTACTTAGTAAGTCAGTCCAGTTTCTGGCGTGGGTAATCATTGCCCAAGAACTGACCGCACTGAGCGCGGCATCTCGTTCATCTTCTCGCTCCTCATCTCTTATCTCGTTGGGTAGCGCAATGTAATTTCTTATACCATGTTGGCCAATTATTCTCAAAAGAGCCTTGGGATGAGACTCGGAGATCGGAAGACGGGGAAGTTTTCCGCGGAGGAGAAGACCGGTTACGATTCCCTGAACTACGCACGCTCCTCTCAATGAGTTGATGCGCAGGACGGTCCTACCAGAATCCCTGCGTTCTTGAATTGCGTGACGCACGATGCAATCAACTCTCCGCTGGCAGGATGGCGTCCAGAACATTGGCGCGTCGATACCCACAGCCACCACCTGTTTGGTGTCTTTCACATAGTCGAACGCAACGCTCACCGCAGCTTCGGCGTGATCCACAATTCCAGTATCACAGACCTGTAGGGGCAGAGATTTTGAGTGCCTGACGACTGCCCACCCGAACTTGCGCTCGCCGCCCGGGTCGAATCCAAGTAAAAATTTCATAAAAATATTCCTTGACCATTAATTATAACAGTTACTACATAAAAACTTGTGGGCGTGTTCCGCATGCTGATTTCTCTTGTTGTGGTTTGTTATCCCAGCAATCTTTTTTCAGACTGTGTAGGTGGTCGAGGCGGTTTTGCCGCCGCGGCCGGTCCAGTTTGTATGGAAGAACTGGCCACGAGGTTTATCGACACGCTCGTAAGTATGGGCGCCAAAATAGTCCCGCTGGGCCTGCAATAGATTAGCCGGCAGCCGGGCGCAGCGATAGCCGTCATAAAAGGCCAGGGCCGAGGTCATCGCCGGCATTGGGATACCCATCCGAATAGCTTTTGTAATCACCCGCCGCCAGGCGGCCTGCGCCTTTGTAACTGCCCTCTTGAAGAATGGGTCAAGCAGCAGGTTAGTCAAATTTGGGTTTTTGTCGAAGCCCTCTTTGATTTTACCTAAGAAAGCCGAACGAATGATACATCCTCCCCGCCATATAAGGGCAATGCCTCCATAGTTTAAGTTCCATTTGTATTCGTTTGCAGCGGCACGCATCAGTTGGTAGCCCTGGGCGTAACTAACGATTTTGGCGGCATACAGTGCCTGACGCAGGTCGTTGATAAAGCCATTTTTATCGCCGTTGAACTTTGACTTCGGGCCTTTGAGGGCATTCGATGCCGCAACCCGCTCTTCTTTAATGGCCGACAGACACCGGGCCAGGACGGCTTCGCTGATGAGCGTCAGCGGCTGACCGGCATCGAGGGCTGCGACGACAGTCCATTTGCCGGTTCCTTTCTGGCCGGCAGTATCAAGAATAAGGTTGATGACCTCGTTGCCGTCCTCGTCTTTGTAGGCAAGGATGTCACGCGTGATTTCGATAAGATACGAATTAAGCTCGCCTTTGTCCCAGTCAGCGAAGACCTCGTGCATTTGCGCGTTTGTAAGGCCCAGACCTTCCTTCATTATATGGTAGGTCTCGCATATCATTTGCATATCGCCGTATTCGATTCCGTTATGGACCATTTTTACAAAGTGCCCTGCTCCATTTTCGCCGACCCACTCGCAGCAGGGAAATCCATCATCGGTTTTGGCTGCGATTTTCTGGAAGATTGGTTTGATGTGCTGCCAGGCCGGAGGCGAGCCGCCGGGCATTATCGAGGGCCCTCGCAGTGCTCCTTCTTCGCCGCCGGAGACGCCGGTGCCGATGTAGAGCTTGCCCTTACTTTCGACATACTGCGTGCGGCGAATGGTGTCGGGGAAGTGCGAGTTGCCGCCATCTATAATGATGTCGCCATTTTCGAGATGAGGCAAAAGCAGCTCGATGAAATCATCAACCGGCTGGCCGGCCTTGACCATAAGCATTATCTTGCGGGGTTTGTTTAGTGCGGCAACAAATTCTTCGATTGATTTGCAGCCGATGATGTTTTTGCCTTTTGCCCGGCCGTTTATAAAATCATCCACCTTTGAGATGGTCCTGTTGAAACAGGCGACAGCGAAGCCCTTGCTTTCCATATTGAGGATGAGGTTTTCTCCCATTACCGCAAGACCTATCAGCCCGATGTCTGCCTGCGGTGAGTTTATCGAATCCGCCTGCGGTGAGTTTGCCTGTACTGAGCTTTGTCGAAGTGTCGAATCCGCGTTTGCCATTTTGCATTACTCCATAAACAGTGTTAATCCGTGTTAATCCGTGTCTAAAGATTATGGTAAGGTGGGCTTTAGCCCACCAGGTTTCTTGACAGCCGATACAGTATTTCGCCGGCGTTGCGGACAAGCAGAATGCCTTTGTCTTCTTTGCCCTCATAGTCAGCGATGTTTATTTCGTTAGGATTCATATATCCCAGATTTACTTTCTGGCAGCGTTCTTTGCTGATGCCGGTGGCGAGGATAACATTGGCACGCGGCTTTTCGATGCCGTTTATAAAAGTTCCCAATCCCTTAACGTGTGTGGAGTGTGCCATTGCTGCCCGCGGGATACCGATGAACTTATCCATTTGTTTGAGGAAATAGTCTCGCGTATGATAGCCGATTTCATCAAGAACTTTGCCATAAGTGTATGAAATTTCGCTGATATGCGGCGCATAAATAATCAGCGTGCCGCCATCGGCCAGTATCGGGTCGAGCTTATATGCAACCTTGGCGGCAGTCCAGATATCTTCATACATTTTTGGTGCTTCACCTAAAATGGTGTGATAGGTCTTATCTTTATAAATGATGTGAATATCCTTTGACAAATCAGCCGCTCTTTCCCAGGCCTCTTTGCAGTCGCCGATAAACAATCCTTTGAGCTTATCGTCGATAGATACTATCGCAAATAATTTCCGGGGTATTTTTACAAACGAAGCTGCCTTCTCAACCACCTCTCGGGGCGGCGTCCATTTATTACCTATTATGACGGGAATCGTTATGACGGCACTTAGCCAGTGAAAGAAGTTTATGATTTCGCTGCCGGCGATTCCGGGAAATATGTATTTGTGGCCTCCTGAAAAGCCGACTACCTCGTGCGGGAAAACAGGGCCGATGATAAAAAATTCATCGTAATTAAAAATCAGCTTATTGATGGCGACATCGACTTCTTCGCGGAATAAACCGTCTGTAATTTGCTCGATTTCCTCAGGGAGAATCCGACCGATAAGGGTGAACGTTTCCGGCTTGTCCCATCTGTGATTGAAAAATTTTACTTGTGCGTATTTACTGCGGCGTTCAGACGCCGTAATGGTTAATCTATTGCAGATTTGCTCCTCGTTAAGAGGCTGATGGGTGCCAAGCGCAACGAGAACATCTACGGCTTTTGCCGTTCTGGCTAAAAAGTCATAAATGATTTTGAATGTCTCGCCTACGGGGCCGGAACGGGTATTGTCGGGGACAATTAAAAGGAGCCGTTTGCCGGCGTAATTATTTTGCAAAAAAAACTCTCCCACCGCTTCGCGAGCCTGCTCATCCGAAACAAAACCATCTTTATTTTTTCGCTCAATTACCGGCATAGTTGTTGGTGTTTAGCTGGACCTATACATACTATTACCTATTTACTATACGCTATTTTTGCCAGTGTGGTTTTTCTGGCAGGCATTTGTCGAATTCTGCGATAAGCTTTTGCTCGTAACTGCCTGCGAATTTACCTTTGACAAATCTATCGAACGCCTCATTGTAGAATCTTTTCCACGATTCGACCTCGCCGCCGGGATTGACGGGATAAAACAGGGCATCGTTTGCCTTGGCGGCTTTATGGTCGCCAATGGCATCGCCAACCATCAGGATGTGGTCCTTTTCATACTTACCTTTTGCGGCATATTCGAGGTGCTGGGCTTTTGTGCCCATTTCCTGGCCTGCTATGATGTAGGCGCATTTTGCGATGTCGTGCTCCTGCCACTCGCGGATAAGGGCTTCGCCCGGCGTAGCCGAAACAACGATTACATCAGCCAGAGGTCTGATTTTTTCCAGACTTTCGCGCACGTATGGAAATGGCGGTATATCCTTGACAATTTCCTCTATGGCCCAGTTGACTCTTTCGCTCCAGGCGAGCGCAAGCTCTAATTCGCGCTTTGCCTGCGGGTCGGCGGCCTCGGCAACGGCTTTTTTAAGCCCTTCGTTGCTGAGGACGCTCTTTGAATTATCGACCCAGGCGTAATAGTGCGGAAATTGCGGCACCTTGAAGCCACGGCCTTTAACCATCGGATGAGAAGGCAGTAAATCTGCTAGTATCAGCTTGAGGGTTTTATGTCGGTTGCCGCCGCGTGTTTTGGAAAACAGGTCTGCAAATTCCTTGCACTCACGGGCCGCCTGGGCCACCGGCTGAAGACCAAAATAGCCAATCATCCAGGGGCAGAAGCACTCTCGCTGCTTGATGCCCATCGTATCAAAGGCGCAGCCGTCGGAGTCGATACCGACAAAAAACTTATGTTTCGGCTTAAATTCTTTTAAGGGTTTTGCCGGGTCAACATCAGCCATTTTATCTCCTGCAATAATCAATGACCAATTTTTTATACGCCGCTGAAGGCGGAGAAACCTCCGTCAACGGGAACGACAATCCCTGTGACAAATTTTGCAGCATCACTTAACAGCCATAACACCGTTCCGATTAGGTCATCCGGCTGGCCGAACCTGGCCATCGGCGTATGGTCTATAATAGTTTTGCCGCGAGCAGTCAACTCGCCGGTCTTCTGGTCGGTCAAAAGGTAGCGGTTTTGTTCGGTAAGGAAAAATCCCGGCGCAATTGCATTGACGCGGATGTCTTTGGAATAGTTCTGGCATATATGCACCGCCAGCCACTGCGTAAAATTGCTGACCGCCGCCTTTGCTGCCGAGTATGCCGGGATTCTGGTCAGGGGGCGAAAGGCATTCATACTGGAGATATTCAATATGACGCCTTTGCCGTTTTCTGCCATTTCCTTGCCAAACACCTGACTTGGTAGTAGTGTCCCAATGAAGTTCAGTTCATAGACGAATCGGACTGCTTCTGCCGGAAGGTCAAAAAAAGAAAGCTCCGGTGACGTGGTTGCTTCCTTTTTGTTTCCACCTGCTCCGTTAATCAGCACATTGATTTTGCCAAATTCGGCGTTAATTTTTTCTTTTGCAGCTTGAAGGCTTTTTTTATCCAGCACGTCGCATTTGACCGCAATTGCTCTGTCCTTTGTTTTATGTTCAATGTTCGATGTTCGATGTTGGACGTTCGATGTTCCGCCTTCTGTATTTTGCCTGTCTCTATTTATCTCCTCGGCTACCCTCTTTGCAGCATCTTCAATTAAGTCCAGAACGGCGATTTTCGCCCCGGCTTTAGCCAACGCCTTTGCCATTGTGCTGCAAAGAACGCCGCCGGCCCCGGTAATTGCGACAACTTTTCCTTTGATGTCGAATATGTCTTTCATTTCCTTACCTTCCGGTATATGCGTGAGTGCGTTGACTCATTTACTCATCTACTCATATACGCATTTACACTTTACAGGTATTTTGGAAGTTTTTTCTCCAGCAGTTTGTGCTCGAACCTTATAAACACAGGCAGCCCATCCTTACCAATCGTTATGGGCGCCTCGCCCTGAACTAAAGGCCGGACGTAATCGCGCATCGCATCGGTGATGTGATTACCCTTATCGTTTATAAACTCGCGCGGCACCTTTTTTTCGCCGTTGGCTACGTCCTTCAATTCAGCTAATCCGGTTGTGCATTTGTATTTAGGACCCTTTTCGCGGACAAGCGTTACCATTTTGCCGTTGACGCCATCGAGCGCATACCTTACAGCCATTTGCCCGCACATATAGGCCTCGTTGACATCGGTCAGCGACGCAAAGTGCATAGCGATACGCTGATTTGTGCCGGGCTTATTGAAGCGGGCCTTTATCTTTACCTCTTTTTCAATGACGGCCTTGAGCATTTCTGCGACGCCGCCAAGCTGGACGTGGCCGAAGCTGTCTTTGCTGAATGTCCCTGAATCCGCCGTTACATACTTGCCTTTTTCGTCTTTGAGACCTTCGCCGGCAACAATGAAGACCCTGCCGAACGCCTTGAGCACTTCCTGGACATCGCGGACAAAATTATCGAAAGAAAATGCTGCCTCAGGCATATAGATAAGGTGAGGAGCATCTTCGGGCACCCGGGCGGCGAGGCCCGTTGCCGCCGCTATCCAGCCGGCATCTCTTCCCATCACCTCTAAAATCGTGCAGGTGTCCGTAGTATAGAGCGCCTCGGTGTCCCTGCCTGCCTCCATCGCACAGGTTGCGACATATTTTGCGACGCTTGGATAGCCGGGGCAGTGGTCTGTAAATGCAAGGTCGTTATCAACAGTCTTTGGAATACCTATGCAAGTCAATTCGTATTGGGCGTCGGCGGCGAGCTTATTTACCTTGTCGGCGGTGTCCATTGAGTCGTTTCCGCCGGCGTAGAAAAAGTAGCGGATGTTATGGGCCTTGAATACATCGAGGACCCTGTCGAAATCCGCCTTTGATTCGGTGAGGGATTTGAGTTTGTATCTACAGGAGCCCATTGCAGCAGCAGGCGTGCGTTTTAATGCCTCGATTGTCTGCGGCTTTTCAGCCAAAACGTCGAACAGCTCTTCTTTTAACACGCCTAATATGCCGTTGACTGCTGCTATTACTTTGCCGATTTTTCCGGATTTTTTTGCCTCCTGCACGACGCCGCAGGCGCTTGAGTTAATGACCGCGGTTGGCCCGCCGGATTGTGCTACAATCGCGTTAGGTTTTAAGCCCATCTTAACTACTCCCTTACAGTTTTTGAAGCCTTGATTAAATCGCCCATTTTTGCCAGAATATACACAAGAGCTTTACAGAGTTCAACACTTTTTGGCTGTGCTTTTTTGGTAATTATGGACTAAAAATTACGGACCCATCCCGACTTGTCGGGATTTTGGAGTATGCAAATGGCTAACTACATAATTGCGGATTTTAGCAAAATGAAGGCGATAAGATGTCCTTGCGGCTTCTCGCAGCGTGCATTCGTCAGCCCCGACAATCCGACAGCGACAATGCACATAGTTGAGATTGAAGAAGATGCCCGTGTGCATTATCACAAAAAACTCACGGAGATATATCTTGTGCTCGAAGGGACAGGCCAGCTTGAGCTTGATGGCAAGAAAGTGCCGGTCAAGCCTTTTACCGCCATTCTTATCAAGCCCGGCTGCCGCCATCGGGCCATAGGCAGGATGCGAATAGTTAATGTTTCCATTCCCGCCTTCGACCCCGAAGACGAATGGTTTGATTGATTTTCGCTTTGCGACTTATGCCTTATGCTCTTGTGCTCTTATGTCCTTGTTTCTTTTCTTGCTTTTCCAGACAATCTCTGCTATAATACGTGAATCTGCGGACTTTTCACCTTTGACCTTTATCCGCCGTTTGTGTGGCGGGTATATCCACCGTAGTCCGATTTACAGGTCGTAGGCGGAACTATTAGCATTTGGTGTAGATTATTATCAGGGAATTATATACTTGACAAAGCAATACAATTAACCAAACTATTGTTATTATGATTTCCAAAATAGCTGTTATAAAAAAAGCCCATTTATAAAATATATATTGAGTGGGGATTTCGGTGGCCACTTGGGAATTTTGGGGAGTTGTTGTTTCTGTATTAAAAGCCATTTGGCCGAATCGAGCCAAACCTAAATTATTGAAGTCTGAAAACTGTTCTTTTTGTTCTGATACACAAGTAGTTTGTTTCGATTTATTAGTTGACAACAGTGCCGGCTTAAAAGATTGCTCTGTAATTTCAGTGGATTTGATATGGCTTAAAACTTCTCTTGAATGTAATCCTTCTTTGCCCAGAACTATACCGTTCGGTTCAACTGTTCGTATCACAATGTCTGATGTTTTGCACAAAATGTCAAACCCATCAGCAAATAGATTGGAATTACAGCCAAACCAAAAAACAATTGAGGATATTGTGATAATTGAATTCAATACTGGCCATAAGATTAAACAAGAAATTATTTTCAACATAAAACAATCTCCAATCGGCGGACAATTTAGTGTTGGGTAAGAGTTATCAAAATTAGCATACAGTCCTTTTATACATTAACCGTTTGCCGTCTGTGCCCTTTATGGCTGCTTCAGCTCTTTTAAAATCATTTACCTTTCGGTGATTCCAACGGAATGAAGACTCCCCGCAGTATTTCGCCAAGTGCTGTTTTGAGATGCAGAAACTAGGGACAGCCACCTATTTTGGCAGACTCAATCAACTTTTTCAACAGTCTGCCGGACTGGTTCTTCTGTTATGTGTCAGTGTCCTTTATCCAATCCAAAGCTTCGTGATAATCACCAAAACCCATAGTCCAGTTTAGAAAAAATTCTTCCAGATGCTCATTTTCTTTTACATGTGGTTCAAATTTCTCTGCCCATTTGCGTGCTCTTTCACCAAGGCAGTTATTTTCAAACAATTCCTTTACTATCAATTCCCAAAAGACCAGATCTGCTATAATGTTGTAATTTATCCAATCTTTATAGCCTCCATCTTCTGGTTTAAATTGTTCACCATGCACTATTTTACTTCTCAACTGATAAAAATCATAAGCCCACCATGCTGCTTTGATACATGTATATTGCTTGCCATTATGTTCACGGGTTTCAGTAACTGAATTATCCTTCTTGAGCTTTTTTTCTATCTGCTCGGCGAAATAGACACTCTTTTTCTGTTCAGGGAAATCCAACAAAATTTCAAATGAAGTTGACATCATAACTAGTCTGGATGCATCTGAGACATTGTTTGCTTCCGTATGTGCCAATCTAAACCACTCTAAACTTCTAAAAATCCTTTCACGTACTTCTGATGGGAAACTCTCATCAAATACTTTGTCGAAAGCACCGAGTAATTCCGTATTAGGAGCTGCTCCCCAAGGACCAGAGACACCCCATGGTCTTGATATATGTACTTTACCGAGGTCTTCAAAATTAGTGCTGCTTCTTGTTGATACTACTACAGAACGATCATCTGGTATTTTGAACTTTTGGCCGAAAAAGTCATAACGCTCGGCGGTTGGTGGAGCTATCGAATTATTATTAGAACATACCCCTCGCTTGACTTCCGGACAGATAGCCGAAAAAACCAGAACATTTATTGCAGCTAGTAGCTCGTTATATTCTTTTTCTTCAAATATATGGAAGTCAGGTTTTCCATGAGAGCAAACCACTATCGTATCTACCTGCTTACTATAGTGATCCACAAATATTTTAAAGAAACGCTCAAGTTGATTTTTGACATCTTCATCCTGTACTTTTGATGAATCCCAAGGCCAGAAAGTAACCGGACCGACTTGAGTATCTTCCTTCAAGCCCGCCCAGGGCAGGATACCAACTGCAATTTTTCTTTTCTCTTCCTTGCTCATATAACTGTCTTTTTCCGCCTTGCGGCAAGCTCGACAACAGCTTCACAAAAGAAATAAAACAGCCTCTACAATCCTCAAACCCATAATTTCCATCAACACAAAGAAATCCGCACACTTTAGGGAGATTATAGAGGATAGAGTTCGGATTTCAATAGGAAAAAGTGCGGCCCCTAAGAGGTGCATTTTGGGCTGTTTTTTGTTGACTTTTGCCTGAAATTTGATATAATATTCACCTGTTTGCAAGTAGGCAAACGGCAAATCGCCCAGTAGGGCAAGGTTTCAGGTCCAGCAGGCCCAGTCAAATAATCATTAATAACTATCAACGAGCTATCGACTAACGACTATTGACTGGAGACTAAATTATGGCTACCGAATCCCAAATCCTCGCCAACCGTCGTAACGCCCAAAAATCAACCGGCCCACGCAGCCAACAGGGCAAGACCGTCGTCTCACAAAACGCTGTCAAGCATGGCCTTTCGGCCGGTCAGGACATTATCAGCTCGGAAAGTCCTGCTGAGTTTGAACTATACCGCGACCGGATGCTTGCCGAGCTGGCCCCAGCCGGCCCAATGGAATCTATGTTAGCCGAGCGCATTGTCAGTCTCTCTTGGCGGCTCAAACGCGCCATTCGCATCCAGAACCAGGCCATCGATGCGTTTAACGCAGATAAAACCTCCAGCCCATTAGCTAAGCTTGCCCAATCGCTGTTTTTCAAAGGCCCAGTCCCGCCGCAGGGCGGCCCGTCCACCTCGGACGCTGCTCTGGCTCTCGGTCGTATGGCTATAAAGGACTTCTCATACTCAAGGGTGCTCGAACGCCTGTTGATGTTCGAACGCCGAATCGAGCACAGTCTTTACAAAACGTTATTAGAGCTTCAAAGACTCCAGCTAATACGAAAGCTGGATCCGCTCAGGGCCGCCGATGAAGAACTCGTCACGGCGGAGAGTGCCGTAGCCGGAACCGACTATGGAGCAATCCTCGCCAGGAAATTATGACCAATTATGCAAAACAAAGCCAATTTCTGGAGCAACAAAATGAACACAACCTTCTTATTAACAAATGATTATGAACAAATAACTATGAACAATGAACCAATAAAAACAAACCCAAACAAACCCAATCTCAAAGACAGGCAAGACATATATGAATCGTTCGAAATGCCTATCCATTGACCGAATGAGGTTTCTTTACCCCGTTAGAAAGCCTGCCCTTTGGGCGGTGACGGTATTTTTTGCACATTTAGTAACGGAACCGTGCTCTAATACGCCGGCCGAACTTTCTAACGGGGTTTACAAACCAGTCAATGACCAGTATCATATCCGCCATATAGGCCGATGTAGCTCAATGGTAGAGCACGGCTTTCGTAAAGCCGGGGTTGAGGGTTCAAGTCCCTCCATCGGCTTTATGAGTTTTTTGGAGTGGACATGTTTCATTTGAGCAAATTTTCAGACGTTATACTGATGAGGCAAAAATGAGTAAGGTAGAAAAAGCGGTTGAGGTCTTTAAGGAAGGATTTTCGTGCTCGCAGGCGGTTTTAGGGGCGTATTGCGAGCAATTCGGCCTGGATAAGAAAACGGCATATAAAATCAGCAGCGGCTTTGGCGGTGGTATGCACTTAGACCAGACCTGCGGGGCAGTGACAGGGGCGTTTATGGTCATCGGATTAAAATACGGCAGAACCAGGGCCGATGATGTCGAGGCCAGGATGAAGACACTCGAAGCGGTGGTGGAATTTGCTAAAAAGTTTAAGGCGCGTCACGGGTCTATCAGCTGTACATCACTTATAGGCTGCAATGTCAGCACTTTGGAAGGTTTTGAAGAGGCGAAAAAGAAAGATTTGTTTAAAAAGGTCTGTCCTGAGTTTGTAAAATCGGCAGTGGCGATTCTGGAAGAGATACTTGATTAGACCTATGCCAAAATTGGAAGGTAAATATAAAAAGCTAAAAAGGTCGCTTGCTGAGCTCGGCAGGGTTATTGTTGCGTACTCCGGCGGGGTGGATAGCACATTTCTTCTTAAAGTCGCTGTCGATATGCTTGGGGCAAAAAACGTCCTTGCTTGCACGAGTGTCGGGCCTGCTGAGTCTGCCAGTCAGCTTAAAAGGGCAGCCAGTTTCGCTAAAAGAATCGGCGTGGAGATGGAAACCATCAAGACCGATGAGCTTGGCGACCCTAACTTTACGGCTAATATGGCCGACCGATGTTTCCACTGCAAATCGCACCTGTGCGAAAATCTGCTGGATATTGCAAAAGAACGGGGCTTCGACCGCATCATCTTCGGCACCAATTACGACGACCTAAAAGATTACCGGCCGGGAAACCGTGCGATGAAGGTCTTTGGCGTCCGTTCGCCCTTAGCTGAGGCAAAGCTCACCAAAAACGACATCCGCCAGTTAAGCAGAAAAATGAATCTGCCGACAGCCGACCTTCCTGCATCTCCCTGTTTGGCTTCGAGGATAAGCTATGGTTTGGAGATTACAGAAGAGCGTCTCAAACAAATCGAGAAAGCTGAGGATTTCCTGAGGAAATTAGGTTTGATGGAATTTCGGGTCCGCCACCACGACACAATCGCTCGAATTGAAGTGAATCCGCAGGATATCGAAAAAGTTACAACAGAACCAGTCCGCTTGAAGATAGTCAAAAAGTTGAAGTCTCTTGGCTTTAAGTTTGTAACTATTGACCTGCAGGGCTTTCGCTCCGGCTCGCTCAACGAGCCGCTGTCCGAGCAGGAAAAACAAAAGCACAACAAGTAACAGACGGGAGCGATAGAGTAGAGTAAAAAGTTAAAAGTTGGGACGGCACTGCCACTATTCACAAACGAGGAATCTTTGTATTTTTTTTCTATTCTATTGCATTTGTGGCTCTTTGCCACTATAATTTCGGCATGGCAAAGTATAAACACGCTCTAGCGCTGTATCCGTATTGCGGCGATTCGACCGCGACGATGGGGGTTTTTCCGCCGACCGGCCTTGAGTATATCGCCACGAGCATGAAGGAACTGGTCGATAAGGTAACGCTTCTTGACCTTCGGTACGAGAGGACATACCAAGACCTGAAGGCGCTGGGCGAGTTTATCAGGAAAGAAATAGACCTTCTGTGCATCAGCATACAATGGCAATCCCAGTTTAAGAACGTCTGTGATTTCATCTCCAAGCTGCCTGATGAGGTCTGCACAGTTGTCGGTGGATACAAAGCAACGCAGGAAGTCGAGTGCCTGTTTGAGCGTTGTCCGAATATCGACATGGTCGTGCGGGGTGAGGGCGAAGAGATAATCAAGCAAATCGTCACGGGGATTCCGTACAAGGATATTCGTGGACTTTCCTATCGGGAGAATGAAAGAGTCGTCCACAATGAAAACCATCCTCTGCCTGACATCACGCGTATTGCGTTTCCCGACCGGTCACTAAGAAGGCACGATTATTACTGGATTCAGGATGGTGTTCGACTCAGCAACCAGACGTTCGATACGGTGCTGACGACAAGAGGGTGTCCATTCAAATGCAAGTTCTGCACATTCAGCATGAATCCCTTAGGACAGAAGAGGGACTATACGGAACGGCCGGTCGAATCGGTCATCGAAGAATTGAAGATGGTCACGGCCGATATCGTGCTTTTCAGCGACGACAACTTCTTCACGAACCCGCAGAGGAGCGAACGACTTTGCGATATGATTATTGAGAACAATATCAAGAAGACCTTTGTTGTCCAGGCCCGGGTTGATGTGGCGAGGCATCGCAGGGTCCTCGACAAGGCCCAGAAAGCGGGCTTCAAGGTCTTCCTGATAGGGATTGAGTCGCCGCACGACCGGATACTGGAGCAGCTTCAGAAAGGCATCACCCAACAGCAGGTTCGAGAGGCGTTTGCGGTCCTGACGCAGTATGATTTCTATCTGCATGGGTACTTCATCTATGGCAACATCGGCGAGACGGAAGAAGAGATGCTGTATATCCCGAAGTTTGCGAAGGAGATAAAAGCGGATTCCATCAGTTTCCAGAAACTGCGCATCGAGAAGTTTTCACTCCTGAAGGAGGTGGTTGAGGCAACGCCGGGCTACCACTACGAACGTTTCGGTGGCCATGTGTATTCGGACCGTTACGGGTCCAAGGAGCTCAAGCAAATCCGCAACCGGATCCGGTCAGAGTTCTACGACCTTCCGCAACTCATCCATATCGTCAGAAAAGCCCGGCGGATTGGGCTTATCGGGGGGCGCGACCTGACGAATGCATTTCTTAATCTGCCTCTGCTAATGTACAGGTTTGCCACACAAAAGCCGAGAAAGAAGAGAAAATAGATCGGCAAAGGCAAGAAGAATTTTCGATCTCCAATTTCTAATTTTTTATTTACAATCGGGAATATGCGTTTGGGGTGGGGATAAGGGATTTATGTTCGGGAGCAATTTATGCTGCATAGAAAAACTTCCGCGGTGCTCAGGATTATCTTTTCGATAAGCATTCTTTTTAGCATCTGCCTTTTTTGCAATGCCTATTCAGCTTTGCCTGGCGCTACCGCCAAAAGCGGGCTTGAGCTAAAGGTGATGACATTTAACATCCGCTATGGGACCGCTAATGATGGCGAGGACGGCTGGGAGAACCGGCGGCAAATGGTCTTTGATGTTCTGCGAGAAAACCAGCCTGGTGCCCTGGGGCTTCAGGAAGCGCTGCAATTCCAGATAGACGAGATTTGTAAAGCGGTTCCCGAATATGGCCAGCTTGGTGTTGCCCGCGATGATGGAAAGACAAAAGGAGAGTATTGCGCAATTCTGTATCGTCAAGACCGCCTGGAGGTTAATGAGTCGGGGACATTCTGGTTTTCCGACACGCCGGATGTAGCCGGCTCGAGCCACTGGGGCAACGCCAACGTGCGAATATGCACCTGGGCAAGATTTGTTGAAAAGAAATCGGGTAAAGCCTTTTATTTGTATAACCTTCACTTAGACCACGTATCACAGCCATCCCGTGAAAAAAGTGTCATTTTATTAGCCAGGCGTATTCGAGAGCGAAAACACCAAGACCCATTTATAATAACAGGCGATTTCAACGCGGGCGAAAGCAATCCCGCTATAATGTATCTAAAAGGTAAGGCAATCCTCGGCGAAGGGGAGAGTAAATCCGAAAATTCAGTTCCTGTCGTTGATACCTTTCGCGTGTTGTATCCTGATGCCAACGAAGTGGGGACATTCAACGCATTCAAGGGGAATCGCAGGGGCGAGAAGATTGATTTCATTTTAACTTTGCCGGATGTTCAGGTTCTCGAAGCGCAAATAGTCCATACTGAGCGTAATGGCCGTTTCCCTTCCGACCACTTTCCGGTTACTGCCCGGATTCGTTTGCCTGCAACCGACAGTCGATAAACGATTGCGATACCATAATCCGATAGTCATTACATACGCAGTTCGGCGTTCTGGCTAAGGAGAAGTTTCTGTAGGGCTTTTACGTCAAGTTTTAGAGGAGGCGTGCTGGTTTTGGCTGCCAGGGCTGCTGCGCAGCCTGAGGCGTGGCCGATAGCCATCGCGGGTGCCATTGAGCGTGCGGACTGAAACGGAGCCTGCTCGCAGGAAATGCAGCGTCCCGTAAGCACCAGTCCCTCGACTTTCTTTGGGACAAGTGCACGATATGGTATATCAAAACCTTCGTGGCTAAAGAAGAATCGCTTGCCGTGATAGCTCGGCATAGGATTGGAGCTAATGGCGATGACATCGGGGAAACGTGTTCCATTTATGGCATCCTGCTCGGTGACAGTGTATTCCCCGATGATGCGGCGGGTCTCGCGCACGCCGATACCTGTTGCCGTCTGCAATAGATAAACCGACTCCATACCAGCAGTTTTTCGTAATTGCTGGACCTGTTCCCACAGTCGCAGGCGGGTTTCCAATTCGGCTCTGGTCAGGTTCTCAACGTCCAGGCCGTTGCCGCCGAAGCCGGGACCCCATTTAACCACCCTATCGCCGATACGGATTCCACCATACGAATCTTTGATGCCGGCAGGTAATCCACCCAGTCGGTACATAAGAGACATATCCATCCGGTCGCCTGTTTTGGCAGGGCCGGAAAATGGTGTGCCTGCCCGGGCGGCGATGTCACCATCGCCCGTGGCATCGATAATAATGTCGGCAGCAATGGCCTGCCTGCCCGATTTAGACTCAACAATGACGCCTTTTACTTTTGAGCTATCGAGCATAGGTGCAACGACTAAACTGTGCAGCCGCAGTTTAACACCCTCTTTCTTTATCATATTCAACATCGCAACCTTGGCTGCCTCCGGGTCAAAGCCGACACAATAAGGAATATCGCCTTTGGTAACATCGTGCGGAATGTCTTTTTGGTAATTATCAGAATCGGCTATGCCGCCTAAGCGGACAAGCTCGGCGATATATTCGGCGGGAATGCCTTTAACGGTTTGGAGGGCTTCGGGCGGTTTTTGATTGCGGAAGCCATTATAGCAGGTCATCAGTCCTGCGGTTCCATTGCCTCCCAAAAATGGATAGCGTTCAATAAGTAACGTATCTGCACCGCTGCGGGCTGCTGCCAGAGCTGCTATAAAGCCGCTGGGTCCGCCGCCGGCAACTATCACCTGATAATGACCGACAATCGATGTCTGTAATTTCTCACGATAGACACTCGGCTTGTTTCGTTCTTGAGCTTGGGCTGTTTTGGCGATTGAAAGCAAAGTTCCGGCTGATATAGCACCGCTTAGTGCCGAACCAATGAATTTTCGCCGACTAATGTTGTTTTTGCTTTTTGTGCGTTTTGGCATAGTATTGTTCCTCCAGAATTTAGAAGAGATGAAAGTAAACGGTTTTGTCTTTTCAACGTATTGGCCCGAGGACTTTCTTTTCCTCGAACATATTTCGGTAGCTGGCAGGATGATAGAGCTTAAAGTCTATGGCTTGGATGTATTCCTCGGGGCCGCAATGGCGAACATTTTCAATCAGAGAAGAGATTTGCCTTTGCGAGCGAAAGGACGCAATGGCTTTTAATTTATTTTCGAGATAGACAATTGGTGTGGACATCCGCAGGGTGGGCGGCGTTGCAAAATCACAATAAACCGCAAACGTATGGACATACGGGACCCTGGCCAAAGGTTGACCCAGCTCCGGCCAGATGTTACCGGCGGCGTGGAACAAACTGATAAGAAATTCTTCATAAATGATACGATGGTCAGGGTGAAGGTCATTTTGGGTGGGTAAGAAGCACTGCGTGGGATTGATTTTTCGCAGATACCAGGTAAAGGTATTCTGCAATCCGACAAAACCGCTGATAGCCAGTCCGTCGAGGCTCGGCCTCGCCGAGACTGAAGGATTTTTAGGCGTGGCTGGACTTCTGCCTCTGTAATTACTTACCTGGCAATCCGGAAAACCCAGCCACAGGATATTTTCAGTCGGCACGCCGAGACTCTGATAACATTCAAGACTTTCCTTGCGTCTTATTTCTGCGATTGTGTCTTTCTCTTTGGCGCTGCAATAGCCCATACCACCGTCGGTAACGATCAGGATATGGACGGGGACATTTTCTCTTTTTGCCAACTGGATAAGAAGGCCCGCCCCCAGAACTGCATCGTCATCGTGCGGGCTTACTATTAAAAAGCACTCCTTGTCGCTCTGCCAGTGACGCGACACACTGGCAAGAGTTGAGCCGACTCGCCGTTCGTTGCCGACCAAACGCACAAATTCAATTTTTTCTTCCATTTATTTATCTCCTACCGATTCGTCACACGTATTTTGATGGGTTGTCATGTTGAGCCGAAGGCGAAACATCCGGCCTTCGCAAGAGAGATTTTTCGCTTCCGCCTTCGCTAAAGCTACGGCCGACAAGTCGCTCAGAATGACATTCATACAGATAAACAGATTCTTCGGCCTTTGCAGGCGGGCCTCAGAATGACGCTCATATAGGATTTTGATAGATTCTTCGTCCGCTACAGTGGCGGACTCAGAATGACATCCCTACAGATAAACAGATTCTTCGGCCCTTGCAGACGGGCCTCAGAATGACGCTCATACAGATGAGCGTCAATTTGTCAGGCCTGCGATTGCGGCACCTATCAATGTTGCGTTTTCGACATTTACTATTTCATAATATATGTTCTTCTTGTCTTCAAGATATTGCTTGAGATAGAACTCAACTCTTTGTTTAAGTGATTTTAGCTGGTAGAAAACCGTGCCTTCGGCGACGATGCAGACCGGCCGGCAGGGATTTTGGCCTTTGCCGCTCTTGGTTGTCGCCGATGATAATTTCACAGCAGTTAGTTTCGCAGCACGTTCGATTAATCCATCGACCAGATAATATAGCGTGACGGTATCATTCTCAACGCTATTTGCCAAGGCAAGAGAGAGAGGATTATTGCTTGAAGCAGGATGATACATAAAATCGTTGATGTCTTTTGTAGAAAGCTCTTTTATTTTTTGTAGTTTTTCGACCGGCTTGCTGGAGAATAAGTCGTTATCTGCCGCCGTCTGAATGGTGCGCAGACAAAGCGGCCCAAAATAGGCCCCGGATATCATTTTTTCAAAAGTTTGCTGTTCAGGATTAATTGTTGTCTTGTCATAGTCGAGGTCGATTTTGCCTCTGGGTGCTTTGCCAAAAGCGCCGGATTCGGTGTTTATTATCTGGCTTTTTGCCGGGTCGAGACCTTTGACTTTCTTTATATTTTTATTTTGCTCCACATAGCAGCAGTTTGTGCCTGTGCCGAGGATGAAGCCGACGTAGCTGTCGAATACCCTGTCAGCAAATCCGGCTCTGCCGGCTAAAAGTGCTGCGACGGTATCGTTCAGTAAGACAACGTGCTTGTCGCTTCGACAGCCCATCGCTGCCAGCGAAAGGTTCAGATTTTCTCCTACCATTTGCCCCTCTACTTCTTTGGCCTTAATCTCTTTGGAAAAACGAATCAGTTTTCCGTCCTTGTTCGGATAGATTTCTGTCGGATAGGAGAAACAAAAACCGATGTTTTTGCCTGCATTAATAAAGTCCTTTACATATCCTGCCATAACCGCAAAAAATTCTTTTTTGCCGACCTGTTTATTTATTCCGGGCATCTGGAAGAGCATCGGCTTTTGTATGACCGGCTGTTTTTTTTCATTAAAGTGCACCACTGCCACGCGAAAGTTAGTGCCGCCGGCATCTATCGCTATCACAGGCTCATTGACCGGCACGGGCTTTTCGGTTTCCATATATGTCGGTATCATTTCAAGGGAGCTTTTTTGGCCTGCAAGGCCCTTTTCCATTTCCTCAAGAAAGGCACGGCAGCAGGTCTCTATGTCGATGTCCTCATAGTCCATACCATATTTTTTCAGAAAGCTCTTTACTTTATTTTTTATTTTCTCCACGTTTTGGTCTCCCAAATGTTGATAATTTATTTTGCTCGATTAATCCGGATAACCATCCGGGTACTGGCTGTGCCATTGCCAGGCGGTAGAAACCATTCTTTCCAGCTCGGGCAATTCGGGCTGCCAGCCGAGGTCTTTTTTTGCTTTTGTGGCATCGGATGTCAAGACCGGCGGGTCGCCTGGCCGGCGGCTTGCAGATACAACCTTAAAGTCTTTGCCGGATACTTTTTTAACGGCTTCAATAACCTCTCTAACCGAATAGCCTTTACCATTGCCTAAGTTATAAACAAGCCCTTCGGCAGTGAGCTCAGGGTCGAACTGCTCGCCTCTTTTGTCCAGTTTCTTTAGTGCCGATAGATGCGCCCTGCACAAATCATCAATATAGATGTAATCGCGGATGCAGGTTCCATCCGGCGTATCATAATCGGTGCCGAAGATTTCTATTTCTTTACGTTTTCCCATTGCAGCCTGGATGGCAAGCGGAATCAGATGTGACTCTGGTCGATGGTCTTCGCCGAGTGTGCCGTTGTTTCCTGCGCCACAGGCATTAAAATACCGAAGCGCTGCATATCGCAACTTTCCTGTCCGGCTTTGGTAGTAACACATCTTCTCAATCGCCAATTTGGTTTCTCCGTATGGATTAATCGGCTGTTTGGGCGAATCTTCCGAGAGAGGGACTTTTTTGGGAATACCATAGACAGCGGCTGTGCTGCTAAAGACGAACTTTTCGACGCCGACCGTTTCCATCGCTGAAAGGAGATTCTGCGTATTTGAAACATTATTGCGATAGTATTTAAGGGGCGCCTGCACCGATTCGGCAACCTCAATAAAGGCGGCAAAGTGCATTACAGCTTCGATTTTGTATTTTTTGAGAGTTTTGACAAGTAACTCATAATCAGCTAAATCACCATCGACAAATTCGGTCTGCACTGCAGACCTGTGGCCCGTGCCGAGATTATCGAAAACGACGGGGATATATCCCTCACGGGCAAGCATAGCCGTCATATTACTGCCGATGTATCCAGCTCCGCCGCAGACAAGTATTTTCATTGTTCGTCGTTCGTATTTAGTATTTTGTATCTTGCTTCGATACGCCTCAAAATTTCCGCTGCCAGTTGTTTATCCTGGCCTAAATTGACCCAGGCCATTTCTGCCTGCTGCTGAAGACTAAATCTTATCTTCTGCATCGCTGAGGTGCTTGTGGAAAACATCTTGTATGCGCGTGAGCTGCTGCTGACCTCCTGTTCGGGCAGGGATAATCTTTCGACCAACACAACGCAGTTGACGGACACATCCTTATCCTTCTGGCCTATACGAATTTCAACAATTCTTCGGATACTGTGCAGGTTTGCCTCCGCGGAGTTGAAGGTGCCGACATTATCGCTTCGCCAGAATTCAAAGAATTGCGCACCCGACAAGGGACTGGTTCGTATAAAGCCGCTGTTGGCATCCGCCTTTTCGATGGTAAAGTGCATTTCAGCAAGGACATCTTCGGCCACTTGCATTACCGCTGGCTTATCCAGGCCAGCGACACAAATCCCCTTATCGGCTATCTCTATTTGCTGCTCTTTTGCACAGCCAGATAGAAGGAAAAGACAGAAGACAGAGGACAGAAGACAGAATGCAGCAAAATCCGAAATCCAAAATCCGAAATCCGAAATTAACAAAGCCTTTTGCGTCTTGCCTGTTATGTTCATTTTATATCCTTTTTTATATGGCGAACCGAGTCGCCGACGCTTCAAATCTATGGCGACGAAGCGCTGATTATACAGGGGGTGTTTTTATAGCTCAAGAGCGAATTGCTTTTTTAAAGCCAACCATCAGAAACTTTTTCTTTTTGAACTCATATACTTAACGCTAAAGGATAACTTGTTTTAAGGCCGATATTTTATTATTGGAGCATATAGTAATGTCGATAGTCGTTAGTCGAAAGTCTTTAGCTCCGGCTTTCAACGATAAAATACGAAATGCGAACGATAAATCACGAACCACTATCCACTATCCAGAAACCACGAACAAAGATGCCCTCAACGCAGGCCCCGTTAGAAAAAGCCTCCTTTCTAACGGGGCAGGCACAAACTACCCTTCGACAAACTCAGGATGGTGAGCAACGTCGAACCATTAGCGAAAAATTGCTTTCGTTACCAATAGGAGCGAATGTCAAAGGATTCCTCGATTATCTTACGATTGAAGCGGGGCTATCTAACAATACCATTCTGGCGTATGGCAGGGATTTGATAGGCTTTTTGAAGTATTGCGAAGCCGGCAGAATTAGCCGACTGCGGCAGATAAAGCCGGCTGTTATACAAAACTATCTAATAACCCTCGGTCGGGATAACAAAGACGAAAATTCGGTCAGGCGAGCATTGGTTGCCATAAGGACGTTTTTGCGGTTTGCCCGGCTCACCGGCCTGGTCGAGAACGATTTTACCGCGATTCTGGAAGGCCCGAAAATCTGGCAGAAATTACCTGCTATTTGCAGCAAACAACAGGTTTTCAATCTTATAGATGCGCCGCAGCCTTGTGAGCCTTATTACCTTCGGGACAAAGCGATGCTTGAGCTGCTCTACGCCACCGGTATTCGTGCCAGCGAGGTAGCCGGCCTTAGGACATCGAGTCTAAACCTTGATATCGGGTATTTGCGGTGTGTGGGCAAAGGAAATAAAGAGCGGATAATTCCGATGGGCAAGGCTGCGATAGCGGCAGTTACCGAATACCTGATGAAGCTGCGGCCCCGGCTGGCAAAACCACAAAGCAGCGATTTTTTGCTATTGTCCCGAACAGGCAGGAAACTTGGCCGTATTGAGATTTGGCGTTTGGTTAAAAAATATGCGATTCGTGCAGGTATGCCAAGAAATTTAACTGTCCATACATTGAGGCATTGCTTTGCCACGCATCTATTGGCCGGCGGGGCAGATTTACGGAGCGTTCAGGAGATGCTCGGACACGTGGACATAACTACTACCCAGATTTATACGCACGTTGACCACGAACGGCTGCGAAGTATCCACAAGAAATATCACCCGAGACCATAATTTTCGATTTACGATTTATAATTTTCGATTTACAATCGGTGGCACGGGCTTCTAGCCCGTGAAGACACGGCCAAGCCTGTCCTGAGCATAGTCGAAGGGATGGCCGTGCCACAATCGGCAATATGAATTCAGGGGCATCCGAATGAGGACAAAATGGCTGTATCTGCTAATGCTGCTTTTATTGATGGGATGCCAGTCCACTAGGACAGTTGTCGCAGGCCAGGACAAACCGGACCCCCCTAACAACCAGGCACCTGCAGATTCCAACTTTAGCGAGATTAGTCGAGCCGAGCTTGAAAAGGAACTGAATATCTACAGGAGCACATTATTTGAGGGCAAAAGCGAACAATTACGCATAGATGCAGCCAGTATGATGTTATTTAGAGAAGAAGCGGCGGCCAGAAAAATCCTGCTGGAGGCACTAACGCAGACCGAAAACATCGACGCGAAAGCGGCTGTATGCAAGGCGTTGAGCCAGACCAGAGGAACGCGGAGGCCGGTAAAAAACAAAGAAGATTTTATCCAGCCTCTCATCGATATTCTAACTGAGGAGGACATTGCCACCGGCAAATTGGCTGCAGAAGGAACGTTGATTTTCGATTATGACCAGATTTCCCAGCATCTTGAAAAAATCGCAGCAGATGCTTCGCTGCCGGTCCGTGCGAGACTAAACGCAGTATATGCTCTGGAGCTTCACCCGGATATAAGGGTGACAATCAAATTGTTAATGCTGGTTGATGACGCTGACAGTCAGGTAGCTGCTGCGGCAGAAAAGGCACTGGATTCTATGGGTATCCAGACAGGTAAAGGTGTCGAGACACGCAAGCAGACCATAAATGAGCTGGAACGGCAAGGTCCTGAGGTGTTTTTGCGGAATTTGTTGATTCGCCAGGAAAGCCGAATACGCGAGATGGCCGTCAAACTAAATCTCTGGCAAGGGTTGTACTTAACTGCGTTAGGAAAGATATATGACGGCATCAGTGACGATGCCACCAAAAGCAAATTCCTGTCGGAACAATTAAACAGTTCAGAGCCAATGGTAAAATTGTGGGCATTAGAAAAGGTTTATCAGTGGCGTGTAAGGCCTGGTTCAAGATTGCCGGCCGAACTCGGACCTATCGTGGTCAACCTGATTGCTGATGCAAACAGGGATGTTCGATTAAAGACTGCCAAGCTGTTGTCTCTGATGGGCGAGCTGAATACAGCCCAGTCGCTTCTGGCCCAGCTTGAGATGGAGCAGGACGACGAGGTTAAAACCGAGCTGCTGATTGTGCTCGGCGGGGCTTGCTATTACGCCTCGCTACCCGATTCACCGATTAAAATTCCTCCGGAAATCCGCCAGCAAACTCTGGAATGGGCTGCAAAATATCTTTCGGACCAGGACCCTAAGAAGGTGCAAAAAGGTGCTGAGATTATAAAAAAGCTGCTCGAGCAGGAAGGTGTAGCGCCTGCCGAGGTTGATAGATACCTTGCTTTGCTTGTCGAAAAATACGACCAGCAAAAAAGTAAAAGTAACGGAATTCTACGTGCGGAATTACTGAATGTGATGGCCGGATTGTGTGGACAGAGCAGTGCTTGCAGGGTTAAGGCGACCAAGCTTTTTAGCCCCTTATTTGAGCAGGCCCTGAGCGATAGCGCCGATTCCGTCCGCGAAGCAGCGGTAGATGGGCTGATTTCGCTCGACAAAACGAGGGCATTAAGCCGATTGCGAAAAGATTTTGTCAACGACCCCAGCACAATAATAAGGAAGAAAGTGATAGGTCTGGCTGGCGAAGTGGGGGGGAAAGAAGATTTGGTTTGGCTTGCAGAGAAGATAGGTTCAAATGTGGAGAATGAGCTATCCTGGCAGGCGATGCTCAAAATATTTGACGGCTGCGAGGTAACTATCCTTGAGGAATGGATGGACAAATGCAGCCTGGAGGACAGCCTAATTAAGTTATCGGACGGACAAAAGGTCTCTTTTCTTGAAATAGCGGAACAGAAAGCTATCGCTGAAAACGAATCGGAGCTGCTTAAAAGCGTTCGGAAGCGTTTAGCTGGATTGCACCAGAAAAACGGTGAATTTGAACGAGCTGCAGACTATCTGGGCAGATTATATAAAGACGCCGAAACTGCTGTTGAAAAAGAGGCTATTTTACCGGACCTATTGGATTCGTACCTGAGATGGCCGCAAGTGCAACTTGCAGTTGAGCTGGTTGAGAACTGCCTGTTGCAAAAAGACTTAGGGCCGAATAGTGCCGTTATTCAATCCATCGAGAATTATTTGAACGCTCCACCGGTTGGGGCCGACCCTAATGTGGTAATAAAGGCGCTGGCCGAGATAAACACTCCTAAGAGCCGACCAATGTGGCAGCAGTGGCTGAAAGCGTGGATTGAACGTCTTGGCAACAGCAAAAACGAGAACAAGGTCAGCAAAAACAGCACGAATTGGGGATTATCTTGTGAGCAAAATGGTAATGTTACAGCATTATTGTGCAGATACTTGCGAACCGTAGGATAAGATTTTCTGTAAGAAAAATAAGAAAAAATGAAAAAATTTTGTTTTTTGAAATTTTTTTAAATTTTTGGGTTTTTTGTATTTGCCTTTTAGTGTAAAATAGTATAGAATTTGTGGTTTAAGTTAAAGACGGGCGAAAGTTAAGATTCTTTGCTGTCTGTGAGATAAACTTAACGAAGGGCATAATGATTGTGTAAGGGGCGTTTTTGCCAGTTTGCCAGAAAAGCGAGCTTGGTGTTTCCTTACAGGATATAAGTGTAGGCATATATACGGCAAGCTGGGTACTGCTGCTGTAGCTCAGTAGGTAGAGCGCGTCCTTGGTAAGGACGAGGTCATGGGTCCAACTCCCATCAGCAGCTAAATGCAAGCAGGTCAAGCTAAGAGAGTTTGTTCTATAGGTGCAGGATATATTTGGTCTTGGCTTTGAATTGATTATAAAGATTTCGAAGACATTTGGACGGTTACATTAAGGAGCAAAAATACTAACACAGTACATTGGAGGTCTATATTAAAATGGCTAAGGCTATATTTGAACGGACAAAACCACATGTTAATGTTGGAACTATTGGTCACGTTGACCACGGTAAAACGACCCTTACATCGGCAATGACAAGGGTGATGGATTTCGAGGGACTATCGAAATTCAAAACATACGATGAAATCGCAAAGGCATCGGAAGCTCATGGCCGGCGTGATGAAACAAAAATTCTGACAATCGCGACGGCACACGTTGAATACGTGACGGAAAATCGACATTATGCTCACGTCGATTGCCCTGGTCACGCAGACTACGTGAAGAATATGATTACCGGAGCAGCACAGATGGATGGTGCGATTCTGGTAGTGAGCGCAGCGGATGGCCCGATGCCGCAGACCCGTGAGCATATTCTTCTTGCTCGCCAGGTTAATGTGCCCAAGATAGTTGTATTCCTGAATAAAGTTGACCTGGTGGACGACCCTGAACTGATAGATTTGGTAGAGCTGGAGGTAAGGGACCTGCTGAACAAGTATGAATTTCCGGGCGACCAGACGCCCATTATACGCGGCTGCGCCCTTAAAGCAATGAGGGCTCAAAGCATCGATGACCCGGAATGCAAGCCTATTAAGGAACTGCTGAAGGTAATGGATGAATACATCCCTGTCCCGCAGCGTGACGTTGATAAACCATTTCTTATGCCGGTGGAAGACGTTTTCAGCATAAAAGGTCGCGGCACGGTTGGCACAGGAAGGGTTGACCGCGGTAAAGTGCGCGTTGGCGAGGAAATCGAAATCATTGGCCTTTCAAAAGAAATCCGCAAGACCATTGTTACCGGCGTAGAGATGTTTAACAAAACACTTGATGAAGGCATGGCCGGTGACAACATCGGTGTGCTTCTGCGAGGCATCGAGAAAAAGGACCTGGAGAGAGGACAGGTTATTGCCGCACCGGGCAGTATTACGCCGCATACCAAGTTTGAGGCTGAAGTCTATGTTTTAACTAAGGAGGAAGGTGGTCGCCACACGCCATTCTTCCGTGGTTACAGGCCACAGTTCTATTTCAGGACAACGGATGTTACCGGTTCGGTTCTTGACCTAAAGAGCAGGGAAGGCAAGAGCGCAGAGATGTGTATGCCGGGTGATAATATCGCTATGGAAGTAGAGATTATTTCCCCAATTGCTATGGAAACACAGCTTCGCTTTGCTATACGTGAGGGCGGTCGAACCGTAGGTGCGGGTGTGGTAACCAAGATTCTCGCCTGAGTATTTCTAAATAGCGTCTGCTGATTTGTGGGTATGGAAACGAAGGTGCTCGCATTGGTGATTTTTTCTATTTGGGCACCAGCGGAGTAAGCAGATATTTTTGACTAAGCGGGACTGCTTAGCGGAAACAGGTTGTTATGGCTAAAAAAAGCAAAAGAGAGGATGTCTGGCTGGAATGTAGTGAGTGCAGCTCCAGAAACTATCGCACGAGCGTTAGTGTAGCAGAAGGTGCGCCGAAATTAGAGCTTAAGAAGTTTTGCAGGAAACAGCGTAAACATACGTTACATAAGGTAAGGCGTAAATAGAACCAGTGCCGCATTGTAATGAGAGCAGGAATAATAGGCCAGTAGCTCAATCGGCAGAGCGTCGGTCTCCAAAACCGAAGGTTGCGGGTTCAATTCCTGCCTGGCCTGGTTGCCGTAAAGATGAGTTTCGGTAGAAATTGGTTATAAAAGGCAGAAGCTTTGTTTTTATGATTTTTGATATTTATAGACGGGGACAAGGTAAATACACAAGATTATATAGCGCCTTCGGGGCAGCAATAGTTGCGGCACTGGGTTGTTTGCAGCTTTATAGGAAATTGCAGGCTAATGACTTCGGGTTGTGGATTCAGATAATGGTGCCGGCTGGTTTGTTTGTGGCGTTGGGGCTTTTGATTTTCTGGCTGACGAACAAGCCATCGCTTGCAGATTTTTTTATCGCCTCTGAAGGCGAGGTGAAAAAAGTTAGCTGGTCAAGCAGAAAAGAAATAGTGGTCTCGACGTTCGTCGTTATCGTGGTTGTAGTTATTATGGCCATACTTCTTGGAATAACAGATTTGGGGTTTGTTTTCTTTTTCGAGTGGCTTGGAGTCAGACCTGGAGGGGGCTAAAAAACTTATTTTGAACCAGAGAGCGTAAAACAAGTAAGAAACAAGGTAGCGATATATGCGGTGGTATGTTTTGCGAGTTGCAGCAAATAAGGAAGTGCAGGTCAAGCAAGCCCTTGTAGAGAAAGTAGAGAAGGAGGGCTTGAACGACATTATCGGCAGAATCGAAGTGCCTGTTGAACAGATTAAGCGTATACGGGGTAACAAGCAGACGATTCATACGCGAAAGCTGTATCCCGGCTATGTCTTTATGGAAATGGAGGCGACGGGCGATGGGCGTGTGCAGGAGAAGGCCTGGTTTGCAATTAAGGGGACAGGAGGCGTCGGAGATTTCATCGGCACAGAAGGATTTCCTACCCCGATGAGAGATACGGACGTAGCAAAGATGCTTTTGGAAGCAGAAAGACCGGAAGAGGCTCCGAGCATCAAAGTTGAATTCAAAAAAGGCGATATGATTAAAATTCGTGAAGGTCCATTTGAGAACTTTGAAGGTGTCGTGGATTCGATTGATGCCGAGCGAGGGATTGTAAAGGTTATAGTTACGATATTCGGCCGAAGCACACCGCTGGATATTGAGTACTGGCAAATCGAGAAATTGTAGCTTGTCGCAGGTAAGTGATGATTAGACTGCAAAGATAAAAATTAGAAGGCAAATAATGGCAAAAGAAAAGGCAATAGCACTAAAGATTAAATTACAAGCCCCCGGAGGGCAGGCAACGCCTGCACCGCCGATAGGGCCTGCACTTGGTCAGCACGGGGTTAATATCGGGCAATTTGTTTCACAATTCAATGAGCGAACGAAGTCGCTTAATGGAACGATTGTGCCGGTGGTGATTACCGTCTATATAGACAAGAGTTTTAAATTTGAGGTTAAAAGTCCGCCGGCGGCTGTTCTTCTAAAGCAGGAGGCCCAGATAGCAAAGGGCAGCGGAGTCCCAAATAAAGAGAAGGTTGGGAAAATCACCAAGGAGCAGCTACGCAAAATAACAGAGACTAAGTTTAAGGACCTAAATGCTTATAATTTCGAGCAGGCCGAAAAAATTATCAGGGGCACAGCCCGAAGTATGGGAGTAGAAATAGAAGAATAGTTTTTCACAATATATGAAGAAAGAGCCTGCCATTTAGCGGGATGAACAGTAAAAGCGAAATTTTGGAATTTCGTTATGAAGGTTAGAAGCAAGAGATACAAGAAAGAAGCAGAGCAGACAACTAAAGACCTGCTCAGTCTGACTGATGCTGTTGAAAAAGTCAAATCTTTTAAGTCGGTAAAATTCGACCAGAGCGTAGAGTGCGTGCTCAATTTGGGTATCGACACAAAGCAATCCGACCAGCTGGTCAGAGGCTCAATATCACTGCCTCACGGGGTAGGCAAGCAAAAAAAGGTTGTCGCTTTCTGCGAGGAGTCGGCTGTTGAGGCGGCCAAAAAGGCCGGGGCTGTTGAGGCCGGCTGTGATGAGCTGATAAAGAAGGTATCAGACGGCTGGATGGGCTTCGATGTGGCAGTTGCCTCGCCAAAGGTAATGAGCAAGGTAGGAAAACTCGGCCGGATTCTCGGGCCTCAAGGAAAGATGCCTTCTCCGAAAACCGGTACTGTTACCGAGGATATCGCAAGCGCAGTAGCCGAATGGACCAGAGGCAAAGTTGAGTTCAAAAATGATGCGGGAGGAAATGTCCAGGTTATAGTCGGAAAGCAAAGCTTTGAGACCGCAAAACTGATAGAGAATATTAATGCGTTTGTTGCATACATAAAGAAGATTAAACCGGTGGCGGCAAAAGGCTCGTATATCAAGAAAATGTATATATCTGCCACAATGAGTCCGAGCATCGCGGTTAGTCTTTGAGAATTGTTCATGGGCACAACAGTTGATTCGCGGCACTTTTTTATAAACAGGTGGTTACGATGAGTAAGTTCGTAAAAAAACTGTTACAGACGGAACTGGAAAAAAAGATTACTGATGAGAATATCAGGGATTTTTTGATTGTCAGGACTGTAGGTGTCGGGGGTGTTGACAACAATGTGATTCGCGGCGAGCTCAAGGAAAAAGGCATTAGATTACTGATAGTCAAGAATTCGCTGTTCAGAAGGGCGTTACAGAACTGCAAGATGGAAGCTGCGGCGGAGCTATTCAGCGGTCCCTGCGCTATTGCATACGGCAGCGATTCCCTTGTTGATGTCGCAAAGGCTTTGGCTGAGTGGGCCAAAAAGGTCCCTGTGATAGCGATTAAAGGCGCATTTCTGGATGGGTCGGCTTTAGACAGTAAAGCGGCAGCGGAAATTGCAAAGATGCCAACACGAAAAGAGCTGTTAAGCACAATTATAATGCTGGTGCGGTCAGTTCCGGCGAGGTTGGCCGGCAGCTTGACCGCTCCTGCCGGTGCTCTGGCAGGTTGTATAAAAACTATCACGGAAAAACCGGAGAAACAAGCAGCATAACAGATTTGAAAGTGGAGTAACTCAATCGAAAATTATAGTGTGCTTGCGTGGCTGCCCCCCGAGCTTTCTTGCGAAAGCAAGAATGGGGGTTAAACGAGACGGTGGAGTCTCGGCTACCACCAGGCGTTAGATAAAATAGGAGTCAACTGAAATGGCAGAACAACAAACAAAAGAAGAATCCGGTGCTAAAGAGGCAAAAAAATGGAGCGATGAGGTTAAGAAGCTGGGCGACAAGATAGTGGCTCTGACATTGATGCAGGCCAAGGAGCTGGCCGAGTATCTCAAGCAGGAATATGGTATTGAGCCTGCTGCTGCCGGAGCCGTTATGGTGGCAGGACCTGCAGCAGCGGGGCCGGCAGCCGAGCAGAAGGAGGAACAAACCAGCTTCGATGTAATCCTCAAACAATTTGGTGACAAGAAGATTCAGGTGATTAAAGAAGTAAGGGCTTTGACCGGATTGGGACTGAAAGAGGCCAAAGACCTTGTTGAAGGTGTGCCAAAGCCGGTCAAAAAAGGCGTCCCAAAAGAAGAAGCAGAAGCTGCCAAAAAGCAGCTTGAGGCTGCAGGTGCAGTAGTTGAAATAGCATAAGTGAGCGGTTAATTGGTGAGTGGTTAATTGGTTAAATACGCACCACTCACTACGCACCAGTTATCAATTAACCAAGGAGTAAAAGATGGTTTCACAAGTGGTTCGGACCTTTGGCAAGGTCCAGGATGTTGCTGAAATCCCGGACCTGGTGGCGATACAGAGAACAAGTTATGAGCGTTTTTTGCAAAAGGACGTGCCACCAAACAGGAGAAAAAATATCGGGCTTGAAGCTCTGTTTAAGGAGATATTCCCTGTTGAAAGCTACGACAAGAGTATGCGGCTGGAATATCTCTACTACGAGCTGGAGAGACCACATTACACGCCCATCCAGTGCCGACAGTTACGGCTGACATACGGATATCCTATAAAAATCTGGTGCAGACTCCGCACTAAAGAGGGAGAAGATTTAGCAGAACAGGCAATATACCTCGGCGAAATGCCTGTTATGATTGGCGGCGGAGAATTCATCATCAACGGCGCCGTCCGCGTGATAGTTAACCAACTGCACCGAAGCCCGGGTGTGGATTTTCTCATCGAGAGCAAAGAGGGCGATAGAGTCCTGCACGGCGGCAGAATCATACCCGAACGGGGCAGTTGGATAGAAATAAGTGTTACCCATAGAGACATTCTGGTTGTCAGGATTGACCAATCCAGCAAACTACCAGCGAGCGTTTTCTTGAGGGCGATGAGCCCCAGCTTCAGCACTACCGACAAAATCCTGCGGGCGTTTTATCCAACAAAGACCGTTCCTATCGGCAAACTTACGCCTTCTATGTGGGCGGTAACGCCGATTGCAGACCCGCTGACCGGCGAAATCATAGCAAAAGCCAGCTCACAAATCGGAGATAAAGTTTCCTTAATACAAAGCCTGTTTTCAAAGAGCGAAGCTCTGGATAGCCACGGAAGCAAAGGCAAAAAATCAAAACGAACCTCAATTAGCAGCGAAGTCGAAGTTGTCGACGAGGTTCGTGATACACTTATCCTCAACACCCTTGCCGAGGATGATTGCCAGAGTCACGAGCAGTCGCTTTTGAAGTTTTATCTGAGACTGCGGCCCGGCAATCCGCCCAATGAAGAAAAGGCGAAGGCGTTCTTTGCGGAGAAATTTTTTGACCCGAACCGCTATCGGCTGGGTAAAGTTGGCAGATTCAGATTGAACCGTAAGTTTGGCCAGACGGTCGATGAAAATGAGATGACGCTTAGGCCTGAAGATTTCCTCAACACGATGAAATATATATTGGCTTTGCGAAACAATCAGGGGGAGCTCGATGACATCGACCATTTAGGTAACAGACGGCTACGGACTATCGAGGAGCTCGCTGCCGACGAAATCAGAAAGGGACTTTTGAAACTCCGAAAAACCGTGCAGGAACGGATGAGCATCAAAAGAGACCCACCCGAGCCTCTCAAAGTTGCTGACTTAGTAAATTCCAAGAGCGTCTCGAGCAGCATTAATTATTTCTTCGGACGCGGAGAGCTCAGCCAGGTTGTTGACCAGACAAACGCTTTAAGCCAGCTTACTCACGAAAGAAGACTTTCGGCCCTCGGACCAGGAGGACTCAATAGGAGAAGGGCTGGATTCGAGGTGCGCGATGTTCATATAAGCCACTATGGCAGAATCTGTCCCATAGAGACTCCCGAAGGAACTAATATAGGTCTCATTGCTTCTCTGGCTATATTCGCTACCGTTGACCAATACGGATTTTTGCTCACGCCGTATCGAATCGTCAAACAGGGTAAAGTTACCGATGAGGTGGTGTTTCTGCGGGCTGATGAGGAAATGAAGGCAATCTTTGCGCCGCCAAGTGCTATCGACCCGGTCACTCGAAAAATCAAAGAAGGTCCTGTCCTTGCAAGAAAAAGAGGGGAACTTGCTCAGACTAACAGAGACGAAGTGGAGTATGTTGACATATCGCCCAAGCAGATAGTCGGCGTTTCTGCATCGCTTATTCCATTTCTCGAACACGACGACGCAAACAGGGCACTGATGGGCTCGAATATGCAGCGGCAGGCGGTTCCCTTGTTAAAAACCGAACAAGCATTGGTTTGCACAGGGCTGGAGAAAGATGTCGGAAAGAATTGCAGCACGGTCGTTCGAGCCGAAACCAGCGGTGTTGTTACTGCGGTGGACGCAACCAAAATAGTCATCAATCAGGTCGAAGAATATAACCTGGCAAAGTTTACAGGAATGAATGAAAGGACCTGCCTGAACCAAAAGCCAATAATTAAACTTGGTGAGAAAGTCCAGAAAGGACAGGTTGTAGCAGACGGCGGCGGGACTGCCGACGGTGTCCTGGCTTTAGGGAAAAATATTCTTGTAGGTTTTGTCTCTTATGACGGTTTCAATTTTGAGGATGCAATTGTAGTCAGTGAAAAACTCTGCAAGAACGACAGCTTCACCAGTATTCACATTGATGAATTCACCGCTGAAGTTCGAGAGACGCGCCTGGGAAAAGAGGAGTTCACCAGAGATATTCCAAATGTCAGTGAAAAGGCACTGCGAAACCTTGATGAATGCGGGATAGTTCGTGAGGGAACAAGGGTATGTCCGGGTGATATTCTGGTTGGTAAGGTCGTGCCGAAAAGTAAGACAGAACTTACCCCGGAGGAGAAACTGCTGCACGCCATATTTGGCAGAGCCGGCGAGGATGTCAAGAACGATTCGCTGGAACTACCCAGTGGATATGAGGGGGTGGTAATAAAAACAGAACACTTCACCAGGCGTGGCGCCATCGGTGAGGAGCTGAAGAAGGTGTTGGCTGGTGAAATCAAACAATACGAAGACCAGATGAGGGTAAAAGAGTGCGCCATCTTCAGACAAATGATTGAGACTATCCAGAAAAAATTTGATGCGGAAATCATCGACCCATCCACGCGGCAGAAGGTAGGGGTCAGCACCGATAACGAGGTCATTTATGAGCAGATAGAAAACTTCAATATCAAGTGGGTCAAGCCCGCTTCTGTCAGAGATGACGTTCAAAAAATCTATGATAAATTCTGGGTAAAAATTATAGAGATTCAAGAGGAAAAGAAGCACGGAATTGAGCGATTGAAACACGGCGATGAGCTGCCCAGCGGTGTGCTGGAAATGGTAAAGGTGTATGTTGCGATTAAAAGGACGTTATCTATAGGCGATAAGATGGCAGGACGGCACGGCAACAAAGGCGTCATTGCTAAGATTGTGCCAGAGGAGGATATGCCGTTTTTGGAAGACGGCACGTCTCTGGACGTATTACTCAATCCGCTCGGCGTGCCGAGCCGAATGAACGTCGGCCAAATTCTTGAAACACATCTGGGCTGGGTGGCAAAGGTCCTGGGCTTCCAGGCTGTTACTCCAATCTTTGACGGCGCTACCGAAGAGGACATTCGGAAATTGACCGCTGAGGCAAATGAGCTTATGGCCAAGCGAAAAGCCGAGCTTGAAGAGACAAAACTGCCTCCACCGCCTAATGAGTTCTTTATACACATTTTGAAAACCTTGAAGGCCAAGCTATATGATGGCAGAACGGGCGAGCTATTCGGTCAATCCTGCACAATCGGGTATATCTATATGATGAAACTGCATCATCTTGTTGACGATAAGATTCACGCCCGCTCAACCGGGCCATATAGTCTAATTACCCAGCAGCCATTGGGCGGTAAGGCTCGAACCGGCGGGCAAAGGTTCGGCGAGATGGAGGTCTGGGCATTGGAGGGCTATGGAGCAGCATACGCGCTCCAGGAGATGCTGACGGTAAAAAGCGATGATGTTGAGGGACGGACGAAAATTTATGAATCAATGGTCAAGGGAAAAAATACCCTTGAGGCCGGCACGCCGCTATCCTTTGATGTGCTTTGCCATGAAATAAGAGGATTGGGGCTAAATATCCAGCTCGAAAAGAAGCGGCTTGGAAGCACCTTGCTGTGAAAAAACAATATTGTGCAAGAGGCGTATTTGTGTTGATAACGAAATTATTTATCATCAATTGCAGAGGGGTTTGAGATGTTAGGAAACATTTACGACCGGATTAACGATTACGGTTCAGTCAAAATTTCGTTAGCCAGTCCCAATGATATCAGGAGCTGGTCCTTCGGCGAGGTGCGCAAGCCCGAGACTATCAATTACCGGACTTATCGGCCGGAGAAGGACGGACTATTCTGCGAGCGTATCTTCGGGCCTGAGCGAGACTGGGAATGCGCCTGCGGAAAATATAAAGGCACCAAATTCAAAGGCATCATTTGCGACAGATGCGGCGTAAAAGTAACCCATTCTCGCGTGCGTAGAAAACGTATGGGTCATATTAATCTGGCTGCTCCCGTAGTGCATATCTGGTTTTTCAAGTCCATCCCTAACCGGATTGGAACAATCCTCGATATGAAAAGCTCCGACCTGGAAAAAATCGCCTACTTCCAAGACTATGTTGTTACCGACCCCGGACAGACGCCTTTGAAGGTCGGGCAACCGCTCACAGAAGAAGAATATCGAGATGCAATCCAAAAATACGGCAATGCTTTTAAGGCGGGTATGGGGGCAGAGGCCGTTAAGGTATTGCTGGCTCATATCGAGCTCGAGACGCTAAGTTGTGAATTAAGGGACGCGATTGAAAGGACCAACAGCAAACAAAAAGTCAAAGAGCTTACAAAAAGGCTCAAAGCCATTAACGACTTAAAAAACAGCAGGAATAAGCCTGAGTGGATGGTTCTTGAGGTTATCCCGGTTATTCCGCCGGATCTGAGACCACTCGTCCTGCTCGAAAGAGACAACTTTGCTTCCAGTGACTTAAACGACCTCTACCGAAGAATCATCAATCGAAACAACAGGCTAAAAAAGCTAATTGACTTGAACGCACCGGAGGTCATTATCAGAAACGAGAAACGTATGCTACAGCAGGCAGTTGATGCGCTGCTTGATAACGGCAGGTGTAGAAGACCGGTCCTCGGAAGCAATAATCGGCCGCTCAAATCTCTAACTGATATGATTAAGGGAAAGCAAGGACGATTCCGAGAGAACCTGCTGGGAAAGCGTGTAGATTATTCGGCAAGGTCGGTTATTGTGGTTGGGCCGCAGTTGAAGCTGTTTCAATGCGGACTGCCGAAAAAGATAGCACTGGAACTGTATCAGCCTTTTATCATTCGCAAACTCAAGCAGCACGGGCTTGCGGATACGATTAAAAGCGCTAAGCGTATGATAGAGAGGCGTGATGTACAGGTCTGGGACGTTCTGGAGGAAGTGATTCATCAACATCCTGTTTTGCTAAACCGTGCGCCTACATTGCACCGGATGGGAGTCCAGGCATTTGAGCCGGTGCTGGTTGAAGGCAACGCGATTATGCTTCATCCGTTGGCTTGCAAAGGTTTCAATGCAGACTTTGACGGCGACCAGATGGCTGTGCATTTGCCGCTCTCTATTGAAGCGCAGGTAGAAACTCATATTCTTATGATGACCACCAACAACATTTTCTCGCCGGCCAACGGCTTACCAATGGTGGGTCCCTCTCAGGATATGGTGATGGGTAATTACTACTTAACTTATGCCGACCCCCGTGAGTGGTCAGAAAGTGAGGAACGCGGCAAGGTTATGGCATTCAAAGATACGCACGAGGCGATGATGGCATACGAAATGGGGAAGATAGGTCTGCACACTAAGATTAAAGTGCGTGTTCCGCAGGGACGCAGGACGATGGACGATGGACGATCGACGAAGGACGAACGACGAATCACAACAACGGTCGGCAGATGTATATTCAACGATATACTGCCGCCGGGAATGCCGTTTTATAATACCACGATGTCACAAAAGAAATTGAGTCAGGTAATCAGTGACTGCTACGAATCGGCGGGTTCGGCTGCGACGGTGGATTTGCTTGATAGAATAAAGGACCTGGGCTTTAAGTATGTTACGCTTTCGGGCATGACTTTTGGCATTACAGATTTGAAGGTGCCGCCGAAAAAACAGGATATTATCGAGGATACCGAGAAGAAGGTTTCCAAAATCAATAGAAACTATGACGATGGTGTCCTGACGGACCGTGAGAGATACAATCAGGTCATCGATGCCTGGACTAATGCTCGTGTGGCGGTAACAAATGAGATGATGCGCTGTCTTAAAGAAGACACCGACGAGAATGGACGACCTTACCTGAACCCGATATTTATTATGACCGACTCCGGTGCAAGAGGAAGTACCGACCAGATTCAGCAGCTTGCAGGTATGCGGGCATTAATGGCCAAGCCAAGCGGCGAGATTATAGAGACGCCGATTAAATCAAACTTTCGTGAGGGATTGACGGTGCTGGAGTACTTTAGCTCTACACATGGCGCCCGCAAAGGGCTGGCAGATACCGCCCTAAAGACAGCCAACTCGGGTTATCTTACTCGGAAACTTATCGATGTCTCCCAGAACGTAATCATTATTGAGCGTGACTGCGGGACCCTTCAAGGAATTACCAAGAATATAGTCAGCAGGGGAGAACAAATTGATGCGCCGCTCTCTCAACTTATTATTGGCAGGACTGCCAGGGACAACATTCGCAATCCGATTACGGACGAGATGATTGTTCGTGAGAACGAGGTGATAACTCCCGAGGCGGCAGCAAAGATAGAAGCTCTGGGTCTTGACGCCATCAGGGTTAGAAGCACGCTGACTTGTGACAGTCCGTTCGGGGTTTGCGCGAAGTGTTACGGCTGGGATATGAGCACCGGCCAGCTCGTTGAAGAAGGCACGGCGGTGGGCATTATCGCCGCACAATCCATTGGTGAACCCGGGACACAGTTGACACTACGGACATTCCATACCGGCGGCATAGCTTCCAGAGCCATTCTCGAACGCGAGCAGAGAGCTACACATGCAGCAACGGTTCGATACCGCGATGTAAATGCGGTTCGCTTCAAGAAAAACGATGGAACGACCGACATAATTGCCCTGAAGCGTAACGGAGAAATAATTCTTCTTGATGCAAAAGAACGAGAGCTCGACCGTTTTAATGTCCCTTATGGCGCTATTATTCTGGTTGAGGATAATGCAAAGGTTAAAGCCGCATCGCTATTGTTCACCTGGGACCCGCACCGCACCCCTATCTTAGCGGAAGTGCCCGGCCTTATTCGTTTCGTCGATATCATTGAAGGTGAGACCATTGGAATCGAAGAAGAGCGAAAGGGCCAGACCGGCAGACCTGTCGTGATTGAGCACAAAGGCGACAAGCACCCGCAAATCATCATAGAGGATGCGGCCGGCAAAATCCTTGACGTTCACTATTTGCCGGCAGGAGCCAGGATCGAGGTTGACCAGGGCCAGCAGGTTCAGGCGGGAGGGCTGCTTGCTCACCAACCCCGAGCCACCAGCGGCACACAGGACATTACCGGTGGGCTGCCCAGAGTTACTGAGGTCTTTGAAGCACGCAAACCCAGGGAGCCTGCCGCAATGGCTGAGATTAGCGGGCGAGTGGAGCTGCGAAGCGATAAACGCAAGGGCAAAATGACCGTTATTATTCGCTCGGAATCCGGTATGGAGAAGGAGCACCATGTAGCTCGCGATAGACACCTTAACGTGCACACCGGCGATTTTGTTGACGCCGGCGATGCTTTGACGGATGGACCCTTGGTGCCGCACGATATTCTGCGAATTAAAGGCGAAGAGGCGCTGCAGAAATACATTATCGCAGAAATCCAGAACGTTTACCGCTCACAGAATGTCAATATCAACGACAAGCATATTGAAATTATATGCTCTCAAATGATGCGAAAAGTTGAGATTGAGTCAGTTGGCGATAGCTCCTTTTTGCCGGGCGAGGTTGTTGATAAATTCATTTTCAGAAAAGAAAACGAAAGACTCACCCAAAGTGTAAAAATTACGGATGCTGGCGATGCCCCCACCACCCCCGCTGCCTTCTTGCGACAGCAAGACGTGGGTGCTGAATTAATAGCAGGTCAAACCGTTAACAAAAAAGACCTTGCAAGTATTAATGAAAAGATAGAAATGCTTGGCGGTGTTCCTGCAAAGGCGAGGCGTACAAAACCTGTAACCGCCAAGACACTGCTGTTAGGAATTACCAAGGCGTCACTGGGGTCAGAGAGCTTTATTGCGGCGGCCAGCTTCCAGGAAACTACAAAGGTCTTGACAGAGGCATCATTAGCTGGTAGAATAGATGAGCTTCACGGTTTGAAAGAGAACGTAATCCTCGGTCACCTGATACCGGCTGGGACAGCTTTCAAGCCGTATCTGCAAATGAAAGTTTTGCATCTTGCAGAGGCGCCGCTTCCTAAAGAATTTGTCGAGGCCAAGGAAGTCAGGGAAGCCAAAGAGGCCGAAGCAAAGGCAGAAGCCGCTGTCAAGGAAGCATTAGGGATAAACCCGTAACAGGCACAAAAAATAGCCACGAATTAACACGAATGAAACCGAATTAGTGAAAATTCGTGGTAAAAAACTAAAGGTGCAAATTATGCCGACGATGAACCAGTTAGTCAAACGCCCGAGGGCAAAATCAAAGGGCAAAAAACGGGTATCTGATATTAGTGGAAGCCCTCAGAAAAGAGGTGTATGTCTAATTGTCCGGACGATGACGCCGAAGAAGCCGAACTCCGCTTTGCGGAAGATTGCCCGTGTTAGACTAACCGATGGCAAGGAAATTACTGCTTACATACCTGGTATTGACCATAATCTGCAGGAGCACAGCACGGTTCTGATTCGCGGAGGCCGTGTTCGCGACCTGCCTGGCGTTCGATACCATATAATTCGCGGCATCCTCGACTGCGCCGGCGTTGCCAATCGCAAAAGAAGCAGAAGTAAATACGGTGCAAAAATGGGGAAATAAAGATATGTCTAAAAACTATCTGGCGCCTTCGGCGGGTCCGGCCTATCAAAAAGATGATTGTTCGCTCCTTCGACTTCGCTCAGGACAGGTGCGCTCAGACTTGTCCTTGAGCAAAGCGAGGGAATGACTGCTATATGAGGAAAAATAATGGCTAAAAAGAAACCTACAGCTTCAGGCAAGCAATTGAAACCTGACGTTAAATACAATAGCAAACTGGTTTCAAAGTTTATTAACTCTCTGATGGCCAAGGGCAAGAAGAGCGTTGCACAGGGCCTCTTTTACGGGGCAATGGAGACGATTGCCCGGTCAGTCAAAGACGTTGGGCCGCAGGAGCTGTTTGAGAAGGCGGTTAATAATGTAAAGCCGCTGATTGAGGTTCGCAGCAAACGTATCGGGGGCGCCAGTTATCAGGTGCCGATGCAGGTAAATCCGAAGCGTCAGCAATCGCTGGCTATCCGCTGGATATTAAACGCAGCCAGGGGAAAAACAGGCAAGAGCTTCTCAGAGCGTCTGGCCTCTGAATTGATAGATGCTTACAACGGACGCGGCGGCGCAATGACCACGCGGGAAAATATCCATAAGATGGCTGAAGCGAATAAGGCTTTTGCACACTTCGCATGGTAATCCCGCAACTGACTACTCACTACTCATTACTCACCAGTCACTACTCACTATTGGTTAATTGGTTAATAGTTTTCTAATGCCAAGCGATTTGGAAAAAATTCGGAATATCGGGATTATAGCCCACATTGATGCAGGTAAAACCACGGTAACCGAGCGGATTCTTTTCTACACAGGCAAGACCTACAAGATGGGAGAGGTCCACGATGGCACTGCTGTTATGGACTATCTGGAAGAGGAGCAAAAAAGAGGTATTACGATTACTTCAGCCGCGACCAAAATTTTCTGGAAAGGCTCCCAAATCAATCTTATCGATACGCCAGGGCACATTGATTTCACTGCTGAAGTTGAAAGGTCGCTGCGTGTCCTTGATGGAGCCGTGGTCGTATTTGACGGCAGCGAGGGTGTTCAGGCCCAGAGCGAAACCGTCTGGAGACAGGGACAAAAATACAACCTCCCCTTTCTTTGCTTCGTCAACAAAATGGACAAAACCGGTGCAGATTTCGAGATGACTATCGAGGACATTCGCACAAAGCTCTTGGCCACCCCGATTTTGTTACAGATTCCTATGGGAGCTGAAGACCGTTTTGCGGGCATAATAGACTTAGTTACGATGCAAGCGGTTTTTTACAAGCCTGAAAAGCTGGGGGCAGTCTTTGAGGAGGCTGAGATTCCCGGCGAATTTCTCCAAATCGCACAACAGCAAAGAAAACAGATGCTCGAACTTGCGGCTGAATACGATGAAGAGCTTATGGATGGCTATATTCACGACAAACCAATAACTGCTGATATGATTTATAGAGCCGTAAGATGTGGGACATTAAGTGCTAATCTTCGGCCTGTATTTGCGGGTTCCGCCTTAAAATATGTCGGTATCCAAAAAGTGCTTGACGGAGTTGTCCAATATTTCCCCTCGCCTCTGGATGTGCCTGTTATGATGGGACACAAGCCTGGTGATGAAAAGAAGCAAATACCTATCAAATGTGACCGGGATGGCAGTTTGGTCGCCCTTGCGTTTAAGGTTGTCGCGGATGCACACGGTGATTTGACGTTTCTAAGGATTTATCGAGGGCGACTTTCACCTGGTAGCAGGGTTCTTAACGCCAACCGGAATAAACGTGAAAACATCACCCGGATATTTGAGATGCACGCTAATGAGCGAAAACTCCTTGAACAGGCTGGTGCAGGTGACATCGTTGCAGTTATAGGACCCAAAGAAACGCTTACAGGTGATACGCTGTGTGACCCCAAGAAAACAATTGTTCTGCCGAGCATCGCATTTCCGCATACAGTTATCAATATGTCTATAGAACCCAGAACCGCTGCAGAAAAGGCAAAGTTAGCAGGTGCACTATCTGCGTTGAAACGCGAGGACCCGACTTTTGAATGCAAAATAGACAGCGAAACCGGCCAGACAATTATTAGCGGGATGGGGGAGCTACACTTAGAGATATTGCAGCACAAGCTGGTAAAGGAAAAAGGCCTCAATATCAGGGTTGGCAAACCGAGAGTTGCATATAAAGAGGCCGTTACTAAATCAGCCAAAGTAGAAGGCAAGTTCATACGTCAAACTGGTGGTCGGGGGCAGTATGGCCACGTTATTTTGATGATTGAGCCATTATTGACAGAGGATGGCCACTGGAGTCGCGAAATTCAGTTCGGAAACGAAGCACCCGGGGATAAGGTTCCACGAACGTATGTTCCGGACGTCGAAAGAGGATGCAAAGAGGCCTTGAATAGCGGAGCTTTGGCAGGTTATCCTGTTGTGGGAGTTAGAGTTACGTTAATTAGCGGTTCATTTCATCCTGTGGATTCATCTGGGATTGCCTTCGAACAAGCCGCGGTAATAGCCGTAGAAAAAGCTGTCAAAGACGCTGGTCCAGTTTTACTTGAGCCTATAATGCGGCTTCAGGTAGAAGTTCCACAGACCGCTTTTGGGGCAATCCAGGGGCAGTTGCTGGCAAAAAGAGGGGCAATCACGGGTTGCCGGACTCACGGGAATGTGCAGATAATCGATGCCAAAGTCCCCCTGGCGGAGTTGTTTGGTTACTCCAGTGAAATCAGAAGCGCAACAGGCGGCAGAGGAACATTTACTATGGAGCCGCTCAGCTACGAAAAGGTCCCAGAACAACTCGCTAAAGAGATTATCCTTTAAAAGGAGCGATATAATTAGATTTTCTGCTTTTTTGTAAAAATTTTGTCGAAATTTTATTTGACAGCCTATTATAAAGATGTTACTTTACATTGTTTAGCCGTAGCGAGCATTGTCACGAATGACATTGCGTAAATTAGTTAGGCTGTGGCATATCTATTTTTATTATGCTCAGGGAAATAGCTTATTAGCAACCTATGTTGTTATAAGTGTGTGCCAAGCCCATAAAAAGGGGTTTGCGAGGCCTGTTAAAGGCCACAACCTGGACCTTAAGGAAGGCGAATTAGATATTGATTGCCGAAGGTTAGATTCAATTGCAGAGCCGCAGGCAGTCAATAATCGATTCCAAGCCTTGCCTGCCAAAATCGTAAAACTGGTCGCAAAATAGCGAAACTATAGGCCAAAGGGGGATTTTTTTACCCTATTTTTGGCATATAGGTCGTTATGGCAAGACTTATAGATTTTGAAAATGAGAATTTAGGTAATGATTATCTTTTAAGGTAACTTTTGCAGCCAAGAATAAATTTCAGGAAAGCAGGTAACGCAAAAAAAAGTTATGCCTGGTGAAAGTGAACGAATAAGAATCAGGATGGAGGCCTACGACCACAGGGCTCTGGATATATCTGCTAAAGAGATAGTAGAGCACGCTCGAAAGACCAATGCCAGGGTTAGTGGGCCGATACCGCTGCCTACCCGCATCGAAAGATATACTGTGCTGCGAAGCCCACATATAGACAAGAAATCACGTGAACAGTTTGAATTACGTACTCATAAACGGCTTATTGATATTTTCGAAGCTAACGCACGAACGGTCGAAGTGTTGAACCGCTTGGTGGTGCCGGCCGGCGTGTTCGTAAGGATTAAGGCCTGAAATAGTTAAACAATAATTGTAAAGGTTCGAGCATAATGGCGCTGTTATTGGGAAAAAAAGTTGGAATGACTCAGGTTTATGACGAAGCAGGCAGGTTGCTGCCTGTTACCGTCATACAAGCCGGCCCGTGCGTTGTTATGCAGGTCAAGACAGTTGAAACTGATGGTTATAACGCTATTCAGATGGGCTATGATGATATAAAGCCCTCTGTCAGGAAAAAGCCACAGGTCGGCATCGCTGAAAAGGCTAACACTGTTCCAAAGAGGTTCATCAGAGAGATGCGATTGCCCAACGATGCCAAGCCGGAACATAAAGTTGGAGATTCCATCACTGTTGCAGCTTTCACAGAGAAGGAATTTATTGATGTGGTTGGAACCAGTAAAGGCAAAGGATTTGCCGGCGTAATGAAGCGATATCATTTTGGCGGTATGCCAAATTCGCACGGCACCGAACGAAAGCATCGCTCGCCCGGCTCAATAGCCAGTCACGGTACCGACCGCGGCCACGGCGGCAACCTGCATAAGGGTAAGAGAATGGGCGGACATCTGGGCAACCACCGGGCCACTGTAAAGAATCACCGGCTTGTAGGAATAGACTCGGAGAGGAACTTGTTAGTCGTAAAGGGTTCCATACCGGGCCCTGCAGGCGGCTATTGCATCGTGCGAAGCGCAAAAAAGGGTAAGTAGTCAGAAAGCAGAACCAAAAAATGATTAGTCTGGCTGTTTATAACATAGAAGGTCAGGAAATCGATAGCTTAAAGGTCGATGAGACGGCTTTTGGCCGCTACGTCAGATACGCGCTGCTCAAACAGGCAATTGTTATGTATCAGGCCAATAAGCGCGTGGGGACAGCTACAACTAAGGGCAGAGGCGATGTAGAAGGTTCAAGCCGAAAGATGTATAGGCAAAAACATACAGGTCGCGCCCGTGCGGGAACGATTAGAACCGGCAAGCGTGTGGGAGGCGGTATGACCTTTGCAAAAGCAGCCAGGGATTTTGGAAAACGGATGCCCAAAAAGCAAAAAAGGCTGGCAAGGAACTCCGCGATACTGGCAAAACTTCTGACTAACAACGTAGTTGTCGTTGATGAATTGAAATTCGAGAAGCCTAAAACAAAAGATTTTGCACGTGTTTTAAGCAATTTGAAGATAGACCGCAGTTGTCTTGTAACAGTTAACGACTACGACAAGAACCTGTATAAATCGGCTCGGAATATTCCGAAGATAACTGTAATGCCTGTAGTTGAGCTGAACGCAGGCAGCATTTGCAGCTGCCGCAAGATGTTGTTCACCAGAGATGCGTTTTTATCATTGTTGAATAAGGGCCAAGAGGACGAGAATTAGCGAATTTTATTATGGATGTGCAGAACATTATAGTTCGACCTTTAATTACGGAGCAGGGAGTGCACCTTGCTAATACGAAAGGGGCGTACCCCTTTGAAGTAAATAAGAGAGCTAACAAAACCCAAATAAGAAATGCTGTGGAAAAATTATATGGAGTCAAGGTTCGCAAGGTCCGGACAGCCAACCGCAAGGGTAAATATCAGCACAGAGGTAAAACCGGCGGCTATACGCCGAGCTGGAAAAAAGCTGTCATATACCTGGAACCTGATTACCATATCGATTTGTTCTAAGGGAAAATAAAACAGAGGGGGTAAAAATTATGGGTATTAAAATTTATAATCCAACAAGTGCGGGACGAAGAAACAGTTCGGTAAATGATTACGCCGACCTGACAATCGGTGCACGAGAGAAATCGCTGTGTGTGCGGATTAAAAAGAACGGCGGAAGGAATCATTCCGGTATGACTACCGTGCGGTTCAGAGGCGGCGGAGCAAGAAAGATTTACCGAATCATCGATTTCAAACGTGACAAGGACGATGTTCCTGCAAAAGTAGCAACAGTTGAATACGACCCGAACAGGAATTGTTTTATATCGCTGGTGCACTACGCTGATGGCGAGAAAAGATACATATTGGCGCCATTGGGTATAAAGGTTGGTGACACTGTGATGAGCGGCAAGTTGTGTGAGCCGAGGCCCGGCAACGCTATGCCAATGGAGGCGATTCCTACAGGGATAGAGATTCACAACATCGAAATGATAGCAGGCCAGGGTGGGAAACTCGTTAGAGGAGCAGGCGGCGTTTCCAAAATTGTTGCAAAGGAAGGTAACTGGGCCACTGTCGTTTTGCCCAGCGGCGAGATGCGGATGCTCCGCAAGGAATGCCGGGCGACAATTGGTCAGCTCAGCAACCCTGACGACCAGAATATCAGGCTTGGCAAGGCCGGGCGAACACGGCATCTGGGTCGCAGACCGCACGTCCGAGGCAAGGCACAGAACCCCGTTTCTCATCCGATGGGCGGCGGAGAAGGCAGGTCGAATGGGGGCAGACACCCCTGTTCGCCTACGGGCGTCCTGGCAAAAGGCGGCAAAACCCGAAATCCGCGTAAGACCAGCAACCAAAGGATTATTCGAAGACGAAAAAGCGGACGTTTCCAAATTCGTGGCGTAATTAGCGTGTAGAAGGTAAAAAGAGATGGTCGCGTGATTATTGAAGTTTGAAGATAGAGTAAATCCGAATGGGAAGATCACTTAAAAAAGGACCATACGTTGACCAGAAGCTGTTTAGAAAGGTGCAAACTCAGCTTACCTCCGGCTCCCGTGAGCCAATAAAGACCTGGGCCAGGAGGTGCACGATAATACCGGAGTTTGTGGGTATCACATTTCTGGTCCATAACGGCAAGATATTTAATAAGGTTTTTATTTCCGAGGATATGGTCGGGCATAAGTTAGGCGAATTCTCGCTGACGCGGACGTTCAAGGGCCATTCAACCAGGAAGATAGAGACGGTATAATCCCCTAAGGGGAATACGAGATTGTTATGTTAAGCGCTACTAAGTTAAAAGAGCTTTGCCAGGAACGTAAGGTAAGTGTGGAGCAACTGGCCAGCCAGCTCGTCAGGCCCGGGCTTGATAAGAGGGCAGCGACAGCGGCTGTAAAGAACTGGCAAAAGGGTCTTTTCAAGTCCAGGCCGCGAAAGCAAGACATTCAACGGCTGGCGGCTGGTTTATCCGTCGAAGTTACCGACTTAGCCGACTGGCACTCAATTTATCGCTTTGCACCGATTTCAGCCAGCAAGGCAAAATTGGTTACACAATTGATAGTCGGGCGAAGCGTTGAGGATGCGTTAGATATATTGAAATTTACAAGGAAACGCGCTGCATCGATGATTGATAAGGTCTTGCGAAGTGCTGTGGCAGACGCCGATGAGCAGCAGGCTGATGTTGATAATCTATACGTTAGCGAAGCCCGCGTTGATGATGCCGGGGTGCGAATTGGTACGAAAAGATGGAGAGCAAAAGATAGAGGCAAGGCATATCCCATTCATCAAAAGGCCTGCCATATCCATATAACGGTTACAGAGGTGTAAAAACAGGTAATAAACGAACAGGATTATGGGTCAGAAAGTATCGCCAATAGGTTTCAGAACAGGGATAACATTAGGATGGCAGAGCACCTGGTTTGCTCCCAACAAGGCTGCTTACGGCGAGTTTCTTGTCGAGGACCACAAGATTCGCCAGTTTATCGACAAGAAATATAACCGCAGCGTGCCTAAGGGCGCAGTTGCAAAGGTTGAAATAACGCGAACGCGCAATGAGATAAAAGTAACACTGCATAGTGCTCGACCAGGCGTAATCATTGGACCCAGAGGCGGTGAAGTTGAGAAGCTGCGGGAAGAGATTGAGCAATTGACGGGCCGAGCCGTAACCGTAAACGTTATCGAGATAAAAGAGCCGGACCTTAACGCCGTTTTGGTTGCTGAGGCAATCGCCGAACAGTTGGAAAAGCGGGCCTCATACAGGCGCACGATGAAACAATACTGTGAAGCAGCAATGAACGCCGGCGCTAAAGGCGTTAAGGTTATTTGTGGGGGGCGGCTGGCGGGTTCAGAAATGGCAAGGAAGGAAATTCAAAAGCTCGGCAGCATCCCGCTGCATACGCTGGATGCTAATGTAGATTACGGGAGGGCAACAGCAGTAACTACATACGGGGCAATTGGTATCAAAGTTTGGATTTACAGGGGCAAGTTCGGCGAAGAGGCCGAACCGAGTCCTCGTGGTCCCCGTCGGCGTCCCGCCCATTTCGGCGGGCCAAGGTCTGCTGACACCGGGCATGGCGAGAAATTTAGAGCCAAACGCGGGCCAAGACGAGAAGGCAGAGGTGATTCGCAAGCCGGTACAAACGTCAGGCCGACAGAACCTGATGCCGGTGCACCCGACAATGCAGGCGGAAGTTAAAAACCCAGGTTTTGCGAAAAAGAATATTTGTTAAGTAAAGTGGTTGAAGGGCTTAAGAAATGGCAATGATGCCAAAAAGAGTTAAGTATCGTAAGAGCCAGCGCGGCAGAATGAAATGCAATGCCTCGAGGGGCAATTTTGTAGCGTTCGGCGAATACGGCTTACAGGCACTGGAAGCCAGTTGGGTGAGCGGCAAGAACATCGAAGCCGGTCGGGTTTCGGCGACGCACTTTTTGCATCGTGAAGGCAAGGTGTATGTGCGAATATTTCCGCATAAGCCGGTTTCGGCCAAACCGCTGGAGACCCGAATGGGTAAGGGCAAAGGTGAGCCTGCTTTTTGGGTTGCCAGGGTCAGGCCGGGGCAGATTTGCTTTGAGGTTAGCGGCGTCAACGAGGATGTGGCAAAACTGGCACTGGCCAGAGTGGCCCATAAATTGCCGATTAAGTGCAGGTTTGTTAAGCGAAGACATTCATAATAAAAGGTTGTTAATATGAAGGCAAAGCAGTATCGAGAGATGGGCGCCGATGAGCTTGGTAGCATGCTGGAAGAACTCCAGAAGCATCTATTTGATTTGCGAACACAAGCAGTTACAGAAAAGCTGGGAGACTCCAAAGGCATAATCAATACGCGGCGTAACATCGCCAGGGTCAAAACGATATTGCGTGAAAGAAAATAACACTTTGCCTGTTATAAATGGTCAGCAAGAGTTGAATATGCAAGAGCGAAAGTCAATAACTTTAACCGGCGTTGTAACAAGCAGCACCGGTAGTAAAACTGTTAAAGTGGTCATCGGCCGGACAATTAAGCATCCGAAGTATGACAAATATATGAGGCGACAAACGAAGCTGGCCGTCCATGACGAACGTAATCAAGCCGGTGTCGGTGATTTGGTCGAAATTGCTGAATGCAGACCTTATAGCAAAACCAAGAGTTGGCGCCTGGTGAAGGTCGTGAAAAAAGCCATTGAGGCGCCGTCAGACAAGATACCACAGGCAGTGCAATGATTCAGCAAGAAACAATGCTGGATATCGCCGACAACTCGGGTGTTAGGTCGGCGTTGTGTATCAGGGTGCTCGGCAGAAGTGGAGCACATGGGAAATTTACACGGGCTACTGCTACGGTCGGCGATATTGTTTGTGTTGCCATAAAAAAATGGCTGCCGACCTGTCAGTTGGACAATAAAAAGGTGCATAAATGTGTTATTATACGCACAAGAAAGCCTGTGAAGCGTGTGGATGGCAGCTATGTGCGATTCGATAGCAATGCCGCTGTGATGATAGATAACGAAGGCAACCCTATAGGGACCAGAATTTTTGGTGCGGTTGCTCGTGAGCTTCGGGAAAAGAACTTTATGAAAATCATCTCGCTGGCAAGCGAAGTAGTTTAAGAAGCAAAGAAGAAAAAAGACGGTACGATATATGGCCCTGCACGTAAAAAAGGGTGATAAGGTTGAGATTATCGCCGGTGACGAGAAAGGAGCCCAAGGCGTGGTGCTTCGGGTTTTACCGAAGGAAAACAAGGTTGTGGTTCAAGGTCACAACTTGGCCAAGAAGCACGTTCGTCTTTCGCGGAAAAACCCCCAGGGAGGTCGGATTAACATCGAGCAGCCGATTCATATAAGCAATGTCTTGCCGGTAAATCCGAAGGACTCCAGAGGCAGCAGGGTCCGTTACAGAATAGATGAAGATGGCAGCAAAAAACGTATTACAACCGACGGCATCGAAATCGGTATTGTCAGAAAGGCACGCAGCAAATAATGGTTCGACTTTTTCGACTACGCTCAAGACAGGTTTGCTCACCATCCTCCGTTAGGAGTCCCGAGGACTGAGCTTGTCGAAGGATTGATTGCTTGAAGGTGTGCGATGGCACGGCTAAAAGACTTATACAAATCGACGGTAGCGCCGCAGATGGCTAAGGAATTCGGCTATAAAAATCTTATGGCTGTGCCACGGGTAGAGAGAATAGTCGTATCTATGGGTGTAGGTAAGGCGACGCAGGACAAGAAATTTCTGGAGCTGGCCAAGAATGATTTGATGATGATTACCGCCCAGATGCCCATAATTCGTAAGGCTAAAAAGAGCGTCTCTAACTTTAAGCTTCGTCAAGGTGTTGAAATTGGGCTCAAGGTCACACTACGGGGCGTGAGGATGTATGAATTTATGGATAGACTGATTAACCTTGCAATCCCGCGGGTAAGGGACTTCCGAGGCCTTAACCCAAACAGTTTTGACGGCAGAGGCAACTACTCGATGGGACTGGCAGAGCAGACCGTTTTCCCGGAAATAAATCCGTCAAAAGTTGAGACGCAGCAGGGGATGAATATTACTTTTGTAACATCAGCAAAGACCAACGAAGAGGCAAGAAGAATGCTGGCACTTTTTGGTATGCCATTTAAAAGCTTATCGACATAGGGCGAAAGTATAGCAATAGGGACCTTTTGGATGTCAACTAAAGCACTGGAAAACAAGGCAAAAAGTAAACTGAAATTTCGTGTCCGACAATACACACGTTGTGAGCTTTGCGGCAGGGCAAGGGCCGTCTATCGCAAGTTCAAACTCTGCCGGATTTGCTTTAGAACGTTAGCTAACGAAGGAAAGATACCTGGAATAAGAAAAGCCAGTTGGTAAAAAGACACGAAAAGACCGATTACAAAGGTGTGAACTTATGAGCAGTGACCCGATAGCTGATATGCTGACCAAGATTCGCAATGCTTTGCGGATAAATAAAGAGCAGGTTAGTGTTAAAGCGTCGAATATTTGCGAAAGCGTAGCGGCTGTTTTGAAAAAGGAAGGTTACATTAAAGATTTCGACAGAATTGATGACAGCAAACAAGGAATAATTAGAATTACCTTAAAGTATGACGAGGATGGCCGGCCCGTCATCAGCGAGATAAAAAGAATTAGTAAACTTGGCCGCAGAATCTACTTGCCGGCTGATAAGCTGCCGCGAGTCGTAGGCGGCCTGGGTGTGGCAATAATTTCCACAAGTAAAGGCGTAATGAGCGACAGAAGCTGCCGCCAGGCCAAGGTCGGCGGCGAAATAATTTGCACGGTTAGCTGATGACGGTTGTGGCACGGGCTTCCAGCCCGTGAAGACACGGCCAAGCCTGTCCTGAGCGTAGTCGAAGGGATGGCCGTGCCACCAAGCTCACCGTCATATTGAGTTTATCGAAATATGAGTCGTATTGGAAAAAAACCTATTATCATCCCGCAGGGAGTTAAGGTTGAGCAGCAAGGCCGGTCTATCGAGGTTTCCGGGCCGCTGGGCACCCTCCAGATAAATTGCAATCCGAAGATAACAGTAAAGGTCTCCAATGGGAATGTAGTGGTGGAAAATAACCATCCCGAGAACCGACAGGCCAAGCAAATGCACGGGACGACGCGAGCGATACTTGCCAACATGGTTAGCGGTGTCAGTAAGGGTTTTGAAAAGAAAATGGAGATATACGGCACCGGATACAACGTCAAAGAACAGGGCGGGAAACTAATCTTTCAGATTGGCTTTGCACAAGATATACAACGCACAATACCAAAGGGTGTTAAGGTGCATATTGAGGTTGCTGCAACAAGAGGCGGTGAGACTCCTGCTAAATTTACGCTTTCAGGTGTAGATAAGGCGCTGCTGGGGCAGTTTGCAAGCGATATACGTAAGATAAGGCGGCCCGAACCTTATAAGGGAAAGGGCATCCGTTTCGCCGGCGAACACATCAAGCACAAAGTCGGCAAGGCCTTTACTACTGGAACGACATAATCGGTTTGGGTTCTATGAAAGTCGATAGGATAAAAAGAGCAAGACTTAGGCGTAAATATCACGTGCGGAAAAAAGTCTTTGGCACGAGGGAAAGACCGAGGCTATCCGTATTTCGTTCGAGCAGACACATTTACGTTCAGATTGTAGATGATACGGTAGGTGCAACGCTTGTTGCCGCCAGTACAATGTCAAAAGGGCTGCGGGAACAATTATCAAATAGACACGGCAAAAAGGCTGCCGAAGTTGTAGGCGAAACGATTGCAAAACAGGCCCTCGGGGTCGGCATCAAGTGCGTTTGCTTCGATAGAAACCGCTACAAGTTTCACGGAAGAATCAAAGCACTTGCTGAAGCGGCAAGAAAAGCTGGTTTGGTTTTCTAAAAATTTACAGTTAATGGAGATAAAATTGGCAATAGAAGCACCTCAAACGTTCGAGCAAGAAGAAAAGCTGTTGGTAGAAACGGTTGTAAAGGTATATCGTACCGCTAAAGTCCTAAAGGGCGGGCGAAGGTTCAGCTTCGGAGTGTTGGTTGTTGTCGGTGATAGAGCTGGAACGGTGGGTATTGGTTATGGCAAGGCGAAAGAGGTGCCGCTGGCAGTTGAGAAAGGTATTAAAGAAGCTAAGAAGGAGCTGCACAAGATAGCTCTGGTGGGGCGAACCATTCCGCACCAGACAATAGCCAAATACAGGGCTACGAAAATAATATTAGTTCCGGCCAGTGCCGGCACCGGGGTTATTGCCGGTTCCAGCGCTCGAGCGGTGCTCGAGCTTGCCGGTGTTCAGGATGTTCTGACAAAGGTTTACGGAAGCACCTCTGCCAAGAATGTGCTCAAGGCAACGATGGAAGCTTTACTGAAATTACGGACAAAAGAAACAGTTGAATCTGTCCGCGGCGTGACAATTGGCGATTGATAGGTAGGTGAACTGGTATGATGAACCATGAAATAACTTCTGTTATAGGCAGACATAAAGCCCGCAAGCGCGTCGGTAGAGGCATTGGCAGCGGTCACGGTAAGACTAGTGGCCGAGGCCATAAAGGTAGTTTGAGTAGAGCCGGGGCAATCGGTTTCACGATTCGTGAAGGTGGCCAGATGCCGCTATCTCGCCGGATGCCCAAACGGGGCTTTAGTAACTTCAAATTCCAAAGGCGATTTGAAATTGTCAACGTGTCACAGTTGGAAAGATTTGATGATGGTGTCGCTGTCGGCCTGGAGCAATTATCCGCAGCCGGATTGATTGATGGCCTCAAGAACAAGGTCAAGATTCTCGGCAACGGCGAAATAACAAAAAGATTGCAGGTGATGGCTCATAAATTCAGCAAGACCGCAGAACAGAAAATTGTAGGCTGCGGCGGCACAGCGAAAGTCCTAAAAATTGGCGTATAGCCCGCTTGGTGACACGGCCATCTTGGCCGTGTCTTCACGGGCTGGAAGCCCGTGCCACTGGCGGGTATGCTAAACGCAGAAAGCTATACACTATAGACCAAAAAGTTTTCAATAGGAAAGCATAAAAATGCTAAAAACGATAGTTAACATTTTCAGAATCCAGGACCTGCGTAACAAGATTCTTTTTACACTGGCGCTGCTGATAACTTACAGGATTGGTTTCCATATACCGGTCCCCGGCTTTGACCAGTCGAAAATCATAGAAATTGCCGGCCGCAGGTCTGCAGATGACCCGTTGGGTAGGGCAATGGAATATATGCAGATGTTTACAGGGGGGACTTTAAGTCAAAGCAGCTTGTTTGGTCTTGGTATTATGCCTTACATTACCGCATCTATTATTCTTATGCTTTTGGGAGAGGTTGTCCCTGCCCTCAAAAAGCTGCGCCAGGAGGGGCAAACAGGCTACAAAAAAATAAACGAGTACACACGGTACCTGACGGTGCTGGTATGTGTGATACAATCCCTGATGTTTATGAGGTGGCTTGGAGGCGGCGGATTAACATACGCCGGTATGGAAACTACGGCCTTGATAATGGGCATTTTCAGTATGACGGCCGGGACCATTTTTTTAATGTGGCTGGGTGAGCAGATAGATGAATACGGCATAGGCAATGGCATCAGCTTGATAATTATGGCCGGCATCATTGACAGAATTCCTTGGGCAGCTCGCGAGCTGTGGCAGAGGGTCGATATTAGTGTTGGTGCGCCGGTTGGTTCTGTAGGCCCGGCAAAGCTGTTACTTTTGATAGTGACTTTTGTATTCGTTGTAGCAGGGGCAATACTGATAACTCAAGGGCAAAGGCGAATACCAATTCAGCAGGCAAAGCAAATGCGCGGCCGACGAATGTATGGTGGCCAGAGGCATTACCTGCCGCTTCGCGTCAATCACGGCGGTGTAATGCCTATAATTTTTGCATCAAGTTTTATGATGTTCCCGCCCATAATAATTAATCAATTGGCAAGGATTGAATCGCTTGCTAACTCTACGGTTCTTCAGACTCTGCAGGAGGCTATGCGCCACGACGCTTTTACTTACAACGTTCTGTATATGCTGCTGATATTTTTGTTTGCTTACTTCTGGACGACGGTTACGTTTCAGCCGAAAGAGATGGCTAAAAACCTGCGGGATTCAGGCAGCTTTATTCCAGGGCTTCGGCCAGGACGCAGAACTGCTGACTATCTCGAAACAATAATGACCAGGGTTACATATTACGGCGGCGCATTTTTGGCAATAATTGCAGTTATCCCATCTGTAGTAGTATCCTTAAAAATTATTGATGACTGGCGGGTGGCGACATTTTTGGGTGGGACAGGATTATTGATAGTTGTAAGTGTCTCGCTGGATTTGGTTCAGAAAATCGAATCGAATCTGTTGATGCACAGCTACGAAGGCTTCAGCGAAGAAGGCAGGATAAAAGGAGCATACGTATGAGATTGGTTTTATTGGGTTCTCCAGGCGCGGGCAAAGGAACACAGTGTAAGCACATCGCCGCCCAATATGGCCTGCTGCATTTGTCCAGCGGAGATATATTGAGAAACCAAAGAGCTGAAGGCACCAATCTTGGGAAAAAGGCCCAAAAGTTTATGGATTCAGGCGTGCTGGTGCCGGATGAACTTGTAATTGAGATGATGGCCAAAGCGATAAAAAAGGTCCCTGCCGCCGGGTTTATACTGGATGGTTTCCCCAGAACACTCAATCAGGCCATTGAGCTTGATAAGTCTTTGGGACGCAATGGCCAGAAGATAGATGCCATCTTGAATCTGAATGTAGATGACAAGGTTGTAGCAAAGCGGATGACCGGCAGAAGAAGCTGCCCACAATGTGGGGCGGTCTATCATATTGAAAACTTAAAGCCGAAGGTCGATAGTATATGTGACCGTTGTGGCACCGCTCTTTTACAGCGACCTGATGATAGTCAGCAAGTGGTTGCGCAACGTCTCAAAACTTACCATCAGCAGACTGAGCCGCTGGTGGATTATTATAAGCACAACAGCAATTTTTTTGATATTGACGCCGACAGAGAGCCAGATGAGGTCAGTGCTTTGATATTTGAGAAGCTGGATGCCCTGGCTAAGTGTGAAGCGTAAGAAAAGATACGAGATTAATTCGCCTGAGGCGAATAAAATGGCCATAACGCTTCGCAGCAGAAGAGAAATTGAACTAATGCGTAAAGCAGGTGCTGTCGTAGCAGAAGTTCTTTGGAAATTGCAAGAGATTGCCGAGCCCGGAGTAACAACCGCACAGCTTAACAGCGTAGCTGTGCGAATGACTGCCGATGCCGGGGCGGAGCCGCTGTTTTTGGGCGTGCGTAATCCGCATGCTCGAATCCCGTTTCCCGGTGCGATTTGCGCCTCGATAAACGAGCAGGTTGTTCACGGGATGCCTTCGGAAAGTGTCAAACTTAAGGTCGGGGACATTCTGAGCATTGATTTTGGCGTCAGACTAAATGGCTACTGCGGCGATGCAGCGACAACGATTGGTATAGGCCAGGTCGGTGAGGACAAACGCAGACTTATGGATATAACCAGGCGTGTTCTTGAGATAGCCATAGAGAAGGCGGCACCGGCAGCCAAATGGAGTCGGATAGCCGCAGAAATGCAAGAATGCGCTGAATCGGCTGGTTTTTCGGTAGTAAGGGACTTTGTCGGGCACGGCATCGGCAGAGAGATGCACGAAGAGCCGAAAGTGCCTAATTTTGTCAGCGATGAATTACTGGCAAATGACATTATTTTAACCGAAGGGATGGTTCTGGCGGTCGAGCCGATGATTAACGCCGGCACAAGTGCCGTGCGAACGCTAAAAAACGGCTGGACAGTGGTAACAAAAGATGGCAAATGTTCGGCTCACTTTGAGCATACAATCGCAATAGTTAAAAATGGTTGTGAGGTGCTGACTCGCCCCCTCCCAAAGGTTGTGGCAGGGGAGGCGGGTAGATAGCTATGGTAAAAAAGGACACAATAAGATTGCAAGCCAGGGTGACCGAGGCTTTGCCGAACGCGATGTTTCGGGTGGAGCTGGAGAACGGCCACAGGGTTCTGGCCCATGTGTCGGGCAAAATGCGTATGAATTTTATTCGGATTTTGCCAGGCGATACTGTCGTGGTGGAGATGTCACCATACGATTTTGATAGAGGCCGGATCATTCTGCGGCAATAGCCGAAGCTGTTGTTTTGAAAAGAAAGCTATTTTGGGCATAAGAAATGAAGGTTAGAAGTTCTGTAAAACGAATATGTGAAAAGTGTAAGATCGTTCGCCGCAGGGGCGTTGTGCGTGTAATTTGCGAAAACCCGCGGCACAAGCAGCGACAGGGTTAGACTTGACAATGGTTAAACAATCATAATAGTTAAAAGAGGAACAGTATGCCGCGTATTGTCGGTGTTGATATTCCGAATGAAAAGGCGATATGGATTGGGCTTACCTATATTTATGGTATAGGCAAATACAACTCGGAGCAGATTTTGCGAGAGGCCAAGATTGATAAGCACATCAAGGGCGGCAAACTCACCGAAGACGACCTTAGCCGGATAACGCAGATAATCGAACGCAATTACGTCGTGGGAGGTCAGCTTCGCAGACAAACCGCCCAGAACATCGCTCGCTTGCGTGATATAAATTGTTACCGGGGCATCCGTCATAGAAGAGGCCTGCCGGTTCGCGGCCAGCGAACTCGCAGCAATGCCCGCACCCGCAAAGGACCACGGAAAACAGTTGCAGGCAAAAAAGGTGTAAAGGAAAAACGTTAAAGAAGGGTTATTCCAACAATGGCAAAAGGCACAAAACGAAAAGTTAGAAAAAATGTTGTTCGGGCTATTGCCCATATTAAAGCGACATTCAACAATACGTTGATTACGATTACCGATATGGATGGTGACACAATATGTTTTAGTTCAGCGGGTTGTGCCGGCTTTAAGGGTGCCCGCAAAAGCACGCCTTTTGCGGCCCAGCAGGCTGCGCAGCGAGCGGCTAATATAGCTATGCGTCATGGTGTTCGGGAGGTTGAAATCAAGATTAAAGGCCCCGGTTCAGGCCGCGAGTCAGCTATTGCAGCACTGCAAACGGCTGGGATACGAATCGCTGCGATAGAAGACGTTACGCCCCTTCCTCACAATGGTTGCAGGCCGCCTAAACGGAGACGGGTTTAATATGTTACCTTGAAAGAGATTTTGGAGATAAACAAAAAGAAATGGGACGCTATTTAGAGTCATCTTGCAAGCTTTGCCGGCGCGAAGGTATGAAGTTAATGCTCAAGGGCATCAGATGCGAAACTGCAAAATGTCCGATTGAGAAAAAGCAGCGCAGCTTGGCCCCCGGAATGCACGGCTGGCGAAGGGGCAGGTTAAGTGAATACGGTGTTCGGCTTCGCGAAAAGCAGAAGCTAAAACGATACTACGGGATTATGGAGCGGCAATTTATGCGATTATTCCGCCAAGCAGAGCGGACGAAGGGCAATACCGGTGAGATGCTGCTGCAGCTATTGGAAAGACGCATGGATAATGTTGTGTATAAGTTGAATTTTGCGCCGTCTCGCAAGGCAGCAAAGCAGTTGATTACGCACGGTCATATCTATGTCAACGGGCATAAGGTTGACATAAACAGTTATATTACAAATATCGGTGACAAGATAACAATTAAAGGTTCCGAAAAGAGCATCAAAAAAGTAAAGGCTCAGCTGGAAAGCAACCCGGGTTTTAGCACACAAGGCTGGTTGCAACTGGACCGTGAAAAACCTGAAGCCACGATTGTTGCTTTGCCTGCGCGAGCCGATATTCAGATTCCTATTGAGGAGCAGTTAGTTATAGAGTTCTGTTCGAGATAATTTTGTTAAAGCGTGGACCGCAAAACTAAAAAGCAAGAGCGTAAAACCCATAAGATTTCACACGCTGGTATGCAAGGTGGGTATTTAAGTTTTAATACTGAATTTTGAACCGGAGGCCTGTATGCGAGTTACGTGGCGTGGAATGGAGCTACCAACCCGTGTTGTTCAAGACGGGACGATATCAACCGATAAATATGGTCGGTTCTCTATCGAGCCTTTCGAGCGAGGTTTCGGCACTACCATTGGTAACAGCCTCAGGCGCGTATTGCTTTCTTCTCTCGAAGGCAGCGCCGTGACATCTATTAAAATAGCAGGCGTTGACCACGAATTTAGCTCGATAAGCGGAGTGATGGAAGATGTCACTGATGTTGTTTTGAACGTCAAAAGTCTCATCGTTCGACTCAAAGGACAGGGGCCGAAGACGATGACCGTTTCGGCCAACAAGGCAGGCGTCGTGACAGTGGCTGATATAGTGGCCGACCCCGCCATAGAGGTGATGAACAAAGATTTGGTGTTAGCGACCTTAACCGAAGATGTGAAATTTCAAATGGAAATGGTCGTTGAGAACGGGCGTGGTTATGTGCCTGCTTCTGAACGACTCGCTGACGCGGATAGGTTCGACCAGGAAATTGGAAGGATAATGCTCGATGCGGTCTATTCGCCTGTTACGAGGGTGCGTTACGCAACCGAAGATACACGCGTGGGCCAGCGAACCAATTATGACAAGCTGATTCTGGAGATTTGGACCAACGGGACAATCACGCCTGAAATGGCTTTGGTGGAGGCAGCTAAGATTCTGCGCAAGCATGTCAATCCGTTTGTGCAGTATTTTGAACTTGGAGAAAAGACCGTCCCTGCCGAGATTGCTGAAAAACCTTCACAGGAAGAGCTGGACAAGGAGCTAATCAGAAAACTAAATATGTCTATTCAGGAGCTGGACCTATCCGTGCGGGCAACGAACTGTCTTGAATCGGTTAAAGCACTCGCCGTGGGACAACTGGTAAAAATGACGGACGCTGATTTGCTGAATATCCGCAGTTTTGGCAAAACAAGTCTGAGGGAAATTAAAAGAAAGCTGACCGATATCGGATTGTCTTTAGGAATGCAGGATGTGGATAAATATCTTGAAGCCAAACCGCCCGAGGAGGCATCCTGATTGTCACCGACCAGACCAAAGCAGTTTTTAGGCTCATTTTAAGGAATAAGAAGATATGCGTCATAGAATAGCAGGCCGACAGTTAAGTCGAACAAGCCAACATCGGCTGGCTTTGCGGCGAAATATGGTCGCTTCGTTAATTGAGCACGAAACAATTTCAACGACGCTCGAAAAGGCCAAGGAGGTAAAATCTTTCGCCGAGAAGCTTATCACCCTTGCCAAAAAAGGGACGCTTGCAGCCAGACGCCGAGCCATCGCTATGCTGGGCAATCGTGACATAGTCGATTACGAAGATGGTAAAGCGGTCAAAAAAGGCACGATAATAGGAAAATTATTTAGCGAGCTTGGCCCGCGATACCTGGAGCGCTCAGGCGGCTACACAAGAATTATTCGCCTGTCGCTTAGGAGATTGGGCGACAATGGCGAGCTTGCCCTACTGCAGCTTGTCGGAAAAGAAGAAGCTGTGAAAAAGGAGGCCAGGGCAGCTAAGAAAAAACGCTTGCGCAAGAAAGCAAAGACAGCCGGTAAAACCAAAGAAAGCACTGAGACCGAAAGCCCCGCAGAAAATAAACAAACCAACGAGGCTAAGGAAACTGCCAAGACCAATTAAAACCGGTAATCGAGGATAAAGGTATAATGGGTGCAAAGGATTGCATCTTTTGCAAAATCATAGCAGGTCAGATTCCAGCAACGAAGATTTATGAAGACCAGGTCGTCGTTTCTTTTCTGGATATTGGCCCTATAAGCGATGGACATGCCCTTGTGATTCCGAAGCAGCATTTTGAGAAGCTGCACGAGTGTCCTGCGGAACTTTTAGGACAGGTCAGCTTACGACTGGGCAAAATCGCGCAAGCTGTTGCCAAGGCGACAGGGTGCGATGGATACAATGTCCTGTGTAACAACGGCAGGGCAGCCGGGCAAATCGTCGAGCATTTGCATTTTCATATAATTCCGCGAACGACTGGCGACGGCGTATTTAACCGCTGGCCTGCTTACAAATATCCGCAGGGAAAAATTGAAGCTATCGCTGAGCAGATTCGGAAAAATTTATAATTCTGCTTCAGCACCCTTGCTAAAACATTTTTCTTATGGTATTTTACTGATAGTTTTGCACCTTGTAGATTACGCTACAAGAGCAACGAATAACCGGATACAGACTCCAAATGATGCACTGCAAGATAAGAATTACGAAATGATCGCGGGGTAGAGCAGCCTGGTAGCTCGTCGGGCCCATAACCCGGAGGTCGCAGGTTCGAATCCTGCCCCCGCTATTTGAGGCATATAGAATATGCACTCAGGTGGAACAAACGACTTTCCAAAATATTTTATCGCTTGCCGATTCCTACCGGCGGAGTAAAATATCTCTTTTGTGTTACAAAAAAGGTGGACTATGAACAAATACAGAACCGTGGGATTTGTGGTTTTCGGGACATTACTACTTTCTTTGGCCGGCTGCACCGTTTCGGGTAAACCTCGGCCGCGGCCGGGCTGTTATGCGGCCAATACAATGGGCGTCAATTTCCGAGAAGCCAGGTCCATTGGCAGGCATAATTTCGGGGCGTCTTTTGGCGAAAGTACCGGTATCGTCTATACGTGCAGCGGCGGGCATATAGACCTGTCACACCTTCGTATCGGCTCCGACCATGTCTATTATCTTTATAATTTTTGCCGCAAGCGTCTTGCCACCGGTCAGACAAACTGGCGTTTTAATCTCAGTTACGACCCGACGCAGTTTCACGCTATCATCGAATATCCGGCTGGTTTCGCTTCTATGCCGCCTGCTCAGCGAGAGAAACTCATAGACGAACTTTCCCTTGAGCTTGCCCAGTATTTCACATGGTATCTGACGACCTGGCATGAGGTCATCACGTGGTATGGCCACGGCACATTCTTGGTATCGGAATTTCATTCGGCCTTTGCGTGGGAGGATTCATATTCCAACCTGCTTGGGGCTATAGTGGGTGCAAAGGCCGCAGCAGCAGCCGGTTCCAGCACAGGGGCGTATAACGCCGCCATGACCTCGCTGCTCGAAGATGAGCTTATCCGTCTCGGCGCGGTACCGAAATCGCAGGCACGGGAAGCTTCCGAGAGTATGCGTGGCAAGTGGTACTCAGGCTCTGTTGTAGTACAGATGCTGCTGCGGAATCTCGATGTTGGCGGCGCGGATGGATGTGTGTCTCCGGCGATTGTACCCAATGCCTGCAAGGATGTAACGCCTGCGTGCCTGCCTGTCCCGAATTTTCAGAAGTTCAAAGCGGCAGGGTTCAAGCTCCGCCTCGAGGCCAGTCCGCCATGGCATATAAAATCAAAAATTAAGCGCTTGATTAAGACCGGCAGCACCGGGCCCCTCCTCGCCGACGAACACCTGCCGCTGGTAATGAAACAGATCGCCTCCGAAGCACGCGAAATGGGATATTTAGTGATTGAGTAAAGCGGAGGCCAATTCAGAATTTTCGTTTTAGGTATTGTTCTACGCTTGTTTGGGCATATCGGTTATTGGTGAAAGGAGCGAGGTTGTTGTGCGATGCTCTACGCGATTAAGACAATTTTCCGTTGACATAAGTGTGACAATCGCCTACAAAAATTATGTTCATTTAGCAAAAAAAGATAGATAGTTGTCCCTGAAAAAGAATTTAACTTTTTTACGGATAGCAGCTTGCATTCTAAAAAAATCGCGCTAAATTGCAAGGAATCGTTCAGAATTGTTAATTTTCTTGCAATTTCAGAGAGGCATTTAT
>Ga0315279_10000465_pt1 | contig 80509 bp, 69 predicted proteins | sample YL17G06_20_MG_FD_203694 | JGI IMG/M metagenome (GOLD analysis project Ga0315279, IMG submission 203694) | Sediment microbial communities from Yellowstone Lake, YNP, Wyoming, USA - YL17G06_20 | ecosystem: Environmental > Aquatic > Freshwater > Lake > Sediment | place: USA: Wyoming | collected...
GGCTACTCCAACACCGCAGGCAGTTACAACACATTCTCAGGACGTCTGGCGGGCTACTTTAACACAACAGGCAGTTATAACACACTCTCAGGATACGGGGCAGGTTACTACAATACAACAGGCAATTCTAATACATTCTCAGGATACAGGGCAGGCTACTCCAACACCGAAGGCTCTGGCAACACGTTCTCAGGATACCTGGCAGGCTACTCCAACCAAACAGGCATTGGCAATGTCTTTGTTGGTTACAAGGCCGGCTTCTATGAAACAGGTTCGAACAAACTCTACATCGCCAACGGCTCAGCGGACCCCAATGTCTTAATATACGGTGATTTTTCAACCGGCAACGTCGGCATCGGCACGACAAATCCCGGCACAAATAAACTGGAAGTTACCGGCGGCCCCATTAAGGCAACAGACGGACTAATAATAGAGACCAGGATCTTCGACCCGCCCAGTCCCGTCACCGGACAGATGTGGTTGAGAACCGACCTGTAACTTTGCGTTCTTGAGGTGGAGATTGGTTTTTCTCAGGATAGGTTTGACATTCTATTGGAAATGAAGCTCAATGGTGTAGCTGAGCAATAATAAGCAGGGTTATATGAGAAATCCCAGATACCTTGTATCATATTTTTGCAAAAAAATTCAGGAGGATTTTAAAATGCGACGGGTATTATTCTTTGTGGCGATTTCATGCCTCTTTTCGGTCCCTGCGTTTTGTGCCCCGTACTGGGGAAAAGAATTTGAGTTTCATCAGCCGGACGGCAGCCCCATTGCGGTCCGAGTGTGGGGAGATGAGTTTTATATTCGTGCCGAAACGCTCGACGGATATTCCCTTGTTCGTGATCCGGTATCCGGTTTTATCTGCTATGCCAAAGTCAATGATGAGGGGTCGGATTTTATCTCAACCGGAATTCCCTATACCGGACAGACTGTGGAGAAACTGAAATATTCCGGGCTTTGGCCATTAGCGCAAAGTAAAGGAATTAAAAAAGACCTCCGTCTGAAACATCAGGCGGTGATTGAAAAGGCTGATCGGAATCGTCACCTGCTTGGAAGAGATCAGCGGGGTCGAATTCTTCCGGCGCCAGATTCGGACGCTTTTTCCGCGGCGTCCGCCCAGGCAGACTCGCCGGCTCCGCTGATCGGGCAAGTTGTCGGCTTGACACTGCTTATCCAGTTTCCGGATGTACCGGCGACCATCTCTCAGGCTGATATTGATAATTACTGCAACCAGGTTGGTTATACCGGTTATGGCAATAATGGTTCTGTGCGTGATTATTTTTACGACGTCTCCAACGGCAACCTGACCTATACTAATTATGTGACGGTCTATTATACCGCCCAATATAACAGGTCGTATTATACCGATCCGAGTATCAGTTATGGGACACGTGCAAGGGAACTGATTCAAGAAGCGCTGTTGTGGCTGGATAATCCATCCGGTCAGAATTTTAATTTTGGAACCATAACTACTGACAGCAGCAACTACATCCTGGCGATTAACGCATTTTACGCCGGCACCATAGAAAACAGCTGGGCGGAAGGACTCTGGCCTCACATGTCAAGTATGTATGGAATGTTCACATCGAATGAAGGCGTCAAGGCTGGCGTCTATCAGATTACTAATATTGGTTCGTCGCTGACATTAGGTACATTCTGCCATGAAAACGGGCACATGATTTGCGACTATCCGGATCTTTATGATTATGGCTACGAATCGTACGGCGCGGGGAATTACTGTCTGATGGCCTACGGCGGTTCAGATTATAACCCCATCCCGCCGAATCCGTACCTGAGAGACATAAAAGGCTGGGAAAGCGTGACGGTGTTTCCGCATCTGTCGGGGGTTCAGTATTTCCTCCAGTCCAGTTCGAATACTTCTTATAAATATCTGAATCCAGACAATTCACACGAATTTTTTTATATTGACAGTCGTACACAAACCGGACGTAACAGTTCTTTGCCGGACGAAGGGCTGGCCATCTGGCACATCGATGAAAATGGCTCCAATGATTATGAGCAAATGACCCCCAGTCAGCATTATATGGTTTCCGTTGAACAAGCCGATGGACTATTCCATCTTGAATATAATGATAATTCCGGCGGAAGCGGCGATCTTTTTCATGCCGGATACAATGATATTTTCAACGACACTACAGTCCCCGATGCCAAGTGGTGGAATGGCAATAATTCAAATCTGGTGATTCGGCAAATCAGCGCCGTGGGTTCAACAATGAGTTTTGTGTATGATGATAACACTGTCCCCTATCCACCTGTTGCACAAACGGGTAGTGCCGGCACACTCACCAATACCCCTGTGTCGATTACACTGGTGGCCACCGACGATGGCTTGCCGAATCCTCCGGGAGCACTGACGTACATTATCACTTCATTACCGTCCAACGGTGAATTGAGCGATCCAGGTAATGGCATTATCAGCAGTGTTCCTTACTCCCTGGTTAGTTTTGGCAATCAGGTCGTTTATACACCCACTACCGGTTACAGCGGTACGGACAATTTTACATTCAAAGCTAATGATGGCGATACACCCCCAGAGGGCGGTGATTCCAATATCGCAGCGGTTTCAATTAGTGTTATTGACGCAATTTACATGGCAAACATGGACACCAACCCCGGCTGGACATTAGATAGTTTATGGCAGTGGGGAACTCCCACTGGTTCCGGAGGGCAGTACGGAGAGCCCGACCCTACGGCCGGCTACACCGGCGACAATGTTGTCGGCTATAATTTATTGGGTGATTATGAGAATTCGATCGCCTCCACGCGATGGGCGAAAACACCGCTTATTAACTGCACGAATCGAACGGGTGTGACATTGACGTTTTATCGCTGGCTGAATGTCGAACAACCCAGATATGACCATGCCTATATTGAGGTTTCGAATAACGATTCAACCTGGAGTCCCATCTGGGAAAACCCCTCGGAAATTACGGATTCAAGCTGGATCCTGCAAACTTTTGATATCTCCGCCATCGCCGACAACCAACCGACCGTGTATATCCGCTGGGGTATGGGGCCGACAGATTCATCCTGGCAATATTCTGGCTGGAATATCGACGATGTGAAAGTGACGGGGATTGTCTCCAATGATAATATTGATATTGGTCTTCGTGTTTATGACGGTACGGAGATAGTGGCGATTGCCTGCGAGCCGGAAGGAACCTTAACGTCTCCTCTGAGGATAGCAAAGAACGGCGTAATCTATGGAATCGTCCTTGTCGAACCCTCCGACCCTGCCGCTTCAAAACTGAAGATTCAAACAAGCTCAGGAACAAAGGCCTTGAGAAAATTCTAAACAGCGACTCAAGCAAGTTTGTGAAAATAGGTGCAAAATGAGACAAGCTACTATTGTTCTGTTACTCGTCAAATGATGGGTGTCATCCCTTCACTGCGCTCAGGGCAACGTCTGAGGCGCAGCCGAAGAATCTCACTTACGCAGGCCATATCCTTCGCTTCGCTCAGGATGACAATTCATCAAATCAGGTGTAACAAAGCACTATTCATCCCCAAGCGATTATATTCTTGCTATTGATTACATTCGTTTTACACGCTCAAGCCGCCCAGCACGTATTGACCTGGAGCACGATTGATGGCGGTGATGGCTGAAAAATCATCGATGGTGACGGTGGCGTTGACCTTGAGGGACAGGCCGGAGAACAATATGCCGCACAAATAATGAAGAACGGCCGGCCGATGCCTCCGCCGAAATTCAGGCTCGTTAGTGAATCCGGAAGGGAAATTGCTGCCGGCGAGTTCAAATATGGGTGAGGCGGCGTTTGCCGGTACTCGTGGCGAGTGCCAAGCGGTTTTGAAGGTAAGTTTCAGGTTCAGGTGGATATCGACACAGGGCCTTTTGAAAAGAAATTAGATGATACCTGGCATTCGGCAGGGTGAAAAACTCACAAAAGCTGCCGGGACTAAGAAAAATTCTTTATTTTTTCCGCTTTTTGCGTGACATTTTTGGCTGCCCAGTTTATAATAGTATTTAACTTAAAAAATTCTGAAAGGTGAGTATATGAAGAAAAAAGGTATATGGATTTCGCTTGCAATTGTAATAGCGGTAGTTTGTCTGATTGCGATTTACTTAAGCTCGCTGCCGAAGGGTCAAATTAAAATTGACACACCTGGCGCTGAAATACAACTTCGCGGCCGTTTTGGCACAAAAACTATCCTGTCTAAAGGCCCTGTCAGCATAGGTGTGGGATTATACAGAACGCAACATCTTCAGATAAAAACAAAACAAGACGGCGACACCTGGCAGATTGAAAGCCTTGGCCCGTGGGGGACACTGGAACAAATCGAAGTAAAAGAAAACCAGACAACTGCTCTTAAACTCGGCCCACCCTTTCTTGTTAAACCCGAAGTTGAGTCTCGCCCAACAGCGGTCTCTATCGGTCTTACTATTACCGGCCAGGCAGGTGAACAATATCGCAATGCGATAACAAAAAATAATCAGCGAATCCCTCCGGCAAAAATCAAAATTCTCGATGAGGCCGGGGCAACACTTGTCTCCGGCAATTTCGAGTATGGGTGAGGCGGCACCTGCCGGTACTCGTGGCGAGTGCCAACCGATTTCAAAGGCAAGTATCAGGTTCAGATAGATATGAATGAGGTGCCGTTTGAGACTAAACAGGAACCGACCTGGCACCTGGTAGAATGAAAAAGTTATGCAACTGACATCGGCGGGTAAAGAGAAAAACTCCTTTTACCCGCTTTTTTTATTTTCCTGATGGTTTCTAAAAGGCGATCGACACGACCGCCGGTTGTCCATTATCACCCAGAGGGCGGCGGTGGTGCCGTCGCCGACGCACCCCAAACACCCACCACATCGCAAGCCAAAGATTTTTTGCTCACACTTGACAGAGATACCGATTGTGAAAGTGCCCTGTACGAGGCATCGTTCGCTAACGTGCAGTTATTTTTAGCCCAACCCTGTGGATTGCTGAGGAATATTCTTGCTTCGTCTAAATCAACCTCGCCAATCTCAAGCCATCGGTGCAGCATAATAGTGGGAAAGCATACGCCATATCTGAGCGAAACCTCCTGTAACAGCTCGGGTCCCACAGAAGCATCAAAAATCAGCGGCTTGACATTAAAAACGTGGACACTGCCGTCACCTCGAAGAAAGTTAATCTTGTTCTTATGCGACAAAACGGCACACCTTCCATTCTGAACGAAATCATCGAAACCGTCGAGAGCATTATTAAACATATAGCCTGTCTGAGCATAACTGCCATTTTTGCCCCATCCGTTGTCAAAACCCTCAAAACCCCGGTCTCCATCAGGACTTCGGCAGGAAGGACAGAAAAACACATGCTCATTATTGCTCGGCGTCGGCAGCATGCGGTTAGCTAAGAGATGGCCGAGATTGACCTGCCTGAATTCTTCACCGGCAGGGATAGTGCCGAAAGGATACTCTGTTACCTTGCCCCACGCATCCCATGATACCCTCCAATCACCCGGGACGAGTCTGCTATCGTTGTCGTGGGCGTAAAGGAATATACCCTGACCGATCGACCGCAAACCGGCCATACAAACTGCTCTTCGAGCCTGTTCCCGGGATCTGCTCAGGGAGGGCAATAATATGCCCATAAGCAGGGCTATAATAGAAATGACTACCAGTAATTCTACCAGCGTGAACGCCAATATCTTTCGCAATCGCATCGCTTAAGTCCTTCTTAAAAATCGCTCGCTCCTATCCCGATGCAGCTTCTGGCACAGTAAAGAGCGGTTTATACAGAAGCTCAGGCACTTACAATCTTGCATTTTGGCTATAATCTATTTCTGCTGTTTATTCTTCTTATCACTAATATATTATAAACTTTTTAACGTGCGGGTAAAGTAGAAAATAGGTAAAAAATAAATTTTTAGTAATCTATAAAAAAGACTATAATATTTGAAAAATTAGCACGTTTTAAGGTTGTTTTTTGCTAAGAATTAAATAAAATACTTGGTTAGCGGCATTTTTGTAAAATTGACCTGATTTACTTAAAAAGGAACAAACAGGGCAGTATTATGTTTTCTAAAAACTACTACAATTTCTTCTCTCAAAAAACGAAGGTTTTTTTTGCTGTTTCTATAATAACCGTTCTGGCTGTGATGATAGGACTAATTATTCGAAGTTGTTCAACTTCATCTCGTCCACGAGCAGGTCTGCCGCTGCTGTCCATAACCGATGAAAATGGAGACAAATGGGTTCTCGACCTGGTCAAAGGCCAGCCTTTGTCCCGTTTCAAAGGCAGCAGCGCAAAACCTGGGCCGCCGCTTCTGATTAGAACCGATGTGCAAACCAAGGGTCGTGAGGTCTTCATTGACCTCATAGTCGAGGGACAAGCCGGAGAAAGATACGTTGGAGGCGTTATGAAAAACGAACAATGGCAACCTCCACCAAAGCTTAAGATACTCAACCAGGCCGGTGTCGTTCTTGCCACCGGCGAGTTTAAATATGGCTGAGGTGGTACCTGCCGGTACTCGTGGCGAGTGCCAGCCAATTTCAAAGGCAAGTGCCAGGTGCAAGTAGATGCCGACCTTGGGCCGTTCGAAGCAAAACAAGAGCAAACCTGGCACCTGATAGAATGAAAGAGTTGTGCCACTGGCACCGGCGGGTAAAGAGAAAACATCTTTTGCCCGCCTTTTTTATTTGGCGCAAAGGAGAACCATTATGAAAAGTATAGATAACATCGGCCTCAGTAATGTCCAGGCGGTTTATGGCGGCCCCGAAGGCGAGCTCTGGGAACTTATAATGGGAGAGCAAATCCATATAGGTGGTTTCGTCTCATCGATGGACCTTGCCGAAAAAGCCGGCATCGGTGCGGGGACCAAAGGTGTTGATTTCTGCTGTTGCAACGGTGCCGGAATGCGGTTTCTGGTGCGATTCCGAAATGTTGCGCAAATGGTCGGAGTCGATGCCACAGAAAAAGTCATCAAACAAGGCCGCCTTCGATGTAAGCAACAAGGCCTGTCAGACAAAATCAAATTCATCCTTGCCGATGTCTGCGACAGTGGCCTTAAAAAAGCAAGTGCAGACTTCGTCTGGGGCGAGGATGCCTGGTGCTACGTTGTCGATAAAGAAAAGCTTGTTTGGGAAGCGGCCCGCATAGTAAAGCCGGCAGGAGTAATTGCATTTACCGATTGGGTCGAAGGTCCTGCAGGACTGACCCAGCAGGAAGCAGAGCGTTTCTTAACTTTTATGAAGTTTCCAAACGTCCAGGATATTGTCGGCTACAGACGGTTGCTGGAAAAGAGCGGTTGTGAGGTGATTGCAGCCGAAGACACCGGCAGGTTCGGTCCGTACGTGGATTTGTATATCAATATGCTGCAGATGCAATTGACATACGATGCCCTGAGAATCATCGCCTTCAACAGCGAGCTAATGCAGGCAATGGCTGCGGAAATGGCCTTTATGCAAAAATTGGCACACGCAGGCAAAATTGCCCAGGGCCTTTTTATCGCCCGCAAAAAAACATAATCACTATTGCAGGATTCAGAAAAATGAAAAGACATTGCGATAACAAAAATATAAATATCGAGTCAAGCGACCCTTGTCACCCACCCCAGCCGCAGTCTGCAATACGAGCTGCGGACGAGAGACGCCAGACGAACGACGAGCGACTAAATTGTCCTTTGGTCTGGTTTGGCAAAATGATAGAGAACTGCTACCAGTCCGCTAAAGATGCTAAGGCCAGAGGCAAACGCATAGTCGGTATTACCTGCGAATACACGCCGCGCGAGCTGATTATGGCTGCGGACGCTATCCCTGTGTGCCTGTGCGGCGGGTCAGCGGAAATGATTCCGCCGGCAGAAGAACATCTGCCCGCCAATCTCTGTCCACTCATAAAATCGACTTATGGTTTCCATCTTAAAAAGGAAAATCCGTTTCTTGAAATGGCAGACCTCATTGTCGTCGAGACAACCTGCGACGGCAAAAAGAAGATGTATGAGCTGCTGGCCGAGACGCGACCGGTCTATGTATTGGAATTGCCGCAGAAACCAGCCGATACCGATGCGATGACGCATTGGGTAAGCGAGCTGCGCAAACTTAGAGCAGAAATCGAAAATCGTTTTGACATCGAAATCACGAATGACAAAATGAGGCAGGCCATCAAGACTATGAACCGCGAACGCCAGTTGCGGCGCGAATTGGCAGCACTGATGAAATCTAAATCACCTCCGCTGACCGGCAGGCAGCTTTTGGAATTCAAAAGCAGCATCTCCGGCATTGACGCCGACCTTGAACAATATACCGAAGCGATTAGACTCTTCAAATCCCAGGCCGCAGGCCCGGACAACAACTCTCGTGTGCGGGTGTTAATGACCGGCGTGCCTATGGTCCACGGCGCCGAACGGGTTCTTGAGATTATTGAGTCCCACGGCGGCCTCGTGGTATGTATGGACAATTGCACAGGACTTAAACCCATTCTGGAGGATGTCGATGAAACCGCTTCTGAGCCGATAGTTGCTCTGGCTGAAAAGTATTTCCGCTTACCCTGCGCGGTAATGACCAAAAATGACCGCCGACTTGACATCCTCCGTGAACTGGTCGCCCAATACCGCCCCCAGTGTATCATCGACCTTATCTGGCAGACCTGCACTACTTATGATGTCGAGTCATACTTCATTAAAAAGCTGGCGGAGAAAGAAGTTGGTATCCCTTACCTTCGCATTGAAACGGATTACTCACCTTCCGACTCGGCGAGAATTGCCTTAAGAGTTGAAGCGTTATTTGAAACAGTCCTCGCAAAAACTACTGGCCGGAGGTGCTCGCGTTAATGAAAGCAATCGTTTACTCCTGCCCTTATGTACCTGCTGAGTGGATTGCCGCCCACGGCCTGCGCCCCAGTAGAATAATGCCGGCCACGTTAGGCGCAACTGGCCCACTCGCTATCGTAGAAGGTCTTTGTCCCTATGTCCACAGCTTCATCAACGAGGTGATGGCAGAAAAGTGCGCTTGCGGTGTTATAGTAACAACCCTATGCGACCAGATGCGTAGGGCCTTCGACGTTCTTACCCGCAGGTGCGACCTTCCAGCCTTTCTTATGAACGTGCCACATACCTGGCAAACCATAGCGGCACAAAAGATGTATGTGGATGAACTGAGGCGGCTTGGCCGATTTCTTATTCGACTCGGCGGCAAACCGCCGTCAGACCAAACTCTTGCAGAAGTGATGTTCGCTTATGATTCTGCTCGCAAATCAATCCTCGAAGCCGGAAACAATCTATCAGCCAGGCAATATGCAGAAACGATTGCAGCATTTAACCGCGACGGCCCCTCTAATATGCCCAACAAACAATTGAGCATACAGCCGTTAAACGCCGGTATTCCGTTAGCAATTATCGGTGGGCCAATGATAAAACAGGACCTCGAGATATTTGACATAGTCGAGCAATCCGGCGGAAATATAGTGCTGGATGCGACTGAAACAAGCGAGCGAGGAATGTGTGCAACATTTGACCGCCGCGGACTGCGTGATAATCCGTTAATGGAACTTAGCAGAGCATATTTTGGCAGTATTCCGGATGCCTCTCGCAGGCCAAATAGCGAGCTTTACAACTGGCTTAAGCAAAAGCTTGCCGATAGAGCGGTGCGCGGAATTATCTTTCGCCGCTATCTATGGTGCGACACCTGGCACGCAGAACTTGGCCGATTGAAAGATTGGGCAAGCCTGCCCGTCCTCGACATTGATGTAGGTGGTGACAGCCGAACGCAGCATATAAGAACGCCAAATCGAATCCGTGCATTTCTGGAGATGCTTCAATGACCGACACGCCAGGACAAATAACCCTCCAGCAGTGGGACAAGCGGTTCCAACAATTGCAAAGAGCAGGCGTTCCCCAGCCGAACTATGGTGGGCCGCTTAGCCGGCACGTTGAGGATGGTGACACCCGGCTTCTAAAGCTCCGCTACGACAATTCAGCCGCCGCTTTAAGACTGTGGAATTTCCTGCTCACCGAAGAAGACCGATTACACAAGGCCCGTGCCGATGGCAGGAAACTGGTTGGAACTATGAAAGATTTAGGCACTATACCGGTAATGGCCTATTCATTTGATAATCTTGTGGCCTTCTATCCCGATGGCGCCTGGTGGATTCCGTGCGTGATGGAACTAAACTCCGGCTTATTAAACATCGCCGACAAACTCGGTATAGATGAATCTTTCTGTCCTGTTCGTGCGATGTTAGGAGCGTTTCTTACCGGTGCGCACTTTCCGATACCGGAGCTTCTTGTCTGCAGCGTCGGTGCTACCTGCGATGATTTCTCCGCCATAGCCCAACGGCTGAACGGCCTCGGATATGCTATTTTGTGGTGGGAGATTCCCCATCGCCGTCATCCAGAACCGAATGAAGAAGCTGTCAAACTGCCGGGCGGATTTTCAGCGCCAAAATCCCAGGTTGAATTCGTTAAATCCGAGCTTGCGCGCATTAAAACTGCTCTGGAGGATTTAGCAGGTGAAGATTTAGATGAGAAAAAACTTTCAGCCGGTATCAAAAAGGCAAATCAGGTTCGCTTACTTCTTGCCGAATTGCGACAGATTGTCTTCACCACACCCCTATGCCCGCTTCCCGCCCTCGAAATGCTTATCGCAGAGATGCTGGCAATACATTTTTGTTCGGACCAAAAGGAAACGATTGCCGTTTTACAAGCTCTGCTTGAAGAAGTTAAAGCCCGGGCGAAGGCAGGAGTTGGTTTTCTTTCTGCCGATGCTGCCCGCATCTTCTGGGTCAATCCCGTGGCCGATTTACAGGTAATGAACCTGCTTGAGGATTGCGGCGGCAGAATATGCGGCACCGACTATCTTTTCACACACGCACTCGACATAATTCCGCAAGACCTGCCGCCGCTCGAGGCTTTATCGCAAATGGCTCTTGCCGACCCTATGGTTGGCTCATCAGCCGACAGGGCAAGCCGCATAAGCGCCGACATCAATACTTTTGGCGCCGAGGCTCTTATTATTTCTCGTATCCCAGGTGCAAGTCACTGCGCGCTGGAAGGAAAGATTATCGGCGAAATTGTCCGTGACAGACTTGGTATTCCTGTGGTAGAGATTGAGGTGCCGCCGCTGACCGACTCAATACAGCCGACTTTGCGGACTCGTTTGGAGGCGGTTGTGGAAACTGTAAGAGAACGGAGGAAAAGATGATTTGTGCAGGAATTGACGCCGGCTCAAGAACAATAAAAATCGTCCTGATGGAAGCCGATACTTTGCAGGTTGTGGCAAAAGGACTGACCGACCAGGGAGTCGAACAGGATAAGCTCACACAGAAACTTTTTCAAAGACTTCTAAAAAGTAAAGGCATCAAAAGAAAAAATGTTACCAGAATCGTGGCAACAGGCTACGGAAGAAATGCAGTCAGTATCGCCGACACAACGATAACGGAAATCACCTGTCACGCTGTCGGGGTGTGTCGCCTTGTCCCAAATGCTATGACAATCATCGACATCGGCGGGGAAGATAGCAAGCTCATACACTTAGACAAAAGCGGCAAAGTGCGGGATTTTGCTATGAACGACCGCTGCGCCGCCGGCACGGGTCGGTTTCTCGAAGTCGTTGCCAGACGACTTGGCGTCGATATTAAGTCTCTCGGTGAGCTTGCTGCAAAAAGCCGCCGACCTGTCCCAATAAGTAGTATGTGCGTTGTGTTTGCAGAGACGGAAATTATCGGCTTACTTGCCTCCGGCACACAAAGAGAAGACATTATCGCAGGAGTTCAGGGAGCTATCGCTGCACGCGTCAGCGCACTGGCCGGCCGCAATATCGACAAGCCTGTCGTTTTTACCGGCGGCGTCGCGCTTGTTTCAGGGATGGATACCGCGCTACAGTCCGCTCTTGGCCAGGGTGTCACCATTTCCCCCGACCCCCGGATGACCGGTGCACTCGGTGCGGCTATTCTGGCATCTAATCAGATTACTCATTATTAACGAGGATTTTATGGCAAAGAACACAGAAAGAAGAAAACGAGTTATGCAGCGTTCCATCCGGCTCGGACACTGTATATGCGACCCCAAGAAGCCCTGTCCCTGTGACATATTCAAAGAAAAAGATATATGCTTATGTGCCGGCGAACGACTTGAAGCTCCTACGGGGAAGGTGCAGTTGACAAAGCTGGTCGAAAAGGCGGGCTGCGCTTCCAAGATAGACCAGGCATTCTTAAAACAGGTCCTCAAAAATTTACCTGTCATTGATGACCCGCGTGTTCTGGTCGGCGTGCCGGCAGGCGACGATGCCGGCATTTATGATATGGGTAACGGCAAGGCACTGGTGCAGACCGTCGATGTCTTTACGCCCTCGGTGGATGACCCTTATATGTTCGGACAGGTGGCGGCAGCTAATTCGGTAAGTGACATCTATGCTATGGGCGGGACACCTCTGACCGCACTTTCTGTAATCGGATTTCCTGTTCGCAAAATTCCCGACAATGTTATGTTTGAAATCCTTTGCGGCGGCATCGAGAAAATGAAAGAAGCGGGCGTTGCAATCATCGGCGGTCACAGCATCGATGACAGCGAAATCAAAGCGGGCTTCGCCGTTACAGGCATCATAGATAAAGACAAAGTGGTAACAAACGCTGCTGCAAAACCCGGCGACATTCTCATTCTCACAAAACCGCTCGGCACAGGAATCATCGCATTTGCCTCGCAGATTGGCCGTGCCGATGCTGCCAACATCGAGGCAGCAACCCACTCGATGACCACTCTTAATAAAAAGGCATCCAAGCTTATGGTCGAGTTTGGCGCTCACGCCTGCACAGACATAACCGGTTTTGGCTTACTCGGCCATCTGGCTGAAATGGCTACATCGAGCGGCGTCGATGTCGAGCTGATATGGGATGACATCCCACTGCTACCAGGCGTGCTTGAGTATGCCGCTGCGGGAATACTGCCCGGCGCCATCGAACGTAACAGAGAATCCTGCAGCGCCCGTGTAAGACCGGCCGATTCACTCCCACAGGAAATGGTCGATATATGCTACGACGCACAAACATCCGGCGGACTTCTGGTCGCAATTGCAGAAAAGAGCGTCGATAAGTTCCTCAATGCCCTGCACAAGCAGAGGATTTCCGATGCCGCTGTCATTGGCAGAGTTCTTGGGAAAGGTTCGGGGGTTATTAACATCATATCAACCGGCAAACGCAAGACACAAGACAAAAGGACAAAGGACGAAGGACGAGCGACGAACGACGAGGCACGAGTTCCTTGCTGCGCGGATGCCGTAACCCCTGCCGTCTCAGGTGCCGACAGGGACGATGAAATAGCTCAAATTCAGGCTAAATTCAAAGACTTCCTCGCTTCTGCAAGTGCTCCACACGGTTTGGATGCCTATACAAAACAGGCCATCGCCATTGCCCTGTCGGTTGCGATGCGATGCGAACCCTGCCTGAAAATGCACATAAAAAACGCAAAGGCCAAAGGTTTTACCCAGAGCGAGATTGACGAGGCCGCCTGGATGGGCATCAGCTTCGCCGGCTCACCAGCGATGGTCTTCTATGAACAGTTTAAGAACTCTTAAAGGTAGCTGTAGAGTTTGTAGGCATTTGTTTCGTCTGAGAGGCACTTCAAATGATATAATATTTCAGGTTGAAAAATAGTCGCGGAGGTGACTGGCGCCTGGTGGTGCTCCTGGTCTTCAAAACCAGTGCGGGGCCGAATGGTCTTGGGTAGGTTCGATTCCAATAAGCCTCCGCCATTTTGGAATAAACTCTTGACAGGTTGTCTGGTTATAAATAAAGTATTGTTTCTTGTTTGTTATTAGCCCCGTAAGTGAAAGGCCGTTCTTACGGAGTGAAAAACCATTAAACCGGCAAAAAACCACATTATCAGTATTGAAAAAGGAGAAAAAGATATGGCAACAAAGGTTGCAATTAACGGATTTGGCCGAATCGGCAGGGCCGTAACAAGAATCATTATGCAAAGAAAAGGCGATTTGGAGCTGGTCGCTGTCAATGACCTTTCGGACGCCAAGAGTCTGGCGCATCTATTCAAATACGACACGGTCGAGGGCAAGTGGGGCGGCACAGTCGAGGCCAAGGACGATTCGCTCGTCATTAACGGCAAGGCCATCAAGGTTTTGGCTGTTAAAAATCCTACGGAGCTGCCTTGGAAGGATATGGGCGTAAAGATTGTATGCGAATCGACCGGCATATTCACCTCTGCCGAATCGCCGAAGGGCGGCTATGCCGACCACCTCAAAGCCGGCGCCAGCAAGGTAGTGCTGACGGTGCCGGCGAAGGACAATATCGAGGCGACGATTGTTATGGGCGTCAACGATAAAACGCTGACAAAGAAAATTAACTGCGTATCCAATGCAAGCTGCACGACCAACTGCCTTGCGCCAATAGCCAAGGTTCTTAACGATGCGTTCGGCATTGAGAACGGCGTGATGACCACGATTCACGCATATACCAACGACCAGCGTGTTGCCGACCAGATTCACAAGGACCTTCGCCGTGCCCGTGCCGCAGCGGTCAATATAATACCGACCAGCACCGGCGCCGCCAGGGCAATCGGCAAGGTAATCCCGGAGCTTGAAGGCAAGCTCGATGGTTTTGCAATCCGTGTCCCCGTGCCGGTTGGAAGTGTTGTCGATTTGGTCGTCAATGTCAAAAAGGACGTTACTGTTGCCGATGTGAATGCTGCAATGAAAAAGGCAGCCGATGGACCGATGAAGGGCTATCTTGTTTATTGCGATGAGCCAATCGTCAGTAGTGACATTATCAACAATCCCGCTTCGAGCATTTTTGATTCTCTGCTTACAATAGTCAAGGGCAAAGTGGTCAAGGTCATCAGTTGGTACGACAATGAGTGGGGCTATTCAAACCGCACCGTCGATATAATGGAAAAAATGGCAAAACTGTTGTAAAAGCTCAAAGGACTTACAAACAATGTCATTGCGAGTCCTGCACCATAGGGTGCGGGACGTGGCAATCTCCAATTTTATGAAATATAAAGGTTAACTCTTAGAATTTCTGAAAAGGCAAAACTTCAAATTACATTTTTGTAAGGGCAGATAGTAAATGGCTAAAAAAACCGTTGCTGATATAGATGTAAAAGGCAAAAAAGTTTTGATGCGGTGCGATTTTAACGTTCCGCTGGATGATAAGAGCAATATCACCAGTGACGACCGAATCGTTAAGGCCCTGCCAACCATAAAAAACATCCTCGACCGGGGCGGCGCTTTGATTCTTATGAGTCACCTCGGCAGGCCTGAAGGCGAAAGAGACGATAAATACTCGCTGGCGCCCGTAGCAAAGAGACTATCGGAACTATTAGGCAAACAAGTTATCTTCGCCAACGATTGCATCGGGCCTGACGTCAAAGCAAAGGCAGAAGGCCTAAAAAGCGGCGATTGTATGCTGCTGGAGAATGTGCGATTTCACAAAGAAGAGGTCATCAAAGACAAGGCGGCAAAAGAGGATAAGCAGCTTCGCGCCGCCAAAGATAGCTTTGCAAAGCAGCTTGCCGGCCTGGCAGACATTTACGTTGACGATGCCTTTGGCACCGCCCATCGTGACAACGCCTCGATGTACACTGTGCCGCAGGTAATGAAAGGCAAACCGCGGGTCATTGGCTTCCTTGTTGAGAAGGAGCTGAAATTTCTCGGTGATACCATCACCAAACCCGATAGGCCCTTTGTTGCAATTTTGGGCGGAGCAAAGGTCTCAGACAAAATCGGCGTGATTGAAAATCTCTTAGACAAAGTTGACCGCATACTAATCGGCGGTGCAATGGCTTATACGTTCTTCAAGGCCCTAGGCAAAACGGTTGGAAAGAGTTTGTGCGAGGATGATTTTCTCGATAAGGCCACCGAACTTCTTGAACGGGCCAAAGATGTCGGCCATGAAATAGTTTTGCCGGTCGATACGGTTGTTGCAAAAGAATTCAAGGCCGGTGCTGAAAATAAAGTAGTTAGTGGTGACATTGAAGATGACTGGCAGGGTATGGACATCGGCCCGCAAACCAGGAAACTCTTTGAAAAGAAGCTCGCCGGCGCAAAGACAATCGTCTGGAATGGCCCGATGGGCGTCTTTGAAATGCCGCCTTTCGATGAAGGCACAAAAGCAGTCGCCCTGGCTGTCGCTGAGGCGACAGGTAAGGGAGCACGCAGCGTAATCGGCGGCGGCGATAGCGCAAGCGCAGTGGAAAAATTGGGATTGCAAAACAAGATAAACCATATTTCTACCGGCGGCGGTGCTTCGTTGGAATTCCTCGAAGGCAAAAAGTTCGTCTGTATTGAAATCCTCGACGAAAAATAGGCGTTGGTCAATGGTCGATAGCAGATTGTATTTAGAAACTATCTTAAAACTGTCACCCTGAGCGAAGCGAAGGGTCTGGCCTTTCAAAAAGAGAGATTCTTCGCTGCGCTCAGAATGACACTCTATATTTTCAGATAGTTTCTTAGCAAGTGGGTGGCGCACACCGCCCGTCAATAGATAAAGCAATAATAATGAGAAGATTCAAAAATAATAAGTATTTGCTGGACAAGAGAAGATTTGAAGAGTCTGAGCGGCAGAAAAAACGATGGCTCAGGAATCTGTCCTGGAAGAAGGCACTACAACTTGAGGAGAGTTTGATTTCGTCCGCACTTATCTGGGAATGGCGCAGGAATTTCTTTGAGGATAGTCCACTCTGCATAAAAAAAAGCTTGGGCAAGAATAAAAAATGAGAATTTTATTAGAAGAAGTCTATAAAAAGATAGTAACTTTTCTAAACAGTCGAAAATACAAGTATCTGATAATCGGTGGTATTGCGGCCGGAACTCTGGGTGAGCCAAGGGTCACTGGGGATGTGGACGTTGATATAATCCTTGACCAAAAGGACATCATTGATTTTTTAGATAAGGCCAACAAAGATGGATTTAAGGTCTCCAGAGAAAAGTGCGTTAACACAGCAAAACAATCGGGAACCTTTCAGATAAACTATGGATATTTTCACATTGATTTTATTATTGCCTCAACTGATTTTGAAAAAGAGGCGTTTGAGAGAAGAAAGATAATTAAATTATACGGTATCAAAGCCTTTTTCCCGACTCCTGAGGATTTAATTTTGCTAAAGATTATTCCCGGTCGCAAACAGGATTTATTAGATGCCGAGAAAGTTATCCTCCGGCATAGAAATAAACTCGATACAGCTTACCTTCAAAATTGGGCACGGAAGCTGTGCGATGAAGCCGAAGATATGAGGATATGGAATGAACTAAATAGATTATTAAAAGAATGAAAATAACCTTTAATAAATCGTAGGAAAAATGCGATTACCAAAAGCAGGGACAATTGAGATTGCGCCGTCTATCTTGAGCGCCGACTTTGCAAGATTGGCTGACGAGATAGCTGTGATTGAATCGGCGGGCGTAAAGATTGTGCACCTTGATGTTATGGATGGCCACTTTGTTCCGAACATCACAATCGGCCCGCCTGTAATTGCTATGCTCCGTAAGCATAGCAAATTAGTCTTCGATAGTCACCTTATGATAAGTGAGCCGGCCAGGTATGCCGAGCGTTTCGTCGAGGCCGGCGCCAATCATATAACGTTCCATATAGAAGCAGCCGACCAGCCGGAAAAACTCATCGACAAATTACACAAGCTTGGCTGCACCGCAGGAATATGCCTGAATCCAAAAACGCCTGTTGAGGCAATAAAGGCCGTCGCACCGCTTTGCGATATGGTCCTTGTAATGACGGTTGAGCCGGGCTTCGGCGGACAGGAGTTTATGATAGAGGCCGCAAAAAAAATCGCAGAAATTCGCAAAATTGTCGGCCCCGATATACGTATAGAGGTCGATGGCGGAATAGACGCCGAGACCGCCCCAATCGTGGTCTCATACGGCGCCGATACACTGGTGGCAGGCTACGCCATATTCGGAAAATCCGACCGCGTTGCCGCAATAAACGCCATCCGAGAATCTTACAAGTAATTTTTGATAGCCGGAGCTATGAATTTTTGGTAAAATTGCATCGCATTTTTGGCAGAGGTTATGGCAGAAGAAGCAAAATCTAAATGGAATGGTTTTTCGTTGAAGCCGCGTAGAGAAATGCCCGATGGCCTGTGGATGCGCTGCCCTGGCTGCGAGCAGATGCTCTATAAAAGCAGTGTCGAGAAAAACCTCCACGTCTGCCCCGAGTGCGATTATCATTTTCGGATTGATGCCGCTACCCGAATCAAATATCTTGCCGATGAGGATTCCTTCCAGGAAATGCTGGGTGATTTGACGACAAGCGACCCGCTGGGCTTCAAATTCAGAGGCACCACCTATAAGCAGCGTCTGAAAGCCGACCAAAAAAAGTCCGGCTCCAAAGAGGCTATGCGAATCGGCAAGGCCTTTATAAAAGGCAGGGGCGTAATCTTAGCAGTAATGGAGCCAAACTTCTTGATGGGTTCTATGGGGCTGGTGGTCGGCGAAAAGTTCTGCGCAGCGGTAGATAAAGCGATGGAGGAGAAACTGCCTCTGGTGGTAGTAAGCTGCTCAGGCGGAGCGAGAATGCACGAAGGCGTCGTGTCATTAGGACAAATGGCCAAGACCTCCGCAGCTTTAGCAAAGTTTGATGACGCGGGTGGGCTTTTTATTTCGGTGCTGACCGACCCTACGACCGGCGGCGTAACCGCCAGCTTTGCTATGTTAGGTGATTGTATCGTAGCCGAGCCGGGGGCGCTGATTGGCTTCGCCGGTCCTCGCACAATTGCCGAAACGATAAAAGTCGAATTACCGGAAGGCTTTCAGACAGCCGAATTTATGCTTGAGCACGGCTTTGTTGACCAGATTATCCACCGCAAGAACCTCCGCAGCGAAATCGCCCGAATCATCGACTACTGCCAGAAATAACTCGCCGCTCGTCCCTCGTGATTCATGACTGGTGTTTTACCACCAACCCTCCTGAAGAGCGAAATTACATTCGAGCCAATCTTCAGCGAAGCTGTTTGCCTAATCACACTTTGGGGCGGTGCATACCAGCCAGTTGTCTGCAAATTCGGCAAAGTCAGCGAAATCCACACGACAGTCCTTGTTCAAATCGCCTTTAGGGTATGGATGACCTAAATCGCCGCAAACTCCTCCGTGCGCTCCCTCATAGGCCCCCATATCGACGATGGGAGGCGCTCCCTTACCTTTATCCAGCGTATTAGGGTCGTCAACAAATCGTGGATTGCCATCGAGGTCAGTCGTGATACCGGCAGGCACAGCCGTATTGTCGCCAGCATCGATGCAGAGAGAACCGCTGCGCAGACGCAGGTTATCATCCTCAGTGCCGGGAATCCCATCAGGTCCTTCGGGGTCCACAAAGCACGGGTCGGCGTTTATATTACCTTCACCCGGCCAGCTGTCCCTGATGTCGCTGTAGGTAAGGGTAATCGCTGAAATGTTGTGGGTCCAGATTTCGCCGCTCCAGCCCGGGTCCCAGAGAATACAGTTGGCCAACGTAGCATTGCCAGCGGCATTGTACAGCCCAGCGCCCTCGCCCGCCTCATTCCCACCGAATGTGCAGTTGGTCATCGCCGTGCCAGACCCGGCATTGTTCATCCCGCCGCCGGATATGACTGCCCAGTTCGCGATGAACACACAGTTTGTGAGCATCGGGCTACACCAGTCCCAGTTGCGCATCCCGCCACCATCCTGAGCATAGTTCCCAGTGAATGTGCAGTTGGTCAGTGCCGGACTGCTATTTGAACCGTTGTCCATCCCGCCGCCGCATGAGTTTGCCGAGTTGCCATTGAACTGACAATCGGTCAGTGTAGGGCTGCTTTCACAGTTGTGCATCCCCCCGCCATGCACGCGTGCCGAGTTTCCAGTGAACGTGCAGTTGCTGAGGTTCAGGCTGGACATATAGTTGTCTACCCCACCCCCACAGTCGGCTGCTGAGTTTCCAGTGAACGTGCAGTCGGTCAATGTCGGGTTGCAGTCTTCATTGTTGCGCATCCCGCCGCCAAACCCGACTGCCGAGTTTTCACTAAACGTGCAATCAGTCAGTTTCGGGCTGGACCAGTGATTGTACATCCCGCCACCAGAATTATCGGATGAGTTCCCTGTGAAGGTACAGTTGATCAATATTGGGTTGCTGTGTTCATCATTGGAGATTCCGCCGCCACAGTTAGTTGCTGAGTTTTCCTTGAACGTGCAGTTTGTCAGCGTCGGACTGCACGACGCGTTCAGCATTCCGCCGCCACCACCCCCTGTGCTTGAGTTCCCAATAAACGTGCAGTTAGTCAGTTTCGGAGTGCTCGAGGCGTTCATCATTCCCGCAGCATCGTAAGCTGTGTTTCCACTAAATATACAGTTGGTGAGTATCGGGCTGCTCTTATCGTTATACATCCCGCCACCCCTCTGACCGAAATTCGCCGTGAACGTGCAATTAGTAAGAGTAGGTCTTGACCAGTAGTTGTACATCCCGCCGCCCCAACCCAGCGGAGAGTCAGAAGGTCCATTAGCATTACCACCCGTGATGGTGAAGCCATCGAGAGTAACAGCGGGGAAAGCGGTGTTGGCGGTTACGACGTGGTAACTGTTTTCGCTATTGTTGGCGAAGTCAGGACCATCGTCGCCAGCCAAGTCGCCGCTAAGAATAGTTTCATCATATAGGTTAGGGTCTCGAACATTGGGATCCGGTTCGCCAGAACCGGCGTAGCCGCCCTTAATAGGCAAGCCGTTTATGAGTAGGAAGGTCGCATTGCGGTCGCCGGGAGTAATTCCGTCTCCCTGGTCGGGCTTGTAGGTTCCTGCCGCCACCCGGATTTGGTCACCAAATTGTGCACCAGCAAGGGCATCCTGAAGGAGGTTGTAGGCATTTTCCCAGGATGAGCCATTATTTAGCCCATTGGCATCCGTATCCACATAGATGATTTTCCCCCCAAAGGTCGTTGATGTTACGCACAACAGCATCGATAATAGTAATGTGAATTTGGTTCTCATTTTCCCACTTTCTCCCAAAATGACTATTTTCTGTGTAAAACAATGTTCCTTCCGGAACAATTACTTATCACTCATCCCTGAACCTAACTTTACTTATATGAGATTGGGGCGAATTTGTCAACGAAATTATGGAATTTTTTGAAAGAATAAAACACATCCAGATTCTTCGCTCCGCTCAGAATGACAGCAAAATCACAAAATCGGGCTTTCACTGTTGTGTAAATAACCGTATAATCTCAGAGAAATAGCCACAAAGAAAAAAAGAATATTAACCACGAATTAACACAAAAGGACACAAATTAGTAAAAATTCGTGAGAATTCGTGGCTAAAAAATATAAACTTGTGGCTGCGAAAGCAGGTATCAGTGAAATCAGTGGAATCTGTGGTTAAAAAGAAAGTAATGGGATATTTTAGAGAAAATATTGAAAAGGCAAAAGGTTATGAGCCGGGCTTTCAGCCGAAAGAGCTGGACGTTGTGAAACTTAATACCAATGAGAATCCCTATCCGCCTTCGCCGCAGGTTACTAAAGTCCTTGCACAGATAACTGCGGAACGGCTACGCCGATATCCAGACCCGCTGGGAAATGAATTTCGCCAGGCGGCAGGAGAAGTTCACGGCGTCCCGCACGAATATATTATGTGCTGCAACGGCGGCGATGAGCTATTGAGTATGGCCTTTCGAGCATTCTGTGACGAGAGTCGGCCTGTCGCATATCCTGTCCCTTCATACTCGCTTTTCCCGGTGCTGGCCAAATTGCAGAACTGTGAGGCAATCGAAATTCCATTCGACAGCGAATTCAACCTGCCCGCAAAATTGGCAAGCACAAGCGCAGCGCTAACGATTGTTTGCAATCCAAACGCACCGAGCGGAACTTTTATAAGGGTCGAAGAGTTAGCATCGCTGGCGGATGAGTTGAATGGAGTATTGCTGATTGACGAGGCGTATGTTGACTTTGCCGAGGCAAATTGCATAGAGCTTGTCAAAAATTTTGATAACGTGATTATCCTGCGCTCGATGAGTAAAGGCTATTCACTTGCGGGATTGCGGTTTGGGTATGCAATAGCCAGTCCTGATTTAATAGCCGGCCTGATGAAGGTTAAAGACTCCTATAATGTTGATGCCGTCGCCATTGCAATTGCCACGGCGGCAATAAAAGACCAAAAATACTTCAAAGAAAATGTCGAAAAAGTAAAAGCAGAACGAACCAGACTTACTGTCGAACTAAAGAAACTCGGGTTCGAGGTCTCTGACAGCAGCGCAAACTTTGTTCTTGCGAAATGCACAAACTGTAGCGCACCTGTAGTCTATGAAAAATTAGTCCAGCGAAATATCTACATCAGATACTTTGCACATCCGGGTCTTGAAGATAAACTTAGAATAAGTGTCGGAAAGCAAGAGCAAAATGATAAACTACTATCAGCTTTGAAAGAAATTTTGAAGGATTAGCCACAGAGAACAAAAATATTTGAGCCACGAAGGCACAAAGTCACGAAGATTAATCCGCCTTTGGCGGATAAAAAAATATATTATGGTCTTGGTGTCTTAGTGTCTTTGTGGCAAAAACACTGCAAGCAAGGATATTATTATGAAAAAAAGAACTGCTAAGGTCCACAGAAAAACAAAAGAAACGGATGTGACGCTTGAGCTTAATCTTGACGGCGCCGGCAAATACCAGATAGATACAAGCATTGCCTTTTTAGACCATATGCTCACGCACCTAAGTAAGCACAGCAAAATCGACCTGCTTGTCAAGGCCAAAGGCGACCTTAAAGTCGATGCACACCACACGACCGAAGACATAGGAATCTGCCTGGGCGAATGTCTATTGAAAGCAGTCGGCGATAAAAAAGGGATTGCCAGATATGGCTATAGCTCGGTGCCGATGGAGGATGCTCTTGCGAATGTGTCGGTGGATTTGTCAGGCAGGGCAAACTTTATATATAATGTTGAATACCGAACGGCTAAAATCGGCGACTTTGATGTCGAGTGTCTGGACGGATTACTGCGAAGCTTCTCCGAAAACGGCAAGTTCAATCTGCATATAAATGTGCCTTATGGGACGAACAGCCATCATATCGCCGAGGCAATTTTCAAAGCGCTCGGTAGGGCGCTGGGAGAAGCCGTCAGAATCGTTGGCACCGATGTCCCAAGCACAAAGGGCCTATTGTGATTGAAGAAAGTATCCACGACTATCATAGCGGAATCGGCACCGATATACACAGAGTAGTCGAGGGCAGACGCTTAATGCTCGGCGGAGTCCACGTGCCGTATCCGGCGGGACTGGCTGGCCATAGCGACGGCGACGTGGGCTTGCACGCTGTTATTGATGCGCTGCTCGGTGCAAGCGGGATGGGTGACATCGGGACATTGTTTCCGGATACCGACCCGCGATGGAAAGACGCCGACAGCAAAGAGCTTTTACTTATCGTAAAAGAAAAACTCGAAGAAAAACAGTGGGAGGTGGTCAACATCGATTTAATAATCCACGCTGAAGAGCCGCGACTCGTGCAGGTCAAAGGCCAGATGAAAAGGGCCATCGCATCGCTTCTGGGAATTGACTTTAACGCGGTCAACGTCAAGGCAAAAACAAACGAAGGCCTCGGCGACATCGGCGCCGGCAACGCCATCGCCGCAACAGCAGTAGCGCTATTGAAAAAGAAACGCCGTAGAGGATTATGAGACACGGATTAACACGGCAAGTTTTCAGACACAGATTTACACTGATTAACACCAAGAATGTTAGACACGGATTAACACAAGATAGTTAGACACGGATTAACACAAGATAGTTAGACACGGATTGACACAGATTAACACTGGTTTTTATTTTAGAATTAGACACGGATTGACACAGATTAACACTGTAACAAAAGAGTAACAAGAATTGTGAAAACATTGAAACACAGTGAACTGTCAAAGAAAATAATAGCCGCTGCGTATAACGTTCATAATGAACTGGGATATGGCTTCGTCGAGAAAGTGTATAAAAATGTCCTTGCGATTGAGCTGCAGGAAACAGGCATAAAATGTGCTGTTGAAGTTCCTCTAAAAGTGCTTTACCACGGAAAAGTCGTGGGTGATTACCGCTGACATAATTGTTGATGATAAAATCATCGTTGAGGTCAAGGCCGTAAGCGACCTTGAAACGGTACACGAGGTGCAACTGGTGAACTACTTGAAAGCAACAGGATTACAAATCGGTTTGTTGATAAACTTCGGAAAATCCGTCAAAGTCAAACGCCGTATCTTCGGTTTCGATGAAGAAGAGAAAGATTAGAAATGGCTATAAACGTGTCCCTCAATGGTGAGAATTTTGAACAGGTCATCTACTCCGAAGAAGATGACTTGGAGCAACTCGTGGTAAACAACGCTGAAACAATGTTCGGGGACAAGGCAATTTACATCAATGCCAAACGAAAGATAACAACATCTGTTTTAGGCGGAACGATACCGGACGGGTTTCTGATAGACCTGTCAGACCTTGACAATCCCCAGTTCTACCTCGTCGAGGTTGAGCTTCAAAGTCACGATTTTTTCAAGCATATTTTCCCCCAGATTACCAAGTTCTTCGCGTTCTACAGGGATTCAAAGCAACGGCACAAACTGATAGAAACTATATTTGCACTCCTCCAAGACGATACAGCCATCGCAAAGAAGGTCAGAGACTTAATCAAGTCGAAGGAAATTTACAAATTCCTAAAGGATACTATAGACAGCAACCAGAATATCCTGATTATTATCGATGGTCCTAAGCCGGAATTTGAAGAGATAATGAATACCTATACAGATACTTGGGGGAAGATGGTGAGTGTTCAGATTGTCAATCATTTCCAAAGAGGGGAGAATAGTATTATAACTATCGAGCCTCCTTTTCAGAATCTACCGTTCGGGGATGCTTTTACACCTTCACCCGAAAGAGAGACATCAGAACCCTCCCAATACACAGAGGAATTTCATCTTCAAAACCGGCAGCCAGAAGTCGTGGAAATATATAAGAAGCTAAAGCAAGAATTTATCAATGTGAGGACCACGTTGCGGTTCAATCCAACTAAGTATTACATCGGTGTCATCGACACAAAACAGATTGCGTTTATATTGCTTCAAAAGAAGAAAATTCGCTTGGTGGTACTTATGGCCGAAAATGAGGTTAAAGAGGCCTTCCGCTCAGGACATCACAAGGCCAGCAGCCACTCTGAGTCTGTTCGTCGTTTTTGGGGTGGCAACAATCCGAATTGTTCGGTTGAAATTTCCGATACAGCGCAATGGGACGAGATACAAAAGCTAGTTTTTCGGCTTGTGGAGAAATACCAGGAGACATAAAAAATACAAAATAAAAACCGTGTAAATCTGTGCTAATCCGTGTCTAATAAAGTATAAACAAGACAGTGTAAATCCGTGTCTGACAAAAAAAACAGGACAGTGTAAATCTTTGTCTGATGAGAGAATGCGATGGAGTTAAAGCTTTATAACAGTCTAACGAGACGATTAGAGGAATTTAAGCCGCTCAAGGAAGGCCGCGTCGGCATTTACGTCTGCGGGCCGACCGTTTACAGTCATGCGCATCTGGGCCACGCAAAAAGTTATGTAAGCTTCGATATCCTGGTGCGATACCTGCGTTATCTTGGATACGATGTTACATACGTCCAGAACATAACCGATGTGGGGCATCTGACCGATGATGCGGATGAGGGCGAGGATAAAATCGTCAAAGCGGCCAAAAAAGAGAAAAAACATCCGATGGCACTGGCTGAATTCTACACCCGCAGCTACTTTGAGGATATGGACAAGCTTAACTGCGTCCGGCCTGACATAAGCCCGCGAGCCAGCGGCCACATCGTTGAGCAGATAGAGCTGGTAAAAAAACTTTTAGAAAAAGGCTGCGCTTATGAGGTCAACGGCTCAGTATATTTCGATGTCTCCAAATTCAAGGACTATGGCAAACTATCCGGCAGGAACGTCGAAGATATGTTTGCCGGCGCCCGTGTGGAGGTCTCGTCTGACAAAAAGAATCCTGCGGATTTTGCACTTTGGAAAAAGGCTGAGCCGAACCATATTATGCAGTGGCCAAGCCCGTGGGGAATGGGCTTCCCCGGCTGGCATTTAGAATGTTCAGTAATGAGCACAAAATATCTTGGCCAGCCGTTTGACATCCACGGCGGCGGCCTTGAAAACCAATTTCCGCATCACGAATGTGAAATCGCCCAGTCTGAAGCCGCCAATGACGTGCAGTTTGCGCAATTCTGGGTTCACAACAATATGGTAACTGTCGATGGCCAGAAGATGGGAAAAAGCCTTGACAACTTTATCACTCTAAAGCAGGTCTTCTCAGGCGACCACAAAAGACTATCCAGAGCATACGACCCATTGGCTGTCAGACAGTTGATTCTCAACAGCCATTACAGAAGCCCAATCGATTTCTCCGATGAAGCACTTCACGCTGCCCAGAGCGGCTACGAAAAGATAGCAGAGACGGTAGTGGCGGTAAGAATGAAGTGGAACTCTGCACCTCAAGGTCCTCTCAATGCCAAAGTGGCAGACGAACTCGGCAAATTGAGAGAAACATTTGAACAGGCAATGAACGATGACCTCAATACCTCAATCGCACTGTCGGTTATATTCAACCTTGTTCGCCTGGCAAACAAGCTGCTCGAAGATAACAAAACGACTAACGAGACTCTTAACGCAATCGACGGATTGTTTAAAGAATTAGGCACAGATGTGTTGGGTGTTGTAAAAAGGAGTTATGCCCGTGCGCAAAGCACGGCAGCGGAATATCAGCAGCTTGTTAAGTTGCTTAATTCTCTAATGGAAAAACGAAACCAGGCCCGCAAAAGCAAACGTTTTGATATATCAGATGCCATCCGTGACGCGGTGGTTCAATCTGACATAACGGTAATAGATGAAGCAGACGGGACTTCCATCTGGAGAATGAAATGAGAATTCTCGGCATTGACCCGGGATTGCAGGTTTGCGGATACGCCTGTTTAGAGACGGATGGCGACCTGTATAAACTGATTGAGGCGGGCGTTGTTCGCACGGACAGCCGTTTAGCAATAGAAGAAAAACTCAACAGAATTGCCGAGGACACAGATGAGCTTTTGAAAAACCTCCAGCCAAACATAGTGGCAGTCGAAGAGCTATACTCGCATTACGCCCATCCAAGGACTGCGATATTGATGGGGCACGCAAGAGGCGTTATATTGCAAAAGTGCGCCGAATCTGGTATTGAAGTTATAAGTTTTAGTGCGACACGGATAAAAAAATCGCTGACAGGCAACGGCAGGGCATCGAAGGAACAGGTTCAGAGAACCATTCAGACGATTTTGACACTTGCAAGATTGCCGGAGCCGCCCGATGTGGCCGATGCAATAGCTGTAGCTTTATGCTGTGCAAATTCCAGAGATTTGGTTTTACAAAAATTGGTGAAATAGAACGGAAGGTCAAATAGATTTTTGAATTTTGATTTGAATAATGATAGCACGACTTGAAGGAAAACTCGTAAAACTCGACACCGAATCCGCTCTTATCCATGTTGGGGCCATCGGCTACGAAGTATTGCTGCCGGCCTACTGTTTCGCAGCGCTATCCGACAAACTCGGCTCAGATGTTAGCCTCTGCACAATGGAATATTACGAAGGCTCTCCCGGCGGAGGCAATTTAATACCCAGAATGGTCGGCTTCTTAAGCGCAACCGAAAAAGATTTTTTTACCAAATACACAAGCGTCAAGGGCGTAGGCATAAGAAAAGGCCTTCGGTCGCTGGCAATCCCAATCGCCACCATAGCATCGGCCATAGAAAATAGCGACGACAAAACACTGATGTCACTACCTTTAATCGGCAGAAGATTATCCCAGCAAATTATCGCCGAGCTGAAAGGTAAACTCCAATCGTTCGCCCTCGGCGCCGAGCCAGCAAGAGCGGCACCGCGGTTTAAGCCCTTCCAGCTCGAAGCACTGGAGATTTTCATCGCCTGGGGCGAGAAAAGAAACGAAGCAATCGAATTGATTGAGCTGGCTTGCCAAAAACACCCTGATATAAACTCAGCCGAAGCGCTTGTGCCTTTGGTATATAGACTAAAACAAGGAGTGGAAGTCTAAGAAGAAATCTGGTAATGGTATATGGTAGGGTGGATTTTTAGCCCACCAACTCTGAGATGGTAGGGTGGGGCTTGCCCCACCGACTATTATGGCAATCGCAAGAACTATAAGCAGTCAACCTTTGAGCGAGCAGGAGGAGACTTTCAATATCTCGCTCCGCCCAAAAATGCTCAATGAGTGCGTGGGCCAATCCAACGTCAAGAAGAAACTTACAATCGCAATAAAGGCTGCCAAACAAAGAGGCGAGCCGCTGGAGCACATCCTCTTTTACGGCCCACCCGGCCTGGGCAAGACGACCCTTGCTTATGTTGTGGCTAACGAAATGGGGGCGAGGATACGATGCTCATCTGGACCGGCCTTGACAAAACAGGGCGACGTGATGGGCTTATTGAGCAATATAAATACAGGCGATGTTCTTTTTATCGACGAAGTTCACCGGCTGAGCACGCCCGTTGAAGAATTTATTTATCCTGCGATGGAGGAGTTCAGGGTCGATTTTACCGTTGATAGCGGCCTGCACGCAAAAACGATAAACTTTCCACTGAAGCGATTTACCCTGATTGGCGCAACAACCCGGGCGGGATTACTTAGCGCCCCCCTTCGCAGCCGGTTCGGAATGCTGTATCACCTGGAATTTTACAATAGCGAGGAGCTGACAGCTATTTTGCACCGCTCAGCCGGACTGCTGCAATTGCAGTGTGACGATGGCACGCTCGAATTGATTGCCAGCCGCTCGCGGGGGACGCCGCGGGTGGCTAATCGCCTGCTAAAACGCGTCCGCGACTATGCGCAGGTAAAAGGCTCAGGCACCCTCATCACCGAGATTGTTGAAAACGCTCTGGTGATGGAACAAATCGACTCTTTGGGCTTAGATGAGCTGGATAGGGCCTTCTTACGTGCGCTGGCCAATGTTTATGAAGGCGGGCCGGCCGGCATCGAAGCCCTCGCCGCTACGCTGGGCGAAGAAAGGGACACCCTTGAGGATGTGGTTGAGCCGTATCTTCTGCAAATCGGCTTCCTCCGCCGCACAAAACGCGGCAGAGAAATCACAAAACAAGCCTGCGACCATCTTTGTCTAAAGCCACCAAAGAAAAAACCCACAGACCAAAACAACTTGTTTGACGAAAACGAAGGATAGATTAGATATTTATCCTGCCGTTTTACGGCGGGTCCTTATATGCCATATATGTGTCTTATATGAAACTATATAAGACATAGTTAGGCGGAAAAGAAAGGATTCTCCATGGACTATGAACATCTCGACAAACAGATGCAACAATGGTCCACTCGTCTGCGGGACGATTTGAAGATAGAACCGCCCGAAAGCAACCGGCTTGCGACAGCAATCGCGAGTGAGGTTGCTACTCTTCCCGAAGACGCCAAAATGCGAGTCAAAGAAGTATCACCAATCCCGCTGAAGAATCGCATCGAAGAGCTGGTCGCTTTCCAAGGGTGGATGGATCTCGTGCATGCGACCAAACAACCGCACCCGTCAGTTGTTCGTGCTCAGGTGATTTATCAGAACTACATCTGCTTTGTATACCTAAACGAAGCATGCTTTAACGTATTGCGGAAGGAGTTACCGCCAGCAGCAACCGGTAAGAAGTGTTGTAAGTTTCTCACAGATAACCCTGTGCGCGCCTTCCGAAACGCAGTTGCCCACGCAAACTGGCGATATTTGGCTGATTTCTCGGGTTTGGAGTACTGGGCTCGCAAGGGTGCTGACTCCACAGAACCAATGATTAGATTCAAGACCTCGCAATCAGACCTTTCGTTCTGGCAAGCGTTAGCACGATGTACAGCATATGCCAGCTATATGAGTTTGTAGCATCTAACAAGTCACCGCGTCTGACCGCCGCGATTGGCCTTCTAGTCTATCAGGATTCAACGTCCCGCCAGGTGCCGCTGCAGGTGAGTTTGACCATTAGTGGCGGCACTGGTTGATGAAATCTGCGGACAGCATTTTTTGCAAGAAAATTATGATTATTTTGCTTGACTTATAGTATCATTAGTGCTACTATTTAATTATGGCAGATATTGATGCCATTCTGGCTCAAATGCGAAACAACCCCAAGGGGATTCGATTCAAAGACCTCTGTCGGGTGTGCGAGCGATACTTCGGGGTTCCTCGGCAGCGAAGCACCAGTCATCGCATCTACCGGATGCCCTGGCAGGGCGACCCACGCGTGAATATCCAGAATGACAAAGGTATGGCAAAAGCGTATCAGGTGAAACAGGTGCTCAAAGCTATCGAAAGGTTGCAGAATGAAAGCTCTATCAGTAATTGACCGTTATGTGTATCGGGTGATTTGGTCCGAAGATGATGCCCAATGTGTTGGATTGTGTGCGGAGTTTCCAAGCTTAAGCTGGCTGGCTTCAACCCCTGAAAAAGCCCTACGGGGGATCCGCAAAATGGTAGCGGATGTTGTGAAGGATATGAAAGCCAATGGCGAATCTGTACCGAAGCCGCTCTGCTCGCGGCGATATAGCGGAAAATTTCTGGTTCGGGTGCCGCCAGAAGTGCATCGTCAGCTCGCGCTCGAGGCCGCCGAGGAAGACATCAGTCTGAACCGGCTGGTCAGTTCAAAGCTATCTTTGTGAGTATCCGCAAGGCGGGGCAAAATCCATCCGTCGGCGGATAAACCTGCGGACAGCATTTTTGCCTTTTTACTTTTGCCCTGTGGTCTTGGGGTCAGATTTCAGGATATGCTTTGCCATTTTTGGCGGGCGGTTGAGGATGCTGGTGAAATGATATATTAAAATTTTTTCGACCTCCTGTAGCGTTTTTTCCTGCGATTGGGCCAATAACTTCAAATTTGTTAGACAGGCAGCAGCACTCTTACTTAGCAAAATTTTATCCTGATAGTTTGCCTCGCAGTCTCGACAGATAAGACCATTAGCGGCGCTGCTAAAATAAACTCGATGCTCGATGCTCGATGCTCGATACTCGAATGAAGTTTTGCAATTTACACAGTAATCCAGAATTGGCATCAGGCCGATTTCTTTTAGCAAAGTTAATTGAAATAATATCAGATAGGCCAGGGTATCTTGATGCTCGATACTCGATACTCGATACTCGATACTCGATGCTCGATGCTCGTTGGTGTTTTGTAAGTATTGCAAAAAGCTGTCGAAAAGCTGCGGATGCGGGTCGTAATCTTTTGTCAAACTGTTCAATAATTCCGCACCAAAAAGGCAGCAATTTAAAATAAATAAATTATTGCGCAGATTCGTGAAACCCGGCTGCTGCTCGAATTCAGTCAGCGTAGCGAGTTTTTCCCTGCTTGAATCGGAGAAGACGATTTTCCCGTATGAAAATACCTCGATGGGGCCGTCAAACGCCGATTTAGGGCGTTTCGAGCCTTTGGCAATGGCAGTTATTTTACCTGTTGCTTTAGTAAAAAATGTTACTATCTGCGAAGTCTCGGAATAATCAAGAGCTCTTATACAAATAGCCTCGTCTTTAGCCAGCATAGGCATCGTGTGGAATTTAAAATCTCAATTTTGAAATTATCGAGCGCTTTTATTATATACCAAACCGTAACCGAGCTGTTGAAGGATTTCGTCCTCAGTATCGTGCATCTTCTTTGCTTTTTCCTTTGTAGAATCATCGAAACCGATGTTGTGCAACAAACCGTGAGTTACGTAAAGCGAGAGTTCCGCCTCGCTCGAATGGCCCCGCAACCTGGCCTGCCTGACAGCGGCCTGGCCGTTGATTATAAGCTCAAATAGTTTGGGCGATTGTTGCCTCTTGTCATCGGACAGGTCGAAACTCAAACAATCCGAAGTGCTTTTGCGATTCAGGAACTTTTTATTTAACTCTCGGAACCTGGCGTTATCGATTATTGCGATACTGACCGTTATTTTCGGGAGCTTAAATCGATTGCAGATAGCTTTAACCAGCTTTTTAAGTTTAAGCGGAGAAAAATCTATATTCTTAAAATCTCCGGCAATTTGAACGACTATATTTCGCTGCCCTTTGGAGTTCATATTGCTAATTGCTTTACTATTCTTGCTGACGTGATAAAGGTTTTATGTCTTGAGGTGCATCCGGAGGTTCTGGATATGCGATTCGGCCATGATAATGTGCTGTGAGAGATTTTGTCAGGCTTGCCTCTATCTGGCTTAATTCCCGCAATGTCAAATCACATTCATCGAATTGGCTGTCCTGAAGGCGCTTGACGGCCATATTGTGCACCACCACTTCTATCTTCATTGGTGTAACCTCGGGCAAACTTCTAACTGCCCCTTCTACGGTATCGGCCAACATTACAATCGCAGCCTCTTTTGTTCGCGGCTTTGGCCCGGGATACCGAAATTCGCTTTCGGAAGGCTCATCAATAGTTTTTAGTTTTGACCCGCCAGACGGATGGCGGGTTGAGTCTTTGTCCGCCAGACGTTCGACGGATTTAGTTTTAAGTTTCCTGGCCTGGTCGTAGAAATGTTCAACCAGCGTTGTGCCGTGATGTGTCTCGATAAATTGCCGCAGCACGCCAGGCAACCTGTATTCTTTGGCCATCTCTATACCATCTTTGACATGGCCTACGATAATCAATTGACTCATCGCAGGCGAAAGCTCTTTATGTCGGCTGTTCAAGCCCATCTCATTCTCGACAAAGTAGCGGGCCTTACTGATTTTGCCGATGTCGTGGTAGTAAGCACCGACCCTGCAAAGAAGCCCATTACGTCCGATTGCCTGGGCAGCCGCTTCAGCAATCGACCCTAATAACAGACTGTGGCTAAATGTGCCCGGCGCCTCCATAGCAAGTCTTTTTAACAAAGGCTGATTGGCGTCACTGTAGTCCAGCAATGTCATACTTGTCGCTATGCCGAAGACTTTTTCGATGAGCGGAAGCAGACTCTGAATAAGCAGCCCCACAAGGAACGTAACACCCGCGTGTTGACCGGCGTTACTCAGGATATAGCCTGGCCGCGACTTTTCTGCCAAAAACCCTAACGTAAGGGCTGTTATGAATACCACTGCTGCCGCCAGAGCGCTGACCTCAAGCAGTTTCATCCTCGTTCGGATTTCTCTGAGGAAAAAGCAGCAGGGGAAAGCACCGGCAGCCATCGTTAATAGTAAACTGATGTCCCTCAACTGATAATCGCCGGATGCCCGAACACTATTCGTAATCGGCCCAGCAGCTAAACAGCCCAGCAGACAATAAAACATACTCATACCTATCGCGAAACGCTGCTCATACGTGATTGTCAAAATAATGGCTGCTATAACAGCAGTTGCAGTAGCCGGGAAACTGCGACCAAACAGCAGCGCAATGATTTTTGTTACAATCAACAATGAAATAAATAAGCTGACCAATGCCAACGCTCGTGCGTGGTTGGTTATTATTCGCTTCTGGTATCGCTGAATATAGAAAGCAGCAGCGAGACAGACCAGCATCACTATGACGGTCGTCAACACCATATCAAGATATCGCACCGGCTGGACCAGTTGAAGGGATAAAATGGGTATGCAGAGAACAACGAAAAGCAGCCATAATAATAGCGAGATAATAACATCTGTGTTGGCGAGCCGCTCTATTTGTAAAAAACGCTCAGTAGTTATATTTTTTCGCACCCAATCCTGTCGTAAACGGCCTTGCTCATGTTCGAACTTCGCAGAGCTCCCCGAAGTCTCGCCGAAGTCTGCCCGCCGTGAACGTATTTTATTGAAAAATCCCATCTATTATCCTGCATGAGTGAGCATTAACGGTGGGAAAACAATAAATGAATACTTACAAACTGGATTCTATTTTTTCTCAGCCGCCCTCGCCTTTTTCTTATAAGCCTGCACGATATTTTGAACCAGCCGATGCCGAACGATGTCCTTCTGCGTCAATTCTACGTAGCCGATGCCTCTAATTCGCCGAAGTATCTCGATTGCCTCCACCATTCCGCTTTTTCGACCGAACTCAAGGTCAATTTGTGTAATGTCACCATTTATTATCATTTTTGAACCGTGTCCCAGTCTCGTTAAAACCATCAGCATCTGCAGCGGTGAAGTGTTTTGAGCTTCGTCGCAGATAATGACTGAGCCATTTAACGTTCGACCTCGCATAAAGGCAAGCGGAATAATCTCGATAATATCGAGCTCCATAAATTTCTTCATCTGTGCGAAATCCATCATATCTTCGAGTGCATCAAAAAGCGGACGAAGATACGGATTTACCTTTGCCTGCAAATCGCCCGGCAGAAAACCGAGCTTTTCTCCTGCTTCCACCGCCGGACGCACAAGAATAATCCTCCTGATTTGCTTTTTCTTTAGCAGCGAGACTGCAACCGCGACCGCCAGATATGTTTTGCCTGTCCCTGCCGGCCCTATGCAAAAGGTAAGGTCGCAAGAGAGCATTGTTTCAATGTATTTTTGTTGCGCTTTTGTAGAAGACTTGATAACTTTTTTATAAGAATGAAGGGCGAATGTCGGTGCTGCCTCGACAGCCATAGTCTCATCGTTCCGGCTGATAAAAGCGCTTACATCTTCAGCCGTAAGCTGACGGTGCTTGAGCAGATGTCTTTGCATTTTCTCGACCACCTCAACGGCTTTATTTACATCCTCCTCTTTGCCGCTAATTATCAAATTGGCCTGCCTCGCAGTTATCTGGACTCCAAGGGCCTGACGCAGGAGGCGAAGATGACTATCGGCAGGACCAAATAGCTCAAGCTGCCCGCCGTAGGCGGGTTTGGTCTGGTGCAGGGCTTCGCCCTGCCCGGGCAATTCCAATTGTATCGTAACTTCCAAAGCTCTTCTCTATCAATTCGCCAGAGGCGAATACATAAAAAATAGATATGCAAAAGGCCCTGCTACCAGCAGCGAATCAATAATATCCAGCACACCGCCAAAAGTCGGCACCAAGCTGGCTGAATCCTTTTGCGCAGCATCCCTCTTTAGCATAGACTCGGCCAGGTCTCCGACCTGGCCTATAAAGGCAAAAAAAACACCAAAAACAATTGCCGCCCACAACTGCATTATATCAAAAATTGCAGCAAATGCGACAGCAACTACAACCGCCATTACCACCGCGCCACCCATGCCTTCCCAGGTCTTCGAAGGGCTGATTTTGGGCGAAAATTTGTGCCTGCCGAATAAAGTCCCAATTGCATAAGCCCCTATATCGGCAGATTTTACGACAAAAACGAACATAAGAGCTTGCCAGAGGCCAAAATCTATCCGAATCCCGAGCACAAAGCTGATGAGTATTCCCAGGTAACAAATCGAAAAGCAGTTCGCCCCGCAGTTAGCCAGCACCCCTGTTGTTCCATAATACATATATTGGTATAAAAACAACGCCAGCAGCAACAGCGTCGAGAGGAAAAGCAGATAAATCTGAGGCGAGATTTCTATAAACTGTGCCCAATACCAACTGGTCCCGAACAGAATCGACCCGGCAATTGAAACAGGCAGAAAAATCCTCAATTCTTTTAACTCAGCGAGCTTCGACATCTCCAATTGGGCAGGGATTGCCAATAGGGCAATAAGGATGCAAAGAAGTGTCCCCCGCACTTCTTTATTGTCAGCTACCGATGCGGTTAGAGAACCATCCAGCCAGCCGTCTAAAATCATGATGGCGGTAAAAGCTACCGTCATCAACGTTCCAAAAAGCAACCTGTTCAATACTTTTGTCCGCCAAGGATGTTTTGGCGGATTAGTTTTGGGTTTTGAGTTTTCCAAAGCGGCGGTTCCGTTTTGCGTAAGCCAGTATCGCTTTTTCCAGAGATGTCTTATTAAAGTCGGGCCAAAGTGTTCTCGTAACGTAAAACTCGCTATACGAAATTTGCCATAGCAAAAAGTTGCTAACCCTCATTTCGTTTGCAGTGCGTATTAAGAGGTCGGGTTCAGCGAGTCTTGCGGTATACAAATGCTCACTTATGCACTGCTCGTCAATGTCGTTTAATCGCAGCTTCCCATCTTTGTATTTCTGCGCGATTTTCTTTGTCGCATCCATAATCTCGGTCCTGCCGCCATAGTTTAGCGCCAGGGCAAGCACCATACCGGTATTGCCCGCAGTCAATTTAATGGTCTCTTTAAACTCTTTCTGTAATGATGCAGGCAGTCCATCTAATCGGCCGAGATGAACCAGCCTCACATTGTTCTTGGTCAGCGTAGAGCGAATCTCTATTAGATATCGAGTATATAGCTCCATTAAGGCATCGACTTCGACTTTCGGCCTTTTCCAATTCTCAATACTAAAAGAATATAAAGTAAGAGATTCGATGCCAAAATCGACGCAGTATTGCGCTATCCTTTCGACTGTTTTTCCACCCTCACGATGACCCTCTATACGCGGCAGCAACCGAGATTGAGCCCAGCGTCCATTGCCATCCATAATTATGGCAATATGTCGGGGCATCTGCTCAACCGTTATCCTTAAGCGTTTGGCAGTTTTTTTTAGTTTTTCTTCAAAATCTTTTCTCAAATCCACGTTCCCGAAACAAGAAACGAAGTGACCGGATGGCCGTGCAGCAAAATATCGTTTTATCATCCGGCCGTCCCGCCAGAACGTCCTGGCGAGTTAAGCCTTATCTGAATATTGTCTGATTCCGCTTCGGCCCTACACCGATGATTATGATTGGCTTTTTGATTAATTCCTCGATTCGGCAAATAAATTGTTGCGCATTCAAAGGCAAATCGTGAAAATCCTTTACCTCAGATATATCCTCATCCCAACCCGACAGTGTTTCATAAATACAGCTTACCTGCGAAAGCTTATTTGCGTCTGCGGGAAAGAACGTTATCTGGTCTTCGCCGATTTTATACGCCTTGCAAATCTTTATCTCTTTTAGGCCAGCAAGCGTATCCAAATGCAATAGCGCCACCTGGTCTATAGCGCCGATGGTTATGGAATAAGATACGGCCACAGCATCGAACCAGCCACATCGACGAGGCCGGCCGGTGGTAGTTCCATACTCGTGTCCCTTGTCACGGATGTATTGACCGATTTGGTTATCCTGCTCGGTGGGGAAAGGCCCGGCGCCAACCCTGGTTGTATAGGCCTTTGCGACTCCAACGAATTTATCAACCATCTTTGCAGGCACCCCGCAACCGGCCGGCATACCGAGAGAGCTTGCGTTTGAGCTGGTTACATACGGGAATGTTCCGTGGTCGAGGTCTAATAGAGACCCCTGGGCGGCTTCAAAAATAATAGATTTTCCTGCCGTAATCGATTTGTGCAGAAATTCGGTAGTATCTGTTACAAAAGGCAGTAGCCTATCAGCATAAACCTTGCACTTCTCGAAGATTGCCTCGGTGCTTGTCGGCTCCGCATTATAGACTGCTGAGAAAATTTTGTTTTTATACTCAACAATTGTTTGCAGCTTGGCTTTGAGCGCATTTATCTCTCTGAAATCAGCCATACGAATAGCGTTACTTCTACCAGCTTTGTCCGCGTAACAGGGGCCGATGCCGCGAACGGTAGTGCCGAGCTTGTTTTTGCCGAGAGATTCCTCGCGCAGCCGGTCTTCTTTTTTGTGATAATCCAGAACAACGTGGGCGCTTTCACTTATAAACAATCGACCATTTAACGTAATATTTTTCTGAGCAAGTGTATCGATTTCTTCTAACAAAACCTCCGGGTCAACAACTACGCCATTTGCAATTACGCAAGTAGTATTCGGCCGAACCGAACCGCTCGGCAGAAGGTGTAAAGCGAAACGGCTGTCACCTACTGTAACGGTATGGCCGGCGTTGGCACCGCCATTGTATCGAACAACGATGTCACTGTGCTCAGCAAGAATATCAACGACCTTGCCTTTGCCCTCGTCACCCCACTGTAATCCGACAACGCAGTAATTCATTACAAATCCTGATTGGTTAATTACTCAAACTGACCGGTTTTATTGTCATGCTGAGCCGAAAGGCGAAGCATCTGGCCTTAGCAGAAGAAAAAACCATCTGTTCAATGGCCAGATTCTTCGCTTCACTTCGTTTCGCTCATAATGACAATGGACTATATTCTCTTACATATAAAAGAGTTACAATTACTAATGCCATCGAATCAGTCAGTTTGAGTTAATTAGTTAATTGGTTAAGTCCTGACAACTCGGGACTCGCCACTCACTACTCACCGACACCCGCCTCCGGCGGGCTGATTTTTGTCACCAGATATTCAAGAATGGCGGCTAAATTATCGTAACCCTTATTACTTATTTTGCGGCTGACCTCATTACCATCCTTATCTTTATACGTGATGATAAAGTAACCTTTTGAACCAAAATACGTTTTGTCTATCTTCTGTATGGAATTATAAGCAATCTTTTCTTTCGTGCTTATGATAAGCTCATTCTCATCGGCAACAAGTTTTTTATTTCTTATTGCCAGTAAATACACGGTGAAAAGTGCAGCAGCACCGATAAAAACTGGCGGCGATTTTCGGTTAAAATTCATCGTGGTATCGGGTGTGCCGTTATTGTCAAGGACATGTTTTTTATAGAAGTCGTAGCGTTTTGACCACTCGTACTTGCTCAGGTAGCCATCGTAGGCAAAAAATGCTGCGGCGATAATACAAACGCCGATATAGATTTTGAAATTAGTTTTCGTGAATTTACTTATAGGTGCTTCAATACCCATCTTCAAAATCCTTTCGGAAAACTACGTTAATCGTTTTTGTGCGATTGTCTCCACCAGCGGCTGAACAAAATTGGGGATTATTTTTTCAGCCATTAACTGCTCGGCTAATCTGCATTGATACTCAAAAGATTTCAGCAGGTCAAACTTTTCGCCGGTTGGACGGTATTGTCGGACCGTAAAAGATAAACTTATCGCCTCATCCGTAGGCTGGTCCCTTCGAACCGGCTCGTAAAGGCTCGTCTTCGACTCAACACAAATCCTTCCCTGTGTGCGACAGTCATCTGATAGCGCCACTATCACCGTTGGGGAAAAACCAATAGGCTTCGCCGAAGGCAAATCCAGAAGGCAGCTAAACGCGGTTGAACTAAAGAACGCTTCAGCAATAACCTCATCGTGATTGCCCCAGTAATCAAAATCCATAGCGAAAGTAACATCCAGTGAATCAATGTCGAGAGGGCTTACACTGAGCATATAGGGAGCCAGCTCCAGCACCAATCTATCCTGACTATAGGCCATCTCGAAATCCGATGGGTTAACAACTCCGGAGCCGATACGGTCCGTCTCCAGTGCCACCCAGCGGTACTGGCCGATATCGCGGTCCTCCTCCAGACAATACTGGTTATTTTCACGCCGATGAAAACAGCACATCGAAGGAAACTGTTTTTGTATCCGCTCGAAAAAGGCCAGGATAGTATCTCGTCCCGTGGGAAGCTCCATCTGGGTATTGATATACATATCCAGATAGAAGTCGTCACAAAGAGAGCTATAATTATCAGATGACATCATAGAAAAATCCTCTAAAAAAGTTCTTACAAGACATCATTGAGGTTATATTAAGCCATTGAAAGGTTCGACTGTCCAGAAAAGTTATTCTTCCTCGTTAGCTACCCGACATTCAAATACTCATCCACTCCCTCTTGGACAAGCCTGTTAAGCACAGCCGGATCTCCGGTCAGTATATTGTAGCATCTTCTGGCCGTTCGGACTTCACTCCCCATGAGTTCATAGTAGCACGCGGTGATATACACCGAAATCACCAGGCTTTGTTTCAAACTCGAAGCCTGTGATTTCATTTGCGACTCCCTTCTTCTAATCAAATCCGTACCATTTTGCAGCTCACAACTATAGCCCTCAAATGCATATCCTCCTGCATTTGGAAACCAACAAAATAGCAACCGGCTGATTATCGCATAAATTCAAATCTATCGCAATATATAAACTAACACAAAACAAGCCAGAATGTAACAATAAAAACCGAAAAATTTCAGATTTGTTCCCCCTGCGGCTTTAATTAGCAATTTCAGGGCCAGCGCCCCTACAACAGCCGCTACAATAGAGCCGGTCAGAACCGAGCTTATTGGCAGGCTTCCGGAAAGTATTTGCCCAAAATTAGCGACCAATTCTATTATCGCCGCCCCCAGTATCGCCGGTATCGCTATCAGGAAACTAAACTCCACTGCGCGATTGCGTTTCAAGCCTATCAGGATAGCTGTGCAGATAGTTGTGCCGCTGCGTGATATTGCCGGCAGCATTGCAGCCGCCTGCGCAAGGCCGACCAGCACAGCCGCTAACAGCCCTATCTGCTGCAATTCAAGCAGGGTTCTCTTTCGCCAATCGGTAACAAGCAGCAGCGTCCCGTTAATAAACCACATCAGGACAAGCACCGCCATACTTCCTCGCGCCGATATAAAATACTTCTTAAACAATATCCCGACCACCCCCGTTACAAAAGTAGCTATGACTATTAGAACCAACAGGTGGACTCCCGGCTTTTCTTTGAACATCGCAACAGGAGAAGTAGCGAATCTGCCGGCAGAACTTGAAATCTCAAATTTCAAATTTGAAATTATTTCGGCAATAGATTTGCGAAACACGATAACAATCACAATAAGTGTTCCGAGATGAGCCGACAGGTCGAACAGCAGCATTTGCGGCGTTGCAGCATCAAACTTCAGGAAGGTCTCCATCAAAACCAGATGCCCATCCGATGAAACCGGCAGAAACTCTGTCAAGCCCTGAACGATTCCCAAAATCACCGCAGAAAAGATATTTAACTGGCCGTCAAATCGAATCAATCCCGAAAGGTATTCCAGCCATCCCAGTCTGGCACAGATAATTAGCGCTGCTCCCGCATACACGCCCGCCATCAAATCATCCGCCAGAATCCCCCAGCCCTTTGGAAGTTTTTCAAGTTTATGGCTGGGCCAGGGTTTGAGAGTATCAAACGCTCTGAACAAGAAGAATCCAGTCGCTGCAGTAGTCAAATAATGCCTGGCTGAAAGCAAATCCATACCTAAAAACGGGACAAATAAAAACGTAATCGCCTGGCCGGCAAACTCATCAGCCACGACCTCCGACGGGTCCTCGTCGCCGGTTGCAGCAATCACAAAAGGAGTAAATCTTATACAAACTATAATGCCAATTACAGCCAGAGCTGTCATTACAGCTAATATCAAAGGAATTGGCGCCTGAAAGTAGCACATAACTATAAAAACAATTGTTGTCGGCATCGACCCCCATGTCCCTGGAGCGAGGGGCAGCCAACCAAGACCAAAACACGATGCAGCTAATCTCTTTATATTTTGCAAAACTACAGTCCTGTAAATCAGAAATTATCAACCGATTTTACTCAAACTTCCTCGGCCATCTTCAGGCAAAATCTATCGGTCATACCCGCAATATAGTCGCATACTGTCCTGTGCAACCCTTCCGTAGCTATCAGCCGCTGAAAATAAGCCGGCATCAACTGCGGCTTCTGACAAAACTTTTCAAAAAGTTGCTCAAGCCATTTTTTAACCTGGCCTCTGGTATTCATCAAGGACTTATGTTGATAGAAATTCTTCAGTAAGAACCCTTCCAGCTCAACAAGCTCACTTTCATTTTTTTCTGAAAGCACAATCAAGCTCTCGTCTGTGCTATATACGTCATTAATTGTCTTTATGTTGCGTTCTGCAAGGTTCTTTTTGCTCGCGTCGATACAGTCGCTGACGAGCTTATCGATAATTGCCTTTGCAGTTCTTGTGCGGCGGATACTTTCATCCTTAATTGCTTTAGCGTTTAACCGGCTTTGCACCTCCGTAAATATCTCTATATTCTCTAATTGTTCCGGCTTTATGATATCAGCCCGCATACTATCCTCAAGGTCGTGACAATTATATGCAATACGGTCGGCAATATTAGTAACCTGTCCCTCGAGCGAACAATTTAGCTGGCTGAAAAGGACGTCCTGCGGTTTATCGTAGCTGCTGCGGTGTTTAGCCAGACCCAGGCGGGTCTCATACATCAGATTCAAACCCACAAAATCCGGATACGGATGCTCAAGCAACTCCACAATTCGCAGCGTCTGCCGGTTATGTTCAAATCCGCCGAATCCGCTCATCAAATCATCAAGCACCTTTTCGCCGGAATGTCCGAAGGGCGGGTGTCCCAAATCGTGAGCTATACATATCGCCTCAGTCAGGGTCTCATTTAGACGAAGCCCTTTTGCAATCGTCCTTCCTATTTGTGCCACCTCGATACTGTGGGTAAGACGCGAGCGATAATAGTCGTCCAATCCGGGGGTAAAGACCTGCGATTTGCCTTCAAGTCGGCGAAATGCCGAACTGTGAATTATCCGGTCGCGGTCACGCTCAAAATCAGTACGATACGGATGCGGCTTTTCTGTAAATCTCCGGCCGCGGCTGGTCTGCTCGGTGACGGCACAACTAATAAGTTCATCCGACATATCTACAACTGTGGAAGGTTGTGTTCCTTACATATCTTTTTTAACTGCTCAAAAAGCTCAGTCAAACTCTGACTGATAACGGCAGTGTCGCTGCACACCTTCATAAAATTCGTGTCACCCTCCCATCGAGGAACAATATGAATATGCAAATGCTCAGGTAATCCGGCTCCGCCGCATCGTCCAAAATTCATCCCGACATTAAACCCGTGAGGTTTTATCGCAAGCGAAAGCGCTTTTTGCGATTCCCTTACCAGCTTAATCATCTCCAGCAGCTCCTCATCTGCTGCCTGCTCAAGCTCGGCAATGTGCCGCACCGGCGCAATCAATAAATGACCGTTATTGTAAGGGAACTGATTCAGCAGCACGATGCTTTTCTCGGACCGCCACAGCACCAAATTCGCACTATCTTCCTGCGGGTTTTTAACATTGTGGCAGAAAAAGCAGCCGCCGCTCATACCCAATCCTTGAATATATTTAATACGCCACGGCGCCCACAAATTATTGCGTTTCAATCTATCGTTACCTCCGCTTGTTCGTTCATTTTTGTAAGTTAATAACTCATCGACAACAAATCCCGACCTGTCAGGAAACAATGAGCTATTTCAAAAGTTCCATCGTTAAAGTTTGATTTATATTCACACGTGGGTTTGCGTTGATACCTATCGGCAAAGATGTCTCCAGCTGCGTTTTATACTGCTGACTGTATCGCTCTGTTCGGCCGGCGTCGATATTGAATAATTCTTCCCCCTGGCCCTGCAAATCTATAATCTTATAACCCCTGAGAAAGCCGAATGTCCCGGCCATCTGGAACGAGCCCGAATAAGGCAATGGCCAGCTTCGCGGAGCCGAATCAGCCGGCAAGTATTTACTGCGTATTACCGCCAATCGTCCTGTATCTGACGCACGAACCTCGTCGAGTGTATATGTAACATCTCTTGCTTTCCGCAGCATCACCGGCATCGGCGCAGGTATGGAAAGTTTTGATTTCCAGCTCTGTCCCGCCACCACTCCCTTCGCAGGCTCCTCTATACTGGAAACTGAATCCCACAGAAACCACTGCATAGCAAAAAAATCACTTATCATATCAGGGTCTTTAATTCTGCCTCTGCTGTCCGTCTGGAACGCTTCATTGCCGATCTCCAAAAGCAGCTTCTCTAATTGTGAATAATCCTCTATTTTGCCCGTGGGACCAACAGTAAAAACAAAACTCTTGCCTGCAAGAGCTTCGACTGCGTCCTTCATCCTACCCCGCCCAGATGGACCTTTGCTTCGCGTCGCCTTCACGGAGTTACACGTTGCCTTGATAGTTGTCAGACCGTATGGTTTTACTTCCACAGGCGTATAAGACATAACCAATTCCATCGACTCCGAAACTTTGTCGGCAGTATGCTTACTGGATGGCGAAGCGCTCCTACCTGGGTCCCAATCGACCTCAAGGTCTCTGTTGGAAACAAATTTATATTGCAGAGTCTGACCCTCCTGAAAATCTACAGTCAACAGGGTCTTTCGGTCACCCAACGCCACCTTCTTTTCGCCTGTGCCGCCACACCCTGCAAAGACGCTCAGAACGACCATCGCGACAGATACTACTACTCTCACTTTTGTCCCTTTCGATAGTAGAATTTGAAATCTCAAATCTTGACTGTCGTCAGACAAGTTTCAAATTTGAAATTGCTGGAACAGGTTTTAATCAATTTTCTCAATCCTATAGAAACGCGTTGCGGTCATTCTCAATGCAGCAGGTTCCTTGCCGGCTTCAGGATTAGGGTCAACCACAACCCATTCTGTCTGCAGCTTCTCAAGACATTCTTCAACTTTGCCCGCATCCAGATCCAATTTTAGCTGGCCGCTGTATGTCTCGGTATTATCAAACATCTTTGAAAACAAACCTGCCGCTTGCTCCTTGTGTAGCTCCTCCGCCATCTCCGAGGAAGGGACAGCCTTCATTTCCGCTAATGCAACCTTGCGATTGTTTTCCTCTTTGACCTCTTTTAGCGTATAAACCCTCTCGTATGATTTTGCCCCCATCATATCAAAAGAATATGTCCTTATGCTGCTCCATTTATCGCCTGTGCGCAATTGATTTTTATCAGCAGCAGGTATGCCGGGAATTGTGTGCCGCTCCTTTATAATATCCGGGGAAAGCAATGCTAAAGCAGTTTTGTTAGCTGCTGTGTTACCCTCGACAGCGGTCTTCGCCTGAGCTGCATCGACAACCCTTAAAACTTGCCCCACAGGTGCAATTTCTATCGTATAACTTTGGCCGATTAGCTTGTGTAAGGGACTATTGACATCTTTTTCTCGTGTGCTGTCAAAGTCCATAACGACGTTGTCTTTGACTTTACCCAGATACTTCAGCTCTTTAATCGCAATCTGTGCGATGGCATTGCCTTTATCATCAACGCTTTGTATCCGCTGGGTGAATGTCATTTCAACTCTGTTGCCGGTAACTCCGCCCTTGAAGGCAAACGGCTCCTTCGGCAGAGGCCCTTCCCATTTAACGCTTTTTTCTATCTCCGTTACGACCTTATAAGTAGTCGAATCATCCGCAGCAAACTTTAATGCCAACTGCACGGTTGGTTTTTGCTCTTCCGGCTTAACTTCCGGTTTGACTTCGACTTTAATGGTCTCTTGGGGCTTGACCTCTGGTTTGACAGCTTCTTCAATCTTTACTTGCGTCTCTATAGCTTTCTGACTCTCAGGCTCTGGTTTGTAAGCTTGTTCAGCAGGTCGGGTGCAACCGGCTGCCAGGAGCAATAAGCAAATCACGCAACTTACCACAAAACCACAAATTCTGGTTTGTCTCATTGTTCGGTCTCCCTTTAATTCTTTATCTGTATGAGTGTAAGCTCATTTTGCGCTCCTAATTAGGACGCCATTTGCTTGTAATTATATATCAGGTCTATTATAAAAACAATCAAATTTTCTTTATTTGCCTTTAATTTACGGCTAAAATCACGTTTTTGGGCTTTAAGATTATTCCGTAGATTTTTAATAATAGAAATGTAAATTAGTGAAGTCTGTTAAATCTATGGTTAAAAACCTTTTTGGAGAAACAGAATTATGAGAAGCGACACAGTAAAAAAAGGCTTTCAACGGGCGCCGCACCGTGGCTTACTTCATGCCTGCGGCCTAAGTGACGCCGACTTCGACAAACCATTCATCGGCATCGCCAACAGCTTCTGCGAAATCGTGCCTGGCCATATACATCTCAATAAGGTAGCCCAGATTGTCAAAAGGGCTATTCGCCAGGCAGGTGGGGTTCCTTTCGAATTCAACACCATAGCGGTCTGCGACGGCATCGCTATGGGCCATACGGGTATGAAATACTCTCTGCCCTCGCGCGAGATTGTCGCCGACTCGGTCGAGACTATGGCACGAGCACACTGCTTCGATGGCCTTGTCTGCATACCCAATTGCGACAAAATTATACCAGGAATGCTAATGGCAGCGGTCAGGCTTAATATCCCGACTATCTTTGCATCCGGCGGACCTATGGCGGCAGGTAAAACAAAAGATGGAAAAGCCGTTGACCTAATCACCATAGGCGAAGGTGTTGCCCAGTTCAAAGCCGGCAAAATCACCGAAGAGCAGTTAAGAGAGCTTGAATGCACCGCCTGCCCGGGAGAAGGAAGCTGCTCAGGAATGTTCACTGCCAACTCGATGAATTGCCTGTGCGAAGCAATAGGAATGGCCCTGCCGGGCAACGGGACAATTCTCGCAGCGAATCCAAAACGCCGGCAGCTTTACACAAAGGCAGGCAAACAAATAATGCTTCTGATTGAGAGGGACATCAAACCGCTCGATGTAATCAACGAAAAATCCCTCGATAATGCCCTTGTTCTCGATATGGCGATGGGCGGCTCGACAAATACCGTCCTGCATACCTTGGCGCTTGCAAGTGAGGCCGGCATTAAATACGACCTCGAACGCATAAACGAAATCTCAGCAAAATGCCCCAATATCTGCAAGGTGTCGCCGTCCAGCAGCTATCATGTTGAAGATGTCGATGCCGCAGGCGGCATAAGTGCGATACTTAAAGAAGTCAGTAAAATTCCAAACCTCTTATACGCCAATTGTCTGACCGTGACCGGCAAAATGCTCGGCGAAAATATCGCCAGAGCAAAAATCAAAAATTCCGAGGTCATTCGTCAACTCGATAATGCCTATTCAAAAACGGGCGGCCTGGCAATCTTACGCGGCAACCTGGCGCCAAAGGGCGCCGTCGTCAAGTCTGCCGGCGTGCCTGCTTCAATACTTAAGCATTCCGGTCCTGCCGTCATATTCGAAAGCCAGGAAGAGGCGTGCGAAGGTATTTTGGGAGGCAGGGTGAAAGAGGGTGATGTAGTGGTTATCCGGTATGAAGGGCCTAAAGGCGGTCCGGGTATGCAGGAAATGCTCTGGCCGACAAGTTACATCGCTGGCGCTGGATTGGTCGAATCAGTTGCACTGATTACAGACGGCAGATTTAGCGGCGGCACTCGCGGCGCCTCAATCGGCCATATCAGTCCCGAGGCGGCCGAAGGCGGCCCAATCGCATTACTGAAAAATGGCGACATCATCGAAATCGACATTCCGAATAATAAAATAAATGTCAAGCTCTCTGAAGCTGAGCTGGCAGAACGCAAAAAGAGCTGGCAGCCGCCCAAACCGCGAATAACGACCGGCTGCCTCGCTAAATACGCCTCAATGGCCACCAGCGCTGACACCGGCGCAGTGCTGAAATTTTGAGTTTGACTCTGTGTATCGCTTTGGAGTAACAGCAACAGACCCCAGATTTTGCTGGAATTTTTTACTAAAATTTGCGTATAATTATCTACAGGTGATTTCCCAAAGGTGGCAAATCTACCGAATTTTGGAGCCAACAGAATGAATGAGCGAATCACAATTGACCCGAATGTCTGTCACGGACAGGCCTGCATTAAAGGCACACGCATACCCGTTCATCAAATTATCGCTATGCTGGCCAACGGAGATACCATCGAAGACCTGCTGAAAGAGTTCCCTTCTCTTAAGCGTGAAGATATTATTGCCTGCCTGGATTACGCTGCCTCTCTTGCTGAAGAACAGGTTACGCCTATTGGGGAATAAAAGCCTATCTGGGAAGGTATGTCACAATGGCCACCACCGCCGACACCGGTGCCATACTAAAATGGTAAGAACCGTGCTTAGAAGAGAAACAATCCTCTGGTATGTCGCAGGTTTGCATTTTGAATGTATGCAGTGCGGCTCTTGCTGCGCCGGGCCGGCGGCGGGTTATATCTGGGTTACAAGAGCGGAGATTAAATTCATTGCAGATTTTTTCAAAATTCCCCTGTCGCAAGTGCGGCGAAATTATATAAGACGCATCGGCTTCCGCACAACGATTATTGAGCAGCCAGATAACAGAGATTGTATATTCCTGCGAAAGTCTGAAGGCCAAAAAAAATGTATCATTTACCCTGTTCGACCAAACCAGTGCAGGACCTGGCCATTTTGGCCGGAGAATCTATCAAACCCTGATGCCTGGAATAAAACCGCCCAAAAATGCCCCGGCATCAACCGAGGTAAGTCCTACAACCACGAGGAAATTGAAAAAATCAAGAGGAGCAAAAAATGGTGGTGAATCCCGATGCGGATAATCTGCTTCTACGAAAGGTAGCCGAAATTTATAACTGGCTCGATTCGCAAATCAATGAGCACAGTAACCTTGCCGGCCGCTGTGATGTGTGCGGGCGATGTTGTAACTTTGAGAGTTTTGACCATCGATTGTTTGTTACGACGCCAGAGGTGATGTATTTATCCGCAAGAATGGGCGGAAAAAGTATTAAGCCGATGACAACAAGTCGCTGCCCATATCAAACCGACGGCAAATGTGCAATCTATAATTTTCGCTTTGCAGGATGTAGAATCTTTTGCTGCAAGGCAAATACAGATTTTCAAAGCAGCTTGAGTGAATCTGCTATAAAGAAATTCAAGTCGCTCTGCACAGAATTTCAAATCCCCTATCACTACACCGACCTTGCGACTACGTTAAATACCTCTCCCTAAAACCTGGCTCGGTAGTCGGCGGTCAGGGTTCGGGACAATGTCTATAAATTCTTGATTTGTAAGCCGGATTGTAGTAAATATGAACACAAATGACACATAAGCAAAAGGCATATCAAAAGTCAGCCGCAGCGTTTGCTGAGGCCTGCAGGTATCTGCCGGGCGGAGTCAATTCACCGGTGCGGGCTTTTGGCGGAGTTCGGCCACGGTGGGTTTCTCCTCTTTTCATTGCCGCTGCGAAAGGCTCAAAAATTTACGATATTGACGGCAATGAGTATATTGACTATGTCTGCTCGTGGGGGGCAATGATACTCGGGCACAGCCATCCTACTGTAATAAAGGCCGTCCGTGAGGCAGCCAAAAAAGGGACATCTTTCGGAGCGCCCACACTGGCGGAGACTAATCTGGCAAAAAAGATAATTGCCGCTTTTAATTCAATAGAAAAGGTGCGGCTTGTAAGCAGCGGCACAGAGGCGGTAATGACTGCGATGCGGCTGGCCCGTGCATACACTCGGAAAGACTTAATAATCAAAATGGCAGGTTGCTATCACGGGCACAGTGACACGCTACTCGTGGCTGCTGGCTCAGGCGTTGCGGAGGCGGCGATTGCATCGAGTGCAGGCGTGCCTGATTCGATTGCAAAGCTGACGATAGTGATTCCATATAACGATATTAGCGCAGCAAAGGCAGCTTTTAGAAAGTCCAAAGGCAGGATTGCAGCGGTTCTGGTTGAGCCGGTTGCTGCAAATATGGGTGTTGTGCCACCGATTGAAGGGTATCTGCAAGGGCTTCGAGAGCTTTGTGGGCAGGAGAATGCCCTTTTGATATTCGATGAGGTGATAACAGGTTTTCGAGTAGCAGCAGGGGGGGCACAGGAGCTTTTCGGCGTAAGGGCCGATGTTACCTGCCTCGGAAAAATCATAGGCGGTGGACTGCCTTTAGCAGCAGTTGGCGGACGGGCTGAAATTATGGATATGCTTGCACCGCTTGGCCCGGTCTATCAAGCCGGCACGCTCAGCGGCAATCCAGTCGCCACTGCGGCAGCAAATGCTACGCTGGAAATCCTGCAAAAAAAAGATTGCTACAAGAAACTTAATACTTTGGGAGCTTTGTTGGAGTCAGGACTACATTGTGCTGCTAAGGAAGCCGGTGTTCCTGTTATGATAAATCGTGTCGGCTCGATTATGAGCTGTTTTTTTACAGATAAGTCTATCCTGAACTTTGCCGATGTGCAGTCAACAAATATAAAACGTTTTAAGATGTTTTTTACTGATATGCTAAGGCAGGGAGTGTATCTTGCGCCGAGTGCTTACGAGGCGATGTTTATATCACTCGCTCACAGCAAAAAAGACATTGAAAAGACTATCGAGGCAGCGTACAAAAGCCTTCGGAAGGTCAAGGTTGGTTCATAGTTTATGAATTCCACAATTTTTAGTTTTAAGCTTTTAGTTTTAAGTTTAGCCTGTCTTATTCAGCCATTAGATGCTGCGGATACAAGCAGCGGACAAAGTCCGGAGAAAAAACGGCCGCTGGCGGACGTTCTGGGAGTAACGCACGTCGCAGGCAGATACCACCTGACAGATAAGGATTTTCTAAACGAGGGCGCCGACCAGATTCTGGCTCTCGGCTCGCGGGTGATAAAGGTCTGGTTCTACGGTAAAAGGCACGAGCATCCGGACTCCGTATATCCATACAATTCTGATTGGCCGAAGGTCGAGAGTCTGGCTGAAGGCGCCCGGTCGCCGTATTTTCAAAAATTATTTAGCAAACCTTTTACTACTTATATTCTGGTGGTAACGGCGCTGGGTCGGCAGGACAATTATTGGCGAAATGGCGTAACGCAGGAGCAGAAGCAAGATGAGCAGCGGCAGTTTTACGAGCTGACCAGGTTCTTGCTGAAAACATATAAAGGAACAAACAAGACATTTATCCTGCAGCACTGGGAAGGCGACTGGATGATTCGGGGCAGTGTCGATGGGAAAATCGACCCGTCGCCGATAGCGATTCAAGGAATGATTGATTGGCTTAATGCCCGGCAGGCAGGTGTCAATCAAGCCAGGAAAGAAATAGGTCAGGATGGAGTAAGGGTATATCACGCTGCGGAGGTGAACCGTGTTGTTAGTTCTATGAAAGATGGTAAGGTTAATGTCGTAAATGCCGTTTTGCCTCACACCAGGCTGGATTTAGTTTCATACTCAGCGTGGGATTCGGCTCTGGAGCATTACCAGAAGCCGCAGGTTCTACGTGAAGCACTTGACTTTATAGCTGCCAATATGGCGGACAGCAACGATTTCGGAAATAAAAACGTATATCTCGGTGAGTTCGGGATACCGGAGAATCTATATACCCTTGAGCAGATTCAAAAAACGATTCCGAATGCGGTGCAGACGGCTTTGGCCTGGGGATGTCCATACATAGTCTATTGGCAGCTTTACTGCAATGAATTAAAGGACGATAAAGAAAAGCCGCCGGTCCGCAGCAACGATGCTGTGCGAGGTTTCTGGCTTATAAGGCCGGATGGCTCAAAAAGCTGGGTGTGGGACTACTTTTATGGATTGCTTAATCCTGATAGTCAAAAGGTTCCATAGATACCGCTTTGCTCGTCGTTAATGAGCCCCGTTAGAAAAACGACTTTCCTTCTCCGTAGTAGGAACTACGAAGGATGAATCTTTTCTAACGGGGTGAACTATGAGCTCATAATAATAAACACATTTCGGGTGAAAATAATTGCTTGCATTTATAGTTGAAGTAAATGATAATGGTAAACAAATGGTAATGAGAATACATACACATAAAGTTAAGAGCTTAAAAGCCGAGGAACGAATTTAAGGAGACTTAAGAATGGACCAGAACCAGAAAAGCAAGGAGAATTTGCTGGATACCACGGATTGTCTTGAAGCGGTTGGCGTATTCAGGGCGTGGAAAAATGTTCTGTTTGTAATTATGGCGGCCTGCCTAATTTTGCTGCAGGTGTCGTTCTGGCTTGTCAACACCGACTGCATTGGGATTAATGAGAAAGCCAGGACAGACGAATCTATTGTTATTAAGGTTGATAAGGAAACCGACACCGTCAAATTGACTGTTGCGGACAGCAATATAGTAGAAGGGAAAGCGGTGGCAGATGTAAATGAGGAGGGTCATAAGGCGGTAATTGCAAAGCCACAGGAATCAGCCGGCTGCCTTCTTGGCATAACATTCGACCTTTTGTCCTGGGTGATTACTTTTGTAAATGCGTTTCTTGTGTTGGCAGCCACACTTTATTGCCTGACGATTCTTTTTAGCTTGAAGCTTTCGCTAATAGGCAGGCTGGGCGGCATAAGTCATATCAGCAGGGCATTTTTCATTTCACTTGTCGCTTTGATACTGCTGGTGCCGTGGCAGTTAGTTTTTGGCTTTGGCACAGCGGTTGTGGGGGTAATATATACTCCCTGTGAGCTTGTAAAGTGGAAGACTACTGAGCTTACCGACATATTCGGAACTGTTCTTTACTATCTGCGGTTCTGCGGATACTGGCTGTTGGTGGTGTTATTGCTTATCCTTTCACAGGTTCATAGTGCCCGGTGGACAAAGGCCATTCTTCGCCGACTCGAAGTAATATAAACATAAATTCGAAATACGAAACACGAGACGCAAGCGTTATCGGGTGAGGCGGGTTATCAGGTCTCTCTGACCGGGATATTGTTCCAGCCATTTTTTCTACTTGCCGGGTGAATTCGCAGCCCGGAGCAATAGTTACTCCCATCAAAGCAAATTTTCTACCTTCATTAAGAGAATAGTCCTGCCGGATGCCCAGATAGGAGAGTGTGCTTTTATGGGAAAGCGATGTATTTTGTGGAAATTCTGGATGGGATATATCTATAATTAACAGCCCGACGGGAGCAGTTTAAGCAGAAGTTTATTGCTATCGCTCTTTACATAGAGATTTTTTTTGTTATACTTATTTTTGCTATGGTAGAGATTGGGGAAAATTCGGTTGGCCCCGTTAGTCCGCTTGGGTATGCCTTGCGGCAAAAAACGGATTTCTTTTCTAATGGGGTTGGTATTGTGCAGACAAAGACAATAAGGGTCGTCGAGCTGGATAATCCTCTGGAGTTAGAGTGCGGCAAAAAGCTGGCGCCGATTGATGTGGCATACGAGACATACGGCCAGCTAAATTCAGCCGGTGATAATGTAGTTATGATTTGCCATGCTCTCAGCGGCAACGCCCACGTTGCCGGCTACAATAGCCCAAATGACCGCAAGAGCGGCTGGTGGGATTCTATGGTCGGGCCTGGCAAAGGAATCGACACGAATAAATACTTTGTTATCTGCTCAAATGTCCTCGGCGGCAAAGATGGAACCACAGGGCCAGGGTCAACCAATCCGGCTACGGGCAAACCTTATGGCCTGGACTTCCCGATTATCACAATAGCCGATATGATCAAGGTCCAGAAGCTGCTGATGGATAAGCTCGGCATAAAACAAATTCTGGCGGTAATCGGCGGCTCGATCGGCGGGATGCAGGTGTTGCAGTGGGCAATTGCATATCCGGAGTTTGTAAAGGGGGCGATAGCAATTGCCACGGCCAGTCACCTGGGCGCCCAGGCAGTTGCGTTTGATGCGGTCGGGCGAAACGCAATACTTGCGGATACAAATTTTGCCGGCGGACAATATCACGGCAAAAAAGGGCCGGACGGAGGCCTGGCAATCGCGCGGATGATTGGCCACATCACGTATCTTTCAGAGCAGGGGATGCGCGAAAAATTCGGACGGAAGCTGCGAAGCTCCAACGACTATAGTTACGACTTCAACTCCGAGTTTGCTGTTGAGACCTATCTGGACTATCAGGGTCAGACTTTTGTGGAAAGATTTGATGCTAATAGTTATCTTTACATCACCAAGGCTGCGGATTATTTCGACCTGCAAAAGGACTACGGCTCACTAAACAGGGCCTTCGCAAACGTCAAATCGAGATTCCTTATCGTCAGTTTTACCAGCGACTGGCTTTTTACACCCGCGCAATCGGGGGCAATGGTCAACGCTCTTGTAGCCAACGGTAAGGATGTTAGCTTCTGCAATATTGAGTCATCGTATGGTCACGACGCATTTTTGTTGGAGACAGAAACGCTCGGCTTATTTATCTCCGGATTTCTGGAGGCGACACATCGGCCGGGCATTAGAGCCGGGAAGGTAAAATCAAAAAGCAAAAATGAAAAAACAAAAATTGAGTCAATGGGTATTGCGCACAAGGCGCATGCTCTCGAACAGGCTCAGCGGGCACGTGTCGATTACGAGCTGATTGAATCGCTTATTGAGCCGGATAGCACTGTTCTGGATATTGGCTGCGGGGATGGCCAGTTGTTGGCTAATCTCACCGCCGACAAAAATATAAAGGGTAAGGGCATTGAGCTGCAGCAGGACCTGGTGCTGGCGTGTGTGAATCGTGGAATGTCAAGCATTCAGCACGATATCGAACGAGGCCTGGAAAGTTACGCTGATAAGAGCTTCGACTATGTGATACTGTCGCAGACGGTGCAGACGCTAAAAAATCCCCAAAAGGTTTTTAATGAGCTGCTGCGGGTGGGTAAGAAAGTGGTTGTGAGCTTTCCTAACTTTGCGCACTGGCGATGCAGAATGCAGTTGTTGCTATCAGGCAAGGCCCCGAGAACAAGACAATTGCCCTTTGCATGGTATGACCCGCCTAATATACATTTTCTCTCGCTAAAAGATTTTGAGCAGTTCTGTGAAAAGCTGGGCGTCAAGATAGAAAAGAGGATACCGGTGATTAAAACGCAGCTTAGCCCGGTAAGGTTCGCACCTAATCTGTTTGCGGAAGAGGTAATCTACGTGACGAGCAAAAATAAGTAGGTGAACAAAGGCATAAGTGCACAAGAGGAGGGTAGCCGGTAGGCTATTTTTTACCGGGGATGTGCTGCTTGAAAGGACAAGATATGAGCGCTCTTGAACGTATAGGTGTATCGCTGGAGGCAGATTTGCTTTCGGCATTTGATAAGCTCATCGCCAAACGCGGCTATCAGAGCCGTTCGGAAGCGATACGTGATTTAATTCGCCAGCAGCTTAGTGGTGAGCGGATAAGTAACCCTGAGGCCGAGGCGGTAGCAGGCGTATTTATTGTCTATGACCATCATTCTACAAAGCTGACAGAGAAGCTATTGGGTCTGCAACATTCGCATTTGCTGCAGGTGATTTCCTCTTTACACATTCACCTTGATAAGCATGATTGCCTGGAAGTAATTGTCCTGCGGGGGCGGGTTGGCCAGATAAATAAGGTCGGCGACAGCATTCTGAGTATGAAGGGGGTGAAGCTTGGCCGCATTAACCTGGTGGCAGCGGGGGCACTCGACGTTTCGTAGCGCTGAGCGAGGCAGGGAATTTGGTTTGATTAAGACCGGATGCTTCGCCTTCGGTTTACCACGATAGTTCACCCCGTTAGAAAAGCGGCATTTTTCCAATGGGGTTCATCAACTAATACGCCACAAGGCCCCACAGTTTACGATGTTCGTTTTTACATCCCAAATTTAGCTACTCAAACTGTTGACAAACGCTGTGGCAATAGTCAAACTTATATCTTAGTTTCGGTCGTTATTTTTTTGAAGCATTAAAAGATTTCTATATTTTTTGGAGGACAACCTATAAAATCAGTTTTCAATTTCCCGGCAGATAAAAGAGACATAGTGCTCAATTTTGCTCGTGAGCGTTTTACTGAGGCTTGTGCCCGGTTCAATAACTTCGGGTTCGATGCCAAAAATTATTATCTCAGAAGGACACTCGCCAAGTTGTCTGGCCAAGTCAACGATTTTAATTAAGTCAGCATCGTGGAGCGACTGCTGTGCGAGTACTCTGGCGCTTTTAATCTCCTGCGGCGTAAATTTTCTTATGGTCCCCGGTTTCTCCCCCATTCTCGCACAGTCAATAAAAATCGCTTTATCTTTATCTCTGATAAGATGCAGGATAGACATTCCCGCTGTCCCAGCATCTACGAAATCAACCAAAGGAAATCTGCTGGCAATATCCAAAAGTCGTTCCACGACCCGCACGCCCGCGCCCTCATCCGACATAAGCGTATTACCGAGGCCAATTACAATCACTGGTTTTTTCATTGGCGGCTTACTTGACGAACTTCACCTCCAGCAGGTGAGTCGAGCAGGAAATGCAGGGGTCATAAGCCCGAACGAGCATTTCCAGCTTTTGCCTGACGGCATTCTGACCCTCGTTAATTATTTCAGGCACAAACTTTTCGAAGTCTTTTTGAATGTTAGCGTGGTTCTGGTTGGTCGGGATACATATATCGGCTGCGACACAGTTACCCTTTTTGTCGAACTCATACTCGTGGAATAGTATTCCGCGCGGTGCCTCGACACAGCCGGCCCCTCTGCCCGCCTTTGCTGAGCTTGTTACCTTCTCCTCTTTCAGTCCTTTTGTCAGTATTTCATCAATAAGAGCAATGCTTGTCTCAACAATATGGAAGCACTCCACAAGCTGGGCAACCGTATTCATAAAGGGGTTGGTGCAGCCCTTTTTCAGGCCGAACATCTTTGCCGCCTCTTTGCCCATCGGCGAAAGAAGGTCGCCATTGTTGTTAAAGCGAGCCATCGCTCCCACAGCGTAAGAATCACGGTGCCATTTTGTCCACTTGGCTGTCGATTGTTCGCAGACATATTCGTTGGTAACCTCATGCCATTTTTCTACCGGAACAACCTTGCCCTCGTTGTCGTTGGACGTGATGGCGCCATGATAGAACGTATATGTCGGCGGATTGGTCTGCTTGAGTGATATGTATTCGGTCTGGCGCTCGAAATTCGGTATATTCCCGGAGATGCTTAAAACCACATCTGCAATTATTTTCAAGTCGGGTATTGTGTCTTTCAATGTCTTCTGTAACTGGCGTAGTTGTTTCTCGGTCGGTATCCGTGTAAGTCCTCCGGGTATGAGCGTAACCGGATGTGTCGTTCTGCCCGCAAGCAGGTCGGACCATTCGTTGGCAATTCTATGGACCTTGACAACGGTCCTGACTACATCTGCAGCTCTGGCAACAAGAGGCACCACCGAAGGCACGCCGAAGAAGTCCGGCGCTGCAAGATATCCAACGTGGAGCGTATGGCTCTGCAACTGCTCGGAATAGTGCATCAATACACGCAGCTTATCGGTTTGCTCCGAGACTTTCAGACCCAGCGCACTTTCGACCGCCTTGGTCGAAGCCAGCGAATGTGTAATCGAGCAAATGCCGCATATCCGTGAAACTATGATTTGAATATCCTCGTAACTTCGCCCCCTGACCATTGCTTCAAAAAACCGAGGTGCTTCAGGGACCTGCCACTGCAGCTTCTCAATTTTGCCGTTGGTTACATTTACGACAATATTCCCATGCCCCTCGACGCGCGTTATATGATGAACGTTTATATCTATGTTATGCATTTGTAGGCCCCTGAGTACTTCCAAAAAGAACCATTTTGCCCTTCAAAACATCCACGGTTAAGCCGTACCTTTCGATGATGTCTTTTGCCGCGTTCACATTCGGGTTGTCAACGTACCCGCGGCAGCCGAAACATCTAAAACTCGATGATGGGCATCTGGCGCCGCAGCCGGCTTTTATGATGGGTCCCAGACAAACCTGCCCGTAATCCCACAGACAGACGTTGCCTCTGGATTTGCACTCAACGCAAACTGGAACCTCAGGTATCTCGGGTTTTTTGCCTATAAGCAGGCACCGTATTACATAAGTGAATTCCTTGCGGTCTATTGGGCAGCCGTGGATTTTGTAATCCACCTTGACCACCTCATCGACGGCCTTTGTCGGCGCAGTGTCGAGATGGGGCATATTGGCCGCCTTGCCATATACGCAGAGTTTGACTTCCGCCAGGTCGAAGTTGTTCTTGAGCTTGTTGATGCCGCCTATTGTAGCGCACGCTCCGAGAGCGATTAGTATCTTCGCCCTCGTCCTTATAATCTCAAGGCGTTTTTCGTCCTCGGGTCTTGTGATTGAGCCTTCGATAATGGCGATTTCGTATTCGTGGCTTTGTTCGCTCATTGCCTCGCGCCATTCGACGACGTTCACCGCATCTATCAAATCGAGGATTTCTTCCTCGAGATTGACAATCTGCAACTGGCATCCCTCGCAGCACGCAAAATCAAAAATAGCTACCCTTAACCTATCATCCATCTTATATTGCCTCCGGAGTAACACTTAGGTCTGAGTACCGAAACACCGGTCCGTCAACGCATACGTACAGGTTGTTTATCTGGCAGTGTCCGCATTTGCCGACGCCGCACTTCATTTTCCTTTCAAGATTCAGAAAGATGTTCTCGTGGGGCACTTTTGCTTCGTCCAGAGCGAACAAAACGAATTTGTACATTACCGGCGGACCGCAAACAAACGTAAGCGCCGAAGAAAGTTCCATCTCGACTTTTGGAATCAGCGTCGTAACAACCCCGACGTTTCCCGCCCAACAGTCATCTGCCTCATCCACGGATTCCATAAAACGGATGTCAGTTCTGTGCGACCATCCATCCAGTTCGGATTGAAAAAACCGCTGGGCCATACATTTTGTGCCCAGAAGGACTGTGATTTTGCCGTAATCATCTCGGTTATCGAGAACGTAATTAACGAAGGACCTTTGTGGAACCAGTCCGATCCCGCCGCATATGAAGACAAGGTTCCTGCCTTTGGCTTCTTCTACTGGATAAGCGCCATTGCCGTAAGGGCCGCGGATACCGATTTTGTCGCCGGTCCTTAACCTATGAAGGGCATTGGTAACATTGCCGGTCCTGCGAACCACAAGCTCAAAATACCCTTTCTGGGTCGGCGACGAAGAAATCGTGATCGGCACTTCGCCAATACATGGGACGGAAACCTCGACAAACTGACCCGGAACATAGTCGATAGGTCCCTCGTCCATCGTCAGACGCAGATACATCTCCGTTGCGTTCATAAGCCGCCTCTTTTCAATCGTAGCTAACTGCGGCAAATAAATGTCTTTCTCAATAGTGCTAAGTTTAGCCATGAGCGAAACTCCATATTTTAACCTAATCAGAGAAATCTATTCATTTCGGTCCAGCCCTAAGTCATCAACAAGTCTGTTATAGACGTTAACAGGATTTGCGATATCAGGCAGACACGCATTTATACACCGTCCGCATCCAACACAGGCGATTTCTCCGCCAATCTTGGCCGGCACATATTTGCCTTTTCTGTAAAGCCGGTGTCTGAAACGGTCTGCACGATTCTTTCTGAACTCGTGACCGCCGGCAACTCTCGTAAAACCGTCAAGCAGACAGCCGTCCCAAAACCTGTCGCGCTGGCCGCTTTTCATATCCCAGTTCACGTAGTCCTGCACATTGAAACAATAACATGTGGGACATACCAGATTGCACGAACCGCAACTGAAGCAGGTTTTCGCCTTTTCTTCCCAGACAGGATGCTTATAGGCCCTGTCCAGCAGCCGCGGTATATCAGACGGCTTGCACTTCAACTGATGCTTGTTCAGTCTCTTCTCATTTTCAACCCACACTTTTTGTCTTTTCTTCAAATCTTCCTGCGTGGCGTTGATGGCTCCGTGCGCTTTGGCAAACAGCAGCTCGCCCTTTGGGGTTGCTATCTGGGCAATATAGACGTCGCCGATATCAGTAAGCAGTATGTCAAAACCCTCTTTAACAGTAGCAGTGCCCATCGAGCCGGCAAAAATGTTCTTTGATGGCGTCACCACGTCGGTTGCGATGATAGTGGCACTGTTTCGCCTTCTCATATAATGGGCATCGTAGTTATCCTGGCTGAAGAGCCTGTCCATCTGATTTATGGCAACCATATCGTAAGGGTGGACGCCGATAAGGACAAACTCGGTGTCATCGAACATTGATTTGTAGCCGCCACCGACTTCAAATGTTAGAAGTGGCTCCATAGGCGGCAGAAAGTATTTTTTCGGCGGTTGAACTGTAGAGTCGTAATCAAGACGTAGGTCCTCAGCAGATTCAAGCACATCAAAGTCAAATCTGTCGCCTTTGGCCTGGACGCCTATTACCTTTTGCCTGCCGATAATCTCGTCAACAAAGCTTGCGAAAGAACTCTTCGTGATTCTCTTAACATTCATTTTAGACCTCAGTTAAAATATCTGAGAACAATTTCACTGGATTCTTCTATGCAAAAGCCGACTGTTTGCTGCTGACGCTCGCCGCATCGCTTAGACTCGAGGGCATATAGTAAGGCAAGCGGGCAAGATCCATTGCAATATCAATTGTTATAACTTTGACTTTCCTGGGCGCCGCTATACGGCAGGGAGAAAAATTCAATATACCCTTTATGCCTGCCTTGACCAGCGCATCGGCAGTCTTCTGAGCACTGTCACGAGGGACGGCTATAATCGCCAGCTTAATCTTTCGTTTGCTCAACAGGCGTAAATTTGAAACATCTTCAATCACGACATTCTTTATTTTCTTGCCGACCTTTTTAGGGTCGGTATCGAAAGCAGCAGCAATATCGAAACCATATACCTTAAAGCCTGTGTATGCCAGAACAGCCGAACCCAGATTGCCGGCTCCGACTAAAGCGGCCTTTTGGACGACATCGAGCTTGAGAATTTTTTTGATTTCTCTTGTCAGATTTTCAATGTCATAACCGACACCAGGTATGCCAAACTCGCCAAAGTAAGAAAAATCCTTCCTTATCTGCCAGGGATTAGCACCGACAAAATCGGCTAAATCCTGGCTGGATATACTTTCCCGACCTTGTTCCGACGAAAACAATAGACCCCTCAGATAAATTGGCAGCCGCCGTATCGTCTCACCTGGAATCTTACGGTATCTCATTAAGCCTGCTATAGTTATTTTGTGCTTGTGTTCACGTTCACAAAACCTGATAAAAAAACGCAAAGTTACAGCCTTCAGTTGCAACTGTCAAGAAAATTTAAGAAAATTTTTTGGCTATGATTCACGATTACAGGTATATTTTTTAACCGGCCCTATGTTGTTTTTTCCTCCAAATTACTTCTGCCGCTGCATTATTCCCACCAAAAGGGTCTGTTGCCAAACTCCACTTTGTGGGATTGAGATTGCCACGGCCGCCTTCAGCGGCCTCGCAATGATATAAAAACGCTCTGTTCGTCATTGCGAGGAGACCCGCACCAAACTTTGGTGCGGGACGACAAAGCAATCTCATGTTTGGCAACAAGCCCCAAAAGCGGCAATCCTGACCATATAAGGCCACTCATGCACTCTGCCCTCAATTTCTTCGCACTTTCTGGCAAATTTCACCCCGTTAGTCCGCTTGGGGATTGCGGCAAAATTAACGCCGTGTATGGTTTTTTTAAGGCAATACTGACCCCGTTAGAGACTTTCCCTTCTGGGTCTCTAACGGGGCTTACTTAGCGGAAGCGTTTACCTTATAGCATTCAGTATCGTCGCCTTGTGCTTTCGGTTTTGTAACATTACATTAAAACACGCCTTCGGATAGCTACCCGTTAAGTATCCATCCTTCGCGGTAGGTCTTTCGGATGAACTGGTCGGCCTCGGGGCAGTTTGTGGCCTTAATACTCTTGGAATCCCATTCGAGCTTTTTGCCGACCCTGTATGCCACCAGCGCAAGCAGGTTATGCTCTATGAGCGCACCGGAATAATCGAAGTTGCACAGTGTCGGTTTGCCGGTCTTGCAGGCGATTATCCATTCCTCGTGATGACCGGGCGAAGGAGGAATTAGCTCGTCAGCCTTAGGTGATTTATAGTGGGTCATATCACCTTTAAGCATCAAAACCCGATAATCGTAGTCGGCAATCAGGAAACCTTTGTCGCCTGTGAAAATGACGCCTTTGAACAGCTCTTCGCGATTGAATATAGGCGAGGGCATACCGGGCTTCTTTCCGCCGTCATACCAATACACCTTGACTGCGGGTCGCCAATCATTGGCAGGGTGGTCCCACTCGGCTGTAAGCCATTCCGGACAGGTATCGGAATTGACGGGTGTCCCTGCGGCCTCGCACGTCGTAGGTAACCGCAGGTCGAGCGCCCAATACGCCATATCAATCATATGGCTGCCCATATCCCCGATTTGTCCACTCCCAAAGTCCCAGAAGCGGTTCCAGCTCAGGCAGCCGCCCAGGTATTCCGGATTGAATGGATGGAAGGGCGATGGACCAATCCACAGGTCCCAGTGAATGTGTTCGGGCACCGGCTTGACCTCGGGCGGATAATTGCCGCCTTTAGGCGTGCGGCTGCACCATATACGAGCCTCTTGAACGGTGCCAATGGCGCCATTTCGAACCAGCTCGACCATACGCCGGTAATTGTCTGAGGCGTGTATCTGGGTGCCCATCTGCGTTGCGAGCTTATTCTTGTTCTTCAGGTACGTATCGCGGACAAGGTGGGCTTCATAGACAGAGTTGGCCAAGGGCTTTTCACAATACACGTGCTTGCCTCTGTTCATTGCCCAGACATTGACAAAGGCGTGGGTGTGGTCGGTCGTCGAGCATACAACCGCCTCGATGTCTTTCTGTTCGAGGCACTTGCGCCAGTCAGTATAGGTTTTAGCGCTGGGGAACTGCTTTGCGGCCTCGCCGAGGTTTTTGTCGTTCACGTCACACAGTGCGACAATGTTCTCGCTCTTGACGCTGTCCATATTCCCACCCCCTCGGCCACCAACGCCGATGATGGCGATATTCAGCTTGTCGCTGGGTGACTGGCCGGCCTTAAGGATACCTGACCTCAGGAGCATTACTCCTGCTGTGGCCTTTGCACTTTGTTTTAGAAACGCGCGACGATTAATCCGGTGTTTCATTTGTTATCTCCTTAACTTTTTATTATTTAAGAGCTTACACTATACTTGAAAACTACACACTGCAACTTGCAGAAAAATAGTCAAAATCCTGCCCTTTGCCACTGGTTCGACAGGCTCACCATCCCGAGCGAAGTCGAGGGACAAGACGCCAAGACACTAAAGCTCAGTTATGTCTTTCAACGTCTTTTTCTAACCACAGATTTCACGGCTTTCACTGATTATAATCTTTATCTTTGTTGCTACCTTACTCTCATTTAATCTGCGTTAATCTGTGTAATCCGTGGTTATTTTTTTCTTTTTTAATTTTGTGCCTTTGTGTCTTCGTGGCTGCTTTTTTCTCAATGTCTTTTTAACCACGAATTCCCACGAATCAACTCGAATTCTTTATTTATTATATTTGTGCTAATTTGTGTTAATTCGTGGCTACTTTTATTTTTATTTAATCGGTGTTAATCCGCGTTAATCCGTGTCCAATTTTTTTGTGCCTTCGTGGCTAATCTTTTCTCTGTGGCTTTAAAAAATCCCGATTAACTTTCATAATGCTAACAGAATAGACAAAACAATTGTGGAACTCAAGAGTTTTTTGTTTTTATCAGTAAGCTTCCCGCACAATTGAATTGGTTTACATAGTAAGCAAAAATGTCCCACCTTCGGGCTTTTAGACAGGTAACTTAGGCGAATCCCCAAGTAGTTTGCCTCCGCTACCCGCAACCTTTGCGATTCTGGCCTACCGCTACCACTTGCAATCGCTCCTCATCCCTTATCCTGGCCTATATCACTTGCTGTCTAAACCGGAGTTTTTCAGTGCGTAGAGGTCCTTCATTGTAGCAACGTAAAGAACGCCATTGGCAGCGACAGATGTGCCGGCTATGGAACTATCCAGCTTAATCGAGCTGATAACCTTCTTGTCCCTGCTCGCGGCAAATACCCAAAAATACCCTCGGCGCGTGCCGACATAGACCTTTCCATCAGCCACAAGCGTAGAAGCCCATATCTCTCCATTGGCCTGGTGGGTCCAGTAAGACTTGCCGGTGTCGGCATCAACACAATGCACCACTCCTCCACAATCAGCAACGAAGACAAGGCCATCATAAACCGACGGTGTTGAACAGCAGTGCTGCTCGAGAGGATATGACCAAACTTCGCCGTTATTTGTGATGTTGCCGGTCCTGGTCGCATCGATACACTTAAGCCATGCCTGGTTCTTCCCCCACCAGATATCACCTCCGACCGTAACATAAACGCGATTCCTGTAAAAAACCGGCATACTCTTGATATTACTTGGGCTTTCGCTGCGGTTTCCGATGTATTGCTGCACATTCTCTTTTGGTGCATTGGGGTCGCAATCGAACCGCCAGACAGTTTTAAGTTTCTCCGGCAATCCTGCTGCCGGAGGGGCCTTCAGCGCCTCAAAAGCATAGCAGACACCATCGCCGCCGCAGAAAAAAACAAGCGATTGACCATTCACTTCGCCCAGCGCCGGTGACGACCAGGTGCAGTGGAATATCCGTTGGCTAATCCGCCCATCATCGCAGGCCACAAGCCGCCCCGTTGTCTTGTCGAGCACAATCAGACTCGGTGCATTGGGAGCGGCAATACTTTTATGGCGGCTGTCAACTCCATTGCTGGTATTAACATACAGAAACTGCCCGTGCAGCAGAATCGAGCTGTGCGCCGCATCGTGCTGGTGGACTCCCGCCTCGGCAATTATATCAAACAGCCAGATGATGTCCGCATCCGTCTTACCCACCTCCACCGGTTCAGAATCGGCGGGTGCCGAATGCCGGCCTTCGTTCTGGTATGGCCCATCGTTGCCGTTGGTCTGTCCATTGAGGTCGAGACACATTACCTCGCCGCGATTGCTTACGATATAGACCTTATCGCCTTCAACGGTAGGCGGCGAACAAATACCGGCTCGCGGCCAATCCAGATATGGGTCGCCTCCCACCTTAGGAACGACAAGCTGCCAGCAAAAACTCCCATCTTTCTCATCAAGGCACAATAGGACACCGCGGTCTCCCTTGTGCCGAGGGTCGCGAGGGCGGTCATTGTTGGTGCCAATCAGGACTTTGCCGCCGCTAACAACCGGCGTTGAGTAGGTTTCCGTGCCCAATGGCACTACCCACTTGATATTCTTGCCGCTGTCCGGGTCAAAGGTCTCGGGCAAACCTTTTTCAGTCGATACCATATTGCGGGAATATCGCTGGCCCCACTGCGGCTGGTCATCCGCCGAAACAATGGAATTGACTAATACGCCGCAGAAAAAAACGGCAGTTATTGATTGCAAAAATGTTCTTTTACTCTCTATTAACATTGCTTTGATTCTCCTTTTTCCAAACACACCAAGCAGCTTCTACGCCTATCTATTGATGCGATTTCAATGCTGTTCTCTTTATCTTGTTTGTCAAATCATAGATAATCTATCTTTATCGAGGAGGTATTATAAGCAATAAGTGACTTTATTTCAAGCCCACCGGCGCAGAACCAGCTCGTTGTCCTCCTGGAGATTAGGATACCCCAGGTGGTATCCTATTTTGTGTGTATGCTTAATGAAGTAATAGCGATTATGGCAAATGCCTTCCGCGAAAGAAAAATCCTCTGGTATCATATTGTTCTTAAGCATAGCGCTTGCACCGGTATGGCGTCAGAGAATCGTCAATGATACAATCGACAACAAGAGAAGCTATAAAACTGTTGATAGCAGGCATAACGAAAAACGATGAATGAAATAAATCTGCTTTTGAAAGCTTACTACGAGGCTCTTTACGAATGGATGCAGGCCAACAAAGATAGTCTTGTCTCAAAAGTAAAAATTCTTCTCCAGGAGGAATTCACAAAACGCTGGCCTGCGGATTTTACCGAGGACAAATTTGCGGCATATTGCGATGCCTGTCTGGCCTTCATAGATGAGAGAATAGAATATTATAATCCGATTGGAATTCAGTATCTTTTTGACCGCACACGAGCGCTGGAGGCTTTCAAGCTGGAGTTGCAGCTCAACTGGTTCGACAGCCGCGCTGAATTCCATGCATTGGTGGAAGCAGCGAGCCGCAAGGCCCAGATAGGACTAACAGACCTGAATCTACGCCCGCTGGCGGAGGAGCTGATTGCCGAAGTCGGTGCCTTCCCCCAGGAAAGTATTATAACCGGCTACGAATCTAATCCTGCTCTGGTAAAGCTGCCGGATTATATTGTTGCCAGAGCGATAAAAGAAAGCATCCGTTAAGCTGTTTAGCCGCAGGAACGCGACAACTTTTCTGCTTTATACGTCGAATAACGCCGAATTTCGGGTGCGATTCATCTTTGTAGCACGACGTAGCACGGGCTTCCAGCCCGTGCAAACACGGTTATGAAGGCCGTGCCGCTTTCTGTACCTATAAACGTGAAGCACACCCCCGAATTTCTGATTTTTAAGAAAACGTTTGCTTTTTGTATGTTTTTTGTTATCATTATGTTTATGTGATTTACAAACGGAGCTACTAATTTGATTGTCAACACACATTCCTTTTGAAAGGTTTGGTAGCTTGGTTAAAAAACAATTGCAATAGTAGGAGACAAACAATGAAACACATTACACGTCGAGATTTTATTAAAGGTTCGGTGGCTGCGGGTTTCGGGCTGGCAATAGCAAGTCCATTTTCCCGTGTGCGCGGGGCCAATGACGACATTCGCGTGGCCGTCGTAGGCATAAACGGTCGAGGCGGCTCGCACATCGGCGCATTCCGCGATATGCAAGGTGTGCGCGTAGCGGCCTTGTGCGATGTGGACAAAAAGGTCCTCGCCAGCCGAGCCAAGTCCTTTACAGACAAAAATCAAAAGGTGGATACATACGTGGATATCCGCGAATTGCTGAACAACAAGGACATCGATGCGATATCCATTGCAACGACCAATCACTGGCACTCGCTGGCCACGATTTTGGCCTGCCAGGCAGGTAAGGACGTTTATGTAGAGAAGCCCTGCAGCCATAACATATTCGAGGGCCGCAAGTGTGTCGAGGCCGCTGAGAAGTACAAGCGAATAGTGCAGCACGGCACGCAGAGCCGCGCGAGCAGCAGTTGGGCAAAGCAGGTGGCCGCTATCGCCAGCGGCAAGTACGGCAAGCTGTTAGTATCCAAGGCGTGGGCCTCCAAGAATGGGCAAGGGCGATGGAGTATCGGCTTTAAGCCGACCCGAGAGCCGCCTGAAAACCTGGACTTCAATATCTGGCTTGGGCCGGCACCCCAGCAGCCCTACCATGAGAACATAGTCCACTACAACTGGCACTGGTTCTGGGACTTTGGCAACGGAGAGATCGGCAACCAGGGCGTCCATCAAATGGACATTGCGAGGTGGGCGATTCCCGGAGGTGTGCTGCCCAGGAGCGTAATCAGCATGGGCGGTCGCTGGGTTGAATCGACGCCCGGTCATCCGGAGTTCACCGACCAGGCCCAGACTCCTAACTGCCAGCTGACCGTGATGGACTTTGGCGGGCCGCTACTCGTATTCGAGGTCATCGGTTTGGTCGATAGGGCGGGTGTCGATGGCAAGAAGTATCCACCCAAAGTCGATAACGAGTTCTTCCTTGAAGGAGGCGTTATCAAGGACGGGAAGTTCTATCCTAAGGGTTCGGACAAGGGTGAAAACCTGGACGTTGATGTGAAAATGGGTCCCGGCGACAACTTTGAGAACTTCATACACTGTGTGCGTTCTCGGAAGCGCGAAGATCTCCACGCTGACATTACCGAGGCGCATCCGTCGGCGGCGTGCTGCCACTTAGGCAACATTTCTTACCGACTTGGCGAGCAGGTTCCTGGCACGACCAGGCCCGATGTGCTCGACAAGCACGAGGAAATCGCTAAATCCTGGGAGACGATCACGCAAACCGTGAAAGGCACATTAGGCCTTGACTTGTCGAAGGGTACTTACTGCCTCGGCCCCAAGCTCGAATTTGACCCCAGGGCCGAGAAGTTCGTGAATAATCCGAAGGCCAATGAGCTGCTCACGCGTCCGTATCGCAAGCCGTTCGTTGTGCCTGAGCAGGTCTAAAACGCTCAGCGTTGTTTTTTGCAGCGAACCTGGTTTGCGCTGAGAGATAATTTTTTTGGAAAAAAATGGAGGTAAATAGTTATGTGGAAGAATGTAGTGATTTTATCAATTGCGTGCGCGCTCGCCTTCGGCGTCATTTCAACCGCACAAGACAAGATGCCTGTAAAAGACGAGTTTCAGAAACGCCTTGACAGAAACCGTGATGGATTCATTGACGAAAAAGAGCAGCAGCTACTTCAGGAGTTCGAACAGGCGAAAGAGCGTATCGAAAAGCTGCGTTTAATGGCGCGCGAGGCCGAAGAAAAGGCAAGGAACTTTATGGCAGAGGCCGATGAGCTTCAGCGGAATATAGAGCGCGAATTTGAACTGCCGCCGGCACCGCAGCCGAAGGAACAAGTGCACGCCAGAATCGCCGAACTAAAAGAGGCAGCCGAGCTTGCCGAGCGTGAAGGTCAGCACGATAGAGCAGTCCAGTTGCGTGAGAAAGTTATGGTTTTGACCAGAGAGCTTGAAGCACGCGGACGCGAAGTCAAGGACGTAAAACACGTCGAACTCAAAGAAAAGATCCGCCAACTGGAGGAGATGGCCCGTGAAGCCAAAGAGCGAGGCGAGATGGATAAAGCCGAGCGCCTGTTGGCAGAAGCAAAAGAGCTAAAAGCCGCCGCAGGCGGACTAAAACCCCCGATGGGAAAGCAGGAGAGTGCAGAACGCGTAAAGCAAATGCACGCAGAACTTGCCGAACTCAAAAAAGCCGCCCAGCGAGCTGAGCAGGAAGGAAGGCCCGATGAAGCAGCGGAGCTTCGCGAAAAGGCCCAGAACATCGCAAAAGAGATTGAGCAAGCAGGCGGCAAAGACAAAATCCGCGTCGCAGAAGAAGAAATCGAGCGTCTGCTCACCCTCGCTGCAGAAGCAAAAGAAGCAGGCCAACTCGACAAAGCCGAATCGCTTTTACGCGAGGCCAATGCACTAAAGGGCCGTCTTAAAGGCGCACCTGAACTAAAAAAACAGCCGCCGGTTCAGCCAGAACTTATGCACCAGATAGAGCTTCTGCGTGAGGAAGTTACCCTGCTGCGTAAAGATGTTGAAGAGCTAAAACAACTTACGCACCAGCCCCGTTAAAAACTTTTGAAAGCTGCTAAAAACAAATCATGTTTTTCCAAAAGTCAGCAAGCAAAAAAAGTTTGCCGACTTTTTTGTTTGAAAAAATTTCTTAGAACCAGTTGGAATTGGCAAGAAAACTTTTGTATTATATGTGATTCGTAAATCGGTTTGAGTTTATTTAAGAAATCTTGGTTTCACAATGGTAAGGAGACAGTTATGAAAGGTAAGTCAGTAGTGTCAAAGGGTGTCTTTTGCTTGCTTATTGTGTCACTATTTTTGGGTATTAGTAGCTACGCCCAAAAGCAGCAGGAAAAATACGCGGTGCATGACCCGAACCGTCCGATGCCTCCGGTCATCATTCCAGCCGCACAGTTTGGCCAGCCGCCGTCCGATGCGATTATCCTTTTCGATGGAAAAGACCTCTCGGAATGGGCCTACGATAAGGGTGGTGACGCGAAATGGAAGCTGGAAAAGGATTATATGGAGGTCAACAAGACCGGCGGAATCCATACAAAAAAATCTTTTGGCAATTGCCAGTTGCACATTGAATGGGCAACTCCGGCAAAGGTCGAAGGCAGCAGCCAGGGACGCGGTAACAGCGGTGTGTTCCTTATGAGCACATACGAACTGCAGATTCTCGATTCATACGAGAACCCCACTTACGCAGATGGCCAGGCAGCCTCGATTTATGGCCAATATCCGCCGCTGGTTAATGCCTGCCGAAAGCCCGGCGAATGGCAGAGCTACGATGTCAGTTTCTTGCGACCGATATTTGACGCGGACGGCAAGTGTGTGCGGCCGGCCAGGATTACAGTGCTGCACAACGGCGTTGTCGTGCAAAACAATGTTGAAATCAAGGGCTTGACGGCTCATAAGCAAATAGCTAAATACAACCGCCACGATGACAAGCTGCCTATCAGTCTGCAGGACCACGGCAATCCTATGCGCTTCCGTAACATCTGGATCCGCGAATTGCCTGAACAGCCTTACCTGATTGCTGAGTGACAGATTCGACTGGCTTAGAAAAAGTAGACAGGAGACAGAAGTCAGCGTTCAGGAGTCAGTATTCTGGATTCTGATTTAGGTGGACTCCAATTATACCTGCGCATTTAATGCCATTAAAGTGAAAGGACGCAGATATGAGAAACGTAATTTCTGTCACATCGATATTTCTATCAGCGCTTCTACTGATAAGTAGCTGCAAACGCAAAGAGACAGCACAGGTTGATAATGCTGCTATTGTCAGAAAAGCCGTAGCTTCTCAGTTAAAGAAGAAGCCCAAAAATGTAAATGAAGGTGATTATGCTAAGGTAACATATTTAGACCTTTCTCGATCGCAACTTTCCGACCTTGCTGCACTGAAAGAACTCAAAAACATAATACACCTTGACCTTACTCAAACTAAGGTGTCTGACCTTACGCCGCTGAAGGAGCTTATTAACCTGCGAATGCTTCACCTTGGAGGCACACAGATCAGCGACATCGAACCGCTAAAGGGATTAACAAACCTGGAAGGGCTTACTCTTGACAGAACGCAGGTCAGTAACTTTGAAACACTAAAGGGATTATCAAACCTGTATTGGCTTAACCTTAGAGGCACACAGATCAGCGACATCGAACCGCTAAAGGGATTAACAAACCTGCAAAGTCTTGAACTTGAAGACACGCAGGTCAGTAACATCGAACCGTTAAAGGAACTATCAAACCTGCAAATTCTTGGACTTTCCAGCACTCCTGTTAGCGACCTTGAACCACTAAAAGGACTATCAAACCTGCAAAGTCTTGATCTTGAAGACACGCAGGTCAGCAACATCGAACCGCTAAAAGGACTATCAAACCTGCGAGAGCTTTACCTTTTCCACACGAAGGTTAGCAACCTCGAACCGCTAAAGGGATTATCAAAACTTGCAAACCTTCGATTTTCCGAAACGCTAGTAACTAACCTCGAGCCGCTAAAAGGACTATCAAACCTGCGAGAGCTTTACCTTATCGGCACGAAGGTGTCGGATGAGCAGGTAGCTGAGTTGAAAAAGGCACTGCCAACTCTGGAGATTTCCCGTTAACAGCCGGACTTACCAAGAAAGGAGACGACAGAGGACGGAAGGCAGAAGTGTGTCTCGATTCTGGATACTCGATGCTCGATAGACGATGGGCGATAGACGAAAGACGATAGTCGGATTTTGTTTAATTTTTTTGTGGTGGTGTTTGCAGGCCTGTTTTGGTTCCGCTGTGCAAACAGACTGGCCGATGCTTGCTCACGACCCTGCGCGAAGCGGCGCCACCTCAGCAGAGATTCGTCCGCCTTTTGAGCGCAAATGGTATCGCCTGTTTGGCGATGAAGGTTTAATGGCCGGCGTCCAGCCTATCATAAAAGATGGAAAGGTCTTTATCGGAACGATGGCAGGTATTCTGCACGCGGTAAATGACGACACCGGCCAGGACCTCTGGACCTTCAAAACAGCCGGTGCAATCCTCCATACCTGCGCTGCAGCAAACGATAAGGTCTTTTTCGGCAACGCTGAAGGGAAAATTTATGCAGTCAATGCCGCCGATGGTACAGTTGCCTGGTCTATTCAAACCGGCTCAGCAGTGTGGAATTCTCCGCTCGTCTATGAAGGCGTGGTTATCACTGGCAGCCGTGATGGCAAGCTCTATGCCATCAATGCCAATAACGGCAAAATTAAATGGACAACTCAAACTGGCGGCCCACTGCTCTTAAGTCCGGCCCTCGATACCAAAACAAGCCGTGTTTATGTTGCCAGCGAAGATATGCACGTCTATGCCTTTAACTTCAGCGACGGCAAACAAATTTGGCGAAGCGATAAACTGCCTGGAGCCAGTCTCCGCGGCTATCATCCTGTAGTTGCGCCGGATGGCTCGGTGATGGTTACCGTTACGCCGGTTGTTTCGCAGGACTCAATCGAGCCTGTTCTTCTCGATATGGTCAAGGAAATCTTCGGCGATTTTGCAAGCTGGCGTCACACAAAAGAGGAGAACGCCCGCCTTCGTGAGCAAAACTTCAAACAGATGGAAAACCTGGACACTTACGAATCGCAGCTTCATTACATTCGCAAACGCCTGACCGAGCAGCCGGCTTATCAGACATTCTTTGTCCTCGACCCAAATACAGGCAAACAAAAGTTTGTCGCTCCGATAGTGTATGCCGAGAGTATGAACGGCACCGGCGCCCCTCCGATTGTTACACCCGATGGCAAAGTTGTGGTTAAATTCCAGGCACTACTTCGGAGTCGATACGAACATTACTCGCCGTTTCTAAACGTTGGTTATCTCAATACCTCAACCGGCCACATCACGCCGATTATGGACCAATCGCGAACTTATGGCTGGCACGATAGCCTGCTGCTTGTGCACGATGAACAGTGCCAGCTCAGCGTAGCAGGGCGAGTCCTTATCAATACCCATCAGGACAATGTCAACGCAATGGATATGGAGACACTCGCAGGCTATAGTGAGCCTTTCTGCCGCAACATCCACGAACCGCAACCCGGTGAGGCCATCGGCATCTGGGCAAGGATTTTACGCAAAGAACAAATTCCACCCGGCAAAGAATGGCTCGCAAGAGGCACCGCCGTCTATGGCGGCGGCTCGGCAATAGATACGCCCGTTTCTATCGCCGGCGACAGCTTCTACTACGTCCCTGCCCACGAAATAAATGCCGGCACCGCTGTAATAGCTTATCGAATGCATCCTGCCGGCAAAGCCGCCAAACAATCCCAGCCGCCCACCGCCACATTTACAGACGAAGAGTGGAAAAAAATTCAGCAGCTTCCCTGGGACTGGGACACGCTGGAGATGAACCGGCTCAATCACATCCTCAAAAATCTTCCTGGAAAAATTCCCGGCACCCGTCAGCAGCCTCTTTTAGACCAGGCTTCTAAGTTTGTCAGCCGGATTACGGATGCCGAACTTGACCGCTTTATCTGGGAAGTGCCCGTAGTAAAATTCGCTGACTCTAATTTATCAACAAAACTCAAGAAAGAACTGTCTGATTCCATTACTGAGCTAATCTCTAAAGAGTGGCGTCCGCTGGTTTTTCCAGCCGGCAAGCACCCCATCGAAGCCTATCGTTTCTTTATTGAGCCAACCGAAACGCTTTATACCCTTGCGTGCTCCTTTAATTATCTCGACAACAACCTTCAACAAAATGTCAAACAGTATGTTGCGAAAATGACTTCTATAGGTGGCCCGCTGGAAAGCCCGACCGGGCAACGCACTTATAAACCGACTGAAGGTACACCCCGTTCCCTGTATGATGTTCCATCCGAGCAAATCTTCCACATAGCCGATGACATCACTCGAAGTGACGTAGCCCGCTTATATCCGCTCTGGCTTTGGGCAAACGCAACCGGCGACTGGAGCAAAATCGAGCGCGACTGGGAGAACCTGCGCGAGCTTGCCGGCCAGCCGCCAAACAAATTTGAAGAAGACTGTCACAATGGTTACCTTGCAGGGTTAATCGCTTACTGTCGAATAGCCAAACATCTGGGTGATGACGATGCACTCAAGCAGGGTCTTGCCGTAACACACAAAGCGCTGCGACAGCGACTGGCCTACGAATTTGCACACACAAAAGGCGGACTCATCACGCAGGTGCCGGTCGGTCGTTCTATTTTCGCACGCTGGCGACACCTGACCCCGGAGGTCGGCCATCTTCTGGCTAACTACGTTCTAAAGACGCATCAGCATTTAACGGATGTTTACGTTGACTACCACCGCCCGACCTGGTATCTTGCCTGGAATGTTGAAACGATGTGGCGCAACGAGTGCCCCTTTGCATTTCCTATGATGTCTATTGAAGTTTTCGCTGCACGGGCGTTAATCCTTCGTGAACCGTCCGAAAAACTCATTCGCTTCCTCGATTTACCCTGGTGCAAGGCCGACCTATTTTATATTCAAAAACTTGTCTTTTGTATCGAAGCACCGTTGGGTGTCCCCAGTGGGACTAACGAGAATGTAACCTGGCAAAGCATTTAGACCGAAATCGCAATGGTTCGACGTTGCTCACCATCTGGTTCGACAGGCTCACCATCCTGAGCGAAGTCGAAGGATAGGCGCACAAATAAATATAAACCAAGAACATTTATAGGAGTTAAAGATGTGTTGCAATAGAATCGTTTTAGGCAAGCCAATTTTTTCAGTCCTCTCTTTAATTTTGATAACGGCTGCAGTCCCACTGGGGACACCCAACGGTGGGACGATAACCTTCGCTGATGTAAAGTTGCCGGCAGTGATAAGCGACAATATGGTCCTTCAGCAAGGTAGAGCCGTGCCGATATGGGGCTGGGCAGAGCCGAATGAGCAAATTATGTTTAGCGTTAGCTGGCACACAGCCAACGGTTCGACAGGCTCACCGTCCCGAGCGAATGGTTCGACTTTGCTCACCATCCCGAGCAAGTCGAGGGAGTCGAGGGAGTGGGGGATTACCGCCAACAAAGACGGCAAATGGATGTTCAAAATGACTCCTCCTGCGCCAGGCGGCCCTTACGAATTGACCATTAGCGGCAAGAACACCATAACAATTAAAAATATATTAGTTGGCGAGGTATGGGTCTGCTCAGGCCAGTCAAATATGCAAATGGCGGTGAGCCAATCAGCCAATTCCCAGCAGGAAATTGCCGCCGCCAGCTATCCGAACATCCGGTTGTTTTATGTCGAGCGAAAAGTCGCCGACCAGCCGCAGTCAGATTGCAATGGCTTATGGGTGCAGTGCAGTCCCCAGACCGTTGGAAATTTCTCAGCAGTAGCCTACTTTTTTGGCAGAGAATTACACCAGCAATTAAACATTCCCATTGGCCTTATCCACACAAGCTGGGGAGGAACGCCTGCCGAAGCCTGGACAAGTGCCGGGGTGCTAAAGACGCTGCCGGATTACAAGGATGTGATGGAGGAGATGGAGCAGGTGCGTATAAATCCGCAGCCCTTCCAGGAGAAATACCAGAAGCAACTGCTGGAATGGCAAAAGAAAATCGATTTCTCCGACTCCTCAACAGGAAAAAAATGCATGGATATTGATTTTGATGATAGCAACTGGCAGCAAATGGAGCTGCCGACTCTATGGGAACAGGCAGGGCTTGCAGATTTTGACGGCCTGGTCTGGTTCAGAAAAGATGTGAACATCCCGCAGTCCTGGGTGGGAAAGGAGCTGGTTCTCGAGCTTGGCCCAATTGACGATATGGACTCAACCTGGCTTAATGGGACGCGCGTTGGCGGCATTGAGACGCCTGGCCGCTGGCAAACGCCTCGCAAGTACAAAATTGACCCCGCAATAATCAAACCCGGCCGCAACGTCATTGCAGTCAAGGTCATCGATACCGGTGGCGGCGGAGGTATTTACGGCAATCCTGACCAGATGAAACTCAGGCCCGCTCAAACAGCAGATGAATCTGCTATTCGGCTTGCTGGCCAGTGGCGATACAAAAAAGGTTTCGATTTGAAATCGATGCCGCCCCAGCCCACGCCGCCCGCACTTGTAAATAATCCAAACGCACCAACATCGCTTTACAACGCAATGATTGCTCCGTTGCTTCCTTACGGCATCCGGGGGGCGATATGGTATCAGGGTGAATCAAATGCAGGCAGGGCTTATCAGTATCGTCAGCTTTTTCCAGCGATGATACAAAATTGGCGACAGGATTGGAAACAGGGTGACTTTTCTTTCCTGTTCGTGCAATTAGCCAATTTTATGGCTGCCCTCCCTGACCCCTGCGACAGTGATTGGGCAGAGCTGCGCGAAGCGCAATTGATGACACTGTCTCTGACGAATACAGGAATGGCTGTGATTATTGATATTGGCGACGCTAACGACATACATCCAAAGAATAAGCAGGATGTCGGCAAGCGCTTGGCATTGTGGGCCCTGGCCAAAACTTACGGCAAACAACTTGTCTATTCAGGCCCCATCTATAAATCTATGAAAATCCAGGGCCGTGATATAATCCTGCAATTCGACCACATAGGCACAGGGCTTATCGCAAAAGGCGGCGAGCCGTTAAAAGGATTTGCTATTGCCGGCGTCGACCGCAAATTCGTCTGGGCCGATGCAAGGATTGATGGCCAAACCGTTGTGGTTAGCAGCGATAAAGTCCCCGAACCTGTTGCGGTGCGTTACGCCTGGGCAAACAACCCTATCTGCAATCTCTACAACAAAGAAGGCCTGCCGGCCTCTCCGTTCCGCACCGATGATTGGCCCGGCATCACAGCTAACAAAAAATAAAACAGGTTCTTACCAGTGTTCGCTTGGCAAGAGTAAAGCGCAGGCGTTCGCCGGTCATAAATATTCCAGCTAATGTTTTATTGCTCTGCCGGCAGCTTTCTGCCACCTATAAAGAGTTCGAAGTCAAGAAGCAGATAACCTCTTGTGATAAGATGTCACACATAATCTGTAATTGTTCTACGTTAGTCTCATATACCCTGACCACGCTGGCATACTTGTTACTATCGGGCAGAAATTCGGTCAACAAGTTCGGCATCTGCTCGAACCAGTCTTCGTTAAATATTACATCTTGTTTTTGCGGGAAGATAGCTACATAAAAAATATCACTTTCAACCAGGTCTCTGAAAAAGTGGGTGCCAAAGGAAAGCTCCGGCATTAAATTACTACCTTCGTAAGCAACTTCTACCAATACCGTGACATTATTGATTTCTGCGAAATTAACAGATACTCCCAGGCTCGGCATCGTTGTTCCCCATCTGCCGGGTCCAAGCAGAAGCGTAGGGGTGGTTTGCCTATCGGGTATCTGTTTGTTTAAGCGGCCTACTAACCTGGCTATGTCGTATTTCTGTGTCAGAGGCAGCTGCACGTATGTTGCAGGGTCAACATAGATGATTCTTCTTATTGGCTGCGAGATACTGCCGCCCATAGTATATCCATAAGATTTAAATAGAATCTTTTCCGACTCGATTTTTTCAGGTATTGTTACGTGTGCAGTCAACCCTTTTGTCTGCAATGGTCTGCATTGAACCAGGTTAATCTTTAGTTCGTCGTTCTTTGTAAAATTAGCCGTAAATTCTATATCAACCGGATATTGATAGCGGCTCTCCAAAATCTTAAGAATTTTTTGCATAATTTGCGGAAAATCAGTTTGGGATAAAAGTTTTTCAAACGTCAACATCCAGATGTTTGTGCTTTTCTTGCCGAGCTCCTTCATCTTTTGTTCTGCCTGATGGTCCCGACTTGCGATTAGGTCTAATTTCGTATCGACTTCTGTGAGCAGATTAGTCACCTCAAGTGTTCTTAACATATCTTCTTTAGCATCAAGCAGGTCAACATTATGCTGCGAGAATCTCATAACATCTTCGATTTCAGAGTAAGGCCGCACTAATGGTTGGTCTAAAGCAATTATTTGAGGATAATCATCTTCCACACGTTCTACTGCTCTTGTGCCAAGGCCAAAAACCAGTCGCAACATACCGGCTTTTGGGTCAAGCTCGGACTTCCAGACAAAAGTGTTGTAAGAAAATCCAACACCGGCAAGGTCGGGGAAAAAGTAGTGGTTTCGGTATGAGCCTGACACCCGCTGGACTAACAAAGCCATTTGCTCATCGTGCTGGTCGAGGCCTCTTTGTAAGCGATATGTAAGCGCATCTTCGTTCATAGTGCTTGCATAAATTCTTCGAACAGCATTCTCGAATTCAGCATAACGTCGTTGCGGGTCGCCCTGGTTCACCAGAAATATACTCTCATATTTACCAGCAAAGGCATTTCCAAAGGAATCTTCTAATAGACTGCTCGAGCGCACGATGATGGGAGACTGGCCGAAATACTCTATCATTTCCTGGAGTCGCTCGCGTATTTCGTCAGGAAACTTCCCACGCAGCAGATTTTCTTTCATTTCAGGAGCGACTTTGAAGTAACCATCTTTGGTTTTTTGCCTCATAAATAAGTTCCACCATCCGTTTTCAACTATGTAACTATAGAAGACGTCTGAGCCCACATAGAATGAGTCATGAAGCTCCAACCGCTGGTCCCAGTTAAAGGAAGTATCCTTCGAAAGGATTTTCCGGGCTATAAGCATGCCCGCGGCTTTGCCGCCAATGAATCCGCTTCCGATAAGCCTATTTTTGATATTTATCAAATCTCCAATAGTGAAATTATCTTGCACGAGTTTTGAAAATCTTTTCTCACGGCCAATCATTATCCTGCAAAGTTGCTCTATAGTCTCTTTAACTTCCCCAGAATTCTCAGGCTTCGACTGCAGGTTTTCCGCTTTCATAAAAAGTCTGTCCCAATAATCTAATGCTCTGGCAGAACCTTTCAGGCCTCTCTGTGAAAAATGTGAGAACAATTTAGCAGCATCCACACTGCTTATAATGGGAGAAAAATTTTCTCCCTGCTGCAGATGGGGGAAAAACATAGTTGGAGAGTAACGCTGCCACACTTTTAACGGGTGAACGTAGAAATTTCCTTCGAAGTTATAGACATCCAGCAGCAGCTGCGTTGTCTCGCGAATGCGGGCTATAGTCTTGAATGAATGATTACTGCGCAATAGAGCAAAGTATGCAATGGTGTTTAGCTCAAAAAGGTATGGGCAGGTAATCATAAAGAAATTGCCTATCATCAAGTCTGTTGCCCAGGCACCCAATAAATCTGATAGACAATCAAAAACATAATAAGTCTCATTGCCCATCTGTGTTATAATCGCGTGGACCTGCGTGGAAAAGCTCTCAAAGCCACTGCCGGCATCAAGGTTATAAATCGTGATGTGAGAATCTGGCTGGACAAGAGGTGCGTGGTCTGCAAATCTCACATAAACAACTTTTCTGCCATCTTTCAAAGCTTTTCTAACAAATGGGTCAACAAATCGTTGATAATCTTCTACGCTGTCAACCTGCCAGACAACGTTATCACCTTTTTTAAGACCGGAAAGAATTTCATCTAAACCTTTAAGACCGGTACTTGCCCATCCTGTCATAAATCAACCTTTCTTCGTATGGTATTTTCTGCAATCAATCCCTAATTCCTTGACTTTGTATCTTATAATCCGGGCTGTGGAACCCAGGTCTCGGGCTGCACCAGCAAGATTGCCATTGCACCGCTTAAGCGCATCGACAATTATATCACGCTCAAACAAGCCGGCTCTCTGTTTCAGCGAACCCGTGCCAATAGTGTCTGAGGCATCGGAAGTTTGTAGCGTCGGAGGTAAGTGATGTGCATATATGACACCATCAGTGCTTAACAGGACAGCTCTTTCAATGCAATTCTCAAGCTCTCGCACATTGCCTGGCCAGTGATAAGCTACCATCATATTTATTGCCGGCGTACTGATTCGTCTGACATCTTTGGCCATCTTCTTGGAGTATCGTTCAACAAAGTAATCGGCCAATAAAAGTATGTCATCCTTCCGCTCCCGTAATGGGGGTAAGAAAACAGAAAACACGTTTACCCGGTAATAAAGGTCCTGTCGAAAAATCTTTTGCTCGACGGCTTTTTCCAGGTCGCGATTGGTGGCGGTTATAATTCTGGCGTCGGTCTTTAATGTGCGATTACTGCCTACACGCTCAAACTGCCGTTCCTGAAGAACCCGAAGGAGCTTGACTTGAGTAGCAGGGGCAAAATCCCCTATCTCATCGAGGAACAATGTTCCGCCATCAGCTTCTTCAAGACGACCTTTGCGGCTTTGAATAGCCCCGGTGAAAGCCCCTTTTTCATGGCCGAACAGCTCGCTTTCCAGAAGATTCTCATTCAAAGCAGCGCAATTGACCTTAACAAAGGGTCCTTTTGCTCTGTGGCCGGAATAATGAATCGCGTGAGCAACTAATTCTTTGCCTGTCCCGGATTCGCCGCGAATCAGAACCGTTATGTCGCTGCCGGCAACCTGGTGAATTTGCTTATACACATCACGCATAGCGTTGGAGTTACCAATAATATTTTCCGGTCGAAATCTGTCTTCCAGTTCGTGATGCAATCGCAGATTTTCATCCTCAAGTTCTTGCCGGCGTAGAGCTTCCTCCCTGCGGGTTCTTACATCATTGGCAATCATGCTTGCAACGATGCTGAGCATTCGCATGTCCTCTTCAAGGGACACGTTTTTATCGTATTCCCGGTCAACTGAAATCGTCCCCATTACTTCCTGCCCAATCGAAATTGGCACACAAATAAAGCTAATCTCTTCTTTTGTAACATTCCACCGTTCGAATCTATTAAGAAATAGCGGTTCTTCCGATACCTTTGGAACAATCATAGCCTTACCATTCTGCATTACTTTGCCTGTAACACCTTCGCCCATTCGATAGCGGATTGCGCGGCTGCGTTCCTCCGAAAAACTGTGTGCAACTTCAACCCTTATCTCGTTACCATCAGGGGCCAGCAGTGTTACTATACCCCTATTCAAACCAAGCTCTCTTTCGAGCACATCCACAACCTCAGCAAGAGCTTGCTTTCGGTGAGTACCGGCAGCCAAAATACGGCTGATTTTATAAAGAGTCTCTAATTCACGCACATGGCGAGTTGGCTGTGCCACCGGATTCTGCATATCGAGTTTACTGTTGACCATAATCTGTAATTCCTCGTTTTCAAACTCATCTAATTTATACCATACTATTACATCACAGTCAAATAAGTGTTACAAATATGTAAGATAAAGCGAGCTAATAAGACACTTTATTGATGTAAGTTATTTTATAGAAAAGTCTTATTATATCTAAAATATTTCACTTACAGAAAATGTAAAACCAGAACAAAATTGTCAAATATCTTTCAATAAATGACATAATTGTCGATTTTGCCTACACTGCCGCAAAAGAAATGACGGCATTTATCTTACTATGTAATAAGCATTTATGACTATTCAATAAGAAATACTTATATTGGCATAGTAATTGCTACTTAAGAATAAGGTGTGCGTTAGATGTGCTGGTTGAGTTAGGGTTCGCTGGTAGTGAATCAGGAGAAGTTAATCGCAGCGGGGTGGAAATTAGCTCGAATGGAATAAAAATGAGATTTCTGATTGTCAGTTGTGCTGAATTGCTCTACGGCGTAGGAACTGTCTTTGCTTAAGGTGGAATTGACCTTAACCCGAATATTTCACGGAATTTTGGCGTTTTTTGATTGAAAATGGCCTAACTGTTTGTAGTGTAAAAAGTTGTAACTATTTTATTACCCAAACAGAAAGGCCATTTCTATGACAGACTGTAACAAACAAACCCTCCAGTTTTCAAGTCTAAAAAACAAAAAAATCTCGGCAGATTTCAACGGCGGCACTCTCACATCAGACGCCGGAGTTCTACTTCTGCGGGAAGTTGATAAACACATCGGTCTCATCGATGCCATCGA
>Ga0315279_10000466_pt1 | contig 80473 bp, 113 predicted proteins | sample YL17G06_20_MG_FD_203694 | JGI IMG/M metagenome (GOLD analysis project Ga0315279, IMG submission 203694) | Sediment microbial communities from Yellowstone Lake, YNP, Wyoming, USA - YL17G06_20 | ecosystem: Environmental > Aquatic > Freshwater > Lake > Sediment | place: USA: Wyoming | collected...
GGTGAGCTTGTTGCCGATTTAGGCAATCTTGTTTATCGCGTGTTGAGCCTTGCTGAAAAGTTTGACGGAACTTTCGCTGGCAAGGACGAGCTTAGCGACAAGTTGAACCTGAAAAAAATAGGTGAACATATGGAAAAATTGGAAATAACAGCTGCGCTGGGAGAGATATGGAACTTCACTCACGCTGTGAACAAATATATAACCGACAAAGAACCGTGGAAACTGAAAGGTAAAGAACTAGGTAATGTTTTATACAATATTTTGGAAGCATGCAGAGTTATATCAATTTTAATCTACCCGTTCATGCCTGAGACTGCTGAAAGGATAGCTTTGCAGCTTGGTGTTAAGCTTGGCAGTCTAAAAGATTGCAAGTTCGGAAAGTTCAAGGGTAAGGTTAAAAAAGGCGTCTACCTGTTTAATAAAATCGAGGTGTGATTGTGGAGATATCTTTCAAACAATTTCAAGAATTGGATTTGCGTGTCGGAAAAGTTTTATCGGCAGAAGTCATAACTGGCAGTCGCAGCTTGATGAAGATGCAGATCGATTTTGGCAGCGAGCAGAGACAATGTGTTGCTGGAATATCGCAGCACTACAAACCAGAACAGCTTACTGGCAACAAATATATGTTCATTACTAATCTTGAGAGGAAGAAGATGATGGGCGTAGAGAGCGAATGTATGATTTTCGCTGCCGAGGACGACAGCGACAACATAGTACTGATAGCGCCGGAAAAAGACGTGAAAGAAGGAAGCAAAATACACTAGAGCAATCCTTTTTTGATACCGTGAGCCAGCAATGTTATACCGGTTAAACTGCTAATTAGAAGATATGGGAAAACATTCTTAACGTAATAATCGGCGGGGTTAGGTCCAAGGCACATTCCTATTAAAGTTGTTGGAAGAATTAACATAGTGCCCAAAAACAATTCACCACATGGCTGTGTAAGGTATTCTAAATCATGTTTAATAGTATGACCATATCTACCAACAATCTCTTTTGCATATCGCGGTGCTTGTTCAATTTTTGAAGACATTTTACTAATAGCATCTGAATATAGAAGATTTGTCAATTCATTTGCGCGGAACATAATTATTTTATAACTGAAAACATATTTATGCTTGCATTTTATGATGTAGTTTTAGTAGAGTTTAATTGTTTTAAAATGCTAATAGAATATTATGAGGAAAGTCAAAGACTTCATGAACAGACAGGTCTTCTTCGTGAAGCCTGAGTTCTCCATATTCGACGTCGCGAAAGTTTTCTCGAAAAACGACATATCCGGCGCGCCTGTCGTCGACAGGGGAAAGGTTGTGGGAGTGGTTAGCGTGTCCGACCTCACCAGATTCATGAGCATCAAATTAATCGACGGCGAGGCGGTTTTAAAAAACCCAAGTTCGCTGAGCCTGCTGCTTTTGAATTTTGCCAAATTCAGCAAGGACTACATCGGCTTTAAAAAAGAAATCGACAGGATATCGAAGACCAGGATAAAGAACATAATGAGCAGGGACGTCGTGTGCGTCAGCCCTGAGACGAACCTGTTCGAGGCCGCGACGATCATGGACAAGAACGATGTCAACCGCCTGCCTGTCGTGGAGAAAGGAAAGCTGGTGGGCATAATATCCAAGGCGGACATACTCAAGGCGCTTGTCGAGTAATTAAAAAAGCCTCCTGCTCTTCGGCAGCATATTTTTTATCTTGCCTTCTGCAAGCAGGCTGCTCCCTAGGAAATCCTCGCCATATTTTACTAACACAAAATTATGCTCCTCGCAGTTTATCTTTTCTTTCGGCACTACGTCTCCGCCGCGCAAGAATTTTTCCGCAGACTCTTTGTCAACCAGCGCAATATTCTTTCTCGCTCTGCCGCCGACAAGCTGGCAGCCTTCTGTCGAAAGATTAATTTTATCGCTTCTTTTGATTTTTCCAAAATAAAGGCCGATCGAGTTCACACCAATCCTCTGAAAATCAATACCTGCAACTTTCCTTGATGATATCCAAATTTTATCCTCAGGAGTTTTCATAACAAAAAACTGCTTTGCATCGAAATGCGCACCATAATTCTTCTCAACTATCTTTTCCAAATTTTCTATAGCCTCGCCATCCAATATTTCCAGCGATCTCATTTTCTCATCTTGCATACGAAAAACCCCTCGTTCTTTTCGTCCGGCATAATCCTTACAGCTTTTGCAACTTCCTCTGAGAATTTTTTTCCTTCCCATTCCATGACAGCGGGTTTTGCCTTAAAGTCTATTTCTTCAATTGCCAGCCCTAGCTTTTTCACAGCGAAATCCACATTTTCTTCGTTCTCCTCTGGCTCAAGGGAGCATGTCGAGTAAACAACAACCCCGCCGTCATCCAAACATTTCGCAGCAGACTCGAGAAGCCTCTTCTGCAGGCTGCTCATCCTCCTTATGCCGGCCTCGCTCGTCTCGCGCAGTATCCGCGGGTTCATAGTTCCAGTACCGGTGCAGGGCGCGTCAAGCAGGATTTTTTTAAATTTTATGCCGGCCTTCCAAAAATTCTCGCCAGGCATATTCGTCACAACAGCGTTCATCACCCCGCAGCGCTGCAGGTTGCCTCGCAATGCTTTCAGCCGCCTGTGCGTTATGTCATTTGCGATTATCACTCCGCTGTTATCCATCAAAGCAGCCATCTGCGTGGTCTTCGCTCCGGGCGAGGCGCACATGTCCAACATTGTGTCTTCAGGTCTTAAATCCAGAAACAGCGGCGGCAGCATGCTCGACGCGTTTTGAAGGAAGAAGTAGCCGAGCACATGCTCGACAGTCTTGCTGAGGTTTGTCTCAGACTTCACCCAGAAACTACCATGTTGAGGCATCCTTTCTACATCACCAACCGCCTCAAGCCTCCTCTCCAAATCTTCCGGCGATATTTTCAGGGTATTAGTCCTAACATGCCATATGCTTTTCGACGGCGCAATTATTCTCTCTCCGAAAATTTTTTCGTACCTGCCTAGCATATTTTTTTCATATCTTTCAAGCATATAATCTAATATCTGCAAAAGGATTATTAATTAGATGGAAAGGCAGTCTTTCGTGGAATTTTTCAGGCTCGACGGCAGGAAAACGGTACTGTCTTTTGCTTTCATATGCATAGGCTTCTTCACTGCATTGATATATTTGTGGATGCTCTTGTTTCACTTGCCCCTGCTGGGCGAGAGCCCCAATCCAATCTTCCTCGGCATGATATCCATGCTGTCGCCGCTTTTCGGGCTTTCGATAACCTACATCTACGCCTTCAAAACAATCCCTGTCGCGCTGGCAGTGGCCATAAACCTGCTGCTCGTTCTGCAGTTCTTCCACTGGTACTACATGGCCTGTTTAGCTGTCTATATAAACGACAAGCTCTTCAAGGGAAATGAAGTGGAGTTCTACAAATGATTCGCTGCTCTGAGGTTTGTTGAAAAGATTATTGCGATCATGCCCGGCACCAAGCGAAATTCGATTTTGTCACCATATTCCAGTGACATAAAAGGCCTGCGAGGCATCAAAAAACCCAGCAGTTTTTAAGGCTGGAACAAGATAATTTTATTAGTTCCCATGTACTCGCAGGAAATACACTCCGTCCTTGAAAAAAAGAAGATCAGGATCGGCGATAGGATACGTGTTGTTGCAAGGAAGTCTGAGTACGAAGGATTTCTTATGCCGAAGATCGAGCTGGGCGACCCGAATTGCATTGTTATAAAGCTCGGCAACGGCTACAACGTCGGCATAATGTTCGAGAGGGGCATGAGCATAAAGCTCGTGGAGCGTGGAAGAGCGATAAAATTCAAGCCTGCTGAGTTGAAGGCTGCGAAAGATGCGAAAAAGCCGGACGTTTCCATACTGGGCTGCGGCGGCACTATCGCAAGCAGAATCGAATACACCACTGGCGCGGTGTTCCCAGCCTTCTCGCCAGGCGATTTGCTTTTGTCCTTTCCGGAACTGAAGGAGATAGCGAACATAAACGGCAGGAAGCTGTTTGACTTGTTGTCTGAGGACATGACAACGGCGCACTGGCAGGCCATTGCCAACGAGGTCGCGAAAGAGGTAAAAGCCAAGGCTGATGGCATTGTTCTGATGCACGGCACCGACACGCTTCACTATACATCAGCTGCTTTGAGCTTTATGTTGCAAAACCCGCCAGTTCCTATCGTCATTGTGGGCGCGCAAAGAAGCAGTGACAGAGGATCAAGCGACAACCTTGTCAATCTTGTCTGCGCAACTACAGCTGCTGTTGCTGACATTGCTGAAGTCACAGTCTGCATGCACGGCACCATGAGCGACGACTACTGCCTGCTGCACCAAGGCACAAAAGTTAGGAAGATGCACACAAGCAGGCGAGATGCTTTTCAAAGCGTTAATGTTTTGCCGTATGCGAGGATATGGTACGCTGACAGGAAGATGGACTTTTTGAGAAACGACTGCAGAAGCCGCGGCGGCAAGCTGAAGGTTGACGACAAGGTAAACCCGAACGTAGGGCTGTTTTACACGCATCCGGGAATAAAGCCTGAAGTGATTGAAGTCTTGGCAAAGGTTTGCGACGGCATTGTTGTTGCTGGGACAGGCTTGGGCCACATACCTTCGAACCCGCACGGCGACGAATTTGCAATGAGCCTTGTGCCGTCTGTAAAAGATATAATAGACTCCGGCATCCCTGTTGCCATCGCTCCGCAGACAGTTTTCGGAAGGATAAACATGAACGTTTACAGTGCTGGAAGGCTGCTGAACAGGACTGGGATAATCGGCAACAACTGCGACTGGACGCCCGAGACGGCAATGGTGAAGCTGATGTGGGTGCTGGGCCACACGAAAGATATGAAAAAGATACGCGAGATGATGCTGACGAATTTTGCAGGCGAGATTTCGCAGAGGACCGATGTGAGAGGATTTTTGAAATGATGGAGAGGAACTTATGGCTGGAGAGCAAAAGGAAAAAAAGGTAGATTATAAAAAAATCAGGCTGAAGTTCGGCTTTGAGATACACCAGCAACTCGCCACGCAGCATAAGCTGTTCTGCGGCTGTTCGACAGCCATGCAGGAGAAGAATCCGATAATGGTGCTTACGAGGAAGCAGCATCCTGTTGCAAGTGAGCTGGGCGAGTTCGATATAGCTGCGCAGCACGAGTATCTGAGAAACAGGACTTTTTACTACCAGGTCTTCAGCAACGAGAGCTGCTTGGTCGAATGCGACGAGGAGCCGCCGCACGAGCTGAACAAAGAAGCGTTGGAGACAGCGCTGCAGGTCGCTTTGCTGCTCAACTGCTCTGTCCCCAATGAGATACATGCCATGCGAAAGACCGTTATTGATGGAAGCAACACAACAAGCTTCCAAAGAACTATGGTTGTCGGCCTAAACGGTTTTCTGCGGCACAAGGGCAAGAGGATCGAGATAAAGCATGTCAGCCTCGAGGAGGATGCGGCCGCTATAGTCAAGGAGGATGAATCATCAGCAACGTTCAGGCTTAACAGGCTTGGAATACCGCTTATAGAAGTTGGGACAAACATCATAACTGACTGCACGCCCGAGGAAGCCCAGGACATAGCCTACCAGATAGGGATGATTGTCCGCAGCACAGGAAAAGCGAAGAAAGGCTTGGGCACTATACGACAAGATGTCAACGTCTCTGTGCGCGGTGGCGAGCGTGTTGAAATCAAAGGCGTGCAGGAGTTGGGAATACTTGCAAAGGTCATAAGCCTGGAGGTCGAACGCCAGCTTTCGCTGCCGAAAGTTGCGAAGGAGGTCAGGGCTGCTCTGCCTGACGGAACGACGAAGTTCACGCGGCCTCTGCCTGGCGCGGCGAGAATGTACCCTGAGACTGATGTGGAGCCTGTTGTAATTCTTGCTGAATATCTTGCAAGGCTGAAAAAAAACCTGCCTGAGAGCTGGGAAGTAAGGCTGAGGAAGATAAAAAGAACGGGACTGTCCGACCAGCTGGCAGAACAGATAGTCAAGTCTGAATATGTAGACCTGTTCGAGAGGATTGCAAAGGAGAGGAAGGTAGACGCGAGCGTGGTTGCGAACACATTCACGAGCATACTCAAAGATTTGCGAAGGGACCAGATACCGGTGGACAGCCTCAGGGACGAACATTTCCACAGGGTTTTCGATTTGCTTAAAAGAGGGACGATAGCAAAAGAGGCGATACAGCCGGTACTCAAAGAACTTGCGCGCGAGCCTAGCAAGGATGTGGCGGATATCGTAAGAGACCTAGGGCTGGAGGCGATATCAGTAGCCGAGCTTAAAAAAATTATTCACGACGTCAAGCGCAGAAATCCTGACGCCCCGCGCGATAAAATTTTGGGTCTTGTTATGAGCAGGGTGAGGGGAAGGATAGATGCGAAGATTGTTATGAAACTGGTGAAATGACTATATTTTTTCCCTCTGTGCAATGACTATTGATTTTGCCTTATCCACATCTCTTGGAAACTCTCGCCCACGCATTATGAAATGTTTCTCAGTTTTTTTCGCTTCAAACATTTGGATTATATTTCTTTCAGCTTCGCTGATATTGAAATTCTTGCATGAGAATATGTCTACTGACGCAAATCTCTGCGCGATAAAAGTATGGATACTCGCATGGCTTTCTGCGATTAACACAAATCCGGATATTCCACCCCCGTCAAAAGAATTTTTTTTACCAGGATAAAAGGTCAGGATTGGCTCTGAAATTTTTGTCATACCAATTTTATCTGGCAATTCGTCTAAAAATTTGAAAATAAACTCTTTGTCATTCAACTTCTTAGGATTGCAACCGTACAAATCAAGCGTAAGATGAGGTCCAAACATTTTCTTTTTTCGTGCGTCTCCGTTTAACTGATAAAAATACTATTGTGCACGGCAGTATTTAAAAATTATTGCGATACACAGAAGATGTTTTCAAACAACATTCCCGACCAAATAACTGCTCTTTGCACCGGTTATTTTCACTTCAATGAATTTTCCAAGAAGATTTTTATCCGACTGCACGACTATCGGCTTGTATGCAAAATTCCTGCCGACCCAAGTGTTTTTCCTGCCCTTCTCGTCTATCAAACATTCGCCGGACCAGCCAAGCCACTTCTGGTTTTTCTCCAGCGAAATGTCTTTAACAATTTCAAACAACTTTTTGCTTCTTTTATTTATTATGTTTCGCGGAAGTTGCTTTAGCTTCGCAGCTTCTGTGGTGGCATGAAGACCAAATTTCGATACGTTGACTATGTCGGGCTTAACTTTTTTCAAGAAGTCAAGCGTCTTCTCAAAATCAGAATTGTTTTCTCCAGGGAACCCGACTATAATGTCGGTTGATAGAGTCAAATTTGGGAATGCTCTATAAAATTTATTGATAATATCCAAAACTATTTTCGGCGAGTAGTTCCTTTTCATAAGTTTGAGTATCCTCGGACTGAAGGACTGGACTGGAATGTGCAAGAACTTGAAAACATTTTCGCTCTTGTACGCGTCCACAAGCTCGCCAACAATTTTTTCCGCATGGACCGGATTCATCATACCGACTCTTACTAAAAACCTTCCGTCAATCTTGCAAACGCTTTTCAAAAGTTCCGGGAGGCTGCTGTCAATATCTTTGCCATAGCAGGAGCTGTCCTGGCTGGTCAACCAAAGCTCTCTGCAGCCGTCTTTGAGCGCGCGCTCCGCTTCTTTTACAATTAGCTCCTGCGGGTAGCTGGACAATTTTCCCTTGGCAAACTTCACGTTGCAGTACGAACAACTGCCGAGGCAGCCCGTGGAAATTTCGATTACATCGACCACGGGATTCTTCCTCAACTTCGGCAGAAAGACTTTCGGTCTTCGCAAGTCTCGCAGCCACACAAATTTTTTTCCTTCTGCAGCAGCAGCAACAGCATCGGTAATTTTTTCTATGGAATCCGGTCCGACTAGGCTGGCAGAAGGACTTATCTTTTCAATTGCGGAGCGCATGACCTTCGGCATGCACCCTGCAACTACCAGCGGCTTGCCAGACTTTGCCAACTTCGTTATTCTGTGAACCATTCTCGAGATTGTTGGGGTTTTCACGCAGCATGTGAAAATGATGTTCAAGTCCGACGCGCTCGGGCTGCTGCAAAAATCTATTCCGCTTTCTTTCAGCAGGCCCATAGCCATTTCGTAGTCTGCCAGGTTCGCCGGGCAGCCGTGCACCTCGCCGTAGACTTTCATACGAAACACTATTGGATATTCTATGAACGCCTAATATTATCCTTTTTTCCTTTTCTGTTTCCGGATGCGACACTTCACTTATTTAACATAAAAAAGAGTTAGAGTTAATAAGTAAGAGGCAGGACAAAAAATAAGATACGAGAAGTTGGTCAAATGGGAAGGATAAAAACCACATTTGTGAAAAACATAGCCAAGGATCTCATTGAAAAATATCCTGAAGCTTTCAGTGGGAAATTCGAAGAAAACAAGAAGGCGCTGGAGCGATTTGCCTCTTTTGAGTCCAGGAAGATGAGGAACCTGGTTGCAGGCTACATATCAAGCATGAAAACCGCAAAACCGTTTGTCCAAAGAATCAGCACTGAGGAAAGGCCGAAAGAGAGCAGGTTCGGAGCGAGAACAGACAGAAGGAGGACTGACGGTAGAAGGCGAAGAAGGTACTGATATCGCTTCATGTAAATTCCAAAATAAAAAAGTCTAAAAGAATTTGTTCCAAACGGTGCCTCGCATTGACTCTAAAGCGCAGGCATGCCGTAAACCGCTGTTAACGCTTCTTGGTGTTTTGTTTGTAGGTATTGAACTGTTTTGACACTTATGCAAGGCAAAAAAGCTGCTCCAAATGCCAATGCTACTGTCGTCAAAAGCTCTTGGTTAGTTTGCGGCAGCCCACTGCATGCGTACGCAAGTCCACCAAGTAAATTTAAGACTATCGGTGCTGGGCAATTTTTTTCTTTTACATATCCACTCAAGTACAACCATGGAGTTTTGGCAATAGCTTTTAATGGAGCCATTATCACTTTTGCGGCATCTCTGCCTATGCTTTCCAGCATGTGCTTTGCGACTTTATGGTCCCTAGAGTCAACTCTAACGTCAAACATCTCTTGTTCCGGTGTTGTTATTCCCATAGTATATTTCTTTCTCAGATAAAAATTTAAACGTTGTTTGTTTTCTATCAGGTAGAAATCTTTTCAAGATAGAGTTTTGAAATTATTCATTTCGTGTGCATTTCTATAACGTCCAAATCATGCAGGACAAAATCAAGCCCGACTTTCTGCCCGCTGAACTGAGTGTTGTTGAAGATACGAGCGTAAGAAAAATTTTTTAGGAAATCCTTGTGCACGCGTTTTGCTACGTCCCTGACTGTCGAACCTGCAGGAACAGCTATTGGCGGTACTACTTTTGGTTTGCGTGGCGACTTTGTGTAAACCCTTATCAGTCCAAGTCCGCCCCAAATTTTTTCTTTCAGTTCATCAACGCCAAGGCCGTCTTTAGCAGATATGCTTATCATATTCGGCCCAGATTTTACTAAACTGGATTTGTTCATCACCCAAACCTGTTTTTTATCTGCAAGTTTATTTCCGCCCAAAATGCTTTTCATCTCAGCAACCTGCTTCTCGAAATCCTGTGTCGCATCGATTAAAACCACAATCTCGTCGCATGTCTGCAGCAGGCTGATGAAGTCCGAGTCAAATGTGGAGGGAATTTCTACAACCTGAAGCTTTGCGTCTCCAACATTCGCCATTCCTACAACAGGTAGCTTTGTAGTATAAGGATAATCAGCAACCTCAACATCCACGCCTGTCAGCGCTTTCAGCAAACTGCTCTTGCCGGATTTCGTAACGCCTATAATGCAAATTTGCGCGGCGCCCTCTTTTTTTATCACGAACCTCGGCTTGGCCGCAGCCTTTGCGCTGCTTTCTTTTTTCAGGTTTGACAACCTTTTTTTAAGCTGCGCTAGGACGTTGTGGGTGCCTTTGTGCTTCGGCAACAGACGTATCATTTCCTCAAGCGCGGCTATTTTTTCCTCTTTGCTTTTCGCAGCAAGATATTTCCTCTCGGCTGCAAAATACTCAGGCCCAGCATTCACAGGCATAAATTAAATTGACTGGCAAAGATTAAAAAATCACTTGTAAAGAAACGCCTTCTTCTCGACAGTCTTGTAAGTGAGGAAAGTGTAGATGGCGTATGCTGCAGATGATAAAGCGAAGGTTGTAGGGAAGCCGTAGCTGGTAATGATGAAGCCGGATGCAAGCAGGCTTATGGTCCTGCCGCCGTGGAAGCTTGTCATTAACAGCCCTATATCGCTTGCATAACTTTCGCTGCTTGTTACAGTGGAGAAGAAAGCCTCTGAAACGTTTACAATCAGGCCGCTCGCCAGGCCCATGAAAATAAAAATGGCAATTGCAAAGATGGTGCTTGAAAATCCCAGCAGCAGCAAGGAAATGCAATACATCGCACCGCCTACAGCAAGCAGCCTGGTGATTTTTATCTTTGTGAAAAACCCTATTGTCAGTCCGGTTACAAGCAGGCTAAGCCCCAGCACTATCCCGATCAGTTCTGCGTTCATCCCTATGCCGCTCAGGAACATCGTAAACACGTAGCCTGCTATAAAGCCGTCCGATATTCCGCTTATGCAGAAAAGCAAAAGGAATTTTTTGAATTCGCTTGTTTTATTCCTGAAGTCAATGGATTTGCAAGCCTTTATTAAATTGAATCTTTTTTTAGGCAAGTCCTTCAGGCGCAGAGAAAGCGGTATCAATAGCACGCCCAATGCGACGGTGAATAATATCGTGTTTTGGAAAAACAGCCAAACTACAAGGAAACCGGCTAGAAGGTTTCCGAGGGCTTCGAACGACGAGGAAAAAATCCTCAGCTGCACCAGTTTCTTTTTCTTTTCCTCGCTGTGGTCCATCACATAGGCCCTGTTCACGGCCCAGAGCGACCCGTCCTTTATTCCTTCTGTAACCTTTCCGAAAACATAGCCAAGAGGGGTGTATGCCGCGTAATAAATCAAGTTTGAGACAACTGCCATGATGCCGTTGAAGAGGAAGAATATCTTTCTTCCGAAGAATTCCGACAGTATGCTGAACAGGAATCTTGTGAGCTGGAATATTATCGGCATCAATGAGAAGATGAGACCCATCTCGACTATGCCGATGTTCCTCTCGCTCATCAAAAGCGGCAGCGTCACTGTTAATATCCCGGTTATAAAGGAATTCACGGCTTGAATAAGGAAACCGTTTTTCATGCCCAGAGAAAGCACCGCCTACTCTTCCTCGAACTGCTTTTCCAGCTCTTTCTCCTCTTCGCGCTCTTCTTCGCTGAGTCTGCCAAGAGTTTCACGGCTGCCCCGTTTCTTGTGCACTATCGACTTGCGCATGAGGCCGATCTTGTTCTGTATTATTCCGTAGATTTCGTCAGGATTGCGTATGCCCTTCATGACTATGTCGTTTCCAGCCTGTCCGACGCACGTCACATGCAAAGTGCCGTAGTTTAACAGCCTTCCCAACACGCTTTTGTGTATCTTTATGTTCGCAACGCTCTGGTAGGGTATTGTTATCCTCTTTTTCGCCAGTATTCCCTCGATCTTCATGATCTCATGGCTTGTCACGACATATTTTCGCATGAAACCCTCTATCGAAGGTTCCTCGAAGAGTGCGGCTGCAACAATAACAAATCCAAACACTGCCATTGTCGAGATGAGTTGCTTTGAGGTTTTTGGCGACAGGGAAAATTCCATGCCCAAGGTAGGCCACAGCATGGCCAGAATTACAACAGCAAGCGCTATTATGATGTAATTTTCAACATAGGATATGCGGGATCTTTTGTAAATCAAGCCGCCTTGAGGAATTCCTTTCTCTTTCATAATAAGAATTTGTTCTTTAGAATATATTTCTGTTGAATCCAGAAAGGAAAAAATAAAAAAGAGAGGGAAGACCCAAAAAATCCTTCAAATACATCGATTCAAACTTCTTCCTCTGTCTCTTCTGCGCTTGTCTTTTCTTCAGCCTCAACGGTTACCTCTTCAGGTTCCTCTTCCGCAGCTTCAGCAGTCTCTTCTGCCGCACCGGCAGCCTCTTCTACTGCTTCAGTCGCCCCAGCAGCCTCGCCTCCTACCTTCTCGCCTATGGCGAACCTGCTCATCACTTCCTTTATCTTTATCTTTATCTTTTCGCCCTGCTTGGCACCATTCACGAAGACAACGAAGTTCTTCACGCGCGCAATGCCGTCGCCGCGCGATCCTACCTCGCTGATTTCGACGTCGTATTCCTCTCCAACGTTAACAGGCTTGGGCATGTCGAATCTGTCGTCGCGTCTGCGACCGAATCCGCCTCTTCCGCCAAAGCCAGACCTTTCAAATCTTGCCATTTACATTAACCTCCGTTTAGTTAAATTTATTTTATTTTGTTTGTTCTGAAATCTCGTGACATGTCTTTATAGAAACGTCAAGAGTGTCATAAACAGAAACAGTTTTCAGTTAGTCAGTACCTCCATCCATTGCTATAGATTAATTTCATGCATAGCTATTTAAACTTGACTGTTTTTATTCAAAAGAAAGGTTGGAGTGGGTTGGGAAAGGGCGGCAAGCTTTTTAACCTATATTTCCCAACTTTACTTTAATCGCAAGAGAGTGAGTGTACGTCAGAGGAAGTGAAGTTAAAAACTGAACAACCAAAGGCTAATGGAGACGAGATTTACCTAGACTCAGCTCGCAGACTTAGGGCAAACCTGCCGAAGTTTGTGATATTTCTTGGAGTTGCAGTCTTGCTCTGGCTGTTAGGAACTTATTTTGTCATCCCTTTAGGCAAAGGCGAGAAGATAGGGTCATTGGACATATACAGGCTGGACTTCCTGATTTTGCTTGCTGCGACACTTGTTCTGATTGTAGCTGCCTTTCTTGAAATTGGCATAGTTGCAGATTCGCTTGCTGGTCTTGTTGCATCGTATATAACACACAGGGAAGCTCCGATAGAGGAGGTCAGGCTCAGGAAGATAAAGCGCTCGTTTAGGACCGCAGCATACATTATTCCCATAGTGGTGTCGTATCTGCTTTTTGCAGGCTATCTTGAGAAAATTTATCCGCCGCTCAACGTAATCATACCTGTAATAATCGTGATATGGGTGGTCGTTGCTGCAATACTGCTTTGCATGGTGCTTGGCGTTGAGCTGGAAGAGGCAAGCAGGCTCTTTGTAGATACTATTGAGAAGAGGATGAAAATCATCAGGAAGAAAGAACAGAAAAAGAGCGCGTGATTTTTAATCCAGAATAACAAGCCAAGCGCAAGCGTGCAACATAGTGCTGGCATGCGGTACAGCGCGGCATTTGGCGTTGCCATATATTTAAACCGAAAATTAAATACTATTTGAAGGAAAATGGTAGGCTGGAAAAAATTCTTGCTGATACCTGGACTTATCCTGCTCTATATTTTTTTAATAGACTTCATAGCGTCTTCGAATTTTATTCCAAGCACGACGCAAACAACAGAAGGAGCCTCTTCCGAGGCAGTGACAATAGGCGTCGGGCAGGCGATATCTGTTTCAGTGGTCCGGCCCTATTTCTTCGGCCTGCTGAAACTTCCGGTGTATTCCGCTGCCTTGGGCGACATATCGATATACCATGAATTGTTCTTTTACTTTATAGTCACGCTGACTGTAATTTTTGTTTTGATGGAGAGGTTCCAGAAGAAAGAGAGTTTCAAATTCAAAGGAGGAAAGAAAAGCATGAATATTGACTTCAATTGGAAAAAAACAGCTAAGGCGTTGGCAGTGGGCATAGGGTTTGGCATCCTTTGCTTCATACTTACTGGCGATGGAGGGCCGAGTGTTGCTCTGGGCTTGCTGTTGATTTACTTGGATAACAAATTTAAATAGTGCCCAAAAGAAATTATAAATAACAAAAAACAAGGATGGGTAAAAATGGATTTTGTGACGACATCAAATATAGGACAATTGACTAAATATATACTACCAGCTGCAATAGTAACAGCACTGGTTGTCGGTTTGCTTTCTATAAGCAACTTGACAGTGAACAGAGTTGTAGAAGCTCCTTCTGCCACTGGAATAATGTACAACAACATGGTTTGCAAGACCGTAAAGAGGGTGGATGGCACAGTGGAAAACCTTGGCTGCAGCCACAACATATTCACCAACCAGGGAAAGAACATGACCAGAGACATGCTTACGAACTATACAGGCTTGGGTGCGGTGAATGTCATAGCGGTAGGCAACTGCACTGTTGCTCCAACCTGTGGCGCATTAGCAACAGAGACAACGCTGAGTGGCGAATGGACTACCTGCGGTTTAGGCAGATCCCAGGGCGACTATACTGTAGCAGTAACTTCCATGGGAAACTGGACAATACAGAAGCAGTTCACAAGCACGTGCAACAACGCATACGTGAACGACACAGCATTGAGCAACGCCACGAGTGCATCGTCAGCCTTCAGTTTCGCAATAGCAAACTTCACGACAACGACACTACAAAGCGGCGACCAGATAACAATAACATGGTATATCTGGGTAACATAACCAATAACTTAAGCAATAAATGGCTTGTGCACAGCGTAGCAAGAAGTGGCAGTTTGTAGATTTTAAACTATCCCGCTCTATCTACGATTGCGCAAATTGCTTATTTTCTTTTTTTCCATATGAAAAAAATTAATATCCCGATTGCCAACATGGCTGAAATAATTATTATGCTCTTCAAGTCGGCCGATTCCACAGTTTTGGCAGCTGCTGCCGCGCCATCCACCTTTAGCTCCACTATTTTTTGGCTAAACAAATTGTCGCCGCTGGCGCCAACCATTAGCATGTAACTCCCTCTGCTGTTTTTTGGAATGTTGAAATCTATAATCGCCACGGAGAAGTCATCGGGCTTTATCTCCGGAATAAACGATGGAGTTATGGTAAACCAGGATGACGGTATGCCGAAGACTATTGGCTTGATATTCTTAGCATCAATGCCATTTTTGTTGTTGAATAAAATATTCAATTTGTGCGTGCTTCTCTCTACCGTGGCAATAATGTTCGGGACTAAAAAATCCAAGCTCGCCAAATTTTCCTTCTCGTAATATTGTGTGCTGGCAGACACGTACTCTGCGCCATAAACGATGACAGATGCCCTTATTCTATGCTGGTCCACCTCGTCGCAAGTGGGCAACAAATAGTCCTTTTCCAGTTCAGCGGAAGTGTTTATGAATATCACCGAGGACTGTTCGATATCGGCCTTGTAGAGGCAATCGATGAAAATAATCAAGTTAACATCCGTGCCCTTCAGGCCGAAGTTTTTCATTTTCACTGTAAGCGGCAGTTCCTTGCCTTTGGGCACAAAATTTGTTAGCGGGTTAACTTCAATGTCAAACGGCCCTATGTCGCTTTCAGCCTTGAAATCAATCATTTTTGAATCGTATAAAACTGTTTTGTTGTAATTGTAAAGGTTGGCTACTATGGTTTGTTTGTTGATGCTGGTAGGCGCATAGTCGAATATAAACGTGTTGCCGCCGCCTTCCAGCGGGAACTGATATTCTTGGTATTTGTTTGTTCTCCCGTTTTCCGTGACCACTATTTCTAAGAAGTTCTCCCGCCTTTCACTTTTGACAACGGCCTTGACTTCCATTTTCTGCAGAACCCTGGGTTCTTCGGGAGAGTAGGAGAGGTCTATCGATGTGTTGACCCCGGTGGCAGTCATGAAATAGCTCATTTCTCCTGTAGGAGACAGGTTAAACTTGTAAATAGTTAATGCAGCAAGCACTAGCAATAAAAACAAAATTATACTTTTTTCGCTATCCATAATCCTTTTTGCCTTCCTGTGAGCACTGCGCATTGTCATTCACACTCTTTTTTCCGTATAATATACGTATTCTTTTTTCCTACCCTTAGGCATTTCTCTTCTGCGCTTTCCACGCCTTTTCAAGTACCGATAGATTGCAATTACGAATGTGATCAGCAGGGCCGACACAATCAGTATCCTCAACAAAATTTCTGGCAAGCTTACCACGACAAACTGGTACTCTTTTATTGCGGTTCCGCCGTCTAGTTTGATTGTAATTCTTCCAATGTAGTAGCCCGGGAAGGCATCGGCCGGCGCAATTACCGAAAACCTAAACGTCTTGGCTTCTGCGGGATTCAATGTGTCATTCAGATATTCTGGGTAAGATTTCCATCCGGATGGCAAGACAAGGCTTAAGGTGATGTTCTTGCTCACATTTTCCATGTTTTCTATCGTAATCGGCGCTATTGTGCTTCTGCCTGCAGTGAGCTCTAATGCAGATATGGTAGCTACAGATATTCCTCTGGGCGCTTTGGTGTATGCCACGGACAACTGGTTCAAAGGCCAGTATACGTAAGATGAGAACTCTGGCAAGATGCCGGAAACTGTGTAAGAAAAGTTTCTCATAGATTTTGGCGGGAAGTCTAGAATAGACCACATTACAATAGGATCTTTCTGTATTATTTCATCCGGCCTGTCTGCAAACTCCACATAGTCGGTGGAATTAGCTATCGATTTTTTTATGTCCTCTGTAATATCTACCCTTGGCAACCATTCTCGGCTGTTATATGTATTCAACGTAACGTAACTCTTTCCTGCATTCCTATCCAGAGCGACGTATCTTGTCGTTATCACCTTGTCCTCCTCCGGCACAAAGGACTTTACTCTCAGAATGAAGAATGACTTATCCTCAACATTTGCGTTCTTTAGAGTGATTATCGCGGAATAGTCGCCGTATGGAGCTGACTCCGGCACTGCAATTAAAATATTGAATCCTTTCGACTCGCCAGATTTTAACGTTAGGCTCGTCGGGCTGACTGTCACCCATGCCGATGGTATTCCGCTTACTTCTACGTGCAAGCCGCCAACTTCCTCGCTTTTGGTGTTTTTGACAACAATCCCTTCCAGGACCGAGTAACCGGGGAGCACTTCTCTCAATACAGGGCTCCTTGTAAATTCTATGGCTGTGGTTGGCAGTGTAACTATTGGCGTTATGGCTGCTACGCCACCGCCTCCTCCACCGCCTCCTGTGATTGTTACCGGCGGCCCTGTGGGAGTTGGTGTTTCTGTCTCTGTACCGCCTATAGAAAACAAACTCAATTGCGTTGTGTTTACATAAACGTATTTCCCGCTCGTATTCAGGCCAGTGCTGCTAATAAATGATAGCGATGTTGTTAGCTTATACCACCCAGCTGATGTTGCGTTGTACTTGTAGATTGCCAAAGTGCTTTCATCCAAGTTCAATGCAGCCAGTTCAGCGCTTGTGTAATAAATTTTGACCAAAGAACTATTGCTGCAGCTCGGGTCCAAGCCTGTGATACTAACGTTAACATACTTCACTGCTGTTACGCTTGTACTGCTTGACAGGCTGTTTACTCCGAACGACAGGTAGCTTGTGCTTGACTCGGTCCTTACGACAACATTGCTGGCGTCGCTTGACGTCACCAAATCTATAGTCGTGTTCGTTACGTTTTGCATGTCGATGTTTCTGCTGACATTCGCCACAAGATTTACCGTTTGTGTTTGGACGTGCAAAGGCAGCGGCACGAACAGCGACAAGAAAAATTGTATTATGTTGTAGATTGCTATGAAGATGCTTGCCATTCTTGACGCAATAGTCGACACGTTCAGGGTTTGCGAGACTATTCTAGAAAGTGATGCCACTCTCGCGGCAAGCGATGTTAAGTTTATGCTTTGCATTATATTCACAAAACTCATAATCCCTTGTCGTCCGCTTGCAGCCACGTTTGCAATGAACGAATCCATCACGGTTTTAAATATACTGGCCGTTCCCTTGGAGGTTTCACTTAGTGAGAAGAACCCTGTCATACCCCTAGATAAGACTGATAATAACCTTATCATTGTCGAAGACGTCAACGCTTGTGAAATTATTCTTAATAATTGAAGCGTTCTGCCTGTAATTTGAGACAAACTTAATTGCTGCGACAGCGTTGCGAAGAAACCCGATATCTTTGACATCGACAGATTTTCTTCTATGGCCTGAGAGATTGATTTGAGTAATGATGCTATGTTTATCATTGAGAAGTTTGATGTGATCGCGCCTGTTGCAGTCCTAACTGCTGTTATTGCCCTCTGAAGGGCTGAGCTTACTGATAAAGAGACATAGATTAGCCTTCCTTGCAAGGACTGGGACGCTGTTGCAAGAGAGTTTGTAATAGTCTGTGACAGATATTTGAAAAATGAGCTGAACGACACTACAATTGTGTTTGATGTTATCGCTTGTGTTAATGATTGGTATAGCAATGATGCTCTAGAAACTACTGACGATAGTGATAGTGTTTGCTGGATTGATTTGACTAATATGCTGAAACTAGTTGCAATGTTGCTTATGCCAAGCGTTTGGCTTACAAATCTCTCAAAACCTTTTACTACAGCAGATGAAAAAGCCGTTGATAGTCGTTGAGCTAATGACCTGAATAATGCACCCATTCTTGTGCTGGCAAGGTTTGCAGTGATTAAATCCATCGCATATCTTATCGATGCGACTGTTTTCTGCAGAGTCGAATTTACCGTTAAGGAAATATAAACTAGCCTTCCTTGCGCGGTCTGAGCCAAGTATGTGAGGTTGGAAGTTATAGTTCCTGTCAATGTCCTTACAAAGCCCAGTGCTCTTATTGTAGAAAAGTTGGATGCTATTGTTTGGGTCAGGGATTTGAATAATGCCGATATCCTGACTAAAGTCAAGTTCGCGGTGATAGCGCCAGTTAAATTCCTTACCGCAGCCATTACGCTCTGAGCAGCTGAATTTACTGCCAGAGAAACATAAGACGCTATGCTCTGGCTGAATTGCGACAGAAGTGTAAAACTGCCTGTGATCGATTGTGCTAGGGTTTTTAAGAAGTTGCCTACCTTTACTACTGACAGATTTTCTGTTATAACCTGCGACAACGCCCTGAAAAGCGAGGATATTTGGATTATGGTTAAGTTGGATGTTATTGCCTGCGATAGAGACTTGAAGAGGTAATTAACTGATGTAACAACGGTGTTCCCTGTTATGGCTTGCGTCAAAGCTTTAAACATTGAGCTCATTCCAGCCAGTGAGAAGTTGCTTGTGATCGTTTGGGAAATCGATCTGAACAACGATGAAAATTTAGACAGCGAAAGGTTGGATGTTATAGACTGTGCCAAAGCTTGTAAGAAACTGCTTAACCTGCCTATTGCGAAATTTTCTGTAACCGCTTGGCTTAAGGATTTGAAGAAGGATGAAATTCCAGATATGGAAAAGCTTGATGTTACAGCTTGTGATAATGATCTCAAGAACGAGCTTGCCCTTGCTATAGATAGGTTTTCTGTTATCGCCTGTGCCAGCGATTTGAAAAAGGACGACAATTTAACCGATATAAAGTTGCCTGTGATAGCTTCTGTAAATGATTTGAATAACGATGATACTTTTGCTATAGAAAGATTGTCTGTTATTACCTGCGATAGCGATTTGAAAAATACATTTATGTTGGTCAGCGAAAGATTTGATGTTATGGCTTGGCTTAATAACTGGAAACGGGAAGCAAATTTAGCTATGTCGAGACTTTCTGTTATAAATTGTGTTAACGATTGGAAGAGAGAAGATACGTTGACCATGACAAAGTTGCCAGTCATAAATTGCGACAGGGCTTTGGCTATAGAGGCGGTCCTTTCAGCGATGTTCGTCAGTGATAATGCCTGGCCTATTGCCGCAGAATAGGTTTGGCCGGGCTTCATTCCAAACAAATTAAATGCTGCGGCTTGTGTCAATGACCGGAATAGCGATAACATTCTGGATGTTATCGATGACAGCGACAGCGCCTGCTGGATTGATTTGATAAATGTTGTGAATGCTGCAGATATGGGGTTTGATGTTATGGCTTGTGATAGTAATTTGAAGAATGAAGAAATTTTCGCGATTGATACATTTCCGGTAATCGCTTGCGCAAGGCTTCTAAACAAACTGAATGCGTTTTGTATGGCAGTATTTGCTGTAATGCTGTCAGTTATAATTTTAACAGTTTGGAATATTCCTGCCCCCATGTTTGAAAAAATGATCGGTAGATTCGTTTCGATTGTAAATAGTCTGGCTGCGATTGTTGAAAACGCTGAGTTAATGGCCTGAGTTAGAGATTTGAATAGCGCTGCTATTTTTGTTGTCACAAGATTTTCTGTTATCGCTTGTGTCAGGCTTCTTGCGAATGAATATAATCTTGTTATTGTTGGTGTTGTTGAGAAAAATTGTGACAGCATTTTTTGGAAATCGAGCGATTTGGCTAATACAAAATTTGACGTGAAACTTTGAGCAAGAGATTGTATATTTGCAAAGATTTTCCCCGTGTTGCTAATTGAAGCTATTTGTTGCGTAAGTGACTTGAACAAATATTGTGTTGGAGCAAGCATAAACCTGCTGGAAAATGTTTGGGCCGATGCCCTTAAAAATATAAAATTCTTGCTTAGGGGAGAACTGACAGCGAAATTGAATATAGCGGATTTATTATAAGTTTGAGTTAAACTTACTGTGATATTCGTGTTGTTGAAATTCGACACGTCATAATACAGAGTATCATTGTTTGTAATATTGGCCTTTGGGTAATACGTTCCTGAGGCAAATCCTGTTGTATCCCAGTAATATATTGCATGACCGGAAGAATTCGTCATGTTTTCCCCGAGCGAAGTGCTGTGCGTGGAGTTTTCCCAATAAAACTTGACAGCATAGTTAGCCACTGGTCCGCTTCCTATACCATTTCCAGTTATGTTAGTATCGTTGACAAAAGCCACCAATAGAACAGAAGAGCCAGGCGTGGAAGAGATTCCCGAAAGAGGTGATTTCCAAGTTATATTGCTCCTTCCGTACATTGTAAAGTTTCTTATAATGCTGCCAGGAGAATCAGTTCCATTCGCTCTGCTGCCGCTGTCGTTTGCATATATTATCCATCCTATAACCCTCGGCACGCCAGTTTGGTTCTGCCATGTCCAATTAACTAAAGACGGGCCGCTCCCGCCCAATGATATAATCGAATAAGGCGCAACAGTGTAGTTCTTCCACCCACCTGTCTCGTTGGTTGATAACCATGATTTGGCTAAAGTTCCTGTATCAGACCATTCGGTTGAAATATTTACTGGTTGACCCCTGTAGACTTTGTAAGAAGAATTATCTTGCGCGTTGGTCCATGTCGGAGGAGCTGTGTCTGATACAGCAACAGTTACATACCTTACAATATCATCACCTGCATTGTTCGTGTTAGAAGTTGTGGCATTGCATTTGAACCCATAAGTGCCGGCAGAGCCTGTGTCGAATGTCACGGTCCAAGTTGCATTTATTGTTGCGTTGCTTTGACCGGTGGAAGCTTGGATTTTGTTCAACAACTGTGGGTTTGTCTGTGCAGTATAGACAGTCCCGCTGCTCGGCACAAGCGTATCCGGAGCGCAGGCCGCGCCAGTGCAGTAGTACAGTCTTGCTGCAGTTCCATCAGAATCTCCGTCAGTGGAGTTGGCAGTGCAGTTGAACTGCTGTTGCTGCCCTTCATCGAGGTTTTGATTCGCCGTAGGATGAGTCATGTTTATTTGGAACAGGCTATAGTTGTAAGTAAGACTCAAATAGTCTTGGTATAGTTTTATGTTTGTTGCTGTATTTGGACTATTTCTTATCCTCACCTTTGCATAGCCAGTTGAAGAAGCGGTTCCGTTGATGTAATTTTGCACACCACTGTTCCATTTGGTTATGTTCAACATTGTCTCGGTCGTGCCGATAGCCTGACCGGCGGCAACGGGAGTTTCCCATTGCGATGTGCCGAAATTGTAGATGTCATAATAATAAGTTGCGGAAACATTTGACGCAAGAGATGCGTTTATCTCGAGCTTGGACAAAGCAGTCTCGTTTTTGGTTATTTGTTGCGTGGTCTCATTAACCGCAGCAGTGTATTCGTATGTTGTCGATGAGTATGTGATGTTTACATATTCCTGCTCTATAGTTGTATCCATATTGGCTCCTCTGGAATAGTATATCCATGTCACATTCATAGTCCTTGCAGCCGCAGCAGTTTTGAAATACGCAGACAGGTCATAAGATTTTACATAAAAAGTGCCTGCAACGGGTGTTTCAACGCTGCACTCGCGGTTGAAATCCTGATACCATGTGCCGTTGTAAACCCAAAGCTTGCATCTGTAGCCAGCAGTAATGGTTTCGACACTCAAGTTAAACGTTACATTGATAAATGTTATCGTCGCTCCATCTGGTATCTCAACAGTAGTCGGATTAAAGCTTACATTGACAGTAGCGTTCTGAGCGGCATCTGCCAATACCTGCACTCGTGTTCCATCATTGCTTCCTATGGCGCTGCATGAAGCCAGATTGGTGCCCGTAGCGCCTGGGCTGAGACCAATCAATCCTTTGCAGGAGGGCAATACACCAGTTGATGAAGCATAACTGTTCCAATTGCTGGAAGAAATATTCCAGTAGGAATTGTCGTCAGCAGCAAGGTTTGAAGATGTCGTGCCGTCGTACTGTGTCCCGTTTATTACAAACGCCTCTGACACCCCACCTACTGGTCCGGATGTTAAAGATATGGCTATCTGTATCAAAGCTAGGGAGATTATCAGCAAGATTGTAAACAAGACAAAATATCTCATGTTATCCTCTCCTCTCGATTTCCTTTCTGGCTGACTCGGGGAATGCAGAAGAAAGATAGCAAAGCTTGGCCGCAGCTACATTTCTTTGATAAACAGCTCCAGTTCTGGCCAAATGATAAATATATTTCGTTATGGTGTGGCGATGTACACCGACAAGTTTAGCAATCTCTAGAATAGGCAAACCTTCTGGATGCTCACGAAGGATTTTAATTATCTTCTCTTCAACGCGGTTTTCGTCCTTCATCTATACACATCTGTATACTACCTCTGGACAACACATCTGTATAATGAATTTCGCAAGGAGGGCTTTTAAAGATTTCTGTGAAGAACAGGATGGTTAGAAACAAAGAATCCAGCGCCGAGGATGGGATTTGAACCCATATGGGCTTTCGCCCGCCAGCTGACCTGCTTTAAAGACTCAAGGCTGGTGCACTACCTGGTTATGCGACCTCGGCACGCTTCAATAATAGAGTATATCTTTTATAAACTTTTAATTTTTCAGAGGAATAGCTTATTCTTTTACTACTTCTAGCTTTCCTGAGCGTGGCACGCTAAGCTGCAGCTTTTCCCTGAACTCTGTGACGTATGCGCCGTTTATTATCACTGTGTCGCCGACTGCCACCGCGTTGATCTGGTCCTCCCAGAGCGAGACTCCTATCTGCCCGGTCTCGTCCTCGATCGTAGCGTCAGCAACATTCCGCTTGCCGTATTTCGTGTTCACTTCCCGCGATTCTGATACGTCAATGATTTTTGCCTGCACTGAAACGTTGCTTATCCCGCGCTTGATTTCATTGATTTTCATATAACCACTTATAATCTTAAGGTGTGCTTAAATTTATCCTTTTTTGCTTTTTCCAAAAGCCAGGCCTCCTCTATGAGCATGTCCGGCACGTCTTCGTCCAAGACAGGATACGCCAACTGGCACTTGGCACATGTGATAAACATTCCCTGCTCCTTCACATCGCCCTTGCATTTCGGGCAAGCTAAAATTTTCAACAGCTCCTTTGCCACTGGCATAAAAATCATTTGTTTTGATCGGATTTAAACTTAAATTTTACTTTCGCGGGTAAATGCTTTTCCCCATAAACACCCTGTCTGTTCTCGCAGCAACGCCGCGCTTACCTTTGTACATTTTCTCAGAATCCATCTTCGCTATGCCCAGCGCAACCAGCTCCTCTTTCTGCGTGTAGACTGCTATGATTTCGCCCGCTTCTATTCCTTCCTGTATCCTCGTTATGCCTGTAACAAAAACAGGCGAGCCATTGCAAACAGCATCAACAACAGAATCCTTTACAAAAATTCTTTTTGTGTGGGTTATCGCATACTCCACAGGAATCAGAATTTTCCTGAGAGGCTTTTCGTCGCCAGATTTCCAAAACTCGTAAGCATCTTTCACTTCCAGCAAACTATGGCTTTGTTCTTCTGTAAAATTTCCGACTTTTGTCCTACGCAATTCTTTCATCTGAGCCCCAACTTTCAACGTTCTCCCGATTTCATCGCATAACTTCCTTATGTAAGTCCCAGCTTCGCAACCCACCTTGAACAGAACATCCTTTCCATCAATCTCCAGAATGTCGAGGAACTTTACCTCCCGTTCCCTTGCTTTCCTTGCAACTGCCGACCTTACAGGCGGCACTTGGACAATCCTGCCAACGAACTTTTTCACAGCCTCCCGTAGCGCTTCTTCAGAAACATCCTTGTGCAGGTGCATCACGCCCACGTATTCTTTGTCTAGTCCCATCAGAACTGGCATGGCTTTTGTCGCGTTATCCAACGCAACCGGCAAAACGCCTGTCACGGCCGGATCCAAAGTCCCGCTGTGTCCGCTTTTGTCCAACCCAAATATTTTTTTGGTCCAGTCTGTTATCTGATGTGAGGTGGGGCCTGAATTTTTGTCGATAATAATCACAGAATTTTTTGTCGCTTCCTCAATAGTTCTTTCTTCTGGTCTTTTGCCGTGTCGGCTGTCAGTCTCTTCCTCGCTTTTAATCAGCCACAAAATTAATTCACCCCAATTGTTTAATTAGCGTTTCATATTCATTAATCATTTTTTTCTAAAACTGCCGGTCAATTTTTCTATTTTGTAGATGCATTATGCAAGAATGAGATTTGAAATATATATGAGCCGACATAATAATGAAAGAAGAAATTTCTTTGTAGTCACCTCTTGAGATAACTTTAAATATTGTAGTCACCCATTATTTATTATGCATATCGAAGTTAGACTTCAAGGTAAAAAGAAAAAGTATTATCTAGGGCATTCGTTTAGAGTAGACAATAAAGTAAAGAAAATTAGATTTTATTTAGGACTTAATTTATCAAAAGAAGAGTTAAAGACCAAAAGAGAAAGAGCAGAAAAAATTTTAAGGGAACGGATTGAAAAATCTAAACTCATTCGTGATCCTTTTTATACTGCATTATCTCCTTCTGAAATAGGAGAACTGAAAACTCTGGAAGCTAGAGGAGAAGTAAAAATTCTACATTTAAATGAAAAAGACTGGCTCAAGTTTACTAAGTTATTCACGTACGACACAAATGCGATCGAAGGTTCAACAGTAACGGTTTCTGAAGTTGGAGATATACTGGAGAAATCGAAATGGTCTGAAAAAAGGACAAAATGGGAAATATCGGAAACCTATGGAGTCGCAGAAGCAATAAAACACATAAGAAAAACAAAAGAGCATGTTTCATTAAACCTTATAAAACAATTGCACAAAATAGTTTTCGAAAATTCAAAGCCATTCGCCGGTAATTTTAGAAAAATGGGAACTGAAGTTGCTATTGTAAATGGTTTTGGGAATGTTGTCCATAGAGGAGCCCCATCATATCAAGTAACGATATTATTGAACGAACTTATAAAATGGTATGACAAAAATAAGAACAAATATCCAGCCTTGGTATTAGCTGCTGTTGTTCATAATCATTTTGAAACTGTTCATCCTTTTCGAGATGGTAATGGTAGAGTTGGCAGACTTTTGCTAAACAATATTTTATTGAAACATAAACTACCGCCAGTAAATATAGAATTAAAAAATAGAAGAGAATACTACGGAGCTTTGCAGGAATATCAAAATAATAGAAACATACGACCGATGATAGAGTTGATTCTTAAAGAATATAGGTCATTGAAAAGAGTTTTAAAAAAAGAGTGACTACAAAACATAAATTATGTAGTCACCTAAAAAGAAGAAATCAGTTCCCGACTTTTCCACAACGGCCTAGTATCTGCCTTAATCAGAATCAGTTTCCTCGTTTTTAATCAGCCGCATGCTATCTCCCTATCAAGATGCTCAACGTCCCCTCTATTATGCCGCCGAACACGACTAGAATTAATATCATGAAGATAAAAACGATCGAGGTTTGCGAGTAAAATATCTGCCTGCTCGTTTTCTTGATGCTCTTCCAGTCCCTTTTCAGGATAAACGGTTTAATCAGCTGGATGTATGCCAAGCCATATGAGGAGGCTAGGATGAGCGCAATGAACTCGTACAAGCCATGCGGCGTCATGAGCGTAAGCGCGGTTGAAAATTTTGCGAAGCCCTCGTTCAGAAGAATGAACGTGAGGAAGAGGGAGATTAAGGCGCCGTTTATCACCAGCGCGCCTATCGGCATCATGTACAAACTGTACAGAGTAATTTTGGGATGGCTTTTCTCATATTTTGCGAAATAGGAAACATGGAATTTCCTCCTCTTGATAAACATGCCGATTAACAAAACCAATGCAACGATTATCATCAAGAACGCGACAAAATTGTTCAGGATAAACCAAAGCCTGTAGTCCCCGCCTAAATATTTCAGCCCAAACGTCGCTCTTGTGAGCCAAACGGATATGACCGTTTCAAGCAACTTTTTGTCGAGTATGAAAAGAAAGGATGCAAACCCGCTGCCAAACAGCGCGCCTATCAGGAAATACGCAAGAGAGTTCCTCATCTGCATGATTATGAGACCGAAATCAAATCTCTCCATAATCTACTTTTTCTTTTCCTTCTTATCTTCTTTTTTGGGCTTTTCTTCCTTCTTCTCTTTCTTCGGCTTTTCTTCCTTTGCTGGTTTAGCCTTTTCAGCCTTTATCTCTGCCGCGCTAGGCCTTCTCAAGCCGAGCTGCGTTATGATATTGGATTTTTCCAAGGCAGAAATAATGTCCTCGTCAGCAGCCTCCTCTTTTATCTCCAGGATGTGCTGCAAAGGCTGCAGCTGGTTGATGTTGCACCTTCTGCGTTTGACGCCTGTAAGAATTTTCGGCCCGCTTATCAAAACGAAAGCACTGTCCATCTTCTTCAGCACGACAGCGTACTTGCCAGCCTCTCGGCCAGCAGTTTTCATAACGACTCTTCCAACTTCCAATGTAGCCATCCAACCACCTGAATTAATACTGTTTTTGATGATTTAAAAAGGTTTTAAGCTTTAGAAGGCTGTTCCAACGAGGCAAGGTTCCAGAATTTTTCGAATTCATCCTCCATCTTTCCAGATATTATTGGAAACCCCCAGTAGGTTAAAGCGGTTTTGTTCCCGTAGGGTTCATGGGTTTCGACTCTAGCGCCCGACCTGTCCGCGACTGCAAAATAGCTGCGTGTCGGCTTCATTTTGGCAATCCCAATCTTGCGCTGTGCAAATAGTTGCTGGTAAGAAGAAGGTAAAAAATCGGTGTCGTATGCAAATCTAATTTCGACTCCTCTTCTTGTCGCACCAAGTACTGCTGACAGAACCTCGCCGTTTTCAAAAATTTCAGGGTCGAAGTCGGTGGCAATGCACAGGGTGCTTCGCGTCTTTTTAATCAGCCTTGTCCAGTTTTTTATGCTGCCTTTCTTGTTTTTGTCAAGTGTAATTTCACAATTTCCGTACTTATAACCAATTAAAAACGACAATCCCAAAACTCCGGCAGCAATATTTGCAGGTCCAATAGCCTCGGCCATGCCGGCAACAAGCGCCTCCGACATAAATATATATTTGGGATAAAATTATTTAAGCACATGCAAGCTTGATTATATACTGTCTTGCGTTAATTCAGGCAATTTAAAAATATAGACCAAGCCTTCGCTAGGAAACCACAAAACATTTTCTTGGTAATCGTAAAGAACGTTGCCAGACCGTCCGCCATATTCTTTCACATAGGCATCTTTAAAATTTTCGAGAGATAATTCTTTTCTCGCTTGGCTAGAAAACCTCAGTCTGCCCAAGGTTCCCACTTGGAACAATCCTTGGTTTTTTACGCAAACTGCATATTCAATTTCTTTGAAAATTTGTTTCCAATTCCCATCCATTATTATTTCTTAGGGAAACAAAAGATTTATCTTTGTTTTTTAATCCACTTCCAGCAGCTTTCTCAGCAAGTAGCCCATCGCAAGCGAGACGAGTACGTACCAGTAAACCCACGAAAGGCTCGAGCCGAAGACCGGGACAGAGAAAGGCATGCTGACAGCTGCCATGCCGTCGTAGCCCTGCCTGAGGAACGGCAGGAACAATGCAAGTACGATTACAGAGACGACCAGAGCTTTGAAAGTGTGGCGCATGTACTCGCTGTTGACCTTCATCATGTCAGCCATGCACTTGTTGGACTGCTCAGTGTTGCCAGACTTCTGCGCTGCTGTCAACTGTTCCCTTATCTCCTCCATCTTGTCCTTTATCTCGCCTACGACCTTCTTGTTGACCAGCAGTCTTGTTATGACGACAACTAGCGCTGTCAGGAGGGACGAGACTATCAACAACGACAAGGCAGGCTTCATAACCATAAATGGTGCAACAAAGGCTGTTACGAACTCCAACATCGTACCACAATTGTTTTATTCGAAACCGGTGCTTAAAAAGGTTGGGTGTGATGGGTTCGAAAACCAGCCTCGGCGTTTTTATAGTTCATCTAAAATTCAAATACAATCAATATTAAAATTAATCTATTCTAACTATTTTAATTGTTTCTTCTTTCAGATGCCTTGAATAAAATCTTAATTCCACAGGATTCTCTGGAAATCCACTTTTTTTCATTTCTCTTTTTATATATTCCTCCCATCGATTCTGTTCGCCATAATTTACATGGTTAAATAACAAAACATATCGCAACATGAAAAAATAAGATTCCTCTTCTGTAGTCTTTATTAAAGCACTATAAAGAGGTTCATCGAAAAAATTCTTTATTGATCGGATGATATTCAAGGTCATTTCTTCACATATAAAATTTAGTATAGTTAAACATTAATGATTGAACCAAAGATTTTCTACCCCAGGTTTAACACCCAGCCTCGGCGCTGATATCAATTACTCTAAGAACTTCCTCACAAGCGGGTGGGCTTCCTCAAGGTTCTGGTGGCTTAGCTCCTCGTAGATGCCGTAGACTATCATCACTGTCAAAAGAATTCCTGTCCCTGTCCCGATTGCTCCAGTGAAATCTGCGAAGGCTGCCAGCAGGCCCACGGTCAAGCCGCCGAGCAGCGCCAACGCTGGAATATATTTGTCAAGCACGGACTGCATTGTCTTCTTGTCGCTGCGGTAGCCGGGTATCTGCATTCCTGTGCCCTCGATCTGCTCTGCTACCGATGCTGAATCCATGCCGGATGTAGAGACCCAGAAGATTGAGAATACCATGCACGCGACAGACATGAACAGCAGGTATGTCCCAGATCGTATCAGTTCCGCCTGCTTCAGCGTTCCAGCGATTATGTCGCCCAGAAGATTTTTCGGCGCTGTTAGGTAGTAAAATAATCCACCAGTTATGTTGCCGTTTGCGTCGTAGCAGGCAAGCATGCTGCACAGGCCGTCTGCAGTTTGTGTAGCGCCAAGACGTCCCATCAGTTGGAAGTTTGCTATGAGCGCTGCGGCAAGTATGACAGGGATGTTGCTCGTGTAGAAAAATTTCAAGTCCCATGCTCTACCAAATCCGCGCATCGACGAAAATGTCAGCGGTATCTCTATGCTTATGTCCTGCATGTATACGACTATTGCAAAGACAACGACAGTGAACAGCATCGGTGTCAGTGCAACAAGTGCAGCATAACTGTTGTTCGCAAGTATGTTGAGGAAGAACTTCCACAGCAGGCCTGTGGGCATGCTGGGCTGCGACGGGTCCATGATCGGCGACATCACCCTTATGAGCAGCGAACCGCCCACACCAGCAGCTATGAAAAGGCTTATGCCGGAGCCGAAGCCCCACTTGCTGACGATCTCGTCAAGCAGTATAACAACTATCCCGCCGGCTGCAAGCTGTATAGTTACGAGTGTAAGTGTGACGAAATCCTTGGCAGTCGGCAGCGCGCCTGCGACGACATAGGCAACCGCCTCAATGAAACATAAGAGTATTGCAAGCAGCTTGTTCCATGTCTGGAATTTTTCCCTGCCTTCCGGTTCGGACGTGTCCCAGTTTATTATTTTCGAGCCGACCAGCAGCTGCAATAAAATACCGGCAGTCACGATCGGCCCGATACCAAGCGTCATCAGGCTTCCAAACTTCGAGCCCATGACTATCTCGAAGAAGCGGAACTGCTCAAAAGAAGTTTTCTCCACGCCGTAAACGCTTATGTGCGACAGTATGAGATAGACGACAAGCGCTATGCCGGTCCACATCAGCCTTGCGTTGAAGCCCTGCTTGTACGTAGGCTTCTCAACTGCAGGCAAAAATCTTGCAATCTTTTTATCAAATCCTTCCTTCTCCTGTTGTTCCCCTTCCATCTACTTCACGCCTTTTTTTCCGGTTTTGCTTTTGCAGTCCTCGGCTTCGCTTTCGCAACCTTTGGTTTTGTCCCAGCCTCCGGCCTTGTTTTCGGCCCGATTTTTTCGGTCTTGGCCTCAGCTTTCGCAACTTTTTGTTGCATCTCAGCCTTCGCTTTTTGTCTGGCCACAGCCTTGCCTCCGGCCTCCTCGATCTTTTTTATCGCGGACTTGGAAAAATATTTTGCTTCGACAATCATTGCGTGTTTTATTCTGCCACTGCCAAGGACCTTGTCATAACCAATCTTCGACACATCGATCTTTATCTTGCCTCCCTCCTCAACAGCTGTCTTGTCCTTCAAAAACTGCTCGGCTCTTCTGTCAAGGTCAGAAACGTTCACAGCCTTGATAATTTCAACAGTCTCGGGCGGCCTTGTGAATCCATGTTTGCCGAAGTGCTCTTTATCATACTTGACAGTATAGGACCACTTGTGCTTGTGCAGGCCTGCCTGGCCGCGGCCGCCGCGCGACCCGCCTCCGCGGTGCTTCTTGTGGCTGCCAAAGCCGTAGCTGCGGAATCCACGGAATCGTCTAAACTTTTTGTCCTTTCTCACTACCATAGCAGTCACTCAGGGTTGAATACTGATTTTTCCTTCATCTGCTTGCGTATGTCGACCACTATAAACGCTCCGCCAAGCAATCCTGTCAGCAGGAACGGCATGTTGTTGAGCTGCACCAATGCACCGGGCAGCGTATTCATCTGCTCCGGAGGCAGCTGCACCAAGGACCCCATCTGCGGCGCCTCGTTGACCATGGTTATCTCGTTCCTCACCAACCCGTCGACAGCTATGAGCAGCAGGAAAATTCCCACCACTGCCAGGCTTCTTCTCTTCAGCTTTTCCATCAGCGTGTCCATAACATCACAATAATAGATTTATTTCAAAACGTTATTAATGCTTTATATCATCCTCTCCAGCAGCTCGTTTATCTCCTTGCCCCTGCAGCCCAGATCACCTTTCGGATAGTGTTCCTTAACAGACTTGAATCCTTTTGATGGCGGAGTCAGCCTGAAAACAGGATTCAGCCTTTCGAAATCTTTTATCTTTATTTTGCCTGCAAGCAGCGCGTCTGCAAATTTCTCAAACGAGTCGTAGCCTGTAATCTCTTTTAGCAGCTTCTCGTCAACCCTGTTGTTTCCTGCGCGCAGCCTCTTCTGCAGCATCGCAACAAGCACACTCTTCTCTATCTCGCCGTACGTCACTGCATCCTTTGCCTTCTCGACCATGCCTTTGTTGCTTGGCGTCTCGTGCAGCAGCACGCAGTTGTTCGGAGCATCAAGCCTCAGCATCCTCAGCGTATCGGCTACATCCCTTCTCAATCCGACTCCTCGTATGCGTATCACTGCGAACATTCACTCCTCTCCCTGTTTTGTCTTGTCATAAATGTAAAGGTTTTTCAGCGCGTTGTACACTGCCGTGATTAAGTTTATCCTCATCGAGGTGTTGCCGAATGTCTTTACCCATATATCCTTCACACCGGCCAGCCTCAGTATCTTTCTTGTTTCCATGTCAGTTGCCAGTCCTACTCCCTTCGGCGCTGGCATGAAGATTACCTTTACAGAGCCGCTCTTGCCCACAGCCTTGAACTTTATCGAATGCTGGCCGTCGCACCCGCACTCCCAGCTGCCGCACCCGCGGCTTACTCTTATGAGCCTCAGCTTCGCCCTCTGTATCGACTTTGCTATTGCATTCCTTGCTTCTACTGCAGTGCCGCGTCCGATCCCCACAAGCCCGTCTTCATTTCCAACTGCCACGAACGCAGATGTGGTGAAACGTCTGCCGGACTTGTGCATCGTCGCAGTTATCTTCACAGGTATGCGCTGTATGCCTCCGCCCTTGCCGGTCCTGCCACCGATAAGTATCAATTCGTTTTTTAGATTTGGCACAAGTTTATCAACAATTTCCGGCTCTGTGATTTTTTGCCCGCTGTCCAGTATCTGGTTTATGTCTGTTATCTCCCCGCTGAAAACCTTTTTCCCGAGTCCTGTCTTAGGAATCCATCTATCCAGCGCTGCCTCTGCTGCTGCCGCAGCTCGCTCTGCTATTGCGGCTTCTTTTCTCTTGTCTTCCGGCATGCCATCAACCCCCTTTGTTGTCAACCTCTTATCTTGTTCAGTATCTTCTCAAATTCTTGCGGCAGGGACTTGAACTTTTCCTGCGCTGCTATATGTTCACCCTTAATCCTTTCCCCGCTCGGCAATACATCCTCGCCAACATTAATGTTCAGTCCCGAATCCTTCACGCCTTTTGCAACGGCATAAATGCGCGATCCTTTTGTCGATGCGTACAAGCCAGTGTCGAGCACCACTTCTTTTATTCCCTTTTTCATAGCTTTAATCCCAATCATCAATCCAGTCAAGTATGCTGCGGGCAGGTTGTCGCACGCAAAGCTCCATCCCATCTTCTTCAACTCGCTGCTGGCAGCTGCTGCAATTGTCTTGTCGCCTTTCTTTTCGAATTCAACGACCTGCGCGGTTATGTAGTTCAGGCTTCTCCTCACAACAAGTCTTGGCTTTTTCGAAGTTAATAATCTTAAACGCTTAGCATAGTCAGTCTTGCCTAGACGCCTGCGCTTGAAAGGCATTTTGTACGTCGGGGACAGTTTCATAATCATCACTTCTTCTTTATTATTCCGTGCTGCTCAAGGTAGATTCGCAGGTGGCTTCTGCTCCTGAACATGCCGCCCTTCACCTGCAGGTAAAGTTTTCTGTAGGTCGGGCTGTCGATATGCTTTGCCGCTCTCAACTCTTTCAGCATAGTCCTCAGCGGCCTCACTGTGGCAATCCATCTTTTTTTCTGCGTGTATTTCGCGAACATCGAGCCCTTCTTGCTGCCCCTGCCTCTTTTCCGCCTTCCTTTTTTTTGCGGCATGCTCGGCTTCTCCTTCTTAGCCTTTATAACGCTCTGGCTGATGAGCTTCCTTATGTCCCTCTTCGTTATCGCTGCCTCTATGTCCTTGACTTTTGCCGGATCAAGCCAGACCTTGCTCTCACCGACTTTCAATATTCTCGCAGCAAGCCTTTTTTGCAAGCTCATCTGTTCAACACCCTTATCTTCATCTCTTCCGCTGCTTTCAAAATATCCGCGCGTTTTTTCTTTCCGACTGTTCCGCGTATTTTCGCCGCCTCGTTTTTCGGATCGACTTTTTGCAGGTCACTGACATTCGCGACTAAAACTTCCCGCAACCCGCATGGATGCAGCCCCCTCAGCGCAACAGGCGCTCCGTAGCCAGGCTTGGGCAGGAAACCTTTACCCTCCTCCTTTCTCCTTAGTTTGCTATGCATTCCCCTTGGATTCCTCCACTTTATATGTCGCAACGTCTTCAGCGCCTGCCAGTTCTGCCGCAAAAACCTCGGCTTTTTTCTCGGGTTTACCATACAATCACTAACCTTCTCTGCTGACTAAAAAGATGCCATCCTGAAAGCGTCTCTTGTCGAAGCCGACTATCCTGCAAGCCTGTTCGATGTTGGCAGCAGTCTGGCTCACCTTGTCCACGTCAATCCCTGTCACGACAATGTCGCTTCCCTCTGCCTTGACTTCCACGCCGCTCAGTATCTGCGCAACTCTCGAGGTTCGGCTGCCCAGAAAATTCTGTATCACGACCTTGTCCTTCTCGATTTTTACTGTGACAGGAAAATGGGAGTAACAAATGCGCAGGCGATAACTGTAGCCGCTTGTCACACCGTCAATCATGTTCCTTATGTGCGCTGCTACTGTTCCGACGATTGCCCTGACCTTCTTGCGCTCGCTTTCCACGGTTATGACTATCTTGCTGTCAGACTTTTGCATCCTCATGCCCGGCGCCATTATAAATGTCTTCTCCAGACTTCCCTTCTGCCCGGCTGTCTTCACCTTGTTGCCGCTTACATCAGCCGTTATCCCTTCAGGAATGGCAATTTCTTTGGAATACATAAGAATCACTAGTAGACGAATGCGATGAGTTTACCTCCGACGTGCGTCTCCTTTGCCTTTTTGTGGTCCATCACTCCTTTTGAAGTGGAGAGTATGAGCAGGCCGATTTCACGGGCAGGCAGGTAACGTTTCTCCCATTTCTCGAACTCTTCTATCGTCGCGGAGTGGCGCGGCTTTATGACATTGCAGTCTATTATCCTGCCTTTCAACTCCACGGAAAATTTTCCGGACTTGCCATCGTCCAAAAACTCAAAAGCGCCGATATAATTGCGGGACTGCAGCACCTGCAAAACAGCCTTCACTTCCTTCGATGCTCTAGTGACGCACTCGCTCTTCCCGATGCGTTCGGCATTCTTTATCGTGGACAAAACATCCGCCAGCGTGTCTTGCAACATCTTACCACTATCCTATTATTAGTAAAGGTTTATTTTGATTTAAAAAGCTTAAAAGATTTACTTCTAATACTATTTTTATTAACTTTACGGGTTTTCAAATGCGAGAATACCATGGAATAGTCATCAGAGAAAGTCTGAGAAATTCGAACATAATAGGTCCTCCCCATTTTAAAGTTCTAGGCAGCAAATACAACCTTGAAAAATCTTGGGCTTTGTATTTGGTGGAAATCTCTGCGGGCAGATTGAATGACGGAATTCGAATTTTACAAAAAAATATGAAAAATGGCTATTATGCACACTTCTACCGTTATCCTGAATTACGAGTGATTTTTCCAGAAAAAGAGTTTGTCGTACATGTTGTCAGCGACAGGGCAAAATGGGCTGAATTTATAGAATATGGAGTTCGTTCAGGCGTACCTAGAGAACAGCTCGAATGTAAACCCGTAAGAGAAGAAGATGAAAAGGATTGGCTTGAAAGATAACTTGTTAAATATGTGTAGTCCGTCTCTTTTTCATTTCATACAAACCAGCTACAAGCATACATGCACCAAATACAATTAGGCCAGCTTCAATTCCATAAGCTAAGGCAGACAAATCAGTTTCATTAAAAAACCTGTCAAACAAGCTTGCAGGCATTTTATAAGGAATAGATGAAAAAGTTGGATTATTTATCAAATAGTGTTTTTTTATCCCAGCAGCTATAGTCGCAACTAATCCAAAAGGCAGGCATGATAAACATGCATAATCGCGCAATCTCATTTTTGTCATAATATTTTCAAGTTATTTAAATGTTTAAAAAAAAGCGCTCGGAGTGGGATTTGAACCCACATGCAGTTTCCTGCGCAGCGTTTCCAAAAAATTCCAGCGCTGTGCCCCACCTGGTTAGGCGATCCGAGCATGCTAAATAACTATTGCTGGCAAGTTTTTATAAACATTAGTAGAGAAATTCTAGTTCACTAGAGTATGGTTTGAACCCACTGAAATGAATTTTATTTCGGTTTAGTACAAATCGGAAGTGCGCAGTGTGTGTATTGTCCTGTGCCATGTTCTTCAATTAAAGTAACAAGAGGCGAATGTCTTCTTCTATTCAGTTTTCTTACTTCGTCAGAGTTATACGAGGTTACTATGAAATCATTTTCTCCATGTCTGTAGTGACAACTTTCACAGTTTTGTGTCAGTATTACCCACCTTAATTCAATGTTCATCAGCGGATTTGGCGCAATGTTCATCAGTGGATAATGAAGTTTTTGCATCCTTTCACTATTTTTTTAATAGGTTATAAGTTATTTAAACATGTGCGGAAGGTGGGGTTTGAACCCACTGAGGATTGTAAATCCTCATTTTGTTTATTCATAGAATCATTTGTCGCATATACTTGAACCATAATCTGTAAGCCAAAAAACATCTCCATGATCTGCTACTCTACCACTTGCCACGTAAATATTCATCATTGTATCCAATTGAAAACTATATGGGTAATGATCCACGAAAACAAGATCATCTTCGGATCCGCTTTTTTTCAAATTATCTGCAATTGTTTTCATGGTTAAAGCTCTTTCAGAAACTGTAGCCTTTTTTTCCAAAAGTAATCCACTAACTTGCGGCCAATATTTTTCAGCCAAGCTTCTCATTCTAGGATTGTTACGACTCATCTTATCAATTGCTTTATAGAGGATTAAAGATTTATTCTTTTAGCAAATCCCACAAATATAATCAGCATGTGCGGGAGGTGGGATTTGAACCGACGCGGCATGTAAGTTATCGCCGAACCACCAGCTAAATGCTGTTTTATCTTTACTCGTCTATCAAAGATTTTGGCGATTTGATGAATATGCAGCCGCAGTTCTTGCACTCGTATGATTTGGGGTATGAAATGTCCAGAGTGACCACTTTCTCGTCAGACCTGCACTTCGGGCATTCTATGCATTCTAACGGCATACTTATCAGGACATTAAAATGCGCTGTTCAATTATTAAAGCTTGTATGAACTTGAAAACCATAAAAAGTCACGACTGAGCGATGGTGACAAAAATTAGTCTGACAAACCTCACATGCTTAGCGTGCAAAAACTCCGGGAAGGGACAGGGATAGTTTATATAGTAAGAAAAATCAAAATTAATCGAATAGGAGGATGATTTTTAATGGCAAAAAAAGCGTTTGGAGGATATTCCATCTGCTTTAAAGGTCGCAAGGATACGGTGGAGGCTGTTTTCGGAACAGGAAAACTTGCACCAAGCGAAATGACAAAGAAACTTTGGGCATACGTAAAGAGAAAGAGAATAGCAGGGAAATAAAAAACTGACAAAAAGAGGCAAAATATCCAGAGAAGTCTATAAAATTTTTAGGTTTTATTATGACGCGGGTAATAGGCATAAGCTCAGGAAAAGGTGGGGTCGGGAAAACCACTGTCGCAGCAAATCTTGCAATCGCTTTGAGCAATTTCGGCAGAAAGGTCATTGCTGTTGATTGCAATGTCTCCACACCACATCTCACATACTATCTTGGAGCGTACAAATACGACACAACAATCAACGATGTCCTGCGCGGCAAGGCCGAGATAACGAATGCACTGTACCAGCACAACGGCGTGATGTTCGTTCCCGCCTCCCTTGAGTTGAAAGACCTGATTTCCATAGATGTGGCAAAAATAAAAAAACATGTTGCGAAACTTGCCACATTCGACATGATTGATTTCATTTTTTTGGATTCTGCCCCTGGACTAGGCAGAGAGGCTGTTAGCATTCTTGATGCAAGCGACGAGATTGTTTTTGTTACAACTCCCTCGTATCCGAACATACGCGATGTTGTTCGTTGTATTGACGTTGTCAATGAGTTAGGCAGGAAGCCTGTTAATATCGTCTTGAACATGGCCGGGGCTGGTAGATACGAACTCAACACGAAAGATATTGAGGCGATAATCAAGATGCCGGTGATAGGCAGCATACCTTACGACAAAAATATTTTAAACGGCCTTGCACTGAGGAAACCTATAATTAAATACAAGCCGAATTCAGTTGCCAGTGTGGAATTTATGCGTCTTGCAGCAGCGCTGGTCGGCGAGCACTACGAGCCTTCCGCTTCCGTAAAACTTAGCCAATTCTTCGACCGATTCAAGGGAGTGTTCATGCCGGAGAAGGTTTCTGTCTCTGACTTCGTAGACGAAGGGTTTTAGAATTTTATTAATTGAAATGATAAATTGTTTATATGGCAAAAATAAAAGCTATAGCGTTTGACTGTGGACACGTAATCCTTTCTAGAGGCTGGGATGATCCTGTGTTTGAAAAATTTTGCAAGGAGATTGGAATAAGCTACAGGGAGGCGAGCAAAATATTTTGGAAGCGTTATGACGGCGGATTAAAGTTCGGCAGGGGTTCTGAGGATGATTTTTTCAAAGAACTTTTGAAAAAAACAAGCAAAAAATTGAAATTGAAAGATGTTAAAAGGCTTTATTACAAAAAAATTCATAAAAAGCCGGCATTTTCACTAGTTAAAAAATTGTACAAAAAATATCCGCTTTACACATTGAACGACGAGGCAAGGGAGTGGATGAACTACAGGATTAAAAAATTCAGACTTAAAAAATATTTCAAAGCATTTATTACGTCAGCATTTGTGGGCTATGCAAAACCGGACAGGAGGATTTTCAGAATAATGTTAAGAAAATCTGACTGCAAACCGCAAGAGGTTATTTTCATTGATGACAATCCTAAATTAGTCAAAGCCGCAAGGAGGTTTGGAATTAACGGTATAATTTTCAAGAACTCGAAGCAGATGATAAATGACCTCAGAAAATTTGGAGTAAATGTTTGAAGTAATTATGAGATCGAACAGTTTGGTCATCCCTTTATATAATTATTTGAATGAAAATTACCTATGACCTTTGTTTATTCGGACAGCAAGGCATTGGATGAGAATGATGCAGAATTTATATCATACCACACAGGAATAAGGCCAAGCGCTTTGATAGAGCATGCAGAGCTCTCCATTGAGATATATCGTAAAGGCAAGCCGGATGCCGAATTAGAATCTTTTGCAAAACTATGTATGAGGCAGCATGAGCTGGGTGAATTAGCTTATATACTAGCTCATGATGATGAGATAAAAAAAGATTACTCGGGCCTGAAGAGACTTTTTGGGGAGATAGTTGGCGATTATTTCGCGAGACTCTATTGGAATAAAAATGCAAGCTGTATTAATTCAAAAATCAGGTTTAGTCGTCCTGTTTTTGGAACTCCCTTAAGATACACGATTGCCAAACTTTATCTTCAATCTCTCTGGGAAAAAAGCAAAAAGGAACAGCTGGAACACATACAAAGAATCATATTCCAATCTTATCCACAGACTCTGAGATTCAAATTTTTCGATAATTTTTTCAGCCTCTTGGAAAAGATTGGTATTTTTTAGTCTTTATTCTTCGCTTACTCGCGGCGCGAGTATGAATGAAAGCGAAATTTTGTCCGCTGCCTTGAAAGCAAGTTTCATCGGATAATCTTGCCCCCATTCAAGAGAAACCGTATCCGCAACCTTCGCAGCCTTCATGATTTTTTTCAAATAGTCTAATGGATAACGTGCTCTGACATTGCCGTCGGCTTTTATGTTGATCAGTGACTCGTTGCCGCTTTCAAGCTCTAGCTGCGCGGAACTGATGTCTCCCTCCGCCTTCATGCTGAACCTGTCCTTGCCTGCTTCGAAAAGGACGGAATCAGAGACAACCTCTGCGTCATCCACGCCAGACTGCAAAACCTGCGGCTTCAGCGTGGCGGAAGTCGTAAACTCCAGCTGGTCGACAGGCGGTATCTCCTCCTGGCTCAGGCCCAATATAGGTATGACGAACCTTCTGCGAGATGCATTCTCCAAAACTATTTCCAACTTCGAATCCTTCAGATCCAGTGTAGCCCTGTCTCCTGCTCCGGACCTTTTCAAAACAGACAAAAGGTTGCCAATGTTCAGGCCGACTGCATGCTCCTTGTCGATGTCGTATTTTTCAAACACAGCCGAGGAAATTTTAAAGTCAACTACGGTGACCATCGCCCTGTCTGCTGCGACCAAGCTAATGCCGGACTTGTCGATCTTGAAAATTCCCTCTTCTATCAATTCCGCCATGGATGCAATGGAATCTGTCAGCAAACTGACTTTTCCTAATGTCGCTTTAAACATTCAAACCAGCCTTTCTATATAATTCTTCTATCTTCATAAATAAATCCACGTCTAACGTGCTGAGGTCTTGGACAGCATCCGCCTTCAGTGAATCATTGCTGATAGTGCAGAATGCTCTCACTAGATTTCCAACAGCCAAACAGCCGGCGTTGTCAAAATTTATCTCCACCCTGCCCGAGTCATCGGAAAGTATGAATTTTTTTTCACTGGATTTTATTATCTTGCCCATTACTGCAACCCTAACATCGCTCTTCGCATTCAGCCCGGAAATTTTTTTCGGCATGTAGTGCAACATAAGAATTTATTCTCGACGAAAGCTTTTATACTTTTTTGAGTTCGCGAAAAAACTTCAGCCGTAGCTTCTCCAGCTGTATCCGCACTTCACGCACTTGTAGAACATTGTCGGCGGTTCGTCTGCCGCACGGGTCTGCTGCATCCACCAGGAAGCCTCCATGTTTTCGCACTGCGGGCACATTATCTTCGTTTTCGGCAGTTCAGCTATACCCTCATCCTTGCCCATGACGATTATCTCCTTTCTCGGCTCGTGCATGGCTTCAGTTATGAGGACATTCTCCCTTCTCATGTGCACGCGCCTGTGGCATTTCCTGCAGACTAACGTGGATTTGCCCTTGTCAACCACTAGCAGGTTTCCGCACTTGTCGCAAAACTTCATTCCATTTCACCATTTCATTTAAATTTCGCCCAATAAACTCGAAACTGCAACCTTAAAATAACCGAGTTTCGGGATAATAAAGATTACCTTTCCGTGAATCTGCGAACTCTTGACGCTTTTCTCGAATGGAAGCATGACGCTGTTATGATCGCCTTTGGTTGTGAAGGTGCCGTCCGCGTTTATTTTTATTATGCGGTGGATTATCGGCACTGTTTGGCTTGGCACTGAGAAGACTATGACATCGCCCACGTAGTACGCAGCCGAGCCTTCGACGATCGGCATATCACCTTTAAGGAATCCGTCCTTGACAGGCCACGAGTCTATGTAGCTGCGGTTGTAGCCTAGGTTTTGCCCGAGCCACTGGTAGTATGTAGCTTCTATAGTCGCGTCGTGCGTCATCGAGTCGCTGACAACAGCCACCACAGGATAATCTGTAGCAAGAGCAAACGCCAGGCCTTGATTAAGCAAAAACGCTATCACTATACCGAGCAGCGCGTAAAAAACATATCCAAACCATCCCTCTGTCAGCTTGTCGAATTTCTGCCACAGCGTCTGCCTCTTCTTCTCCACCTTTTTAATGAAAATCTCTTCCTTCTTTTTCATTTTTTGTTCACGCCCTTCCCGCGCTTTCACCCTTCACCACCGCAGTCGCGATCAAATGCGCGGCCCTCAGCGGTTCTGGAATGTAGCTGTGCGTACAGCTCAGCCGTATCACTTCTTCAGCCTCGCCGTCATCCATGCCAACAGCCTGGTAAAAAATCTTCCTCGAGTCCTTCACAACAAACTCTTTTATCTTTCCTGCGTTCCTCACAGCCCTCCACCTTTTTTCAAAATCTTCAAAATGTTTCAACCCTTTCTTCACCTTTTTTACGTCCGGCTTTTTTCTGTTGACAACAATCACTGGTATTCCAGTCGCGTCGTGCAGTGACTTGATGTCGATGACATTGAATCCTCCGACTGTTATGCCGTCCAGCATCAACACTTTTAACTGTTGTTTATGTCTGCTGTTATTAATAAGCTTTTCTATTGCGACTGTTGCATCACTGCCGTCAACAGCCACCTCCGTCTTCAGCACGCCGTCGAAAAACTTGCCTCCGCGGAAGACTACTCCTATTACCGGCACCATGGCTTCGCTTCGGGGAATGAACGCTCCATCATCAATTCCGAGGATACGTATCTCGGGTTTGACCATACAATCCAAGAAAAAATGATGTTTACCCGACTATTTAAAACTAACTAATTGTGGTTCTGGAAAGTTAAGTGTTGGTAAAAAGCATTATAAATCTTTATCCACCAATTTATTATTAGTGATAAAATGGAAGTTCCTCAAGCAGTTAAAAGGAATTTTGTGTATATTGGAGATGGTATCGGAAGGGTTGGTAAGACAGTGGCCACAACAATAATCAGATACCCCGCGGCATCAGCTACTACTGGCGCAGGAGCACTAATTGAAGGTGTAGTTCATTTGTTTGGATATGTTAATCCAAGCATCTACAAGGATTTCTATAAAGCATACGTTCCTGGAGAATATATAGCTAAACTGCTGGCTGCTGGAGTGTTGATTGAACTTGGTTGGAGAGGATTTCGTCGGGCACACAGAAAATATAAAAATTGGAAGATAGAATTAAATCAAAATTCAATATCTAACATTCGTTAAACCTTAACTCAAAGAACTCAAATAGATCAATCCAAGCAACTTGTTCTTTTGCAGATGCAAATCTATTCCAGCCATCTGGCTCGGCGTCATTCCTATCCCTTGGCGCTTGCGAATGAAGTTATACCATACAGGCATGACAGTTAAATTAATAAACTGTTGCGAGAAGAAATAATGAAGTGGTTGTATGGTAAAGAAGACTTTCCCTGAGGCGATGCAGAGGCTGTTTTTCCGCATGTATGTCTGCAGGGTTTGCAAGACGAAGAGAAGGGCTGACCCTGCGAAGGTGAGGGCGGGAAAGATAAAATGCAGAAGATGCGGCTCGCGCGCCCTGAGACTGAAGAAAAAACCGATGTAAGCTGGTTCTATGACCCTTGAATACGTCACTACAAGGGAACTGGAAGGAAAGGCCGGCGGCAAGATTAGAATTATGAAAACCAAGGAAGAGCTGCAGGCCATGATTGACTTCACTTGTCCTGAGTGCGGTAAAAACGAGAAGAGGAAGGAGAACTGGGCGGAGCCGTTCGTGGAAGGGACTGGAGTCAATCAAAAGTTCAATGTCAAATGCTGCAAGTGCGGTTTTGCTGTGAAACTGCTGAAGCTGAAGAAAGAAGCGAAGAAGAAGCCGAAATAAAAATACGATATTAATAAATAAATATGAAATCGTATATTAATTATGAATCTTAGAAGATATATCCCGAAAATAAAATTTCGAAGTATGAGAGATATTGCAAGAGATATGGGTTATGATTGGGATAAGTTATCCCTTGATATGAAATTTGTTGAAACAGTTTTTCAAGCTTATATCCCAGGTTATAATGGGGAAGCAGCAAAGATGATCTTGGGCATGTGAAACAAAGAATAAGTTAGAATTGCAACAAATAATGTGTATGCTCAAGTTCTCTGTCGGCAACGGCATAGTTGCAAAGTTCGGCAAGCAGACGATACTGCTCGATCCCAAGGTCTCGGACTTCATCTCCTTTGTGTCGCACGCTCACGCAGACCATTCGCCTTTCGGCTTTGTCACGAAGCCTTACTGCACCGAGGAGACGTACGCGCTGATAAAATTGCGCGACCCTTATTTCGAAGCAAATATCGTGAAGGAAAACGAGAGGATAAAGTTCGACGGCTTCACTGCAAGGCTGATAAATTCTGGACATGTCCTAGGCAGCGCGCAGGTTTTCATAGAGGCGGACGGCCAGACCATACTTTACACAGGCGACTTCAAGCTTTCCAAAAGCCTCACTTGCAGGCCGATACGCGTGGAGCATGCCGACACGATGATTATGGAAAGCACCTATGGCACGCCCGAGTATATTTTTCCGCCAATCGAAAAAGTGCGGGAGCAGCTTATGGCGTGGATCAAGATACAGCTGAAGAATGATTTCGCTGTCGATATCGGCGGCTACCAGATAGGCAAGGCTCAGGAGGCGATAAAACTTCTCAACGACAACGGCATAACGCCGAAAGTCTCTGAGACAATAAGAAGGTACAGCGACGTCTACAAAAAGTTCGGCGTCAAGCTGGATTTCGCAAAGCCTGAGGAAAAGTCCAACGTGCTTGTGAAGCCTATGCACCTGCTCAAGACCTCGAATGGCAGAAAGGTAAAGACATGCGCACTGACCGGATGGTCGCTTGACAGCAGAAAATTAAACGGCAAGACTGATGCAACGATTGGTTTTCCTTTGTCGGACCACTGCGACTTTAGTCAGATTATGGAATACGTGGAGCGTGTCAAGCCAAAACAGGTCTACTGCACGCATGGCTATACGCGGGAACTTGCAAGCGAGATAAGGAAGCGGTTTAAAATATCTGCAAAGTCGCTTGACAGCCCATTGGAAGGTTTTGGGCAGAAGCTGATTACTGATTTCTAGTTTTTTTGATGCTACAAAAACGATTTAATATCCAAACAAGTATTATATTTCGAGGGTGTTTCACTCTCAAGGCAAAACATGAGCGAAGCTGTCCAATGCTCTTGGAACTGGTATTCGCGCCAGTCTGTCCAACGCGCTATACTTGAAGTTGCGAAAAACAGGGAGGTTGTCTCTGTTTTCCAAGACAGTAAGTTCGGCAAAAGGCCGGATGTGCTTAACTATCCTGGTGACATACTGCAGGCAGTGGCGCAAGGCACGATTTCTTTTCATGGTTCAGTAGAACGATGGCAGCAGCCGATGAAGCTCGACGTCGGTATGACAAAACTTGATCAGGATGCGATGAGGATCGGCTGGGATATTTTCATCGACCCTGACGTAGACAGCTTCGAGATCGGCAAGATCGTTACAAAACAGCTCGTAGAGGCTTTCAAGGACCACGGCGTCAGCAGCTACAGCGTAAAATTCACCGGCGGAAAAGGATTCCACATCGGCATACCGTTTGAATCTTTACCAGAGAAGATAAACATGCAGCCCACTTCTTCTTTGTACCCAGACATGCTGCAAAAGATAATAGAATATCTCAAGTCTTACATGGAGGAGCACCTGAGAGACGAGCTGCTCGCGTTCGCCACGCCTGCTGAAATTTCGCAGAAGGTCAACAAGCCTTTGGATGACATAGTCGGGAAAAAAGGCCTGGAGCCTTTCAAGATAGTCTCGATGGACATTTTTTCCTCGCGCCATTTGTTTCGCCTGCCGTACAGCCTGCACGAGAAAAACCTTTTGGTCAGTCTGCCGTTGAAACCGGAAGCAATCGACAAATTCGAACGGGAGGATGCCCTGCCTGAAAAAGCAAAAGTAGAGGAGAGATTTTTGGCTCCGAAAGCCTTGCATGACGCTGAACCACTCGTTATAGAAGCGCTGGACTGGGCAACCAAGCACATTGTTGAAGTAAAAATGGAAATGCCGAAAATAAGAACGAAACAGACAAGGGTAGTTTCAGAGGAATACTTCCCGCCGTGCATTCACAACATACTGCGAGGATTGGCTGAAGGCAAAAAGCGAAGCGTATTTGTTTTGATAAATTTTCTGCGCAACATGGGCTGGGATATAGACAAGATGGAAAAGAAAATGGTCGAGTGGAATCAGAAGAATTATCCTCCATTAAGAATGAATTATTTGAGATCACAATTAAGATGGCATATGAGACAAGAGAGAAGTTTGCTGCCGCCGAACTGCGACAATGCAAACTTCTATATCAACTACAAAGTGTGCACGCCTGATGATATATGTAAAAGTTACACAGATAAAATAACTATAAAAAATCCCGTGAATTACCCGTTCAGGAAGATGAAAGTGCCTAGGAAGAAGAAAACGAAAAAGAAAAGATAGGAATGATAGCATGAAAAGGCAACGGGTTAAACTGGTCGTTTATGTTCTGCTAGAGCGTGACGACAAAATAATTTTAGGCAAAAGAAAGAACGCCTTTGGCGCAGGCCATTACTCGATGCCTGCTGGGCATATAGAAGAAGGCGAAACAGTGATTGGTTGCGCGAAAAGAGAATTGCTCGAAGAGACTGGAATAGATGCGGGTGAATTCGGATTCAAGTGTGTCAGATTGCTGAAACCGTATGAAATCGATGGTGTGAAGGCAGACCAGTATGTTGCTTTTTGCGTCATGGCAAAAAACTGGAGTGGCGAGCCGAAAACAATGGAGCCGGAGAAAAACGAGGGATGGAAATGGTTTTCTATCGATGAACTGCCAGAGCCTTTGTTTCCCCCTATAAAAATGCTTTTTGAATGCATCAAAAATTCTGTGTCTTTTATTAATTAACATTCATGCGCAGGTTCAAAACCCACCTCCTGCTTGAGTTTAAATCTTTAACTGATTATCAATTATTCATGAAACTAACTGGAGTATTACAAATTTGGCACCTAAACTATTTTGAAGAAGGAAAACTGTCTTGGGATGATGTTGAAAAGACATTAAAACCATTAGTTGAATACATTGTTCTGAATAGCAATTCCCAATCTGCAAAAAGTTCAGCAATTTCTCTCTACAGCTGTGCTAGATTTATTGGTGATGTTGTTCATTCAATACAAGATGACCAAAATGCTATTGCAGAAACAATATTGAATAAGACTGATGTATCTATGATAAGTTCGGCCTATTCTTCAATTGAAACTTTATATCAAAAAATGTTGGAAGAACTTAATAGTGAAAATATCTTAGATAAAGACGTTCCACAACCTGCAGAAAAATCCTAATTTTATTTTAACACTTATTTTAATATTCTCGCACTGTAGTCCAGCCAGGTATCACACTTCCGCACGAAAAAGCATTTAGCTCTAACTAAATCAATATTAAGCAGATACTATGCCTGAAGAAACGATCACTTTCGAACTGATAAGGAAGATACAGCGCGAGGAGCAGGGTGTTTCGAAACTAACGAAGTTGCCCAACGGTTTTTACAAAAACATCAACTCATATCTGCAGCAGAAGAGGAAGGTTGCCGAGGGCACTGACAAGCTCGGCTCATCGGAGCTGAAAAACATCGAGTGGCTTGTAGAAGATATATTCAACAGGCGCGAGAGGAAAATCCTTAACATGGTTCTCATAGCTGTCAGGACGAGGATACCGCCTGAAAATCTGACAGAAGAAGAAAAGGTGTTTTTCGACGGCCTTGTGGAAGTTGTCAGGGCGAGAAGGAAAGAGGCGCTTGCCGCGCTGCTGGAGAAGGAGAGCGCTGCGAAGGCTGGGGAAGCCGCGGCAGAGGCTGAAATACAACCGGACATCGTGTCTGTCGTTTTCAGGAAAGAAGTGGATGAATTCGTTGGAATTGACATGAAGAGCTACGGCCCGTTCAAGGAGGGCGACACTGCAGAAATACCGAAGGAGAATGCGGGCATACTAATCGAGAAGGGAATCGCAGAAGAAAAGTGAGTCGAACTGCAGTATACAAATGCTTAAATATCCTGAACATGGTTTATTACGTTTGCCAATCTTTTCTTTTTAAAGGCGTCCGGAGTGTGGAAAATGGAAGAAGAAAATCTCGTAATAATTGAGTCTCGTTATCCGTATCTTACGGCAGAAGATGTTAGAGATAGCGCGGTTGACGATCTTGGTGAATTGAGTAGCTCATATGAAGTATTGACAGAAAAAGAACTTAGAGCTAGAATGTCGGATTATTTGCATCGTGAAGGAGTGACATTAGGACCGCGTATTGTTATACCACCATTATCAGAAAAGTTGGTTGTTGAATCTGGAATTCCCAAAAGCTTCTCTTTCCCAAAAGTTTTGCGCAAATTGGAAAAGAAAGGCATATCCGACGAGTATGTGGAGGATATAGAAAATGAAAACATGCTTTGGGATTGGAAGCGTTTTCTTGGCATACTCCCCTGCGTTTATGAGGATGGTCATGCGTTAAAAATATTCTCGTTTTTAACTGGCGTTTTGGAGAAAAGGAACCTTTACGACGCCTTTTCCATGATGACAAGCGGCCCGCAAGATGTGACAGACAAAGAGAAAAAAATTGAACTTTATAAACTCAAGATGCTTTACAACCTTGTGGATTCGGATGAAGACCTCTGGTTCCCCAGAAAATTCACGCCGCTCGAGCTGACAAAAAACATAAAGAGTATTTGCAGAAAAGAAGGCGCACCGAAGGAATTGAAAAAAATACTCAACCGATATTTAGTGGAATTTATTGAAGAAAAGAAAAGTGAAAGAAAAGTTTCGGAAATCCATGTTCACTCCGAAGGATCGTTCGAAGCATCTGATTTGAGAAAAATTTATGAGTTTTTAAGGGAAATAAGGCTCGAGCCGGAAAAACTTGAGTTGGGAATTTTAAGGGAGATAAAACTCAAGCCGGAAAAATACAAGATGAATTACGGTGAGACACATTACGTGCAGCACATTTATGGCCCTGCCGATTGTACATATTCTCTAAGATATCGTGGTTTGACATACGGACATGCAGAAGAGCTGAGACAGTTCATTGAAGACAATTTACCTGTAAAAAGTGCCTGCATTATATAAAGAATTAGAAATGCAAGTAATTTCTTGGACGTAATTAAAGATTTAAGCTTATTTGTTGAGAATTAAAAGTTAATAGTGAGCTATATGAAATTCCCGAAAAAGACAAGGACGTACTGCCCGAAATGCAATAAGCACACTGTGCATGATATTGATTTGGTGAAGAAGAAGCCTAGGGGAAGCATGAAGCACGGGCAGCGTATTTTCAAACGTAAAATGCTCGGCTACGGCTCGTTCCCAAGGGAAAAACCAGAAGGTCGTGAGAAATCCTCACGCAGAGTTGACCTGCGCTACAAGTGCACTGTCTGCGGCAAGAAGCATCTGCACGGCGGCGGATGGAGAGCGAAAAAGTTCGAGCTCGTCAAGGTGTGATTTTTCAGGTGGAATTATGAAAAAAGACTTGGCGAAGATGCCCAGCAGCCATTTTGTCCGTGTTCTATGCAAAAAGTGCAAGTCCGACCAAGTGATATACAACAAAGCTGCGACTGCAGTGAAATGTTTAAACTGCGGTGAAGATTTAACAATACCGTGCGGTGGCAAGACTGTTATTAAAGGGAAAGTTTTGGAGCAGCTGAGCTGATTAACTAATAAACTTAAATCTTTAACCCCCGCATTTATTTTTGTGATTGGCATGGATCGCAAAGATGAAACAATGTTAACACCCACCATACCGCAGCCTATTGTGGACTTTGAAATGAGTATGTCACTAGAAGGAGTGGGAGAGAAAAAATACGCTTTGGAATTCAGTGTTGAAGAATTAGTTCAATTTTTACTCAAAGCAAGGCAGCATGGTTATGCAGGTAGCGCTGAAAAATTAGAAAAACCTCAGAGACCCGGTTTCAAAGAATTCCCGCCATATGTTGAAGGGGGCCTTGAATATACTGACAGTTATGCTGGTTATTATTTTGCTCCAGGCCAAGAGGTTGTGAGATGGAGAGGGATACCAGTCTGGGCTATGGCATATAGTGGTGGAATGTTGCCTAAATATTATGGAAACTTGGTTTTTACTAAAAATGTTTATAGCTTCTTGAAAAAAGCACTTTTGAGAGTAGAACCTGAAAGGCCATTCAGAGGCCCCAGAAAATTTGAAGAAGATAAATTCATGTATCTTGATGAAAGTGAAGGAGACATTTCAAACTTCAGCGGGACAGAGAAAATTTTGCATGCAACACTAGCTCGAACTGAGGAAGTCTATAGGCAGAAATATATCGGGGGTTTCATAATCCATATAGGAGGTTTAGCCTCTCCTAAAGAGGCCGACGAATCGCTTTAACTATTTCTTCATTCCCAAATCAAAGGCCTTCTTGTTTATCTCGAAATGCTTTTCAGGGAAGAATTCCTTTACAGCTGACAGCAAGCATTCGCGACTGAGCGGCAGGAAGCCTTCCTTCTTCGCACGGCCCAACAAATAAACGTTGGCAGTCCTTGTGTTGTTCAAATATTTTTTCACGATTGCAGTTGCATCAACAAAAACAACGCGCCTGCCGAATTTTTTCAAGCTGTCGGCAATCTGCTTCCTGTCAGGATATTTTTCGTTGTTCAGCAGCATCGTTGGCGGGTACATGCGGTACGAGTTTACGAGGAAGTTTGTTTTTGTTTCTTTCGAAGCGTAGCGGCACGACCTAAGCGTCTCCATCTCCTCCAGCGATATCACCAGATTCGCAGCGCCCTCGCTGACTGTCGATGAAAAGACTTTTTTGCCGAAGCGCAGGTTACATGTTATCGCCCCGCCGCGCTGCGCCAGGCCGTGGACTTCAGATGTTTTCACGTCCAGCCCCTGCTTCAGCGCAGCCTCTGCAAGTATCTTCAGCAGCGTCAGTACGCCTTGCCCGCCGACTCCTGTTATGACGACATTGAAAGTTTGCCCTTTCATTTTCTTGCCTCTTTAGCCTTCGGCTTGATCGCTTTCGACGGGCAGACCTGCGCGCATACGCCGCAGCCTGTGCAAAGAACATCGTCAATGACATAATTCCTGCCTTCCATGTGTATAGCGGGACAACCAAATTGTCGCAGGCATATGCCGCACTTCTTGCAAGCGGCAGCATCGATTTCAAACTTCTGTATCTCAATTCCTTCCTTCATCTTCCTTCTCGTGGCTAGCAGCTGGCACTCCCTTCTTGCAACTATCACGGAAAGCTGCCTCTTCTCCAGCGCGCTTTTTATGGCATCGTATGTGGCCTTGAAGTTGTACGGATCGACAGTCTTAACGTTGATGCTGTCTACCCCGCAGGCCTTAGCCATGGTCTCGATCATTATCTCCTTGGTCCTCTCGCCCATGGCAGTTACACCCATGCCAGGGTTAGGCTGGTGGCCTGTCATGGCAGTGATGCGGTTGTCCAGGACTACAATAACCGGGTTGGATTTGTTGTACGCTGCGTTTATCAAAGGCGGAATGCCTGCGTGGAAAAATGTCGAATCACCAATAAAAACTATGACGTTCTGGTCTGAGACTTTTTTTATGCCGTGTGCAAAGCCTACGCTAGCTCCCATCGACACTGTGAAGTCTTGCACGCCGTATTGTGGCGACATGCCGAGGATGTAGCAGCCTATGTCACCCGGAAAAACAGTCTCGCTGCCGCCTGCAAGCTTCGCAGCGTAAAAGGAAGAGCGGTGCGGGCAGCCCGGGCATAACACAGAGCCGCGCGACGGTATCTTCAGTTTCGCAAACTCCCTTTCGTGCCTGTCAAAATCAAAAACGGCTGTCTTGCCAACAATTCCAGCCAAGGCAAGCAGCACATCTTTTGGCTTGAACTCGCCCGCCGCTGGCAGCAGTTCCTTGCCGATTATTTTCTTGCCGGGAACAAGCATCCTCACAGTGTCCTCGAGTATGGGCTCCAGCTCCTCTGCGACAAATATCATGTCAAACCGCTCGACAAAATTTTTTATTTTCTGCTCTGGCAGCGGGTACGTCAGGCCGATCTTCAACACTGGCAACGGGCCAAGCTCTTCCAGCGCTTCCATGACGTAGTTGAACGACACACCCGAAGTTATTACGCCGACCTTGCTTTCGACCTTTTCGTTTGCGATGAAATTTATCCTGTCTTTTTCTGAAACTTCCCTGATTTTATCAAGCTTGGCGTGCAGCTCCCTGTGCATCCTCACAACTTCTTTTCCGGGCGGAAGAATGTTGTAGCGCTTGAAATCCTTCACGAAAAATCCTTTTGTTTTTGGCGCTGGCAGTGGTCCAAGTCTAACAATGCCGCCGCCGTGGTTTACTCTTGTTGTCATCCTCAACATCACAGGAGTCTTGAATTTTTTCGACAGATCAAAGGCAAATTTTGTCAAATCCTTGCATTCTTGCGCGTCAGATGGTTCTAGCATCGGTATGTGTGCAAGCCTTGCAAAGTAGCGCGTGTCCTCCTCGCCTTGCCCGCTGCTCCAGCAACTTGGATCGTCAGCAGAGACGACAACAAAACCAGCATTCACGCCAAGGTAAGCCATAGGCAGCAGCGAGTCTGCAGCCACGTTAAGGCCGTAGTGCTTCATCGAGACCATTGATTTTACTCCGCACAGCGCAGCAGCCGCAGCGACTTCTAGCGCAACCTTTTCATTTGTGCTGTACTCGAAGTATACGCCAGCCTGTTTTGCTATAGCTGCAAAAGAGTCGCCTATCTCAGAGGAAGGTGTGCCTGGGTATGTTGCAGCAAGACCTATACCAGCCTCTAATGCTCCCCTGGCCACGGCTTCGTTGCCGATGAACACGACCTTCCTGCCTGCCTTTTTGTCAAGAAGCCGATCTTCAAAAAAATCCATCAAACCACTATTATCTTATTTGTTCGTTCAGACGCTTAATAAATTTTCTGGACGACTGTTTTTGTCGAATTTATAATTGAATTCAGAAGCCAGTAATAAAGTTCAATGTTTCAATCGATTACTTTTTTACTGGACTTTAGTTTTCATACCAATAGATTTTTTTAATCCGAAGTCAGGTTTAACGTCTAAAACATTTTTTTGAGTTTCAAGCAAGTGCCTAGCAAGTATTTCAAGCATTTCAAGTGGTTTTTTTCTTTCATATGGTTTGGAACTGTTATCAACGGTTATTTCCAATACTCCTTTTTTCCATAGGTAACGGAAATTAACATACCCAACAGGTGCCACTTGCCTGCCTGTACTTGGCACTTGAAAATGCAAGGAAACTCCTCTGGTGATATTTCCAATTCCTCTTGGCAAATATGGAAAGTTATCGCGGCAAGATGAAGTAATTTCTCTAACTATTACTATAGCTTCGTCCGGTCCGCTCACTTCGCAGTGCAAATAATTGGGGAGGCAATGAGGTTGCGTACTAAACGGATTCATTAAATTAAAATCTTTCATTAAATATTTAAGCTTTCTTTAATAGTTGAAGAAATTCTTGAATATGGTCAATGCTCCTTTTGCAATCAGCATCAGCGCCAGGATTTTGACTATATAAATGTCCGTAATGAGGAACAGGGACGTACCTGCGAGCATGTCGATGAGCCCCAATATGAGGAATGCAATTGGCATACTTGACAGATAAAAGGCAAAGGATATAAAGTTATTGTTTTTCGCAGAATTTTTAAATATCTTGTATTCCAATTAATGGATATGAAGCTGAGAAGCCTGCTTCAATATTTGACTCCAGGAATTGGAGCCTATAGGCATTATCAAGATCTCAAAAAGGATAGTGATTTTCTTAGGCAGAGGCTTTCCAAAGAAGATTTCAATAATTTAACCAGCAAATTTAACTACCGCCGCTTCAAGCATCCGATAGGATTGCCGGTTTCATGGGAAATGTTATTACTTTCACCCTTCATCCAACAGGGAATTTTTTACCTTAGCTCGAATCGAAACCGTTCGTTTGGGGCAATGGCTGGGGCCGTAGTGTTTTATTTAGTTGGTGCTGGACTTATGAGAAAATTAGAAAAGAATTTGGTTGACAAGTATCAGGAAACCGGCATGCTTGAATTAAAAATCCCTACGAGTAAAGTTGTCACAATAAGATGAAAGACACTAACCTACGCCTTCCACTTCGATTATTTTTTCCTTTTCATCAACTTCAAACTTGCAGCCAAGCATCTGCTCGCAGATTGATATATTCGTCTTGCAATGGTTGGTTATCTCTTCTACTCTCGCAGAAGATTTTCCTTTTGCAAGAGCCATGAAAACCAACAGTTGGTCGGCCATGAATTTGTCTACTGCTGCTCCTGAATCCATCGAAGCCTTCAATTCAGCAGCAACCTCCTCGCCAACCTTTTCCGCAGACTTTCCTCTCTCACCCAGAACAGTTGCACCCAGTTTTGCATTTGCATAATGAGCGTGCGCATGCAGCGAGCATCCGGGAGAAAGCGACGGCACGTAAAAAATATTCTTCTTCGTAACAGCTGTGCCGATATTTTTTTCGAAGCTCCCCACCATCCTTTCCAGAACCTTTGCGTTCTTCAACTGCTCTGATACTGCTCCGCGCATGTCTATCCTTTCGAACTTACCGCGGTCAAGCAGATTGACAGTATGCAGTTCCTTGAACGGTTTGAACGTGACCTTGGCGCGGCCTCCGCCTTTCGGGTAAAAGCCGTACTTCAAAATCTCCGTCTCAACTTCGACGCCCATCATAAGCAGGTATTCGCAGAAAATGTTTTGGTAGTAGAGCATCGAAGGGCTCCATTTAACATCAGTCCCGCCAGTTATGTCGAGCGTGATTTGCTTGTCAGTGAAAACAAGTATCGGTGTCAGCGTTTGCAGCAAAAGAGCAACGCTGCCGGCAGTTCCAATGTCAATCTTCTTGTCTGCAAAATTTGTTTCGCCTGGAGTGAATTCGACCTCCATCGAGCCTATTTTCAGGCCGGAAACTTTTGCATTACAAAATTCTCCAGCAATTTTCGCGCCCATCAAATGTTGCTGAGCAAGGCCGGGTTTGCAGCGCGCTTTGCGTATGTTGGTAACTTTCACGGGCTTTTTTGTTATTGCCGACAAAGCTATGGCTGTTCTTAGGATTTGACCGCCAGCCTCTCCCTGCCCACCGTCAATCGTTATCATAATTTTATTTAGTGAAAGAAACTTTAATTGATAAATTTCCTGATTTGAATAAGTTTAAATCTTTGACTGCTATTCTTATTTATTATGACTTATAACCGAGCAGCAATGCTTAGAAAACTGCGACTGTTAAGTGCTCTTGATAACAAGAGACGACTAAAAACCTACTTAGTTATTGAAGGCAGTCCTGGGATCTCTTTTAACGATTTAGCAAGGAAGGTTCATGCAGAAAGAGGACTGCTTGCTTATCATTTGGGTGTATTGAAAGCTGCTGAACTTGTAAAAGTAATGCACGAAAGAAGAGGCAGAGAAACTCCGGGTTATTGCTTAACAAAAGGAGGTTATAAGCTCCTTGAGGGGTTATCTTCTTAAGCTGTCATTTAGAGTAATTTTATTATTCAAACTCAATAAAACTTAAATTTTTAATTAATGGTGTTTATGTATGGACGTACAACTGATATTATGCACCTTTTGGAAATGAGAATAATCTTCATCACATTTTCGCAAAACTTTTCCTCATGACATACGCCACCAAGCCAAGCAGGAACAGCGACAGGCCAAGGCCGAGTATGAAAACGTTCTGGAGGAAGAAATAAAGAAGAGACAAAGAGGCGATGCCTGCCAGGACAGGTATCAGCCTAGATTCAATTACATGCAGCTCGCCTTTCGCTCTTTTTATCAGCCTGAGCACAGCTATCGAGCTGAAGAAGTAGGGGATTATCGTGAAAAACACGACGAGCGACGCGAGGCCGGAAAAGTCTAAAACCATTCCATATCCTGCCAAAACAAACGGCACGAACGTAAGCAGCGTCGCTAGCACAGTCTGAACAAGCAAGGCTACATGCGGCGTTCTGAATTTTTTGTGCAGACGTGAAAAGGATTTTGGAAACAATTTGTCCCGCGACATAGCAAACGATATTCTTGAAGAGGCGAGTATGACAGCGTTCAACGCGCCGAGTATGGAAACCAAACCGCCTGCTGCCAAAATTATGCCGCCGATTCTTCCGAGGAACACTTGCGAGATGTCTGCCAGCGGCGACTCTGAATCTGCAAAGTCCTCCCACCTTGCCACGCCGAGCGATACTGCTGAAACAACAAGGTAAATTGCCATGACAGTCACAACAGAAATTATTATCGCTTTTGGCACGACCTTCCTCGCGTTTTTTATCTCCTCCTCCGGGACAGTGATTATCTCAGCACCCTGGTAGGCCCACAGCACGAGTATCGTAGCAGAGCCGATGGCTGGCAGCAACTCTTTTCCTGCTGGCAGTAGCGGGTAATAGTTCTGGAAATTTATGAAAAACAATCCGACCACAGCAAACAGCAACAATGGAAGAAGTTTGCCGACAGTGAACACATCTTCAACATCGCCGCTGCCTTTCACACCGCGGAAATTCAGCAGCGTAAGAAATAATCCAGAAGAAGCTGCTATGATGATCCTGTAAAAGTCAGAAAGCTCTGGCAGAAAAAATTTCAAATACCAAGCGACAGCCCACTGTTCCGTAGCAATAGTAATCCAATAGCCGAACCAAAAAGCCCAACCTGTCATGAAACCTATAAAGTCGCCAAAAGCAGCGTGGGCGTATGAGTACAAACCACCAGCTCTGGGAAGTTTTGCCGCGCATTCAGCGAAACAAAATCCAGTCAGTATGCAGTATACACCCGCAATAACCCACGCTACTAGAGAAAAAGCTCCGGCCTCCTTTGCAGCTAGGATCGGCATCAGCAGTATTCCCGAACCAATAATGAATCCTATCCCCAACATCAAAGAGTCGAAAAAGCTGAGGCTGCGAAGAAGGCGTATCTTCCTCACTCACAAGCCTCCCCACATGCACAGTGCGAATATGCCCGCAAAGTTTAACAGATACGCTATCATTACAAATTTTTTCGGCTCGAATTTTGCAGCTCCAAATATTGCAATGCCTATCTCATCTGGCAGCGGCGAGGCTATGATAAATCCTGCAACCACCGGTATCAGAATTCTCAGGCGCTTCATCCGGCATATTTTTTTACAAATCAAGTACGTCATTTCTTTCGTGAACGGCAAATGAGACACCGGCTTGGTCAGATTCCTTATTTCGCACGTCAACAGCTTTATCTCATCCATTAACTTAGTTTTCACAAGGTGAAAAATCAGATAGTCGCTTATCACGGATCCAAATGCTCCGATTAATGCGACAGGCAGGGGATGCAAATAGCTGCCCATTTTGTAAATTACTGCGCTCGCTGGTATTGTAGTGAAAGCGTAAGTGAACATGGAGCCTGCCACAAACGCGCCGACATAACCGAAATTTTGCAAGCTTTGGATCAGGTTATCTATGGCAGGAGATTTGACTATGGCATACGCTAAGAGTATGCTCACAAAAAATATTATCAGGTTCCTGTGCTTCCACTCAAACTTCCTCACCTTCTTCACAGTTTTGTTGATTTCATTATTCACCTTGCTTTTTCTGTAAGAATAATTCACACCACTCACTGCCTTTACCGTTTCAGCTTCTCTTCGATTCTGATCATTTCGTTTATCTTCGCCGCCCTCTCGCCGCTTATGCCGAGCTTGATGTAGTCACAACCAAGGCCTACAGCCAAATGGCATATCATCGTATCCTCAGTCTCGCCTGAGCGGTGCGACATCACTGTGACGAGCTTGTTCTTCTTCGCTTCTTCTACAACCTTCAACACGTCTGTTATGGTGCCGGCTTGGTTCGGCTTGATTATTATGCCGTTCGTGGCTTTGAATTCTATTCCTGTTTTTAATCTTTCCAGGTTTGTTGCATACAAGTCATCACCAGCAGTTATGTGGTTCTGCAGCTCGTGCGTCAGCAGGCTGAATCCCTGGAAGTCGTCCTCGTTCAGCGGATCCTCAACGTAAAAAATCGGATAGCTTCTGACGAGCTGGTGAACGAATTTTATCTGCTCCATCCTGTTCAGCAGCCTGTTTGCATATCTGTAGACATAGTACTGCCTGCCGTCCCACAACGTCGACGCTGCAAAGTCTATACCCAGCTTGAGCAGGTTTGCAGTCGCGACCTTTGCCATGAGTTTCAGTATCTCCTCGAAGCTGAGGTTGGTTGTCCATGCGGACTCTATGTTTTTCGTGAATGCAAAAGTCGGGTCGTTCTTCCTCAACTCCTTTCCTTCTGTCAGGTACGCGGCAGCGATTTTCGTTACAGACTCGGCAAAAGAGTCTTGATGCAATGGTAAGAAGTGGAACTCCTGTATGTCGATCCTGCCGACGTGTTTGCCGCCGCCGATGATGTTGCATATCGGTTTTGGAACAGAAAGCTGCTGCTTCGAAATTTTTGCAACATGCTCGAACAGCTCCATGCTGTTTTCCAGCGCGAAAGCTTTTAAGAAAGCAGAGGATATTGCCAGCGCGAGGTTGGCGCCGATGTCGCGGAAGTCTGGTGTCTTGTCTATCGTCCGAAGCTGTATGTCAACGTCCTGCTGGTCGGTAAAATCCTCGGCAGTGAAGTGCCGGCGAATAATTAAGAATTTTCTCACCGCGTCCTCTGCAGGCAGCAGCTTCGCTTCGTAGCGGCCGACGCTGGTGCCAAAAGGCACGGAACTGCGGACAGTGCCTTTAGCAGTCTGCAGTTCTACTTCAATTGTTTTGTGTGCGTTAGTCGCGAAAATTTCCCTTATGCTGAGGCTTTTTGCTATCATTAATTTTAATTTGTGAAAGCCGCCTATTAAATTTCTTTTTTCAGCAAATTTATAATCTGACACCATGACTGCGCGCTACAATTTGTATAGCAGCAATGTCTGTAAGATAAGCAGTAGAATTGGTTTGAACGTTTCTAACTTCACTATAAATCTCCGATTCATCCATTCCAGCATCTCTTGCTAATTTACTTGATAAACTTTCATACAAACTCGGATTAGGACATCCTTTCATCGACATTTTATCACAAATTTAATTTAATCGGTTGAAGATTTAAATCTTCATGCGGGAGGTGGAATTTGAACCCATCATAATAAAATCATATTACATAGATTTATTTTTTTCCATATACCATCGTTAAATTACCGCCCAATCTATCAAATTTTTCTTCTCCTTTTTTAATAAAATTCAAAACTCTTCGATTTTTTATATCTTTTTTAAGTAATCTACAACCTTTCTCGATTTCACGAGCATTAAGGTAACTAAATTCAGAATAACTGGCCCTAAATTCTTTTTTTAGCGGTCCTGCTTCATCATAAAAATTTCTGAATGAAAAATCCTTGTAGGCTTCAGAATCAACCTTCTTAAAACCTGTTAAACGCATCATGCCCTTAATTAATTGTATTTTTGGTTGAATCGCTAATTTTCTTTCTAGTGCCTCTGGAAAATAATGCCAAATCCAGAGAGCCTTATTTTGTTTTGGGTCGCTCTGGACAATTATGAAAAATCCTCCACATTTGAGAACCCTGTAAGCTTCCTTAATAACTTTAAGCCTTTCATCGAATCTCTTTTTTTCAGTTAGATTGAGATTCTCTGCTACATGATGAAAAGATTGTATGGCATAAACTGCATCAAAAGTATCATCATCATACTTTATGTTTCGCATATCTCCTAGTTTTGCATTAACTCCTCTGTCTATTGCTTTTTTTACCATCTTCTTTGACAAATCAATTGCGGCAATGTCTAGGTTTTTAGATAAAGCTACTTCAAAACTACCTGTGCCGCATCCTAAACTCAGGACCTTTTTGTTTTTTCCTATAATATCCAACAGTTTACTTACTGTTGCAGAACTAGCCTTCCTATATCTATCATAATGTTTGTAGATATTTCTGTCATAATCTGTAATTAAATTTTCTGCCATCAAAAACAACTTATTGATTAGTCTATAAATGTTTTTAATTTAGCAAATCCCACAGAAATATTAAGCATGTGCGGGAGGTGGGATTTGAACCCGCGCATAATGTTTCCTAATTAAATTAAACTGCCATCTTATTTTCATTTATTTTTTGAGCAAAAACTGCCAGAGTTTTTTCCCTGTCATCAATCCCAATTTGCCTTTTTTTGCTGTGAACTCGTCAAATCTCCCTGCATTTTCCCTGCCCTTGCCATAGATAAGAATCGGAACAGCGCCATACTCGTGCTGCCGCGTCTTGCAGGCAGTGATGTGATCTGTTGCTATGACTAGAATGCCGCTGAAATCCTTGAACTTCTCCAGTTCCTTGTCTATCCTCTCAATCATCGCTCGCTTCGAGTGGAAGTTGCCGTCGTGCGCAGGCTCGTCCGGCCCCTTTATGTGCGCGTAAACCAGGTCATATTCACCTAACGCATTAGAGATGCTGTCGAAGATGAAATTCAGTGTCGACTCGAGCTTCATCTCCGGCACGGTTATCGCGTTAAAGCCTGCCAGCATGCACGTCGCTTTCATCACGCCATTCTCGGCTATGCACACTGCCTTTTGCATGCCGCGCAGCTTGCAGAAGTTTCCGATTACTGGAAGTTTGTTGCCCGCCTCCCTTGTCAGCAGGTAGTTTGCAGGCGGCAGACCGCGTTTTATCCTTTCTTGATTGACTGCATGGAATTCAATAATGCCTCTCGCCCGATCCAAAAAGTCCTGAAGCAGCCTTGCCGGCCTTTCAGCCTCTGGCGCAACAGCTTCAACCGGCCTGACGCACTCCCCGGCCTTGAACGGGTCGCCGTTCGTAATCTTGTCGCTCAACTTTTCCTTGATGATCAGCACCCCGCGGTGCTCGAAAGTGTTCCGCAGTATGAACGGCACACCGATGTCCACATGCTCGTTAATGTACCGCGCCAGCTCGTCCAGCCCGAAGCTGTTCCTGCCAGCCGTCCTCTCCAAAACAACCAGATCTTTGTCAACAGTAGCGAAGTTGCAGCGTATTGCCAGGTGGCCGTTCTCGAAGGGCTGGTCCGCGCCTACTGCTTCCAAAGGCCCGCGCCTCAGGTAGTACCTTTTCGGGTTGTAGCCCAGCAAACCCAGGTTTGCGATGTGGCTCACGCTCGCGTTCGTCACGTCCGTCCACAGCTTTTTCTCGACAGTGATTATCTCCCCAAGCAGGCCGTTCCTTGCCATATAATCCATGTTCGGCTTTTTTGCTTCACTGAGAGGAGTTTTGTTGTTTATCGGCAGGTCTGCCATGCCGTCTATGACGATAAATACAACCTTCCTGTGCAGCTTCCGAGCCTGCGGCCTTCTAGATTGTGTCCTGCGTCTAGCCCTGGCTCTCTTTGCCTGCTTTCTGACAGAACGCTTCTTTTTTCTGGCCATTAGTTAAATATTGGTTTTGCGAGAAAATAACTTTGCTTGCTCTTTGGCATCTTGGCTTCGTTTCTTATTGGCCGTCAAATTTAATGGTAGGCACAAAATCATCGTCTTCCAGAATAGGTGCGCTGGAACGCCTTTTTTCATCCTTGCCGTACATGTCGCCCAAATAAAGTTCTCCGTTTCTTCCAAATATGACGCCATATCCCCATGTCATTTTGAAGGTCAGGCCGAGCCTTTTACGTTGTTCAGCCGTATATTTTGTCCGCAGCACTATTTCCTCTCTTTTCGCTTCCATAATTTCACCTTTGAATTTTCACAGGTTTAGTTCTCTCAGCGTCTGGTCGCAGTAGTTGGCCAGCTTCCTCGTGAGGTTGGCCTTTGCAGCGAAAATCTTCCTCTTGACCTCTTCGTTGCCGCCGTTGGCCTGCTCAGCGGCTACAAGTGTGATAAAGGCTGTCTGCAGTTCGAGCCAGAAGAATGCTTTGTCCAAACAGCGCTGCACCTCCTGCATGTTTTTTGCAGTTAACGCCAAAGTCTTCCATTTCTGGTAGTGCTGCGAGCATGTTGAGATTTGTGTCGCCAAAGTCATACGTCACTATAGAGTGGTTATAGTATATAAATATTACTATTCTATAGTAACTAAATATTTATATGGGGGCATAACCGACTAATACTATAACATATAATGCTACCATGAGCAGCAAAAGGGATCTGGTATGGCAATAAAAAATCAGCAAAGCCAAAACTTTGAAACTAATGATGCTAAAGTGGAAGCAAGAAGATATATCGATGAGGTCGAAAGCCGACTCAAAAAAAAATATAGCCCAGAAAAAACTGAGAAAATTTTGAAATTTGCTGAACAGGTAGCTAGAGAAGTAGTAAAGTCAAAATCTGGCAAACTGCCGATTTCGGTGAAACTGCCTTTTTATGTTTATGGTACAAACGGTTGGGTAGGACTTGAGAATGTGCCTCACATATTTGCCAGTGATTATGGTTTAAAACTAGAGGATATAGAAATAATTAACAATTATGTTAATTGTCGTGTTTATTTGTCTAGAAAAAGCTAGATTGATGTCAAATTTCAAAAATCCTGTTGTCTGTCGTTGGCGCCACTGCGTCAAATCCTTTCTCGCGAAGCTCTTTGGCAAATGTCTCCGTGTCGTCGCCGTGCACGCAGAAAACCTTTTGCGGATTGACTTTTTTTACGAAGTCAAACAGCTCGCTGCGGTCTAGGTGGCTTGAGAAATCCAGCCTTTTTACCAGCATCCTCAGCTTGAGATCAAAATCCTTTGTAGTGAAGCGGCCGGTATCCATCAATGCACGACCAGGCGTGCCTTCGACCTGGTAACTGGTCAAAACAAGAGTCGCATCCCTGTTGTCGAACAGCCTTTTCAGGTACCAGACAATCGGTCCGCCGGACAGCATGCCGCTCGTAGTCAGGATGACGCAAGGATTTTTTATTATCCTCTTTCTCATGTTCTCGCTCTTGACGTACTGCACTTTTTTCAACGCTGTGTCTAGTTCATCTTTCTCTCGCAACAAATTTCGATGTTTGTTGATTATTGTCAATGCCTTTTTCGCCATGCCGTCAACGAAAACAGGGTAGTCAATGCCGTAATGGTCCAGCACAAGCAGTATCTCGTCGATCCTGCCCACAGCAAAACCGGCTATGACAGTAACGCCGTCCACTGACAGAGTTTCACGTATCGTCTGCATCAATTCCTTTTCCTGGCTTTTCCTGTCTGGGTGCTCGCGTTGCGCGTAAGTGCTTTCTGTCACAAGCACGTTGGTCTCAGGCAGATTCTCCTCTGCGCGGTTGAGGAGCCTAGTGTCTGTCGTCTTGAAGTCGCCCGTGTACAGCAGGCTTTTCCCGCCAAAGTTCATGTGCACTAACGCTGAACCCGGTATGTGGCCTGCGTCGAAAAGTGTTACGGCAGTTTTTCTCAGCTTCACAGGTTTTTTGTAAGCAGTAGGCACGAAATTTTTCACAGTCTCTTTTACATCCGCTACAGTAAACGGCAGTTCCACACCCTCCTCGTGGCCGATTTTCACAGAGTCGAGCAGCAGCAATTCTGTTATCGGCTTTGTCACGTCTGTTGCATAAATCCTGCAACCGTTCTCCTTGGCAGCGAAAAGGGCCAGTGCGCCGGAATGATCAAGGTGCGAATGCGACAGGAAAACAGCGTCAGGCCTGCACTTGACAGGTATGGGGAACATCTGCGGCACTTCCCTCACTTTCGTGCCGTAGTCCAGGACAATCTTTTCCACACCTGTGTCTACAAGCAGTCCGCTCCTCCCAACTTCTGCGATTGCGCCAAGAAAACTGAGTTGTATCATACAAAGAATTTGTTGTAAAACAATATTAATTCGTTTTAGCGATTCGATAACTCTTGTTTCATGCGGGAGGTTGGATTTACTAATTCTTTACTGGGTTATTTAAATTTAACTTCGAATAATTTTTCTATGCTCGAGCTGATAACAATTCTGAATGAAGCTACGAATTTATTGGCACATGGTTCTGCAGGACTGGCTATGGGAGATATTTTAAGAGAAAGGCTCAGCATAAAAGAGACAACGAAGCTGGCAAGGACTTCTGATAAAGTTGCGGATTCAGTCGCGGCCACTTATCCGGATGCTGATTTAATTCCAAGAATTGTCGGCAGGGGATATCGTACAATAACTTCTCTAATCGGTAATCATCGTGGTAATTTACATATTCCATGGGTCGATGGTCCAATTGGATTTGCAGGCGGATGCGGCTATTATGTTATGAAAAACATAAGAGATTTGAAAAATTTAGATTATTCAAAGCTTCTGAAAAATGGCCTAATATCAGCAGCGAGCGCGCTTACGCACCCTTTAATAGACTACTTGTCTGGCGGTGGAGTGCCTTACGCACCTGGCAGATATGTTAGTTTTCATAGTTATCGCGGAAACGAATTTTCCACTGCTTTTCATTTGTCCGTAGTTTGTATAAGTTTGCTGGCATTGTATTGTTCACATCGTAAAAGAAAATGATCGAATGGTTCAAATCCCACCCCCAAGGCTTAAAAGTTTGAATGACGACTCATAAGGTATGCAATACAAAACTGCTGATTTCACGGACGGCGTCTACGGGTTGGCGACTTTATTTCGGCCAAGGCCTGGGGTCTGGAATAAGGCAAGCGTAGAGGACCTTTTTTCGCCCGTTCACCAAAAAATTTTATATTATATCGCAGATGAAAACCTGGAAAGAAGAATTCCAAAACTTCAAGAAATTTATGACAAGTTCCGCATACCATCGTACCGCAAGAAGCTCCGGCTGCTGGAAGAATTTGACACGATAGTCAAATTCACAATACCGGAGCTTGCCATATTTTTAGAAAAGGTTCTTGGCTTGGACGTGATTCACTGCGGTCATTACAATCTGCCCGAAGATTTGGGCTGGGTCAAAAACTATCTAATATATTGTCGCAATAGCACGACTTGGAATGCAAAATCAAGAAATCCTACGGCCCAATCCTTGGAGCGCCATTTGATCGCAAAAGTATTGAGAAACAGGGAAGCCTGCTTCAAGCCTCTCTGTCTGCACTACCTGCGGCATCCGCCTTAAATAAATATAATTTGTTGAAAATCGAAATAGGAAGTAAGTGGTTTGATGGACACAGAGACGAGGCTGGAGCTTGTGAAGCGGTCGCCGACAGAGGAAGTAATTACAGAACAAGACCTGAGAAACCTTTTGGAAACAAAACAAAAACCCGTAGCTTATGATGGGTTCGAGCCGAGCGGAATTTTGCATCTAGGCAGCGGGATTTTAAGGGCAATAAAGGTAAATGACCTTCTTGAAGCGAAAATAGATTTCATTCTTTGGATTGCTGACTGGTTTGCATACATAAACAACAAGATGGGCGGGGATTTGGAGCTCATCAAAAAAGTTGGAGAATATTTTATTGAAGGTTGGAAAGCTTGCGGCATTGACACCAAAAAAATAAAAATACTCTGGACAAGCGATGCTGTGAAGGACGAGCGATACTGGAAGGGTGTCGTAGACATTGCAAAAAATTCTACAATTCAGAGGGCGCTGAGGGCAGGCCCGATAATGGGAAGGGATGAGACAGAGATGAAATATGTTGCTCAGTTGCTTTATCCAATGATGCAGGCATGGGACCCCTTTTATTTCGGCGCAGACATTTTGCAGCTTGGCATGGACCAGCGGCACGCAACGATTTTGTCGCGCGAGCTCGCCCAAAAAATTGGACAAACGCCACGAGTTTGCGTGCATCACCATCTTCTTCTTGGCTTGCAAGGATCGGGAGGGAGAATGGGACAGGAGACGGCTACTTTTCAGGTAGAAGACAAGATGAGCAAATCGAAACCTCAGACTGCGATATTCATCCACGACACACAAAAGGAAATAGAGGAAAAAATAAACAAAGCGTTCTGCCCGGAAAAAATTATTACAGGCAACCCCATACTTGAAATTTGGAAATATATAGTCCTGAGAAAGTTTGATTCTAGGATAATAAAGAGACCGCAGAAATTCGGCGGGGATTTGGAAATACAAAAATATGAAGAGCTTGAGGAGCTGTTCAAAGCAGGAAAATTGCATCCGCTTGATTTGAAAAAGGAAACAGTCTTTGCAATAGATGAAATATTAGCTCCTGTAAGAAAGCATTTTGAAAAAAATAAAAAAGCAAGAGAGCTTTACGAAATAGTGAGGCAGAAAAAAATCACTCGATAATTTTTCTATTCGATAATCTTATTTCTCCTGAGCCAGTAGAACACCGCGCCCGCTGCCACGACGACTATGCTCACAGCAATTATATGCCACTCGAACTGGAATATCAGGAACCAGCACGTGAAGACGCCGCAGAAAGCCAGAACTGGATAATTGCCGATGTTGAACGGAACCTTGAAAGGCCTTTTCAGCTTCGGCTTCGTGTAGCGCAGCCATATCAGCGACAAATTTATGACCATGAAGCTGACCAGCGCGCCTAGGCTAGTGACATTAGCTATGATGGACATGTCGCCGACCAGCACGAACGCCATCGACAACAGCCCTATCGCTGCCACAGCCATCCAGGGCGTTTTCGTCCTCCTGTGCACGCGTCCCAGTAAAGCTGGAAAGGAGTTTTCTCGAGCCATTCCGTAGACCATCCTCGACGTCACAACCAGAATGATGAGAACAGTGCTTGAAGTTGCGAAAAGCGTGATGACCGAGAGCAGCAAATATGCGTTCGGGCCCAGAAAAGTTTTGGAGGCTGCGTATGCAAGCGGCGCATCCGATGATGCCAATTCCTCCCAGCCCGCTATGCTCACGCTCGCTATGGCTGTGAATATGTACAGCAACATTGTTATTGCTATTGCGAGGATTAATGCGTAAGGTATGTTTTTTTTCGGCGACTTCGTCTCTTCGGCTATGTTGACTATGTCCTCAAAGCCAATGTACGCGAAGAAAATCAGTGCTGCTGCAGAAAATATTCCCTTTGTGCCGAGCGGGGAATAGAAGTAGTCTACCTTGCCTACTGCCGGCAAGCCAAGAAATATTATGATGACCAAGCCGATTATTTCCACAGATGTGAAGATGATGTTGAATCTGGACGACTCCTTTATCCCGGCGAAGTTGACAAAGGAAAGGCCTGCTATGAGGGCTGCGGAGATTGCTATTATGGTAATGGTGTCGAAAGCCTTTGCAGAGTTGTAGTGCGAGCAGTCGAAAAAGAACTGGCACGTAAAACCACGGAGGTTCTTGCTGAAGCCAAGCGAAACTGTTGCCGCGGATACGATGCCTGTGAATATTATAAGCCATCCTATGAGGAATGCGAACAGTTTGCTTCCGTAAGCTTTTTTGACATAGACAAACTCGGCAGCAGCCTTGGGATACATCGCGGAAAGCTCTGCATAGCTCAGGCCTGTGAATGTGCTTATCAGCGCGCCTGCGAAGAACGACAGCCACAAGGCGTTTCCAGCAAGCGCAGCAGCCTCGCCTATGAGGACGTAAACGCCCGCACCGATTATAATGCCGAGGCCGTAGAACACCGCCTCGAACAGGCCCAGTTCCCTTTTCAGCCTCAGCTTCATAACATTATTTTCTTTTTGCATGATTTAATTTTTAAAGCACTAATCTATTACAGGATTGGAATGAAGAAGGATAGAAGAAGAATGTTTTTTTCGTTTGCTGCTATCGCCACGGCTGTAGTTATATATATTTTCTACTCCATGCAAGAGCCAGCCGGAACCTATGCCACAACGACAACTTCAAGAACAACCATAGCAACTACCACAAGCACCAGCACCACAAGCGTGCCGCTGCCGCAAGAACCGGAAGGCTTCACGATCGTCTCGCCGCAAAACATGGCCTACAGCGACGGCAGGATCATAGTTTCAATCAGGGCGAGCGAAGTGTCGAGATGGATTGGCGAGGCTGTTGATTCCGGCGCTTTGGTGAAGGAGTGCTACGACTGCTTGTCTTTCGAGAGGTATGATATGTACTTCCCTGTCGGCATACACGTCCTGACAGCTTACGTGGAAGGCAAAGACGGCAATTTGAGGACAGGCAGGGTTGTCTTCACAGTGCTAAAATAAAGCCTTGGAAAATATAACAATAACTATGGGGCAGGTTGGGAAAGTAAAGGACAAGAACTGTGTCTTGAAGGATTGCGACAGGAAGGCTGTCGCTTTTTGCAACAACTGCAGAATACCTGTTTGCGACATCCACAGCAAGAGGATGAACAATGTGTACATATGCATCAACTGCTTTGGCTATTTGAAAAAACTGAAGCTGAGATGAAGCAGGATTAGTGAATAACCCTTTAAATTCACTTTTATATAACAAAATGTCAAAATCAATTTAGGAGATAGCATGCTTGACATAAAGCTCATACGGGAGCAGCCGGACTTGGTTAGGGAGAACTTGAAGAGAAGGCATGACGCTGAGAAGGTCAAAAAGCTGGAGGAACTCATAACAAGCGACAAGAAGTGGCGCGCTGCTGTTGCTGAATTGAATGAACTGAGGCAGAAGAAGAACAAGCTTAGCTTGGAAGTTGCAAAACTGAAAAAAACTGGTAAACCTGCTGCAAAAATTATGAAAGAAGCAGAGGAAGTTTCCGGCAAGATAAAAAAGGTTGAGTCAACTGCTGCTGAACTTGAGGAGAAGAACAAACTGCTTTTGATGACTATACCGAATATGATGCACGAGTCTGTTCCTTATGGAAAGGATGACAGTGAAAACGTTGAGATAAGAAGGTGGGGACAACAGCCTGAATTTGGCTTTACGCCGAAAGACCACCAGACAATTGCCGAGAATTTGGGATTGATAGATTTTGAACGGGCTGCGAAGGTTGCCGGAGCAGGATTCTATTATATGAAAAACGAGCTTGTCATGTTAGATTTAGCCCTGCAAAGATTTGCGATCGAGCATTTGAGGAAGAAAGGTTTCAATATTATATGGCCGCCGTTGATGATCCGCAGGAAGCCGTACGAAGGCGTGACAGATCTTTCAGACTTCGAGTTGGTTACATACAACATAGCCGGCACAGACATGTATCTTATAGCAACATCCGAGCATCCGATGGGCGCGATGATGATGGACGAGGTGCTTGACAAGAGAAAACTGCCGATAAAGCTTTGCGGTGTCAGTCCCTGCTTCAGGAAGGAGGTTGGTGCGCACGGTAAGTACACAAAGGGTTTGTTTCGCGTGCACCAGTTCAACAAAGTGGAGCAGTTCGTTTTTTGTGCGCCAGAGCAGTCTTGGAAAATACACGAGGAGCTGCAGAAAAATTCCGAGGAGCTTTACCAGCAGCTCGGTCTGCACTACAGGGTCGTCAACATCTGCACAGGCGACATCGGCAGCATAGCTGCGAAGAAGTACGACATAGAGGTGTGGATGGCTGACGGCAAGTTCAGGGAAAGCGGCTCCAACTCAAACTGCACAGACTACCAGGCGAGAAGGCTGAACGTGAAATACAGGGAAGGAGAGGGCAAGCCGCCTGCCGGCTTTGTTCACACGCTTAACAATACAGCTTTAGCAACAAGCAGGACGATCATTGCAATACTCGAGCAGTTCCAGAGGAAAGATGGTAGTGTAGACATACCGAAAGTGCTGTGGCCGTTCACTGGTGTAAAGAAGCTGGAGAAGAAAAGTTAATTTATGAGCAGTATTAAACTGATATCCTTTGATGTAGACGGCGTCATATTCGATGTAGTTAGCTCTTGGAGAGAATTCCATGAAAAGTTAGGAACGCTCGATTTGGAAAGACTAGAAAATTTGAGGCAACTGCATTTGAAAGGAAAAATTTCCTACAAAGAATGGGCTGATAAAGAGGTAGAAGTTTGGAAAGGAATACCGTACCAAAAATTTGTTGACATATGCAACAGTTTTTCTCTGGTTCAAGGAGCTGAAGATACGATAAAAACTCTGAAAGAGAGAGGCTACACGCTGTGTGCCATTTCAGCCGGAGGCTTGCATACTCCTGTAAAACAAAGGCTGACAAAACTGGGATTTGATTATGTGTTTTCAAATGATATTGAAGAAAAAGACGGAATTGTTACAGGCAAATTCGTTTTGAACGTTGAACACAACAATAAAAATGAAATACTCCAAAAAATTGTGGAAAAGGAAAATACAAGTTTTGAATACTGCGCTGTAGTTGGAGATGATATTAATGATTTGTCCATTTTAAGGAAGGTAAAGCTTTCCATAGCTTTTTGCCCTAAGGATATCAGGCTGGTGAAAGCTGCGGATGTTGTTGTAACAAAAAAAGATTTGAAAGAAATTCTGGTCTATTTCTAGCTCTTATTTTTTCTCGACGATATAGTTATTAGCGGTCAGATGGAAGAGCAAATCAAAATAGACTGCGCGAGATGCGGAAGGGACGAGTGCGTTTTCCGTTCTGTAAACAACATGATCAACAACATGAAGCGGGACATAATGGGCTCGCAGAACGTCCCTTACCACGAGCAGATTGTCGTTGCAGAAATTTATTATATAACAGTCAGCACTCTTGCAGAAGCGTGCAGAAGATTTTTCAAGGTCGAATTGAAAAACTGCGACGAGAACGAGAAACACAGGAATCCGACTGTCACGCTTGACACGTTCATACTGCTCAAACAATTGAAAGACGATGGACTGTTGTCCGAGGAGTATGGAAACGAACTGTTCGATGTTTTGATCAAAATGAGCCCTGAGCTTGAACAGCAGGTCAGGAAAGACAGGGAAAGCGGGATATTATAAACTATTTTATTGGCAGATTTCGATTTATTAAATATGATAAAAATCAGGGAAGCCAAAAAATCCGATTTAAAACAAATAAAAGAAATGAATTGGAAATTTCTTGAATTTTATGTAGAAAACAGATTCGATAAGCTAATAGTTAAAAACCATAGATCAAGGAATTGGGGAAGAAAGTTTGTCAGCAGGACCTTCCGAAATAAAAAATGGAAATACTTTGTTGCAGAAAAGAAAAATAGATTAGTTGGTTTCATAAGTGGAAAAATTGATAAATATCCACCTATTTTTAAAGAAAATCGTTTTGGATATATTTGGGTTGTGTACATAGAAAAAGAATTCAGAGGTGAGGGGATTGGAAAAAAACTGATAAAAGAATTCATAAAATGGCTGAAAAGAAAAAATATTCATACTGTTGAAAATATTATAGCCCACTCGAACATTATTTCTAAAAAAATATTCAACTCATTGGGTTTTATAGAGCTAGAAAAAAGATATAGATTAAAAATTTAGAATTTTATTTTTCCTCGCCAAAAGCAGACGGCAGGTGGATTATATACACTTGCCCCTTTTCTAAAATCACGAGCGGCCTCTTCTTCATGAGCGCGTCGATGTTTATCTCGTAAACCCCCTCCTTCGGTATCTGCAGCGTCTCGATGCCGAACTTCTTCCTCGCCCTTTTCATTTTCCTAATTACTTCCTTCTGCGTGCTCCTTTTTTCTCCAGCTATCACCGGTTCCAATTCCTTCTCCACTTCTTTCTCAGTAACAGCAGCAGCCTTTGTCTCCTCAATCTTCTTTGTCAATTCCTGCTCTAAAGTCGTCTCTTTAGTTTCCAATTCCTGCTGCATCTGTTTTATCTCTTCCGCATCCTTCTGCGTCTTCATCAGCAGAAAGAAGATGCTGCCGCACTTGCATCCACGGAGAATTGTAGAATCATTATCCTCGTATACAGTGCCGCATCTCACGCACTTGTGCATGCTCAGACCTCTGTCAGCACAGAGAACGAGTTCGGATTCTTCTTTATCTTCTTTATCAGCCTGGCCGGGCCTATCAATGTCAAGCCAGTTCTCATGCTAGTCTTCACAATCGGTTTGCCAGTTAAATTCCCTAAAAAGCTCTGGAACTTTTCCGTTTGGTCTGTAACTCTTTCCAAAAACAGCTGCACTCCTTTTGTCTGCCTCTTGAGGCTGCATACCTCTATTCCAGGAAAACCATCATCAACCTTTCTCATCGTTTCTTTTATCAGCTCCATCTCCTCTTCCGGCTTCAGCACACCGTCGGTAACAAGTATCGAACCGTCGCTGACTTTGCCGAGTATGAAGTTGATTCTTTTTTCATGCGGCTTGTCGTTCAGAGTTTCTGCGGAAACAAAATCCATTTTAAATTTAGGTTTGACTTTCATTTCGCTCTCCTCGCATACTTCGATATTGCGCCGTAAAGGTCGTTCATATTCTTCCCCTTCAACGCGGATATTTCTACTACGGGATACTGCGGGAACGCTTCGCGTATATCTTCTGGCCTGGCTTTTTTCCTGTCGATTTTGTTAGCAACAATTATAACAGGAATCTTTCTTGCTTCAAGGTTTCCGAGCAGCGTTATGTTCACCTGGTTCAGCGGGTCCTGTGTGGAGTCCATCACAGCCAGGACTGTGTCGACGTTGCTCAGCCACCTGATTGCTTCTATGACTCCGTCTGTGGCCTCCTTCGCCCTCCTTTTTGCAGCTTTCCCCCTTATGCCGAATTTGTAGAACTCCTTGTAGTCTATTTTTGTTGCAATGCCAGGCATGTCCAGCAAGTTTATAAGAATTTTTTTCTTGTTGTGCTTTATCTCGACCTTCTCCTTTTTCTGCACTACTCGTGTCTCGTGCGGCACCTCAGAAACCTTCCCGACAGGCTCGCCGGTGAAGTCCATGGATATCTTGTTTGCCAGCGTTGTCTTTCCTGCGTTGGTCGCACCGTAGATTCCGAGCCGTATGTCTCTGCGCGAGCCGAATATCCTCAAAAACCAGTCCAAAAATCCCTCAAACATGTCATATTATAATTTATTTTCAAAGTTTAAAAACTCATGGCGTCAAAAAGTTTACGCGAGGAATTTTATCAGCAGCAGGAAAGCGTCGCCGAAATACAGCGTAAAAAGTAGTGCCAGTGGGAACGCTGGAGCGAACCTAACACCTTCTTTTATTACAACATATTTTTTCCCAGAGGATTTTATTTTTTTCAATTGTTTTTCCGTTACCCCGTCCCAGACTTTCGATTCCAACAACACATCACCAACTTTCAGCTGCGAGACCTTTATTTTTTTCTTGAAGCCGACATCCTCAACAATCTTTGCGAATTTCCACATAACGAACAGCGCGACCGTTGCGACCAGGGGGAAGATGGAGTTCGAGACAATCTCTGCAGCGCTGAGGGGCAAGCCAAAAGATTTCAGCATGAAAAAGTTGGCGGCAAGCAAGGCTGCGAACAAAGCCACGGAGCCGAAAAGGAAAACATTTTTGCTGGCCTTCATGCCCCTGAAAAATTCCGCTATTATTTTTTTGTTCGTCATGGCAACAGCCATAGCGTAAATTATCATATATGCAGCGCCGACCAGGAAGACGTTGACAAGGTAGCTGAGTGCGAAAGGCAGGAAGACAGTCTGTGTCTGGAAAGTTGGCACAAGAAATCCAACTGCTGCCAGAATCTTTGCATCTCCGCCGCCCCACTGGCCTGCGAAGTACATGACGAAGCCTAGCGCCAGCAGGCCTAGACCGACCATCAAGCTGTTGAGCAGCGGCCAGTAGCTTCCTGCCAGGTAAGACTGCGCGGCGTAAAAAATTATTGCGATGACGATCATGGCGTGAGGTATGTTGTCCGGTATCTCCGTGGTCTTCAAGTCCCATGCTGCTGCCAGTGACGAACCACCTAAAGCGACGGCGAGAGGAAGATATTCATACATGATAGAGAATTGGTGTTTGCTAAAGAAAAGTCTTTAAACCGTGAAAAAGCTTAAATCCTTTAACAACTTTAATTATTCCAGTGATGAGATGCCGGAGATTTATAAAATTGCAAAGGGAATATTCGAAAAATTAAGGCAAAAAGCCGAAAGGTCCCCTGTTGAAGAATACTCACAAATAACAGCTAAGGCTAGGCAGGCGGAATTATCTGCGTTAACTCTTGTAGGCATTGCAGAAGATTCGGGAGCAGTTCAAACACCATATGCTATTATTACTTCAGAAAAAATTATGGAAGATTCTAAAAAACTGAGAGAATTTTTAGAAAGCAAGCAAAAGCATCAAAAAACATAATTTTTAGGAATATTTCTTGAAACCTATTGTTTTTGCAATCTCACGAAAGCATTGTCTGCAATAGAGAAGGCCATACTTCCTTATCACGCCGCTCGTCTTTCCGCATCTTCTGCAAGGATGAGTTGCCGCTCCAAACTTCTTCGGCATTCAACCACCTACCTCCCCGAGTATTTCCAGAAGCTCTTCCCCGCCGAACACCTCTGACTCGATGACCTTGGTGAAAACCTTCTCGTAAACACCAATAAAATTCTTGTCTAGCTCAGCCTTTTTCAAAATTATCCCGCCTAGCTTTGTCGTGAACTCCAAAATTTCCATGTCATGGCTGTGCAATTCCTCTGCAACTGCCTTTGTCATTTTCATAACATCATCTCAGACTTTATCATCTTAGACGATCTGAACCCCGAAAGTTTTTTTGGCCCATTCCGCGGCTTCCTCCTTGTTTATCTTATGCTTCGCAGGTATTTTTCTTTGCTGTATGCGCCTTCTCTTCACGCTGAAGCCTGGCCTTTCCAAGCTAACAGAAACATCCAACCCCATCATCCCGACATCATAAGAATACTTGACGCCAGGCATGTCGATGTATTCGCGTATGCCGAAGCTGAAGTTGCCCTCTGCATCAAAATTGTTCATGCTCAGTTTGTTTTCAACACCACCAAGAGCTTTTTTCAAAAAATCTGTTGCTGCCGCTCTACGCAAAGTCACCTTAACACCTATGGGCCTGCCCTTTGCAACGCCGAAAGTGCTCCTCCTTTTCGATTTTGTCACGACAGGCGTCCTGTCGGTCAGCAGCTTCAGCAGCTTCGCAGCCTTGTCTATCTTCGCCTTGTCATCACCGCAGCCGACGTTCAGCGTCACCTTCTCGATTTTTATGGCGCGCATGTCACTCACATTACTCACCTACTGTAACAAGCGGTTTTTTCTCGCCTACGACAAAAATGTGGTCCTTCATTGCTTCCACTGCTTTCCCTTCAATCTCGCATATTGTCTTGTTCGGCTCCCTTCCTCTTACGATAATTATCTTTTTTATCTTTGCCAGCCTGCCGCTGTTCTTGCCGCTCGTGACAAGTCCTATGCTGCCCTCCTCCATCTTCACATGTCCTACAATCTTCTGGCTTGGCAGTTCTATGACTATCGAGTCGCCGGTGCTGTAGCCACTTTTGCCGACAAGTATGCTCCTGCCGTCATGCAGATTCAGTTGCGTCTTACCTTTCCTCACAGTCGTTTTGCCGTTTATCCTGCACAGCTTTACGCCAGCCTCTTTTTCGGGTATCTCCAATAACTTCAAACCGTTAGCATCAAGAGTGACGCGGAAATATTTCTTTGCCTTCGGTATGGCTATCGTATCCATCAGTCCTGCTGGAAAGCGGTGGTCCTTCTGTATCTTTCCGTCTACCAAAATGTCGCCGCGCTTTATCGCCGTCTTTGCTTCTTTGGCTGTCTCGGCAAGCTTCAGCAGGTCACGCAAGACTATCTGGAGCGGTATGCTTTCGAACTTCTTATGCGGGCCTGGCGAAGGAACGACAACCCATTTCGAAGCTTTTTTTTCTACACGCCAAAATTTGGGTGCTAAAAGGCGTTTAATCTTGCTCATAATCTGTCACATATCCTCTCATCAACATTTTTATGTAAAATTCCTTTCTTTTTAATTTATCCGCAACATTCTTAACTGTTACCTTTTTATTTTCTTTTTTTAAATCTTTACATATTTCCAGAATTTTCTTAAATTTAGTACCTTTCTTGAACTGCGGTTTACTAATATAAGAAGCAAGTGCTTCTTCAATTTTTGTTCTTTGTCTTTTAAGAGAAAAATTTATTTTTTGCGCAAAATTTTTAATATCGCTTTGATTCGTAATTTGAATATGCCAATGATAGCTTATATAGTCACCATTAGATGATTCATATTTTTTAAGAAGATATGGACCATTGACAGGAATGTTGAATCTTTCAATCATTTCCTTTAATTGAATTAATCTTTTGGGAGGTTCTTTTCTTAAATTGGATTGACTAAGAGATATCGCTTTGGATACTTTTTTTGAAACCGTTCCTTCATCATCAAATGCTTGTTGCAAAAAAGATTTATATAGATTTGGATTATTAATAATGAATTCTGGTATTGATGGATTATTTGATGTTTTATCTCCTACCGAAATTTCTAATCCGGATGATAAAATATATCCTATTACTGTTGATAAGGTAACTCTAAATAGATTGCCACATTTTCTTTTAGTATATCTGGTAAATTCAATTTTACCAATAACATTTTGAATATTCCTTATAAATTTGTTAACTAGACATTCCTCATTATTTGTATAAATAGGAAAATATCTTGAAGTAATACCACCATCAAATAAAATGGCTGAAATAATTTGGGCCCCCTCCCTGCAATTGAAATTCATAGGGAATTTTGGCATAAAAATAAAATTACCTGTAAACTTTGATTTGATGTACTCCAATTTTCTTTCTAAATTCTTTAACGAAAATTCGTCATAATTATTAGCGACTAAAAATGCAGATAATTTATTCACTACTGAAAAAGTTATTGATTTAAAACGAGATTTTTCAAAGTCATATATATTCACTGGCTTAACCCCAATTTTATATGCTAATTTACATCTCCCCCCAGCAATAGTTATCGCTGTTTTTATCATCTTTTTTTGAAGTTTATCTGGAAGTTTCACACAAACTTTATCTTCCGGCAAGTCTAACAAATGTATAATTCCATTTTTTGCTGGCATTGATTATTACCTTCTTTTCAGTTTAACGAATTTTACTAATCCCCCTTTCACTACTACTACTACTTCTACTAAATCTTCCATGAATTCTGTTATATATCTATGTGTAGTTGTTTTACTTAATCTAGCTTGCCTAGCTATTTCTCTTATCCAAAGTCCTTGAGGATTTTTTTTTAATACTTCTATTATTTTTTTGATTTTATTTTCGTCTGGACCTTTTTTTCTCCCCATATGTTAATATATGGGACATATGTACTATTTAAAGATTTTTGTTTTTGAGAATATAATTTGATATAAATGTCCTAAAAATAACTATAAGCTCATATTTTATTTTTCATTATTTTTCTCTCTCAATAATTTTACCCACTCTTTATTTTCCTCTCCAGGGCTTTAACTCGCAGTTTGTCCTCCAAGCTTAAATTTATGATTTTCAGGTTCGACGGATGCAGCGCCACCTGTCTCTCAGTTCCGTCAGTCCTTTTTATCGTGACGCCTTCCACATAGGCCTTGTATTTTTTCAAATCAACCTTTGAAATCTTTCCATGTTTTTTCCTGTGCTCGCCTTTCATTACTTCCACTTCATCTCCCTTTCTGAGCGGAAAACTTCTTCGTTTGTATTTTGCGTGCAGCTCCTTCGAAAGGTGCGAGGACAGGATTTTTCTCCGTATGTGCAGCGGAGCGTTGTATAAAAATTTTCTCTGTTTGCTTGGTTTTTTTGATTTAATTTTCATTCTTGTTCACCTAAAGTTTCAAGAGCGTTTATAACTCTCCTAGACAATTCTGCTTCAAATTCTTTAGCCATTTGTGGATTGTTTTCAGTTAAATCATAAAAATCTGGAGTAGGATTAATAACAGAAATAATTTCATTAATTAATGATGTTACTTCACTGAATAAATAATCTCTTAATCTTGGATTTTGTTCTCGTAGGGATGATGTATTTACATATCTTAATTTTTTCCCAATTTGCTTAAAGTAAATAAAATCACCTAAAATAAATTTTCCATCTTTATCAATTCCGTAGGCTATGATATAATTACTCCCAAGTATAGCTGCATAACCACCCATTCTTATTTCAGCAAGTAATCCAGACAAAAGTTGTTTTGGAATTTCCATTCACACCACTATGCTTGCAATCTTTCCCAGCTGCGAAAACCTTTCCACAGCTTCCTTAGCTATAGGCCCCTTTATGTCCGTCCCTTTCGGGTCGCCGTTTTCATTAGTAAGGACAGCTGCATTATCTTCAAACGAAACCCTCACACCGTCAGGCCTCCTGTACTCCGCCTTCTGGCGGATGATAACAGCATGCGACATCTGCTTCCTCATCTTCACGTTGCCCTCCTTCACTGTGATTTTTATCATGTCCGCTACACCTGCTTTAGGCTGTCGTCCTCTCCTTCCCTTGTAGCCGAAAACCGAAATTATCTGTATTATCTTTGCTCCGCTGTTGTCCGCGCATACAAGATTCGATCCAGTTACTAATGATTTAGTAACGTTTGCCCTGACTGGTTTCATATTATTCACCATTCCGGAAACGGCGGATTCCCATATAGCGGCATCCCTTCTTCTTTAAATCCATCTTTTTTCAGCGCTTCTTCCAAATCGCGCAAATTCTTTCCTTCAGCCTGAAGGTATTTGTCATCCCTGTCTTTCTCAAGCAAATCACAGGTTTTCAGCCACATGATAGCCTGGTCTACAGTTTCTTTATTGACATCCTTTTTTAAAACTCTATGAACACCTACAATATGATTGGTATAGCCAAAGATTTCTTCATCAGTTCTTGGCGAATCGCAAGTCATGTATATATGAGTTAACAGTTCTCCCCTTGCTTCTGGGCTGAGTTTGTCGAACGACATCGAATCACTTTCCTTTGACAACCTCAACAACAACAAAAGCCTTGGTCTTGCTCAGCGGCCTGCACTCTGCTATCCGCACAATGTCTCCTTCCTTCGCGGCTATGCACTCCGGGTTGTATGCTGAGATTTCACTGTGGCGTCTCTCATAACGCTGGAATTTTGTCAGATAATGATAATACTGCCTTTCCACAACAGCTGTTTTTTGCGCCTTTGCCGAAACAACAGTCCCTTGCAAAATCTTTCCCCTCACTGGCAATTTTCCATGCCAACAGCAATTTGGATCTGAACATATTCCAGTCGGCGGTTTAGCATCTATGCCGATGTCTCTCGCTGTATTCTGCGATGCTTTCTTCTTCCTTGCCATGTCACCATCTCGCAATCTTCTTTTTAATTCTATCTTCAGGCCTGCCTATTAATACTTTTCCCTCGACCTGCACTTTCACTTTGTTAGGTAACGTAAATATAAATAATGTGTTGTTTTTGGGTATAACCTTTTCTTCTCCACCTTTCGTCTCTATTTTTAGCGTGTTGTAGGTTTCGTCTATCACTCTGCCGCTCAAACCTTTGTGAGAAGGGTCTGTGCTGTCTTTAATTCTGACGCTCAGGTTGCACAGTTCGTGCCGGATGAGGTTCTGAGGCGTAATCGACATACTTAAATATTTTCATTCCTGACTTAAATCTGGTGACGGGATGATTGAATACCTGAAAGAAATCGCTCCATGGCTCCCTTCATTATTACTTTGTCTGGGTTGCGCAGGTGCAATGATTTATGTTGCATACAAATGTTTGCAAAGCGATTCAGGCGCCAGAGAAAATGAAATTATTTGTGGGATTAAAAATACTGAGCATGAAAGCAAGTTAACGGAGTGTTATTTTTTAAAATCTTAGATTATCTTGATCTGGTTTTCGCTAGCTATAGTCAAGTTTAAATAATTTAACTTTCTTATTTTATTTATGTTTCCATACGATTTGGATAACAGACGTAAAAAAATATTGCGCAATACGGCTGTTTTAGGTTGTGCGGCTCTGTATGTATGCGCGATATTACTCTATTGCCCAAAAGAGATTCAAGCTCCTATACTCCTTGCTAGCGGGCTTGCTTCTTCCCAATTTTAATTAATTTGAAGACCTTAGATTATCTCAATTTGGTCTTCGCCATAGCCCAACTTAAGAAGTATGTCTTTCACTCGTACCTTGTGGTCGCCCTGCAGCTCTATGTGCCCGTTCTTGAAAGTGCCGCCGCAGGCCAGTTTTGACTTCAGCTGCGATGCCAGTTCCTTCGCGTTGTCAGTTATGCCGCTTATGATGGTTATCGTCTTGCCGAACTTTCTTTTTTCGACGAACACTTCTATCTTCTGCGCTTCCTGCGCTATAGCTCCGCAGACGCACAGTTCGCGTGGTAGGCCACACTTGGGGCATATCTCAGGCATTTATTTTTTGGACTCCTTTTTCTTTTCCTTCTTCTCCACAACTTTTTCTACCTTCGGCTTTAATCTTATTTCGCTCCGCACAGTCTCAAGCCTAGCGATAGCTTTCTTTATCTCTCCAATTCTTCCAGGATTCTTCACAGGCCTGCCCATCCTCACGTTGCCCAGCTCTTTTGCCAAGTCCAGTTTGAGCTCAGAAAGCCTCTTCAGAATTTCTTCAGGCTTCAGTTCGCGGGCCTGCTTTATTTTTAATATCGCCAAGTAGCTTCTCCCTTTTCCTTATTCTCCTTTATAATTTAAATCTCTTGCGGTTCGGCGGATTCTTCCTCTTCTTTCTTCTCCAACGCCTCTTCCTGCTTCGGCTGCTCGGCTTGCTCTGGTTCGGCTTGTTTTGCCTCGGCCTGCTCTTTTGCCTCAACCTGCTCTGAAACCTCCTGCTCAGCTACCTGCGGCTCAACTGCCTGCTGCTTCAACTCGAACTCCTTCGGCGTCTGCAGCATGATTTTCACATCAACCCCGACTATGCCAGGCTTCAGCATGGCCTGTACCGCACCACAATCTACAAGCGTCTCAGCATAATTGCCAGAGTGAGCGATAAACCCGCGCTTTGCCTTGAATGTCCTTGCTTTCTCGCCGCCTAGCTTGCCCTTGATGTTCACCTGCACGCCAACAGCACCAGCTTCCATTACTTTGGTAAGATAAAAGTCCACGACACGCTTGTAGTTGCTTCCGCCTTCGAGCGCGTCGCCAATCCTCTTCGCGACTATGTGCGCGTCGAGGAACGGGTCGTTGACCTCCCTTACGTCTACTAAAGGATTCTCGAAGCCGAACTTCGCTTTTATTTCTTCAGTAATCTCATCAATCTTCCTGCCCGACCTTCCTACAACCAACCCAGGTTTGTTGGCAAAAACCACTATCCTCGTGCCCATAGGAGTCCTTTGTATCTCGGTATGGCTGTAGTCAGCCCTCTTGAACTTTTTTGCAAGATAGTCTTCCACATCTGATTCTTTTATGCCTTCTTTGACAAAAACTTTTTCTATAGCCATTATTTTCTACCTCTTCTTCCTTTACCTCTCCTCGACCTCGATTATGATGTTCGTCGACTTGGCCTTTCTGCCGCGGTGCCTGAACCTGCTTTTCGGCAGCATGAACGTCCTGCCTCGGTCGGCCTTTGCGTTTTTTATAAAAAGCTTGCCTATGTCGAATCCTTTTGCTTTAGCGTTCGCCTCTGCGCAGCCAACCATCTCGAGGAATTTCTTCGATGCTGACGTGTAGTATTTCCCGTTTATGTCGACAGCCTTGTCTATCAAGTTTGACAGCAATTGTTTTGCATCGTCAACCTTCTTACCCTTCAGCTTCTGGCACAACACAACAGAATGCTTGAAGGAGACGCGCGCTTCGTCAAATCTTGCTGCAGCAATTTTCATATCATCACTTCATCCATATCATCACTTCATCCATATCATCACTTCAAAGGAATATGTTTCGATCCTCTCGTAGCTCCAACACCAGGCGAGGAATGCTTCACCCTTTTGCACGTGGCTGCGAACTCGCCCAGCCTGTGGCCGACCATCTCGGGCATCACGACCACCGAAGCCCACTTGCCTCCGGTGTCGCCCTTCTTCGTCCCGCCGATATAAATGCCAAGCTTTACGCCGACCATCTCCGGCAGTATGACCATGTCCCTCACATGCGTCTTGTGGAACTTGCCGGGGTTTTTCCTTATGTTGTCGAGCAATTTTCTTTGTTGTTCTGTGAACCCGCGCTTCAGCCTTCTCCTCTCCCGCGACGTAAGCAGTCGACCAAACTCCTCGATCGACATATTCTTCAACTCC
>Ga0315279_10000467_pt1 | contig 80468 bp, 87 predicted proteins | sample YL17G06_20_MG_FD_203694 | JGI IMG/M metagenome (GOLD analysis project Ga0315279, IMG submission 203694) | Sediment microbial communities from Yellowstone Lake, YNP, Wyoming, USA - YL17G06_20 | ecosystem: Environmental > Aquatic > Freshwater > Lake > Sediment | place: USA: Wyoming | collected...
CACCGATTTACATTTTTAAACTGCCGGATATTTAAACATTGCAATCAAAAAGTGTTCGTGGGATTTATGAGGAGAAAACTCATCTTTTTTTCAATTATCCTGCTCTCCCTCTGCTTATCAGCTGATACAGCATCCCTCATGCTTGGAGAGCAGTACGACTTCACGCTAAATGGGTCAAAATGCGTCATCGCGCTGGTCGGGCTGGCAAAAGACTCGGCAACCTTCGCGGTATCTGACAAGATTGCAAGCGTAGGCGTAGGTGAGATGAAGAGCGTAGATCTGAATGACGACAATGCGAGTGATGTCAGCATAACACTTGACAGGGTTTCACTGGGCAGCACTGTGTTTAACATCACGGCTGCAAAAAGCGGTGAGAGGGCATGCACTCCGGTGAACAGTTCATGCTCCAACTTTGATGAATGCTGTGCCGGAAACTGCATAGTCGGGACGTGCAGATATACCGCAAGTATCAATGCCAACCCCAGCATAAGCATAAGCCTTGATGTTCCTGAAAATGTGACCTTTGGCAGCGTTGTCAGGCTGAGGACAACAGGAGAGGACGGAAATCCTGTCGCGGATGTGACAGTCGATGTGATAACTCCGTTGCAAGAGAGGCTGACCCTCACAACAAACGAAGGTGGTGACGGGTTGTACATTGCAGCCCAGGAAGGAGTTTACAGTTATGCGGTCTACAACTACGTGCTGAACTCAAGCAAAACAACACTTTCAGTCAGTCCAGCTGTTCCCAAGCCTCCAGCTCCGCCTCCGGAGAAGCCCAAAGAGCCTTTCTGCGGTGACGGGACCTGCAACAATAAAGAGAACTGCTCAACCTGCTCCAAGGACTGCGGAGCATGCACCCAGAAGCCTCCTATAAATACCCAGCCGCAAGAACCTGGGTACTCGTGGATCATGTGGATGGGCCTGATGTTTCTGGTTATAATAGTAATACTGCGTGTTGTGCTACCAGTCTTTATAAGAATGGATTGACAGACGGCTTAATCCCATTTCTGAGATTTCGTAGAAATGTTTATAAACAAGGATATATAGAGATAATCAGGTTAAATGCGACCAGTGAAAAGATGAAATAATTAGCGTAGCTGGTTCCTTGGCGACAGATATGACCAGCATTTTTGAGAGATGGGGGGAGTTAGGTTCCACTATGCGTTACATCCCTAGTTTTATGCTTCTGCTTTCCCTCTCATACTTCACAAATTTACTGCTTGCCAGCTCGGCAAAACAGCTGCAATTGGATGCAGTTGCCGAGAGTAGCTATACCTACGACACAATACAGATTTTGAATGATACTTCCATAAACAACACTACGGAGGAGCTGCCTCTGGGAAATGTCACCAACACCACCCAGGAAACCCCCCCAGTTGTTGAGAACGTAACAAATAATACTCAGGAAACTCCAACCACTCCCCCTCCTCATGAGCCCATACCCGAAGAAATAAGCCACGGCGTCAATAACAATCCAGTTGAACCTTCGTATGCAGGCCGCATTGCTTCCATTTCCACGAGGCATATTGAAATTCTGCAGCAGGAGTATATCGACTCGTACTTCAACTGGAATTTTGAGGAGATAAACGAAAACAATTGGAAAGCTAGCTTCACAATAGACGAGGGTTTATGGAACGATGCAAAAAACTGCAACTCAGAAGATGACGCGGTGAAGCCTACATGCTTCAGAGATTTTCGGAGCAAGTATTTCTCAAATACATTGAAGGCGGAGGATGCTGTTAAACTCGGGGCGGATATATCAGACATGCGGAATTACCCGCTTGCGAACCTCACTCCAAACATCCGCTTCTCTGACTTCAATATAGATTTGGAAAGTGGTACAGGCTCCTTTTACATAATATTCCCGCATGGTTTCAAGGAAGGGGAGAGTGCGAAATTCGGGTTCAATTCAACAGTAATATACAGCACTCTGACCGAAACTGAGCCATTCAAGGCATCTGGGAGGGCAATCTGCAGAACCAACAACGCGATTCACGTGGTTGCGATAAACGGAACAACAAACGTATCGTATTTCAAATCCACGGACGGAGTGACTTGGACAGCACTGAAACTAGATGGAAGCGCGACAGGTGACAACCCGGTTGCCGCCTCTGAAATTGCGATTGCCTGCAGTGGAACGAATGTGTTTGTTGTTTGGAACGGCGGTGCAAGTGGTTATGATATCCAGTATATGAACTCATCTGATGAGGGAGCAACCTGGTGCCCTTACATCAGCAATGTTGCCCCCAAGTGGTTTGACGGAAGTAGCTCTACCAACTTGGCAGGCTCATATGTATCCGCACAGTATGGAACAGGAAATAACATTTGGGTTGCATGGATATATGACTATTCAACAAGTACTGAATCATTGATGGTTGAAAATTCGACGCTATACGGCGGGAACTTACCTACTGTGACAAGGAAGAATATGACTGTGGATATAAATGTCGGTTCTTCGCCACACGTCATAGTTAACATTTCTGGAAGCACCGAAGAAGTTTATGTCCCGTATTTTAGAGCATCAAATTCAGATATAGAAATAAATCGCACAACTGACGGTGGCACGACCTGGAGCGGAACTTCCCTTTCTGGTACTGGAACTTTCGTGGTAGGTTATGTTTCAGGATTAATACTAAACAATGTTATTTACGTTGTTTATGCAACCACCACAGCAGTAAATATTAGGAACTCAACCGACAGAGGCGCTACTTGGTCGGCTACAACGACAGTTGCAACAGAAACGCCATCCGATCCCACGATTGCCACTGACGGGAATGCAGTCTGGGTGTTCTGGAATAACGGCACAGCCAGCACCAATGCCAATGATGTTCGGTATAGAACCTTTAGCACCTCCTCTGGCTGGAGTGCCATATCAACTTGGAAGGAGCTGAACAGCTATGTCCAGACAAGACCAAATGCGAAATTCAACCTAAGTCCGTGCGGAATTGAGGTCGTTTTCATAAACAGGACAGCATCCAGCGGGAATATCGACTTAAATTATGATTGCTGGACACCCACTCTAACATTCACGAACCCGGCCAACAACAACTCGAATGCGAAACCGAATGATGCAGTCAACTTCTCAATAGATGTTTCTACAAACTATGGATGCCTTTCAGGGTACATATTCTCAAACAACTTCTCAGGGAGCGGATGGCAGAACAGCTCATGGGTGCCTATTGGTGGCTGCGTCCAAACCAAAATCATTTGGAATGATTCCTACACCGCTACCTCCCCCGATGTATACGGCTGGAAGTTTTACGTGAATGTATCATTTAATAATTATACAAGTGGTTCCGCTGACCAGCAATTCAATTTCTCAACAAAGACTCTGCAGGTCAGCTGGACTACTGGCTCAGCAGTTAACTCAACAGCCTGCACTATTGGAACTCCCTGTGAATATTACCAGAACCAAAACTTCACTGCAAATGCAACTGTCCAATGTTCAACACAACCAACTGGCCTGAGTTGTGGCACTGTTAGTGGAACTATAAGGTATAACAACAGCGGAGAAACGCCAGATACATTGATAAGCACAAGTGGAGGAGCAACGCCTTTCTATACAGATGTCAACAGCCAGTCATGCAGTTCTCTATCGCATGGCGACTCATGCACGCTGAATTGGAACGTGAACGCAACTGGAACACCTCCGGACACAAGAGCAATAGATGCTAATTTCAGTTCTTCCCTGACAAATAGTAACCCGCCCAACAATAACACTGATTCTGCGTATGTAACGATAATCTCGCAAGTTATAGGGTTCACAATAACTCTCCCCGGGCAGATCGCCATAGTTGCTGCTGAAGGAGGAAATGCAACTGCGGATATTGAGTTTAATCTTACAGGAGGAAACACCGCAAGCAATGTCATTCCTTGTCTAGCTGGAACCGCAACATGCCAAACAGATGGAGTCCCAATATTCCAATTTGACAATACCGGAACTGCAACTCTCAACTGGTATATCTACCTCGATACTGCTCTTCCGGCAAGCATGACGCTGAAGGGGGATACAGACAACAACTCAGTCGGGGCAACAACAATAACAACGGCAGGATGGCAGGTTGCGAGTTCAATTGCTCCCAGTGGCTCTCAGAATGCATGGCTCTGGACAGACTTCGATGGTGCTAGCGTGACTGATGCAACTAACAGGAATCTGATAAATAATGCAACTTCATCGTGATTTTATGAAAAAGAAAAATTCATTTCATGCTGAGAACGGGGAAACCCGTCTCATTGTCAATATTCAAACGCCCAAGGTCGGCGTCCGTGAGGTGGTAAAATGAACCTATGGAGAAAAACCCTTCTGACAGCGACCCTGCTGCTAGCTCTAGCATCGGTAGTATACGCAGCAAAATATACAACGACATTGACTTACTTCAACATTGCAACCGTGGAGGCATTCACAGTAACCCTGCCAGGGCAGAGTGCAATCACTGCACTAGGTGGAGGCGCGGCAACTTCCAATATAGAGTTCAACTCAACTACTGGAACAGACACATGCGTGGACCCATGCATAGCTTCAACTGCAACATGCCAAGCTGATGGGACACCAATATTCAAAATAAACAACACGGGCACAGTCAATATAAACGTCTCAGTGAATTTCACAGCATCCCCGCCAACCTGCGTGAAAGTTGGTGGATCTATAACTTCCAGGGCAGCATCATGCACAGGCACACTAGTAGACACAACTCCAGTGACAGTGGGGAACAACCTTGCGCCAGCAAATCAATTGAGCTGGTACGAGCAAGCCAACTTTACAGGATGCACCTCAGCAGATACAACAAGCAAGACGCAGTGGGTGTATGGAGTGCAGTCCTAGAAACCGAAGGAATACCTTTCTTTTTGTTTTTTTGGTAATGGAAAAAGGGTGAAATAGATGAGACAAATCGCGATAGTGCTGGAAACAGCACGGGATGGCATAGATACCCTCACTTGCGAGATAAAAACAAAGGTAGAGGGGATAGGGAACGCCGAGTGGGTAGGGTATCATGTCAAAAAATTGAGAAATGAAACATTTGAAAAAAACTTTAGAAGGTGAGATTGATGGGAAAAAATGAGAAGCTGAAGCCTCTGCGGTACTTTGCGGTGGTGGCTATCGCATTGATGGCAGTGCTGGCTTTGGGGTGTTTTTCTACAAACCCGCCGCCAAGCGGTGGTGCGCAAGTTCCGCCAAACGGGACTGTGACACCAAACGAGTCCAATGCAACTCAGTTTGTTGAACCCAAGGTCTACTCCCCCTACTACGAGGGCTTGGAGAGCATTGTTCAAGCGGAGCTGAATAAGACCAGCACAAATGCCACCAGAGGGAATTACCTACCCGCAGCAATGTTCCAGAAACTTCCAGCTTTCCCAAAAGATTTGTACCAAATGCAGGTTCTTTTCAAGTACTACCAGATGGGGAAGATAAGGAATACGACAGACTTGGACAATAAGGAGCTTGGACCTGAATACTGGGCGCAGCCTGAGTGGATTCCAACGTTCTTCACCAATGGCCTGGGGATGATCCAGAACCCGCCAGTGGATCTATACTACTATCGTTGGTCGGATTATGAGCTGATAAGCGCAAACCAGATGAGGAACAAGAATACAGGCGAGGTGACCACGTTCAAAGCAGGAGTGGTAGCAAATGTGCTCGCAAACAAAACCATAGAAGTAAAAGTTCCAAGAATGGGAATTGAGGGATATACGGTATATCCATCAGACATGGTAATTGCGGATGCGCAGCCCGATACAATTTTTGATGTATACACAGTACTGTACTGCGGATGGTACGTCCAGCTCTATCAGGGAGTAAAGCTAGCTTCGGCATTCCCTGCGTCAGGTGCAATTGAGGACTTCCAGCTATTCTCAGACGGAACTAAAGTTGTGACACAGACACCAAGCGATGTCCAGAAGTACTTCAATGTTGAATTCGAGCCAGAGCAGTTCGTCCTAGAGCCTAGCTTCCCGGTTTTCAAGAGCGATTGGGCTAAGCTCATCAGGATGAGGATTACAGTAAATGAAAGCACTCCCAAAGGAAAATACATTGTTGGAATGGACATAGTGCCGCCATCAAATGAATTCAATGAGGATATGACGTGGAAGTACAAGACAGAATACCGCGTAGGTACTGTCGGCATAGGAAGGCCATTCTTCAGGGTTTTCGTACAAGTTGTCTAAAAGAATAAGATGAGCGCATGAAAATGGGGGTTGAAAAGGCAATCCTCCTTTCTTACTTTTTGTTACTTTTGGCCATACCAGTTTCTGCTCAGGATTGGTATACGACTACACAGACCTACATATTCATAGGAGAGGCAAAGGTCGAGGTCCGTGATTTGACGCTGAGTGCCTATTCTGTCTATAGAGGTGCTTCAGTCGATTTCTCCGTTACTCTGAGGAACTTCGGTACTGCGTCGACAGAGGCAACCGCAGAAGTGAAAATATATGACGCATCCAACACTACTGTTGGAACGATTTCTTATGACCCTATTTCCCTTGCTCCTGGCCAGATAGCAACAATAGAGAAGACATGGAGCGTGGGCTCTCTACCAACAGGCACATACCGGGCTGTTGGGCAGGCAACCTATGAATCTAACGTTACCAACATAGTTGAGGAAACATTCTCAGTAGTACTCATCCCCCCGCTACCACCGAGTCAGCAGATGGGGCAGCTAGTCCCTGTAGTGCTTCCCTCGATAATAACCCCGGTTGCGGGCAAAGCAGTATTCCTAAAAACAACAATCCTCCGAGAGCTTCTGGCAGGCGAGGGAAATGCGGATAGTATTTCTCTGAAGAACATAGGAGAAGGAATACTAAACATCACGCTCAGCTTCGAGGGAATACCAAACAATTGGGTGACGTTACTCTCAGATAAAACCCTGCTACTGCCAAATGAAACAAGAGTTCTCAACTTGGGTTTTTCAATCCCGCCTGATACGCTCGCAGGGGATTACCTGGTGCAGCTTCATGCCAACGGCGGAGCGAACTCGACCGACTTTCTCGCCCTGAGGGTCAGGAACTATCCCGAGGATTATGACAAGCCAATTGCCCTTAAGACTATAAAAATCGATGAGAACGAGAGGACAACCCTTGTCTCAATAGATGTCAAGAACCCCTCCCTGAATACAATGGAAGTTGTCCAAGTACAGGAAAGGATTCCAGCACTTGTGAGCGATGAACAGATTGAATTTTTGGATAAACAGGGTAAAATAACTGAACTCAATGGGGCGAAGATGATTGTGTGGGAGCTGTCAAATGTCAAGTCTAAAGAATCATTCTATGTCTCTTACAACATAAAGAATTTCATAACTGACTACTCAACATACATGAACTGGCATATCTCGCAAATTGTAGTGACTCAGAAGCGTACTACTGCTGATTTGGTGAAGATACTGGATATGACTTCCTCTGGAATAAATGAGACGGGCTACGGTGAAGTCACTGCCTCTGTGCTTTACGTGGGAACCGAACCCATTGAGGTGACAATGCTTCTCGAAGTCCCGCAGGGATTCAGCGCCGAGCCAGCAGCAGTAACAAAAACACTCATCCCCAAGGGAGTCACATCGGCAACATTTAGACTAACTGCCCAGAGAACAGCACAAGACACGTACATGGTTAGATTCGTTGTACTCGGTAGCGATTTCAGCACATACATGGCAGCACCAGTCATAATAAAGAGGGAAGCTCACCCTGTCTCATTCTCCATTCTATCAGTCCTTGGTTTGAACGAGATTGTAATCATCTCATCATTTGTAGCTGCTGCAGTGACAATATCTGTAATATCCTACAGGAGAATAAGTAGAAGGAGTGCACCTACGTACAGCTCCGAAAGACTTAATTACCTGAAGAACATAAAAGATATGGTTGTAGGGAAGAATAAAAAATAATGGGCGGGCATGTGGATAAACAGACCGTGGGAATTGTCTCTGGCAAGGGAGGAGTCGGCAAGAGTACAATAGCTGTAAATCTTACAATGCTCTCAACCTATTCTAATATCATCAACCTTCTGGTAGATGCTGATACCGCAAATCCTAGCGTAGGGCTGCATTTGGGGATATGGCAGCACTCATATGGACTGCAGGATGTGCTTGCCGGTAAGATAACAGCTGATGAAGCAATAGTGGTGCATCCTGCAACAGGAATAAGGGTTATCCCATCTTCGCTGCGCTATATTAAAGAAGTGAGTATGAAAAACCTGCCAAAAGTTCTGGATTCGATAAAAACATACAAGTGCATCACAATCGACTCCCCTCCGGGTCTATCTGAAGATGTGGAGAACATTATGAACTCATGCAATGAGCTTGTTGTTGTCACCACTCCCGACGTGCCGAGCGTGACAAGCGCAACAAAGATAATCGACCTAGCTGAATCCAACAGAGTGCCAGTTGCAGGCTTGGTTGTGAACAGAATACTCAACAAGAGGTACGAGCTGCATATGCAGGAGATAGAATCAACGTGCAATACAAGAATCATCGGAAAAATACCGGAGGATAGCAGGGTGCCTGAGAGCATTGCTGTTAAGGTTCCTCTGACGATGTATGCTCCAAAATCACCTGCCAGCATTGCCATAAATAATCTCGCAGCAGAGCTTTTTGGACAGAGGATGCCGCATCAACCTACTTCAACGGATGGATTTTTTGCGAGAATCGTCAACCTTTTCAGGTCACTCTTGCACAGTAGCTGATTCTTATTCTGCAATTTCTATACTATGATAAAAATCGTCATCCTAAGCTCAGGAGGAACAGTTCCGTCTCCTCAAAGGTCTTTGCCATCAGTCGGTCTGTGCTATTTTGGAAGTCTACCTGCTTGACTGCGGAGGTATGCGCCCAGAAGCCTCTTGTAGAGACTTTCCAGCATTCCAATGATTTGTTCGTTTTCATTCCCCCCCTACAAGGATATGGATTCCCATATGTTATTAAATAAGCCCTGAGTTGATATTGCATGGTTGTCGAGCGCATATTCCCCATTAAAGAAATGCGGAGAAAACCCTGGCGAGTAACTGGACTCGGCTTCATATTTGTATGCATCTCAGTGATACTCGCCAATATGGCCCACCAGCCCCCAATGGGGTTCTTCATAGTAGCCCTTACAGTCATACCTGCCATACCCTTCTTCCTAAAAATGACAATATGCGAGGAAAAAGGGCAAGAGATATATATAGCTTTCATCTCAGCAACACCGAAAAGTAAATTTGAGAAGGTAACAGAAGGAATAACGTCAATCTACAACCACATAACAAGATTATACGCGTACTTCTTCTTCGGCTGCATAATAGGATTTGCCTTCACATCATCCATAATGCCGGAGCAGGCTTCAAGTAGCATGTTCAGTGACCTGCAATTCACTTCAACAGGGGTTTCTGACATAAGCTTCTGGGGAATATTCCTGCACAACTTCAAGCTCATGCTGGTAATGGTGGTATTCTCCATTATTTACAGCGTGGGTGCGGTATTCCTGCTTGTCCTGAATGCAGCAGTCATAGGCCTTTTCCTTGAGACGGGGATAAGGCAGAATCTCATCAATTTCTCCTCTCTTGGGATGCTCTCCTACCCGGCAGCTTTCGGTGTTGGCTCTTTTGAAGGAATTTTGAGGCTGCTGCCGCACGGAATATGCGAATTCTCCGGTTTCTTCATTGCAAGCGTTGCTGGTGGAATAATCTCTGTTGCAATAGAGCGAAAGGCCTATAAGAGGGCGGATATTACCAAATTTATACTGTTTGATATTGCCAAGCTTCTAATTCTCGCAACTCTGCTCATTGCAGCAGGCGCTTTTATTGAGTCCACCCTCTACCCCATGCTAGAGTCAATGCTACCCAGCTTCCTAAAATAAAAGAAAAAGAAAGAAAAAAATTAAAGAATCTAGAGATACTGTATGGTATCTATCTCAAGAGCAGTCTTGTCAAGGGACTTCTGGTCCTCTCTTATCTTGCCCAGGACATGCGGCGAGGTTATCCCTGTCATAATTGCAGTGACAACTACGGCATCACCCATCTCAGGAGACAGCCTTGCACCCCAAATAACATTGGCATTTGGGTCAAACGCAGCCGTAAGACCCTCTCCTATCTGGGTTGCCTCTCCAAGTGTCAGCTGAGGACCTCCTGCTATGTGTATAAGCGCTCCTCTTGCTCCTGTGTAGTCAACATCAAGCAGCGGGTGTTCCAGCGTATTGTGCACAACTGAATTCACTTTGTCCGTGCCCTTGCCGTCTCCTACTGAGATTACTGACACGCCTGCATTGCCCATTATTGCCCTTATGTCTGCAAAATCTATGTTGACAAGGCTTGGGAACATTATTGTGTCCGCTAGGCCTTTCACAGCTCTTGAGGTGACCTTATCTGCAACTGCAAATGCCTCGTTCATCGGAAGGTTCGGCACGTAGCTTACCAGCCTGTTGTTGTCTATCACAATCACCGTGTCAGTGTTCTTCTTGAGTTGCTCCAGACCCCACTCCGCCTTCTGGATTCTTGCCCTTTCAAGCGAGAACGGGTAGGTCACTATCGCAACAGTTATTGCACCCTGCTCCTTTGCTATTTCAGCAACCACAGGTGCAGCTCCTGTACCGGTTCCTCCACCCATACCAGCCGCTATGAAGACCAACTCAGCTCCATCCAGAGCCTCCCGGAGCTTGTCCCTGCTTGCCTCAGCGCACTTCATTGCTATTTCAGGGAAACCACCGGCTCCCAGGCCTTTGGTTATGCTCTTTCCTATCAGAAGCCTCTTGTCAGCCTCGGTTATCTGGAGGTGTTTGTAGTCTGTGTTTATCGCTATCGTGTCCGCACTTTTTATACCCATTTTTGCGAGCCTGCTTATGGTATTGCAGCCGGCTCCCCCCACTCCAACTACTGAGATTCGTATCCTATCGTCCATTTTGTCGCATTTCTGCTCTTCGGGCAGTTTGCCCGTGTTTCTCAACGCCGATTCAATCAAACTTTCCATAATAACACCTTTCCCCTATAGATATAATACAAAAAAACATCATCCGCTGCTCTCATCAACTTCCTCAAGCTCGCGGTTCATATTCTCTATCATGCTTCTCAGGGCTACTACTTTTCTTTCCCTTATATTCATACTGGTCACCTCTTAATTAAAAAAAAACAAAAAATTAACCGATTACCTCTATGTCGGAGTACGGAGTTGTTTCCTTGGTGTCCTCCATTGGCTTGCCCATTATGCTTGCTCCCTTCACTCCAGTCACTATGGCAACTATCTCTATCTTTCCATCGTAGCCCGGCATCAGCCTTGCTCCCCACTTTACGTTGGCATGCGGATCCATCCTCTCAGTCACTATCTCTCCAGCCTTTATTGCATCACCGAGAGTGAGGTCAGACCCACCGGATATGTGTATCAAAGCGCCGTTTGCACCTTCAAAATCAACGTCGAGCAGCCTGTTCTTGAGGACTCCCTCAGCTGCTGATGTCACCTTGTCGGTTCCCTTGCCCTCTCCAACTGCAATGAAGCCCACTCCTCCTCCGCCCATTATTGATCTCACATCTGCAAAATCTATGTTTATCAGGCTTGGCTGGGTGATTGTCCATACCAACCCGCCGATTGCCTTCGCGAGTATCTCATCCGCAACCGAGAAAGCCTCATTCATTGGCAGGTTTGGAACTATCTTCACCAGCCTGTTGTTGTCCAGAATTATCACGGAGTCAGTCACTCTCCTCAGCTTCGCAATACCCTCATCAGCCTTAACCCTCCTTGCCCTCTCAAGGTTGAATGGGTAAGTGACCATTGCAACAGTTATTGCACCCTGCTCCTTTGCTATTTCAGCAATCACAGGTGAAGCTCCTGTACCGGTTCCTCCACCCATACCAGCACAGATGAAGACTAGATGCGCACCAGAAAGCTCCTGCTCTAACAGCGGCCTGTCGACCTCTGCAGCCTTGATGCCTATCTCTGGATATCCTCCAGCACCAAGCCCCTTTGTCAGAGTCTTGCCGATGAGAATCTTTTTGGCCTTCTCATCTATCATATTGAGATGCTGCTTGTCAGTGTTAATCGCTAACAGGTTGCAGCCCTTTATGCCAACCCTTATCAACCTGTTGATTGTGTTGTTGCCCGCTCCCCCTACTCCCGCTACTACAATTTTTATCTGCTCATTTCCAACGTCTTCTAGGTTCGATGAGTCACGCTCACCAATAACGGATTTTATAAGACCTTCCATACTGATCGCCTTTTTAACTTTTCATTCGCACTTATATAAATACTTTTCGGTTTTGAAATTTTTGCTTTTTTTGTTGAGTTTTTACGAAGTAAAATTTGCAGGTTGCATTTTTCCCGAAAGTTCGCGAGTTGTATAACCGCATTACGTCAAGTTCAAAATCAAAAAATTTTGAGCGAAATGCCAGCACTCTAGACTTCCTCAAGCTGAATTCTCTTCTGCATTCCATACATCCCAATTATCTCCTGAACAGTGGTTGCCTCCTCGGGAGATTTGTCCTCTCGCAGCTCCATCATCCTCGGGAATCTCAGTGCATATCCGCTCTCATCTTTGCCCTTTCCTGCAGTGTGCGTTGGCGAGCGGGTTATCTCATCCGCAGCAACTGCTACGACATATTTCAAATCAACCCAGAAGTTCGGTTTTATTTCAGAGTCCACCCTCGCCAGCTTGTGGTCGACTTTTATTTTTCCGAGCATCTCCTCAAACTGCTTCATCTGCTCCTCCGAGAAACCGGAGCCTATCTTGGCAATTGACTTGAACATATCCTCCTTTTCATCATAGACAGCACAGAGCAACCCCCCGAACTTGAACTTCTCCCTCGCCCCTTTTCCGAGGAAATAGCCTATTACCACCAAATCAACTGTGTCCGCAAGCTCTCCCTTGTAAGACCTCTTGAGTTTTATCCACGCAAACTTCCTCGCTCCTGCGACGTATTCAGCATTCAAGTCCTTTGCGATTATCCCCTCCATCCCCTTCTCGATAGATTCCTCGAAGAATTCCTCGAGCTTCTTGGGGTTCCCTGTTACTATCATGTCAGAGAGCTTTATCACACTCCCTGTGCCAATCAGCTTCTCAAGCCTCTTCCTCCTCTCGTGATATGGACGTTGCGTGTAATCCTCTCCATCAGCGTAGAGAACATCAAATGCAAAAAGCTTCAGGGGATATTCCTCAGCCTTCTCCTTCACACCGTATTTTCTTTTCCTCTGCATTGTAAGCTGAAAGGGGTAATACTCCCCGCCAGCTTCATTGTAAGCCAGCGCCTCCCCCTCCAGGATTGCCTCCTTCGCTCCAACCTGCTTCCTCACTCCTGCAACTATCTCCGGGAACATCTGCGTCATCCTCTCAAGCCTTCTTGAAAATATTTCTACTTTTTCTCCCTGCTTGTGAATCTGACAATTGTGTAATGCAACCATCGTGGTACAATAACTTTCATCATCCTCAATCTGCAGATTATAAACCTTCATCCTTGGGTCTGGCCTAACAACTTCCTTTTTCAAAATCTTTATATACAGTCTATCTCCTTCAATTCTAACACGCCGATTAGTCCTTGGTATGACCATTTTGAAATATGTCTTACCAAGGGCTCTGAATTTTTTAACACCCATCGGAATTCCAAATTTCAGAGCAATTAGCTGAGCAAAAGTGGCAAGGTCTCTCTCCTTTGTTACTATGTTAACTCTTCCCATTGCATCCTCATGTCCATCCGCTTCTATCCATCCTTTTAAAAACTCAAGAAAATTATCCCTTGAAATATCAGAAAACCACTCCGGTAACATTTTGCCCCTCCATTCCCTCCTAAAATTCTCCGATAGCCAATTTTTAAATGGTGGATCTCTCCAGTATAAATAAACAGCACCGTTATGGATATTCTCAGATATTTCGACTATTCCCAACTCCTCAGAGACTATGTTTTTATAAAAATTGCACAATTCCCTCTCACTTTTTTGATTGAAAATAAGTCCAACCCTTTCAGTATAGTGGTACTCATTAGTATACCCATCTCCTATCCAGAATCCCATAAACCTATAAAACCTCTTATTTAATTTTATTTTCTTAGCATAGCCAGCTGAGTCAATCAATTCCATTTCATCCGGAATTTTCCTACCCCTAGGAATTTTAGGGATCGGGAATACAACTTCTATATCTTTGTTAACTTTTTCAACTGGAATCCAATCATCCTTGCCACCAATACGAGCAAGGATTTTATGTCCCTCTGTTATTCTGAAAGAGTTTCCCAAAAATGTCTGAAATCGGAATACTCTTTCACCTTTATCGATATTTCTTTTATTCTTGGCTATGATTTTTTTAAAATTTCCTTTGTGTGTAAGTACTATATCGCCAATCTTTACATCTCTAACCGAAATTATTCCTTTGCCCTTTACATAAATAGGTGTAAAACCTCCGATACACCTAAATCCATCATATTTCCGCTCTACGGCGCACTTCCCAATCTTCTCAATTATCTCCTCTGCACTCGGAAGCCTCTCGGCAAGGGCAGGCCTCACAGGGTTGAAAACCTTTATTCTGAATTTTCTTATCGCCTCAATTCCATCAACAAAGAGTGTTCTTGCTACAAGCCCCAGATCCGAGCATAGGTTGTAGGCTCTCTCCAGTTCCTCTCTCAGGCTCTTGTCACCAGCTTTGTATGCGGAGAGAGCATCAAGAATTGTCGGGTCTCCTACTCCCAACCTCAATTTTCCAACTGGAAACCTCGTTATGTACCTCGCTTCCTTAGGGGTTGAATTGTTGAGAAGCTCAACCAATCCTTTTATCTTGCTCTCCTGACTGCCAGCTCCGCCAGTCTTCGCCATTTTCATGAAGTTGTCAAACACCTTCTGAACAGAGAGGGGCTGCGAGAAAAGGGACATCTGCTGCTTTGAGGAGAGCAGCTCCTCCGCAGTCTTCCCCAAGTCCCCGGTTTTTCTGTAAACTTCCTCCACCCTTGCCTTCGAATATCCCGTTGCAACTGATATCGCCTCCTCAACGAGCTTCTCGCCAAGCCCAACTTCAATTCCCTCAAAAGGAGGCGCAACAACTCCCTGGCTGAGGTAAATTATCCTCTCAATTTCATCCGGCTTGGCTTTCTTGAAAAGCTCCGAGAGTATCGCCATCATCTCGAGCCTTCCTCTCGTTGCCTCAAGCTTCTCGTATGAATCTGCCAGCACGCTGAACTCCATGGCAGTATATTGTGGATTGAGGTTTAAAACATTATTCACTCCGCCCGTATACAAAAATATTTATACAAAGGGAGAGGAAGTATTTCGGTGGATCTATGAAAAACAAAATCTTCATGCTCATCGCCGCCGTCCTAGTTTGTGAGATCGCGGGAATAATCGGTTCAGTATTCACCTACAATTCTATTCCAGAATGGTATAACGCAAAGCTGAACAAACCGAGCTTCACACCTCCCAGCTGGCTCTTCGGACCCGTGTGGGTAACGCTGTATTTTCTGATGGGCATATCAGCTTACCTCATATGGGAAAAGGGAATCAAGAAAAAGAAAATCAAGGATTCATTGGCGGTATTCGGAATGCAGCTCGTTTTGAATGCGCTCTGGTCAATCCTCTTCTTTGGATTGCGCTGTCCCGTATGCGGTTTTATTGGGATACTCCTGCTCTGGATTACAATTGTGCTCACAATCTTTAAATTCTACAAAATATCAAGAACAGCAGCCATATTACTGCTCCCGTACATCCTCTGGGTTACGCTCGCAATGGTTCTGAATTTTTTCGTATGGAAGCTCAACTGACATGTACAGCAGAATTCAATCTATCTTCCCTCTCAGTACCCCGCCGTCAGTGTGATTGGCTCCGCCTACTATGGAATAGTTGAATGCAATAGTATCACCGTAGAATGCATCCCCTTTGTTACCCACTATAGTGGATATGCCCCTTATCGTGAGGTTAGCCCCTGGGGTTAGCAACCTGGGGAGTGATGGGTTCGGTGATGCCAGCGATGAGCCCTGTATCTTTATGTCGGTAAGGTTCACTGATGCCTGGGCGTTATTTACAAGATAGAGTACTATCCCTCCACTTCCATTAACGCTGAAGTCAGTTATTCCGAAAACGCTGAGTCCTACCGCCTCATTCCTCACCGGCATCCATGCTGAAGGGTTGAAAACATTCATGTAGAAAAGCAGCACCATTATGACGGATATGGCAACTATTGCCCATCCGTACGTTATGAGATATTCCAGCGCTGTTTGACCCCTCATTTCATCACCATCATATTTCAACATCCTTGTTTTAAAAACTTACTTGATAAGGTATCCAAATACGGATTGGAACATTGAATGCGCAACGAAGAATACCATGAGAGCGCATATCGCAAATATGGGGACAAGCTTGAGGCCCCGCGTCAATCTTCCGTATCTTATCTGGGCAAGTGTCAGCGCTCCGCATGTCGTAGTGAGAAGTATGCATGCAATCGAGAAAATGTTGACCTCACTGGGAGTTATGAGTGGTCCACTCCCCCCCTTCATAAGAATGCTGAAGCCGCCTGTCACTGGGATATCCGCAGGTAGCTGCGTTCTTGATCCCATTATCATCATGCTCATCTCCGAATAGTAGAGCGATGAGGCGAATAGCGCAGGAGCAGCCATAACGGAACTGAAAATTATGAATATGGTGTACATGAGGGTTGCGTTCAATATCTCTTTCTTGAGGGCATTCGTGCTCCTTATGTCTCTTGCGACCTCATCAAGCAGCGGAGCCATCTCACCTCCAAGTTCTATGCCCTCCACAAGAAGCTTAACTGCCCTTTCAAGTGTTGTCGACCTAACCCTTCCTGCCATCTCCCTCAAACCATCTGCTATCGGCTTGCCACCGAAGCTTTTGCTGCTGACGATTTTTATCTCATCCTCAAGCGGTCCGAATTCTGGCCTTGCCCCCATCCATATGGCGTTCTCCGTGGTCATCCCTGCTCTCATATTGGCTGAAATAGTCTGGAGAGCATCTGGAAGAACCTCCTCTATTTTCACAGCTCTGTTATCAGCAGCAGCTATGAGAAGCAGATAGAATAATGCCTCTATAACGAGCCACACTATCACTCCGACTGCCCATGCGAGTCCGGGCTCTATGAACGTCATTGAGACTTCGAATGCAGCAATCGCAAGAATGAGTGACCAAAAGATACTAGTCCCAGCGTATACTCTCGGTTTCATATTCAGTCCACCCTGTTGCATGAGTTTGGTTATCCTTTTTATAACGGAAGGTGGGAATAAGATTGAAAGTGTTGTTAGAAATCTCTCGATGATCGTCATATCAATCAACCGCCGGCCTCCTGCTCTTCACGAAGCTTATGAAGAACAGCTGGAATAACAGAAGGAATATGAACACAGCTGGGAAGACACTCTTCGGCACAAGAATGTTCATGAAGGACATTATTATTATCAGCATAGTTATGCCGAGCGAGGGCAGCACAACTGCCAGCACCATGTATATCATAACCCATGGATTGAGTTCCTGGCCATATTTCTGTATCTCAGATATCCTCTCTTTTGTGAGCTCCTCTATCATACTCCCTATTGCGTCTCCTACGTCAGAGCCTACCTTCAAAGCATTCGATATCTGCCAGAGCACTCTCCTGAATCTGAACGAAGGATTCCTCTGGCTGGCGTTATCCAGCACATCCGACTGGGGCACTCCCGCATTTATCTCATCAACCATCCTTGCAAACTCCTTTGATACTGACCCATAACCAACGCTAACGCTTGTCATAGCTTGGAAAAGCGGCACTCCTGACTTGATGTTTATGAGCAGCTGCCTAAGTGCCGGGATGAGGTTCCCCTCGAGATCTCTAGTCCTCCTTCTTGCTACGACCGCAGGGTAGAACAGAGTGGTCAGGAAAGACGAGAACCCAACAAGTGCGCCTGCGATAATGCCAAACAGAATCACATCCCTCCCGGTCACGTAACCCATAACTATCACTATGGCCGACACAAGGAGAAAGTTAAAAGTTCCGGAGATCAGAGAGACGGCGGCGTATCTTCTTGGCGGTATCTCCACCTCTGCCTGCATGAGTTCAAGCTTCAGTGTCGGTAGCAGTGAGGACATAACCTCACCCATACCTTCAATATGCCCTGCAAGGTTCAGAAGCAACTTTGATGGAAGAAGGCTCATCGGTACTATCATTAAACCACTCCCAGTTTCATAACCTTGGCTGGCTCTGTATTCTTTTTCACCATCTCCACCAGCTTTTCCTTATCCCTGTAGAATGCTGCGACAACTCTCCCCACATCATTGACATTATAAATTTTGCTTTTCAGCATGTAGTTAAGCACCTTCTTCCTGTCTTCCATATCTGCGTTTATCTCCTTGTTGTTCATGCCTGTGAAGAGGCTGAGATCATCCATTACCCTCACATAATCTCCTACCTTGTCTATTCTGTCTTCCCTTGCATTCCATGCGAATACTTTATTTACGAAGACCTTGTTCTCCTGCGGCACCATTTCAGCTACCTCGGATGTTCTCCTTATGCCTGTCCTCCTCTGTCTGTACTGCACAACTATCAGGTGGATGGCGCCAAGCATGCTCTCCGGCAAGTTTATGGGCGGGGTTATGAGCCTGTTTTTTGTCTGCCTTGCATCATCAGCGTGCAGTGTCGCATATACCGAGTGGCCTGTGTGCATTGCCTCGAACAGCACCTCTGCCTCGGTCTGCCTCCTCATCTCCCCCAGCACAATCCTGTCTGGCCTCATTCTCAGAGAGTTCACCATGAGGTCCAGCATTGTCACCTCTCCCTTCCCTTCCGGGTTTGGCAGCCTTGTAGTCAGGGGCGTCCAGTTCAAGAACTCCGGCAGGTACAGCTCTCTTGTATCCTCTATGGATATGACCCTCTGGTTTGGAGGAGTGAAAACAAGTATTGCATTGAGGAAGGATGTCTTTCCGCTTGCAGTTCCTCCGCTTATCAGCATGTTCATCTCATACTGCACGCACATCCAAATGAGCGATGCAACATCTATGTTCAATGTCTTTATTGACGGATCAAGCATGTGGATTATTGTCCAGGGGTTCTTGGCGAATTTTCTTATTGTCAGGCAGTTGCCTTTTGTGGATATGGGGAATACCACAGCATTAACCCTGTCACCGGTACCGAGATGCGCATCCATCAAGGGGTTCAGGTTGGTTATCTGCCTGCCAACCCTTCTCCCTATTATTGACGCATAGTTCGCTATCTGCTCCTCGCTCTTTATCATAAGGTTCGTCTTGAGCCATCCGAATCTTTTGTGGTAAACCCAAACGGGCTCTTTTGAGGAATTTACTACTATCTCTTCCAGCTCATTATCCGCCAGCAGAAGCTCCAGGTCCCCAAGCCCCAGCATTTCGTGGATGAGTTTTCCGACAAGGATATCCTTCTCCTTTGCGCTGGCATCGCTTATCTCCTTTCCGACAAGTTCGTGCGCTTTCTCCTTGAACTTCGCCTTTATGTTCTCCACTTCATTCGGGTCAAGAATCTCGGAAACCTTTATGTCAACGTTGCTAATCACCCTCTCCTTCAGGTGTTGCAGCATAACTTCTGTGGCTTTGCTAATCCTCATCTGTTTTATCTCATACACGTTAACGTACTCGCCAACGCCTTCGCTTATGGTGACTTCAGCGGGAACCTTCTCGCTCTCCACGGTGTACCTATCCAATATTTTCATATCATCGCCTCATGATCGTGTTTTTTAGCTTTGTGAAAAACATGGAAACCGGATGGTACCACGGCTTTCTCGGGCCCAGCCTCTCGGTCTCCGCCTTCATGGTCTCAACCTCGAGTTTCTTCACTTTTTCATGGAACTTCTTAACCTTCTCTCTGAGCCCACGTATGTCCTTCCTGAAATGTTTAGTCACCACCCTCAGTTCCCTTGATTCTCTCAGCAGGTACTCCATATCAGCAATTGATACATCGTGGACCCTGCCCTCAACTTCGGCTATAATGACCTCGTCCTTATCCAGCCTTTTTCTTATGTTCTGCTCAACAAACTCGAAGCTCTTCTGTGAATCCCTCAGGTCCTTGTCAAGCTCCACCATCATGCTGGCCATCTTACCTCGCTCCTTTTTTTCTTCCGCAACATGTGCTTTCTCCTTAGTGGGCTCCCTTGCGATTAGGTAGGTTCCAAGCAGGGTGTAGTTTATATCGATGATTCTGCTCTCCTTAAGGACTTCCGCCAGCTCCTCAATCTGATCCTTCTCAAGAGCCATCGCGCTTGCGGCTTCCTTTACGTCAACTTTCCCTTTCTTCTGCACATACTCCAAGAGTCGGTCTATCACAGTTTCAACTCTCTCAGAAACTGAATCCCTATCTTGGACTGGCTCGCATTTCTCCTTGGGTTTCCTTTCCTTTTCAACGTCCTTCATAACCACCACTCGATGATGCTTCTTTGATATTTGTAGTTTATATTCCTATTTAAATGGAATGGCGCTCCTGCTCCGGCCTAACATTTTTTGAACATGTCAGCACCCCACGGGGCTGCGATTATAAATAAAAAGCGCATTGTTTGTGTTGCTTATGTAATAATCTCCGCCGCACAGAGTGAAGGGAGCTTGCTGACTCCTGAGGCTTATATTTGTCATAGCTATCTCGTAAATGCAGCTCGCCCCCCTGTAGTCTACAGCAACAGTACCGTTTGTTATGCTAACTCTGTAGTCATACCCGTCTATCTTGAGGGGAAGGCTGAATTCGGAGTAGTACCCCTTTGAATACATTGCAGTGTTTATGAGGCTGGATATCTGCCAGCATATCCCATCAGCCCGTAGCTTCGAATACATAACCTGGCCTTCTGTGTTCTTACTGCCCGAGTAGATTGTGAAGAATGTCATAACAGTAACTAGAATCAATATACAAATCATAAATTCAAGTGCCACTTGAGCCTTTCCGTCGCCCATCTAAGAGGCCTCCCGTATATTAACGCTCCCGTTTGATGTCATGCCCACTACAAGGATATGCCTCCCTGGCAGCATGGGGAGGGTTCCCGTGAGGTTGCCCTTTGAAAGTGCGTATTCGTCTGTTGTTTCGCCTGTCGGGAGAAATATGTTTATATTAACCTCATGGCTGCTGAGGGTTGCGTAGTTTACTGCTGTAGGAAGGTAAATCTCAACAGTCGTTGTAGCGCCAGGTCCTTGTGCGTAAACCCTATCCGCAGCATCTGCTATAGACTCCGCCGCAATCCTCGCCTGCGAGACCTGCCCCGATATCTGTATCTCTGTAATTCCAATATAGAGCACAGGCACGAGTATAAAGAGGAAAAGCACAAGGACTGCAGCATACTCAATACCGGCTTGAGCCTTTTTACCCTTCGGCATGAGTATAATAAATTATCCGGCACTTAAAAATATATCTGAAGACTGGGCAGATGTTCAGGTTTGCCCGCAGTTATCAACCGCTAAGTATGTACACCACATCCCCTTCCCTGACTTTTGAATCCACCTTCAAACCAATTGATTCCCCTCTGCCAGCGCTCTCTACAGGCTCTTTGTTTATCTGCATGGAGTTTACAATCTGCTCAACAACTCCTGCGGGTCCTTCTATGGCTATCCTATCCCCGTTTCTCAATTCACCACTCAGGTCCACCACAGCCACATCTATCTTCCCGAAGAAATGCGCGATCTTACCCACAAGTTTCTTTTCCATAACGCCCACCCTCCATACTAATATTATTCCGAGCCAGTATAAAAAGATTACCCATTCAGATAGTAAAGTTTAAATCCCACCGTGTTTAAATAGCCCTAAGGGTGGTAACAAATGATATTCTGGTTACTATGGCTTGGGATAGCTTTGATATTTGTGTCGTCAGTACTTGGAGTGCTTGCCTGGAACGGTAACCTTCTAGAGCTTGTTAAAATAAAAACTGCAAAGAAGCTATGGCTAGTGTCTGCGATTGGAATAACTCTGGGGCTCATACTCTTCGTATACAGCATACTCACTATAATGAATACACCCGACATGTTCATTAAATTCTCGACAGTAAACCAAACACCTAGCTGGATGTGGTTGGCGATACTACTGCTTCTTGTCGGAGGATTCGTAGTTGGAATCCCAACCCAGCTTTACCAGCTTAAATTTGTGAAGCTCTCAAAGGACACTAGAAGGAACCTATTCTATCTGGGGATGATTCTCCTAGTGATAAGCGTACTGCTTGTGATATTGCTGCTACTGCCAGGAAATCAGCTGCCTGCTTAGAATCATTCAGGTCAAATTAAAACTGATAGTTATTATCGCATATTGTCCTTATCAGATTCGCCAGCGCTTCATCTTTCTCCATGATTAGCACCATGTAGATGTGGAACGACCTTGCCCTTATGCTCAGGTCATGGAGGAATTTCCCAAGCGACGTGGGGTCGTTATACAGGCCCAGAGATGCCAGCCCATCAACCAGGAGGAACCCCCTCTTGCTTTTTGAAGCATTTATAAGCCTCTTTGCTACCTCGTATATTTCTATCTGCAGGAAGCTCAGATCGGAGATGTCCCTGACAAACCATACATTCCTCTCAGGCTTGTCCGTATCCAGGAAGAATGCCTCCGACGGGGTATGCAGCAGTGGGCTGCATGCGTCTACATAATACAAGTCCTCGGGGCTCATGCCGTTTGCGCTGAGAAGCTTTGCGTAGTAGGTATGTGGCCGGTTTATGCAGGTTATTATTCCGTTCATCGCTTTATCCCGGATGAAGAACCTCAGCAGCGCCAAGTCCAGTTTTGGCAGATCCGATGTTGTAGTTATGGATATGGTCTCCTCTAGTTCGCTCTTCATGAGCTTCTCCTTCAGTATGCTGTACAGCTCTTCTACCTCGGCCATATCATCTGCTCCTCACACTGTAGTATGTCAGCGAAGTAAGGAATATTGTTGAGGAACTCCCAAGGCTCGGTATGTCAATTCCCATCGGGAGTAGGACAATTGGAACGATGAACTCTGTCAGGAAAGTTATGATGCTTGTAACAAGTACCCCAGCCAGCATGTACCTTATCCTCTTCTTCACCATCTCGTTCTCGCACAACCTGTAGAATCTAATCAAACGATATATCACGTATGCCGTGAAAACTGTCATGTAAGCTGTGAAATAGATGTAGCCGTTGAATATGCTCAGATTCATCGGGCCAATCATGTACACGTCGAACCTAACTTTTACGTTGTTTGCAAGCATGCCGGCTAGGTTAAGCATGATGAATAAAAGTGGTCCGAGTACCATAGCAGCAAGCTGTCTTCTTGACGGAGTTTTGTTCTCCAAAGCCATCACAAATGCAAGTCCGATGGATGGTATGCACGGAATTGCAATTTCGATGAAATTCAAAATTGCTCCTGCGGAACCTCTGCTGGCGACAAGCCTCATTGCGAATTCCCCCATGTTCCACCAGCAGAATGAGAACATCAGTAGAGCGAATATTCTGTTGACAAGCAGCTTCTTCCTCTTCCATATGAAAACTCCGAACGATAGGTTGACTATGAATGCAAGGAGAGGCAGCGCAGTCAACACCATTCGGAGGTATGGTAGCTCTTCCATCCAATCATTCTTAGTTTAATTAGCACACTATTTATACATTATCCTAAATCAATTAGATATTTTTTTAAACCCCTGCTTGCATAAGCAAGTCATGAAGCTACTTCCTACCCTAGCTCTCGTAACTGCTCTGCTCCTGCTTGGATGCTATTCCAACCCAACCTCTGTGCTTGGGACGGATGCCCCGCTTATAACAACTTCAAAAAATTTCACAATGAAGGAAGGCTGGCAGGAGAGCTTCAAACTCATTTCGGGGGATTCAACGGAGGTCCATACCGTCGTTGCAAGCCATATACTTTCTAATGCGGCTACGCTTAGAATTGATTCAAAGCCGGTTACTCTTACCATCGGCAGCACCCATTCGGTTTCTTTGAATGGCAAAACTGTGTTCCTGACACTTGACTCAATAACAGATAATTACGCCAGGTTTACCATATCCCTAACCCCACAGGTAGGCCAACCCTCGCAGGGAGGTGTGCAGTTGCTTCAGAATGGAGCAGCATGTTCGAATAATTCCGCATGCCTCTCTAATCACTGCGGCAATGGTTACTGTTGCACTTCTGGCTCATGCTGTATCTCCAACTCAAACTGCTCCGCAGGGGAGTGCAGTACAACCACCTACAACTGCTCCAGTATCACTCTTCTCTCCAACGGCTCCCGATGCAATTCCAACTCCGATTGCCTATCGAACCACTGCAACAACAGCTACTGCTGTGCATCAGGAAAGTGCTGTCTCTCAACCTCAAACTGTGCCTCAGGAGAAACATGCAACTCCTCCTACTCCTGCATTCCCACGCAACCAGTCTATACTGCGCTTGCTGCAGAGCAGAAAGCGAACTCAACAGTGGCCGGGATGCTATTGGGCAGGTTCTCCTTAATATTCGAAACCGCAAGGCAGTGCTCTGGCGGAAGCAACGCATACAAACAGTGCGTGCCCCTAGTGTCTGTGAGAGAGGAGAAGGTGTCCTCATCCACATTCAGGGTGATATACTCCTACTCCTTCAATGGAACAGGCTGTTGCGCGAATACAGATGTGCTTATAATAACGGCGGAGCTGACCACGAATGCAACAACAACCCAGTGGATTGACACTACACAAACATCCTCTTTGGCTGACACTATGAACTCAAGTCTGAGCTCAAACTGCGTTGCTGCTCTCCCGTACATCGCATGTAAGATTTCTTAGTTATACGCCATTTATCCATCGTAGACAAAAAATAAATAAGAAAAAGGGGCTACCAAACATCACTTTATTTTGAGTTCTTTCCTTAAAGCCTCTTTATCGAATCCGACTATCACCTTGCCGTTTATATCAATAACCGGGACACCAAGCTGTCCACTCCTCTCAAACATTTCATTTACCAGCTTCTTATCAACGGAGACGTCTATATCCTCGAAAGGTATCTTATTCTGTTTCAGAAAATCCTTCGCCATCCTGCAGTACGGGCATGTAGGAGTCGAGTAAACCTTTACACCCATAGAAACACCTCACAATAATTTCGCCATCAATATATAAATATACTCCTTCGAAAAAATAAAAAAGAAAAAAAGAGGCAACGAGGTGAGAATGGGGCCCTTGCGGGCCCCCTGTAGGTCGCCTTACTCGATTTTTATGTCTTTTCCTGGAATCTCCTTCACCTTCTTCTTCATCCTAATCTCCAGCACTCCGTTCTTGTAATTTGCTTTTACCTGCTCCGGAATTACTTCTGTTGGGAGAGAGATGGCCCGGTAAAATCCGCTCTGCCTGCGTTCCCTGTAATAATACTCCTCCTCTCTACCCTCTTCGTCTTCCTTCTCCTCACTCTTGACTTTCAGTACGGTCGGCGTCACACTTACCACTATATTATCCTTGTTCGCTCCTGGGATTTCCATGAGCGCAACTAGCTCACCGCCCTCATCCATGATGTCTGTAAGAGGTTCCCTGAGTTCGTTTGGCATCTCGAATCCGCCCATCCCCTGGCATCCTCTCAGTATCCTCTTAAATCTGCCCATACCCCCGAACGGTTCATATCCTTCGTTCATAAGTTCACCCCTCCTTTTGTTAATAAATCTTTAACAAGTTAGTTATTATATAACAAAACATTTAAATATCTAACTGTTTAAAAGATAATTATGTATTGGAGACGCAGACCAACGATGATAATACGAAGGATTGAAACCCCGGTAGAGCAAGGTACCGAGAGGGACGTAGAATGGCTCTGCAAGTGCCTGGGTTTTGAAGGTGATGGGCTGGCCATAGAAATTTTCAAGGATCTTCTTAAGGCGAATTACGAGGGAAAATACCCCTCAAGCACCGAACTCTGCAGGGGAAAGCAAGTCACTAGGGCGGCAGTGATCTATCATCTGAATAGGTTCATAGAACGCGGTCTTATCGAGAGGAGGGGCAGGGTATACTCCCTGAGAGACACTACTCTCAGCAATACGATAGACGAGATGGAGCAGGATGTTCTGAGGTATTTCAGGAGGTTTAAGGAGGTTGCTAAAAAAGTTGACTCCGAACGCAGGGTACCGGTAGAGTGATAAAATGAATTTTACTGAGAAACTTCAGCATTCAAAATCCATTCCTGACATCTTTGAGGTTGTAAAAGAAGTCGTCAGGAAAACAATCAACGCAGAAAGAGCGGGCCTTATGCTCGGGCTGGCAGAGCTTGGCGGCACTCCGAATTTCTGGATAGGCGCCTTCTATCCTGTTGGAACGAATATCATTGTCATGAACAAGAGCTCCCTGAGCAGGGTGCTTGAAACGAACCGCGCCCTGTTCAACTCGTACTGCTTCCATGTGCTGCTTCATGAGTACCTGCACAGCTTGGGGATTCTCGATGAAGAAACTGCAAGGAGAGCTACATACCAGATAACGCAGATGGCTTTTGGTGATGAGCATATTGTGACGCAAATGGCCCGGGACATAAGGAGGTTTCTGCCATATGTCACATACCAAGACCCATTCTGGACTCCGCCAAGAGAACTTGAAATAGAACTTGTTAAGGGATTTGACAACTCCAGCGTCACTTACATAATCTAAGCTAGTCAGTGAGAGCTAATCCCCAAATCATAAGCGATTAATTAATATACCGCGCAATAATATAGTTGGTGAGTATATGAGACGAGAGGTTCTTCTTGTGCTTATAATAGTTGTTGCAGCGGGAGCTGCATGGTGGTGGATGAATTCCAATCAACCCGAGAACCCAGTGCTTAAATGCCCCCGGGAATGCACGTATGGATGCATCCCTCAGACTTCCACATGCAGGGTGCCGCCATGCCCGTCTAACTGTAACCTCGGTTGTATCAATGGGACAACTCAGTGCAAACCTTCCAATGTGTCAAATGTCTCAAATGTTTCAGTAACACCCCACGCTAGGAGGATAACAACATGCGGCATGGTGAATGAAACTTCCGAACTTGATTCAAACCTTTATTCCGACGGAACATGCCTTACAATCAACAATGACAGCATAACACTTGATTGCAGTAATAATCTTATAACAGGAAGCAACAAACCAGATTCCTACGGGATCTACATCAAAGGCAGGAAGAATATCACATTACTGAACTGCATCATTATGAGCTACTCATCGGGAATCATGGTCGATTCATCATCTGGAATCTATATCTCAGGCAGTGATAGCAGAGGCAATAGCAACGCTGGAATTATCGTAAATTCATCAAGAGGTATGTCACTCGATTATACATATGCATTAGAAAACCAAGTTGGGTTTTGGCTTGTCTCTTCCTCCAATATAACATTTAGTAATAGTCCAGCTGGGTCTAACACTGTGGGCATGAGGATGGAGTCTTCACAAGATATCAAGCTTTTCAATAGCGGATCATGCGAGTCAAGTTCGGATGATGTGATATGTGAATCCACCATTATTTCAGCAAGTACCGGAAATGACTGCAAAGTAGTCAGTGGATGCGGCGGTGTAGTCTGCTCACAATGTCATACGCATACTCAACCGCATGAGGACATCATCAACCCGCGGTAACGCTGGATAATGCCGGTACGCAAATGCCACTTGCTAGTCATACTTTATTCTGGTAGTGCTAAAGTCCGTACCCAGAGGTGAAGTAATGCTTGCCTTGACGAATATGCTGCCGTCGGTGATCATAGTGGCATTCACCCTAGCATTACCATCTGGATCGGTCCAACCAGTCGTAGCATTAAGAATTCCTCCCCAACTGGTTGAGAAGTTGACTTGAATGCCCACTTGTATCTGGCCGGTGCTGTTCTTAACAGTCGCATTAACCGTGGACCATGTGTTACGGGTTGTCTCATCTGGATAAGCTGTAACGTTTATGAAGTACTTTCCACCTTGGGTGGGGGTTGTTACGTCTACTGTTTTGACTACCCAAATACTATCGTTTGTACCAACGTATATGCACATCAAGGTTGCTGGAGTTGAATTGGCAGACACATTCACGCTGACATTGCCATTCAAGTCAGTCACCAAGTTGCTAAACGGATAGAAAACTGCATTCTCGCTGATATTGCATACCACCGGCACCCCAGGAGTAGGACCAGTGCTGTTCCTTAATTGAAATTTGAAGAGAGCCCTGTCCACCCCATCGCCCAATATAGAACTGGTGTTTGTTGTCATACTAGCGGATTGAGGTGGTTGTACAAAATAAATATTAGTTGAGTTTGAGAAATTCCGCACATATTGATTAGGATATGTACCGTTCGAGTATGGAACATAAACTGAGAAATTTGCGGCTCCAGTGTATGATGAGCAGACTGGGGTACTAAAACGGCCATTTGAGTCAGTATGAACTCCGCAACTTCCATCAGGATTCGTCCAGCCGTCTGGTGGGGCGGGGCAGCTTATCTGTCCGAAATATGGCCCAATTGTGACTTTATTAATGATCAGAACGAGATTACTCATCGGATTATTATTCACATTTCGAACAGTAATTGTTACGTTGGGGCATGTCCTTCCGTCACCATATGCAAAATCTGTAGATTTGTCGAGTGTAATCGACCCGATCATCGGACCAAACTGTATTGTCGTATAGTTCTCCACCCTGACCCACATATTCGGGGGTGAATGCGAGCTATTGTAGAAGAAATAATTTGAACGGAATCTCAAAGTGTAGTTTCCAGGACGATCATATTCGACACCCTGCAAAGAGCATTTCCCGCTTGAATTGGTTAAAGTATACTTATAAGTATTTGCAGGGTATGGCTGCATACAAGCATTTAATTGGCATACAAACTCTGCGCGACACCAGACATTTGGAAGTGCATTACCATCAGAACCATTTATCGTCGCATTCACATCTACATTTGCCGTGTTATCCGGAGATATTAACCCGCTAACCGGGCTTATCAGCACTGTTGTTGGTACCGGGGTGATACTCATCAATGTTCCATTAACAGTTGAGTTGTGGCAGTTAACTGGCGAGAACGGCTCAGCATCGCAGTTATACCATGTGCTGACGTTTATATAATACCACCCTGATGGGTAAACCGGACCGAACCTTGTTGAAGTCAACCCATTACTATTTGTTGAGTTGCTGCAGGTTCCGTTTGTCAAAGCACTACTGACGCAACTATCCGAGTCTGGGAAGTATGATGGCTTCAAGCGCCCAAACGGTAGTTTTCCAGACGGATAGCCGTACATATCCCAATCATCATCAAAGAAGGAGTTGGAATACCATACCAGTGGGTCAGGATAATAATCCGGTGTATTCGCTATCGCGAAGTAAACATAAGGTACACCTGCAACTGGGTCACTGCCATTCTTCAAAGTTGCATTTATCCTAATCCAGCCCGAGGTGTCAGTGCACTCAGCGCAAGGAACTGCTGTCGGGTTAGGCGGCGTTATTATGATTGAATTTGGAATCGGGTAGAAGGTTATATTCTTGTAAAGATACGTGATGAAACTATTCCCGTTCCAATTGGTAACATTTACAGTCACATTTGCAGTGCCGTTTGTATCTGACTTCAGAGAAGCACACGCCTGCCCGTAGGGGTCCGTTGTAAGAGACTGATTGGTCTGGCTGTTGTTGAACGTACCGCGGGTAGTGTTGAAACGCACGGATACATTGCCAAGTGCGCTGTCATTAAAGTTGAAAGTTGAGATGCATATGGTTGACTTAGTGTAGCCATCGGCTGGAAGCACGGTTGGTGATACCTGCCTCCATCTTGTAGACATCACATCAGAGCCGTTAATTATGATAGTTGTACTGTTGAATCTTTGTTGGTCATACACAATGGCAGTTGCATTTACATATGCAAGATGAATCACGCCGTTGCCTCCGCCAGTGATGTTTGACTTCACAAATACGGCAGCTCTGGGCGAGGCGGGGGTGGGCAGAGCAGAGCTATCACCGCATCCCACACCTGTTTTGGCGCAAGGCACAGAAACTATCTGTAATGCATACAAAGGGTCGTCGGAGCCAACCGTCCAGTTAACCGGTATATTCTCCAGCAGAATTCCGCTTGCATCTCTGACCTGCGCTATGATCTCTATCAGAGTAAAGTTGTCATCTGGCAGCTGTGTTCCTGTGCCGTTGAATGTCTTTACTGTCAGAATCACTGGGCCCGGACCAGCAACGCAATCACCCGAATCCAAGTCGCATACGTCGGTTGGGTCGCTTGGGGTCGTTTGCGAGCAATCTGGGTCGCATATACCGCATCTCTTAACGAGAAAACCGTTTATGCAGTACTTTGGAGGGGTACTGCTGCAGGTGCCATTCTGGGTACCATCAATGCATGGAATTGAAGTGAAAGCGGTCGTAGTGCTGTTTGATATCGAATAGTATGTTGCAGTAATATTTGCTATTCCAGTTTGAGTTGAATAAAGGATAGAATTGGAGTTGGTGTAATCGAAGCATCCACCGACCCCTGTTGTCACTAGCACTGTTTTATTTACCTTAACGGGATTCACCGGTAAATTATAAAACGTATCCCATTCGGCTGTATTGGTATTTCCCTGCCAGTTTGCGAAAACATGCTTAGAACCATCCTCATAGCAGGGAAACAGTCTATTGGAATCCACTCCGCTAGAATTTACTGCATAGTAGTACTCCCACATCCCGGTATGAATCTCAATCCCTCCCCGCTCAAAGAATTTCTTAGGAATTCCTCCATTGCTCTCACACTTCCAAACCTCTACTGGGAACATTTCGTTAGTGTTAATCAGTATGCTAGTATTCGCCTTGCTGAGCATTATGTATCTCAGCTCTCTCACGTCACTCACAGTTTGGAAGCAATCCGGCATTCCGGGAGCAGCGCACTGGTTTATGCCTATTGCCGGTAAATAGACGGCTGTCAAATTGCCGTATACGCTGCGGGGGTAGACCCAAACTGTCGTTCCGTCACTACGGTTATAGCTAGAGTTATAGAATATGTAAACCGTCCTTCCATTCGTGCGTGTATAATTGAGATAGCTCGCTATAGCTTGTGCCTTACCACTTGAAGTTGCATTCCCACTCGAGGTGGTCATCATGATTTTAACAAACCTACCCGCATACTCATCTATCTCCACCGGGTCTGCCCCTACAGTGGCACCAGGCGTCCATACGCCGGTAGTTGCAAATGGTTCGATTGGGACCGGAGGGTTATTCAGATCTCTTGCGCCATTCATGGAAGTAGCGTATCTTGTATAGAACACTCGCAGACCCGGCACCTTCGGAGTTCCAGTATTAGTAATAAAGTAGCCCAAGTCAGTTGTGAGATTCAGAGTCGCATCGCCGATGCTCTGGTTATTTGCGTCATACAGACAGCCGGATACAAGCACATAGCCCTCACTGCCAACCTGTCCACTTGTTCCATTAACCGCCAGTATAAGAGTTCCCCCAGGAGGCCCGAACGCTGGGTTAGTCCAGTTCACAATATTTAGAGTACCTGACCTTGCCTTAAGCCTGCCTGGATGAACAACATTTGAAGAGAAGTTGGATTGGAGGGTGCCATTAATATCCGCAATGCAATTTGCAGGGCATTGCGTTGCATTCGGTGTGACAGTTGAATAAACGTCTGATGTAAGGGATACAATATCACCACTTACCGGATCCCCGCTTGAGTTGTATACAGTGGCGTTTATGTTATAAGTACCTCCCACAGCGACGGAATCTGGTGATTGGGTGAATATTATCGCGCCATTTGGAACTCCTGGAATGACCATCACGTTAGCACTTGCACTAGCGCCGCAGGTGGTTGCGGTCAGTGTTTTCAAACCAGTAAGATTAGAGCCGAAAAGAGATGTGGCATAGCCGCTAGCATTTGTTATATCACTGAACGGCTCAAGAAAATCATCCTCTGGGTCAAATTCCGTCTTATTAAACAGTATAGTTGCATCTGCAGCAGCAGTCCCATCCGGATAAGTTGCATGCGCAGTCAGAGTTGTTATACCGTTTGTTCCAACTTGCGTTGGATCAGCTTCAAGTGTAAGGTTGTAAACAGGGCAGTCACCGCAGCAGTTGTCTGGGTTTTCCCCCAATACATACTCGCATATTTCATCCCCGCAGCCAAAGAGACCTGCTCCCTTTGGCTCCAGCTGCGCCCTTATTGCCCCCCCGATAGTATACTCCGGAGCAGTGCTGCAGTTTCTATTTGTCTTATAGCCCTCAGAAGCCTCACAGTTTCTATACTTCATTGACAAACTGAAATCAAGGTTCTTCCCTATAGCGGGTACCACGTCACTATCACTTATCATCACAATGCAGGAAATTGGATTTCCAGGTCTTATGGGGACTGAGTTTGGATAGCAGCTCCCTTTGTAAACATTCTTTCCAGCTTTCCCAATATTATCCACGGTCAGGGAAACTGAACTGTTGGAGAAGTATATGTCATATCCCATCCCATTCACAACTTTGTACAGCAGCGTCATTGTCTTCCCATCCGGCATGAAGCCAAACTTGTAACTGCTGCAGCTCATGGTTGGTGTTATACTGCAATACTGCGGAAGGACGTTCCTAAAGTCCAGGTACCCGGAGTAGTATGCCACTATGAATACCACAAGGATCAGAAGCACAACCCAGCCGTAAACTGTAAGAAGTTCTATTGCAGTCTGAGCCTTCCTTACCTTCATGAGATGATTAGAACTAACGCGGTATATAAATTTATTTATTGGTCTCGGGCTATCCTGCCAAACTTTGAGTATGGCTTGCTTGTTCCACTTTTGAGTTCCTCAAATATCACCTGGCTGAGCCTCATGCCCGCCCTCACTAGTATCGTGTTTGAAGACAGGTTAACTATCTCAAGGATCTGGTGGTTTCTTGAGCCCGGTTGTATAAAGCCACTTGTTACATGAATTGCCAAGCCCAGTCTTGCGAAACTGCTTCTTCCCTCAAGCCTGCCCGAGATGTTTGATGGAAGCTCTATCTTCTCCACAGTTTTGCCCAGCACCATCTGACCCGGTTTCAGCTCAACCTCATCGGCTTTGAAGTACCCCATAACTCCGCTGAAGCCCACTTTGGAAAGGTCAAGCTTGCCCTTCACCTTCCGGGGCTTCCAGAACTCATTGCTCAAGGTCAAGTCAACAGATGCCGGTCCAATCTGCCCCTCTGTTGGGCGTGGAGTTATTTTCACTATTCCTCTCTTCAGGTAATCCACTATATTCTTATCTGATAGTATCATACGTGCACCGCATTATTATTCAAAGCCAGTATATAAATCCTTTTTTGCTGTGATAGATTTTAATACAACAAAATGATAAGTGGTATAAACAGAGTAAATGCAGAGGCGATGCACCATGAGAAAAGCGCAGGCAGCACTTGAGTTTCTCACCACCTACGGATGGATGCTGCTGATACTAATCGCAGTCCTCGTAGTCCTCAGCTTTCTTGGATATTTCAACCCACCCCGACCCATAGCATGCACTTTCCCAGCGAACTTCGTTTGCAGGGATTGGAAACTGACAACTGAAGGCAACTTCACTCTGGATTTATACCAGAATACTGGCCACTATATAACTATTCTGGGAATGAACTGCACCCGCAATTTGGATCCCAATAACCCCCAGTTCGCCCCAGTTAATACCTACCTGATTAATAATGACCATGCCATTGTTGCGAATGGCACAAACATCCAGTGCTTGGATTACAATGATGCTGTCGTCTCCGGGAATGTCGGAGGTTATTACACTGGAAAAATCGCGCTATATTACGTTGAGAATGATACGAGAATGCAGCACGTTATAATCGGGGATGTGACAGCTAGATACGAATAACCTCTGCTTAAATTTCCTCTGTCTGTTCCTTTTCCTTTAGCCTAATTCCCGCAGCGCTCTTTATCTGTTGGTACTAACCTTTTGCAACCCCAAGAGGTGATAGCCTGGCTACTACCTTAGAGATTCCTGCGAGTGCCACCCCCTTCACAACCTCGTCTATATCCTTATAAGCGCCGGGAGCCTCCTCCGATATTACATCCCACTCGGTTGCTCTAATGTGTATCCCCCTGCTCTCGAGGTTTTGCTTGACCTCGTTACCGGGGTATGTCCTTATTGCTTCATGCCTGCTCATCGTCCTCCCGGCTCCATGGCAAGTCGAGTAGAAGCACTCCCTGCCCCCTTCATCTCCTACAAGGATGTAGGAAGCTGTACCCATGCTGCCGGGTATTATGACAGGCTGCCCTACGCTCCTGTATATCAATGGAATCTCCTGCCTTCCGGCCGGGAATGCCCTTGTTGCTCCCTTCCTGTGCACGCACAGCTTAGTTCTCCTACCGCTGAGCTCATGCTCCTCAACTTTTGCTATATTGTGGCATACGTCATACACAAGCTTCATGCCAAGCGCATCCGCGCTTTTTTTGAACACATCCTCAAAAGTCTCTCTTATCCAATGCATCATTACCTGCCTGTTGCAGAATGCATAATTAACCGCGGAATACATTGCGCCAAAGTAATCCTCTGCCTCCTGCGAGTTGAGCGGGGCGCAGCACAGCTCGGGGTCTGGCAGTTTTATCCCGTATTTCTTTGAAGCGTTCAGCATTACTCGTATATAATCATCGCATACCTGGTGCCCGAATCCCCTGGAGCCGCAGTGAAGCATCACCATGACCTGACCTTTCTCAACAATCCCGAATGCTTTCGCAGTTCTCTCGTCAGCTATGCTTTCAACCTTCTGGACCTCAAGGAAGTGGTTGCCAGCACCCAGGGTTCCGAACTGGGGGGCACCCCTGCTTTTTGCCTTCTGGCTCACCTTGGACGGGTCAGCTCCCTTCACGCATCCGTTCTCCTCCTGTCTCAGGGCATCCTCCTCCCAGCCGTATCCCTTCTCGATGGCCCACTGAGCACCTTTCCTCACAGCATCCTCAAGCTCGCCTATGCTGAGCTTTATCTTCCCCTTGCTTCCCACCCCGGAGGGAATATTCGTGAAGAGCTTGTCAATGAGCTCATTAATCCTTGGTTTTACATCTGCCTCGGAGAGGTTTGTTAGGATAAGTCTCACCCCGCAATTTATGTCGTACCCGACACCTCCGGGAGAAACTACTCCATTCTCGAAATTGAAGGCTGCAACACCGCCGATGGGAAATCCATAACCCTCGTGTCCATCTGGCATCACGAATGAATGGTTCACTATTCCCGGGAGGCATGCCACATTTGTCGCTTGGTCAAAAGTCCTGTCCCTCCTCATTCTTTCAGCAAGCTCCTTGGTACCATACACCCTCACAGGAACATTCATCCCTGCCTTCACGCCCTTCTTTATCTCCCATTTTCCATCTGAAACTGCACTAAGCTCGTACATAAATCACCTCTCGAACTTATAGTTGGATATCGCAGCTTTTAATACTTTATTTGTAAAAGATGCAGATTAGCAAATTATTTAAATTCCAGAGTATAAAGTAAGATTGAAGGTGAGAATATGTCAGTATTTGGAGCTGGTATAGGGTTGATTTGTATTGCTGGAGTTCTAGTACTGGCATTACTAGCTATTGCAGCCTACTACTACAACAGGATAGTCGTCCTGAGCAACAGGATTGATAACGCCTGGTCGCAGATTGATGTTCAGCTAAAGAAGAGGAGTGACCTTGTGCCCAACCTGGTTGAAACGGTAAAAGGGTACATGAAGCATGAGAAGGATGCCATTAAGATGGTGACCCAAGCAAGGGAAAACATGATGAAAGCGGGTAATGTTGATGAGAAAATGAAGGCGCATGGGCAGTTGAGCGCTGCTTTAAAAACAATCTTTGCTATCGCAGAGAATTACCCGCAGCTAAGGGCAAGCGAGAACTTCAGGCTTCTCCAAGAGCAGCTGGAGGGAATTGAGAGCAAAATTGCATATGCAAGGCAGTTCTACAATGACTCGGTGCTGGGCTACAACAACATAATTTCCACAATACCGGGAGTCTGGTTCGCAGGATTCATGGGCAAGGCCTCAAGGCAGTACTTCGAGATTGAGGAGAGGGAGAGAAAACCAGTCAAAGTGAGCTTCGGGGCATAGGATGGAGAAGACAAGCTTCTACGACCAGATGGAAAGAAACAAGAGAGATTCCATACTGCTCATACTGGTTGTTTTTGTTTTCCTAATTGCACTTATTTTCACAATAGGTCTTCTGTACTCACCTGAGAGCAGCTTCTTCTTTTTGACAATTGCCTTGGTAATAACACTGATTCACATATTTGTCTCGTATAACTACGGTGACAGCATAGTTCTGAGAAGCGTCAATGCAAGGCCTGCGGATGAGAGGAAGGAAATCTACCTGATAAACACCGTTGAGGGGCTTGCCATAGCAGCCGGTCTTCCAGCTCCTAAAGTTTATGTGATTGACTCACCTGAGATGAATGCATTCGCAACAGGCAAGGATCCACAGCACGCCTCAATTGCCGTGACCAGTGGCTTGCTGCAAAAGCTTAACAGAAGCGAGCTTGAGGGAGTGATTGGGCATGAGATGTCCCACATAAGGAACTACGACATACGATTTGCCACTCTTGTTGCGGTGCTTATTGGCTTAGTCGCAATAATAAGCAATATTTTTGTCAGAAGCATGTGGTTGGGTGGAGGGAACAGAAACGAAAGAAAGGGTGGGGGGATAGTGATACTATTAGTGATAGTAGGCATCTTGCTGGCAGTGCTGGCTCCGGTATTCACCAGGCTTGCGCAGGCAATGATATCCAGAAGGAGAGAATACCTGGCAGACGCCAGTTCCGCAGAGCTTACCCGAAATCCGGAAGGACTGGCAAGTGCGCTTGAGAAGATAAGGAATGTAAATACTGGGAAGATGCCGGTGAGCGAGGCAGTTTCGCACCTCTTCTTTGTAGACCCGACAAAAAGCGCTCTGGACTCGCTCTTCGCAACTCATCCTCCGATCGAGAAGAGGATAAAGGTACTCAGGTCAATGTAACTATGGGGATTGCGTTATGGCAGCTCCCCACCCTCAACCCTTACTTCTGATGATTTTAGGATTCCATCAAATAGGTTGTAGTGGCTCTGCTCAAACTCCACAAGTCTCTGGAAAAATTTTCTTCCCTTCTCATCCTTCAGTCTTCTTGAAAATTCCTCGTAGAACTCCCTTGCCTCCTCTTCAGCCCTGATGGCCCCAAGCAGTATGCCAACATCCCCGGAATCCTCCCGTATCATTGGCGAAACGCCCTCACCGTATAATTTTGGTCCTTCCGGCTTACCAAGCTTCTCCGGGCCTATCCATGTCTTATTCTTCATGAGGCTCTGCTTGAGAGCTTCAAGCTGTTTCAAGTGGTTTACCTCCTCCACAGTTATGAACTTGAGCAGCTGTACCAGCCCTTTGCTCTCAATATTCTTAGACTTCCCGGAATAGTACTCTATGCTCTTCTTTTCAAGCTCAATCCCTATCTCAACACCTTTAACGACATCAATACTTTTAGAACCGAAGAACTCTTCGAACATCCCCTCACCCCAGTAAGAGTTTCTTTCGTGTTCTTTTTATATAACTAACGTTCTCCCCTGGGTGACACCAATAAAATACTAAAGTTTTATAATACACCCCAACAAATCTTTAGTGGATAGATATGAGGCTGCTGGCAATACACTCTGACTTCATCGAGTACAAGCCGCTCCAGAAGGCAATTCCGAAAGCGGAGCAAGCAGAACTTGCTGAGAAAAGGATAGATGAATGTCTAGTCATTTTCGTGTCTGTTGAGAAGGAGGACGAGGGCAACCCCGGCTTGGTTGCAGAGAGAGCATCTGCGGAAATAGAGGATGTCGCTGGCAAGGTCCATGCTGATAATCTAGTTGTATACCCATGGGTTCATCTCACTTCAAATCCGGCTTCACCTGACGCAGCGCTTTCCGTACTCAGGGATATTGAAGGAAAACTTACGGAGAAGGGGAAGTACAAAGTCGCAAGAGCTCCATTTGGATACTACAAGCAGTTCACAATAAAATGCAAAGGACATCCTCTCAGCGAGCTTTCAAAAGAGATTAAAGTTGGAAAGGACGAAAAGGCACCTGCCCAGCAGCAGGAAGTCTCAGAATCCCTGAAGCTTGAGGAGAAGACAAAGAGAGAATACTTCGTTCTCACGCCGGAAGGTGAGCTTGTCGCTCCTGACAAGTTTGATTATACTGGTTTGGAAGATTTCAAGAGCTTCGTGAAGTATGAGACGGAGAAGGTAAGAGCGTATGAGGCAGAGCCTCCGCATATAAAGATAATGAAGGAGCACGGCATAACGCAGTACGAACCTGGAAGCGATGCAGGAAACTTCAGGTGGCCGCCCAATGGAAGGCTCATAAAGAAGCTGCTCGAGAGGGCAATCAGCGACTTCTGCATAGACTATGGGGCGATGGAAGTTGAGACTCCTATAATGTATGACTACGAGCATCCTGCGCTGAAGAAATACATGAATCGATTCCCAGCCAGGCAGTATTCCGTGGAGTCCGATGACAAGAAGTTCTTCCTTCGCTTCGCAGCCTGCTTTGGGCAGTTCCTCATGACGCACGACATGGTCATTTCATACAAAGATTTACCGTTGAAGATGTTTGAACTGACCCGCTACAGCTTCAGGAGGGAGCAGTCCGGGGAGCTTGCGGGGCTTAAGAGGCTGAGGGCGTTCACGATGCCCGATATGCACACGCTATGCGGGAATATGGAACAGGCTAAGCAGGAATTCGACAGCCAGTACATGAAATGCCATGAATGGATGAAGATGCTGGGCTTGGGGTTTGAGACTAGCTTCAGGGTCCAGCAAGACTTCTTCAATGAGAACAAAGAATGGTACCTGAACATGATAAAGAAAGTTGGCAAACCCGTATTGATAGAGCTGTTTGACATGAGATATGCGTACTTCATCACAAAATTCGAGTTCAATTTTGTGGATTCTGCCAGGAAGGCATCCGCCCTTTCGACTGTGCAGATAGATGTTGAAAATTCAGAAACATACGACTTGAGCTACACCAGCAAGGAGGGGAAGAAGGAGAGGCTCCTGATACTGCATACCTCGATAAGCGGCAGCATAGAGAGAGTAATATACGCACTGCTGGAGAGTGAAGCGGAGAAGATAGCGAACAAGAAGGTCCCGATGCTTCCGCTCTGGCTTTCACCAACGCAGGTTAGGATACTCCCAATAACGGACAAGCATGTCGAGTATGCCAATGAGATAGCGCATCAACTCGAGCTTGAGGATGTGCGCCTTGACATAGATGACAGGCAGGAGACGCTTGAGAAGAAAATAAGGGACGCTGAGAAGGAGTGGGTCCCTTACGTACTGGTGGTGGGAGACAGGGAGATGGAGAGCAAGAAATTCAGCATCAGGGTAAGGGAGAGCGGGGAGAGGAAGACGCTCACGATGGAGGAGCTTACGGTTATGCTTAGGAGCAAGCTCAAAGGCAAGCCATTCGAGAAGCTGTCGTTCTCACGCTATCTAAACAAGAGGCCGATAATCTAGGTGGTGGTTCGCATGAAAGCTGAAGCAATATGTATAATACTTATCTCAATGCTACTTTTGGGTTGCCCATGCGTCTCCCCATTCTGCTCATCATCAAACAATCAGACGGTATGCCCGCCAGAATGCAATCTGGGGTGCCTTTCCGATAACACTACATGCATAAGCCCGCCGAATGATTTATGCGCAAATGTTACCTGCAAGGATAAATGCAAGGATGAGGGCAAATTGGATACAAACGGCGAATGTGATCCCAATGCGGGAAATTGCGTTTACAGGACAAACATATGTCCGTTCGGATGCGAGAATGATAGTTGTAGGATAGCGCCAACATGCCAGGCAACATGCCCATTCGGATGCGAGCCAGGAACGAGCGTATGCAGAATTGTCATATGCCCAGCATACTGCAAGTACGGTTGCTTGGCCGGTACAATCCAGTGCAATCCTCAACCTCCAAGCAGCGGCATAAAGAACGGGGATTTTGAGGATGGATACGCGGGTTGGAATACGACCGGAAATGCTTTCGGCTCAGCGCCTTCGGATGGTGATCTGGCAAATTCGCAAGGGTTGTACCTGAATGTACCCTACTCAGGCTATAGCGGTTCATATTTTGCATCGAGCTACCTGCCAACGATGGATAAGGGCGCGATGGGAACCCTGAAATCCGAAGAATTCTTCATAAACAGGGATTATCTGGAATTCTTGGTTATAGGACAACTTTCCAATCAGATTTATGTGGATTTGGTAATAAACGACACTGCCGTGCGCCACCTCGAACCAGACAACCCATTCTCACCTTTCCAGAGAATAGTGTGGAACGTGTCAGACTACCAAGGTCAGAAGGGAACCATAAATGTTGTGGACGCTTCCAACAGAAATTATATAAAAGTTGACGATTTCAGGCTCGTGGACACTCTGCCTCCAAACCCGGGAGAGCCATACGTGGATGGATACAGAAACTTCTCTATAATGCCTCCGTTGAACTGGATTATTGAGGAGAGCTCTGTGCAGGGCGAAATTTCTATATTTGGAGCGTCAGAGAATAACTTCACTACGCAGATAATAATCCTGACGGGTAATGCCGATGTGAATGAGACCACTGAGATATACTTCGCAAAGAGCAAGACGGGTCTGGGCATGCTGCTTCAGAATTACACCGAAATATCAGAAAACGATACGATGATACAAAACATAGACGCAAAGCAGATAGATTATAGTTACGTTTCAATGAACATAACGGTGAGAAGCAGGCAGGTATTTTTTGTGTACAATAAGCTGAGGTATAGTATAACCGCAACGGCAGCAGAGCAGGCTTTCTACAAACACCTGAAACAATTTAATGATTCAATCAACAGCTTCAGGCCTTGATGGACTTCGCCATATCAAGTAGAACTGCTTTGGGGTTGCTAGCCTTCACAAAAGCAGAAGCAAGCAGCACTCCATCTGCTCCGAGCTCCACAGCCTTCCTGACATCCACCCCAGTTGAGACTCCTGCACCGCAGAGCACGGGGATGTTATTTATCCTCTTTACCTCACTTACGGCATCACTTACAACCTCTGGCTTTGCTTTTGAAACAGATATCCCGGAGCCTATGAGTTCTGGCGGCTCAACCGCTATATAACCCGGGCTGAGCGTAGCAATCTTCTTTGCTTCTTCAACAGAATCCGCGCATAGCAATGTCTCTATTCCCGCCTTTCTGGCAAGCTCAATTGCCAGCTGCATCTTCTCAAAAGGTATCTTCCTCTCCGCATGGTTCAGCAGAGTTCCTTTGCAGCCAGCGGACTTGACAGCATCTGCGGTTATGCTTCCCGTGAAAGCTCCTGGCCCGTTTGAGTCAATATGCTGCGCGAAAACAGGTATGCTCACTTCACTGGCAATCCTGAACAAGTCCACGTTCTGCGGAGCCACGATGATTAATACCCCGGTGCTTCTCGCAACATCCTCGGCAATCCTGCAGAGTGCAAGGCCCTTCTCTCCAGCGGATTCGTTATAAGTTTTGAGATTCAAAACGATGAGCGGATTCATAAAAACTCTTTTATACTCCCAATATATAAAGCTAATCTTATGGAGGCATTTGAGAGAGAGCCTGAGGATGGGGTGGACTTCCTCGTGAGCAACGGGCAGGGAATGTTTTTCCTGATTCCTACAAAGCAGTGCAGGAATGAGAGGCATAGGGAGAAGGAGGTGCAGAACCCTTCCAAATGGCATGGGCTTTTCATAAGGAGCAAAAAGCTTCTTGAAGGATGGAACACCGAAGTTGGCTCTGTCCAGCTCTCACCCAAAAACCAGCTCTCATTCGAGACTGACCTGACTACCGTAGTGAGAAGGTTTGAGGTTGACGGCTCTGAAGCTGTTGAGGAAATATTCATCCCAAACGATTTATTCTCAATGAGCTTGAAGTACTCAACCCCAAAACCAGTAATAATACAGCCCGAGTTTGACATGAGGTTCAAGTATGCCGATAAAGGAGGTCCTTATGAGTACCAGCTACTTGGCGAGGATTTGCTCGTAAGCGGCCCCCTCTATGCAGTTGTGGGTGGCGGGCATGTTAAGATAGATGAACAGTACAGGTACAAGGCATATCCCGATGACTGGAGAAGGAAGGATACCCACGAGAGATGGGCGTATGCTCCTGCAAAATTTGAAACAAAACAGCTGTTCTTCGGTTTTGGAGAAAGCAAGGAGGAGGCAGTCTCGAATTTCGCCAGAATAAAGAACTACTATCTCCAGCTGAAGCTTGAGAAGGAGAGCGATGAGATATCATTGGCAGAAAGGCACAAGCTTGAATTCGGCGATAGGGAGATGAGGACCGCATTCAGGCTTGCGGTTTATAACTTAATCAAGATTCAGTATAACTCTGTGCTCCCGGCATCAGGGGACAGGTGGTTTGCAGGTGACGAGGGATGGGCCAGGGATACCGGAATTTCCCTTGAGGCGTTCTTTGAATTAGGACTTTTTGACACAGCCAAAAAAATACTCGATTACTGGATTGATAAGGGAAAGCAGAGGGATGACGGCAAGCTTCCAAACAAGATACAACCGCTGCTCTACAACTCAAGCGACGGGATGCTGTGGCTTCTGAGAAGGCTTGCGGAGTATGTGGAGCTTACCGGGGACGTAAATTTCTTCGAGATGAAGAAGGGGGTAGTGAAGAGCGCATTTGAGGGGCTTATCGGAGAGTACATGAACGCGGATGGGTTTATACGGAGCAATGCTTTCGAATCATGGATGGACACGCAGTTCACTCCAAGAGAAGGATTCCCTGTTGAGGTCCAGGCACTCTTCATAAAGGACTGTATGCTATACTCAAAGCTATTCCGGGGAGATTTCTCAAGTAAGCTGGCCAGCATCGGGGGGCATGCCCTGAAATCATTCAACAAGTTCAAACTTAAGAACAATATTGCAGGAATCGAGAAACCTTTCATGCTGGCGGACCTAATAAACTTCGATGGAGTGAGGATAGATAAGTTCACTCCGAATCAGCTCATAGCGGTTGACTGCGGAATTGTTGAAAACGAGCTGGAAAGGAGCATACTGCAACTTGTGAAGGAGAAGCTTGCAGGCATTGGCATACGCTCCCTATCACCGGATGAGCTGGATTACTTTGATGAGTTCATAGGTGACCAGAGCTACCACAGGGGAGCGCAGTGGCCCTGGCTGAACTATCTTGCAGTAAAGGCAGAGTTGCGAAATGGAAATAAAGAGGAAGCATACAGAATATATATCGAGCCTTTGATAAGAGTTATACTTGACAAGAACTGGGGGGGAATAAGCGAGGTTTATTCGGGTAACAGCAAAACGTGCCTATGCCCCCAGTACCAGATGTGGAGCCTCGCTTCATTCATAATTTCTGTGAAACAGCTCGGCAAATGAAGTTTTTATGCCGGGGTGGCGGAATCCGGCAACGCGCCAGACTCGAGATCTGGTTGCCCTTCCGGGCAGTATGGGTTCAAACCGAAAGGTTGCCCAAAAATCCCATCCCCGGCGTTTCTTGCCTGTCAGCACTGACCGGGTCGGTACTCAAACAGTCCGAAGCTGCATTATTCACTGTTTTCCGGAGTAATAGTCATGCAGTATGCGTATTATGGCAGAGCATTCATGCACGATTGATTCCACATCTTTCGGGTTATCCTGAAACGTCTCTATTGAAATGAACACTATCCCGTTTTTCATGTAGCTCTTCAGCTTCTTGATTCTGCTCTCAAGCCCGGCCCCCCCAACATTCAAGGCAGTAAGGTGCCGCAATACCAGATCAAGCGAAACTTCACCCAGATTTCTCCTCTGGAGCTCTGCCAAAACTCCAATTACCTGCTTCTCCTCACTTCCGTCAAATCTCTTGATACATGCCCTGTCTTTGCATAGTGTGGTCACTTCAGTAAGCTGGTGGCTCAGCACTTTCACAACTGGTTTGGTAATATAACTCTCTTCAAACCCCGGGTAGTTTGGACCTCGGCAGTTTATGCACACCACCATTTTGGCTTTCGCTTGGGATGCGTAGTCTAAAAGCAAGTCGAAGTTTATTTCATCCTCCGGGTATTCTTGATGCGGCACGTAGTGCAATGTGAATCTGCTGTCGTCCTTAACCTCCTCAATGAAGCTTCGCATGAATTCCTTGTTCTCATCATTATAGCTCATGCTGATTACGGTCTTGAAACCCCGGGCCTTTACACTAAAAGGTCTTTCTAGCATGCCCAGCCACCCTCCGTATATTTTATGCCATCCACTGTATAAAAGAGTTAGGTTTACATTCTAAAACTAGGTATAAAACAGTAAACTACTAGCTCACTTTTTGACTTTGCTAAGCCGGAACTCCTCAAAGGCGCGAGGGTCGTATTTCACCCAGGGCTTGGAAGATACAAACTCCCGGTAAGTGGTATAAGTTGACGACAACCAGCTGAGCTCAGATGAAATAACATTTCTCAGCATTTCATCTCTGAACAGAATCGGGTGCGAGGATACTGCAAACCTGACCTGACCAGCGCGGTATGCAACGAAGATTGACCTGAAAGAACTCATCAGTTCAACAGCAGATTCTTCTTTGGATATCACACCGTAGCAAAAGAACTCTTCGTTCTCACTCTTGAATCTACCCAGCTCCCATACATGGATGACATCGACCCTTGACTTCTGCTTTATGCACTCAAGTATTTCGGGATGGGTCTTCCCAAAGTTCGGCTCGATAACCGGCTCCTTCTTCACAAGCTTGTCCTTAACTGTGCCAACAACGTTTTCTGCTGCTTTCTTCCACCATGAGCTTTCAGGATTTTCCAGATGAACACCCCAAATATATTATAGGCGGTATTAATAGATTTTTGCTGTTGCAATAGAAACATTTAAAACTAGCGGGAATATATACCTATACGGGGTGGTATGGATGGGGTTACCAGGAGAAGCCGTGATTAACTTCGATAGTGCTCTGAAGGCGAGCGTTCAGAATATAACAATAGACCTAATAAAATTCATCCCAAGATTTCTTGTGGCAATACTGATTTTTGTTGCGGGATGGATTATCGCATCGGTATTCAGCTGGATTGTGGAGAAAGTACTCCAGTATGTGGGTCTAGAGAAGTTCCTCAAGACTCACAAGTTGGAGGATTCGCTTGGGAGGGTCAAGGTCAGCAACCTGCTTGTCAAGCTGAGCAAGTACTACATAATGCTTATCTTCCTGCAGGCATCGGTGGCAATGCTGGACCTAGGGACAATCACGCAGTTTATGGGCTCAGTGCTGCTATACGCTCCCGTAGTGATTGGGGCGTTGCTTATAGTCGCAGCTGCGGCAGTTCTGGGCGAGCTACTGAGGGAGAAGATAATAGAGATAGAACAAAAATCCAAGAGCGTTAGATGGTTCGGGGATGCAACAAAGGCCATAGTGGTCTTTCTGGGGATAATGGTCGGCCTGACTACAGTCGGGTTTAACACGACTATAATAACCAACTCATTCCTAGCGATACTGCAGGGTGTAGTCTACGGCATAGCGCTTGCTTTCGGAATTGCTTTTGGATTGGGCGGGCAGGACGATGCCAAGGATTTTGTAAAGAAGCTCAGAAAGCAGACGGGCGTATGATTCTTCCGTGATACGGCTCGAAGAATAAATACGAGTATGGCAAAAGCTCAGTATCAGATAATTGCAAAACTTCATGCCAAAGTCACTTCTGCGTTCCGGACAGGTAGCGATATGCAGAGTATGCAGCCCTAACCCCCTCTGCAACGCCCACTATGATCTGTTTCGGTGAGGAATTAGTGACATCCCCGGCAGCATAAACTCCCACGACATTGGTTTTTGAATCCTTATCCGTGACTATTTCGCCCTTCTCATTAACCTCAAGGCCCACTCCCTTGGCAAGTTCAGACGCGGCAACTCTGCCTATCTCTATGAAAACTGCATCAACAGCCAGCTCCTTCTTTCCCTTGTGCTCCCTGTCCAGCGTCACACTTTTCACCAACTTATCGCCGTTTATTGAGGTCACATTTGTTCCGTGTATCATCTCTATTTTTGGATTGGAGAGCGCTTGGTTATAGTTGCAGTTCTCGCATTTCATCTTCTCTCCCCTTGATATTACGTAGACCTTGCTTCCATACTGTGCGAGCAGAAGTGCCTCCCTTATGGCAGAATCGCTTCCTCCAACGACACCAATTACCTTGTTGGCATACACTGGCCCATCGCACAATGCGCAGTAGTGTACTCCCTTGCCATCGAACTCCTTCTCGCCAGCAACGCCAAGTCTTCTCACCACTGTCCCTGTTGCAAGTATCACAGCTTTTCCCTTATAGCTCCCTTCTCCTGTCCGCACCACAAATTTTTTATCTTTGCGCTCGAACTTCGTAACTCTCTCATCCTTGAACTCAACCTTGTATCTAGCGGCATGGGCTCTGAGCTTATCTGCAAGCTCTGCACCAGCTATGTTTTCAAAGGCAGGATAGTTCTCAACCCAGCTGACGAAATTCATATTGCCGCCTGGGAGCTCGCTGATGACCAGGGTTTTAAGCCCTATCCGCCCCCCGTACATTGCAGCGGCAAGGCCCGCAGGCCCGCCCCCGATTATTACCAAATCAAATTCTTCCATGAATTAATTTAAATCGTCAGATTATTAATATTTACCGCAGATACTTATTGCGATTGTGGCTGTGTGCTGAAGGAAGGTTCTTTGAAGTGCAAGGAGTGCGGCACACCCATAGCACCTGACAGGGAGTCCTGCCCAAGTTGCAAAAAATCCGTATTTTGACCAAAAATAAGCAAAAATAAGGGGGGATTCTAAACAAAAAGTCTAAAGCCCCAGGAGGGATTTGTTCAAAGTTTTTTGAACCCCCGACTTCCTGTTTACGAAACAGGCGCTCCAACCAGGCTGAGCTACTGGGGCTTGCTATACCTTACGTAGCTCAGTTATTTTAACTTTCCTTCGAAGATTTTTGCGGACTGCTTCAGCACCTCTATGCCTGGCAGAGGCTCACCGCTCATGAAGGCAAGCACAGCTCCACCTGCAGTCGATATGTGGTCGACCCTTATGCCCAGGTCAAAAGCTATGTTACCCATGTGGCCCCCTCCTATCAGGGAATAAGCAGGTGTGTTCTCCATTGTTATCAATGTTCTCACGGTTCCCTTGAGGAATATCGGATTCTCATACGCGCCCATAGGCCCTTTGCTTATAACCGCTTTACAATTCTTTATCACGTCATTGAATTCCCCTATTGTGCTCTCACCTATATCCAGCGGGGTGTATTTGCCAATCCTCGGATCACCAACAGGCGCTTCCTCCCTTCCCCCAAAGGCAATTGCAATATCTGTGGGTAGCACTATCTTGTCTTTGTACTTCTCATCAAGCTTCTTAGCTTTCTCAACAAGCTTTGCCAGGTCATCACCCTTCTCCTCCACCACAGCGAGAGATTCCTTGGGGACGAGTCCTCTTGCGTAGAGGAACACATGCGCAACTGCCCCCCCGACCAACGCTTTTTCAATTGTATTGTTGTTGAGCGTGACTTCCATCACTTTTATGACTTCCTTGAACTTCTTCCCTCCTATGCAGTACACCGCAGGCTTCTTGTCCGGCTTGACTGCCTCGTACATGGCTTCCATCTCTCTTGCCACGACAAGCCCCGCGCATGATGGGAGGGCCATTGGGAATCCCACGACAGATGCTTGAGAACGGTGGGAGACAGAAAATGCATCGTTGATGAAGTAATCGAAATGCGGGGCGAGCGTCTTAACAAGGTCGCTGTTTTTGTGCTGTTCAGGAGTTGCGTTCTCGTTATCCTCCTGCTGGAACCTCGTGTTCTCCAGCACTACCACCTCGCCCACTCCAACTTCGTCAATAGCTTTCCTTGCTTTCTCCCCAAGCAGGTCATCAACAAAAGTGACCTTCTGGCCAATTGTCTCCGCAAGTATCTTTGCGTGGTTATTAAGTGAGACGCAATCAGCATTGCCCAGCCTTCCCTGGTGGCTTATTGCGACCACCTTGGCATCCTTCAGCTTGTCAAAGGTCTTCTTGTATACCCTTATCCTCATGAACTCCAGTATCTCCCCATTCTCACCAAGGGGCGAGTTGAAGTCGCACCTAACAAGCACCTTCTTTCCGGAGAAATCGAAATCGTCCATTACGCAGAAGCCCTTATCATTCATAGAAACCACCAACCCCCAATTCTTACTTTATTCCGAAGGTTTTATTCGTCTTCTCAATCGAAGTCTTAGCGTCGCATAGGTTGAACATTGCCCTTATAGCATCAACATTCTCAGGAATAACGTCAGACTCGTTGTGCACCGCCTGTATGTACGCCAGCTCATTCCCATTCACGTATATTGAGTCCTCCCATACCATTATCTCCTGTATATCATACCTATACCTTCCCAAGTCCCTTGCATAGTCAATCAAGTGGGCGGTTGACTCAAACCCATCTGCAGCCGTGTACAGCGCAATTCTAGTTGTGTTCGCAAAAACATTCTTCACGTCATGTGCTGTGGCAGGTTTCTTCATTTTAACAAACACTACGTGCACGTGCATCAGAGTTGTGGGAACCTTTATCGCCACTGTCTCAATAGGAATTGGAAGTACCGTCTGAACGTCTGGACCCTGATGGGATGGTATCTTTGTTTCCGGCACAATTGCGTTTATTGGGCCTGTCTTTATGTCATTGGGGTCTGCTGCCCTTCTTATGAGTACAACCTTGGAACTCTCAATTCCGAATGCGTTGTCTATAGCTCCCATAGTCCTGCAGAGACCTGTTGTGTTGCAGGAGACAACTCGCACATAGTTCTTATTCACGGCCTTGTCGTAGTTGCACTGCGCGACGAATGAGACATCGGCGATGCTATCCTTCTCGCCTCCCTGGAATATAGCCTTGAGCTTCTTGGGTACGTAGATGTTCTTCTTGTTATCCGCACCCATCTTAGCCGGGGTGCAGTCTATTACAAGATCGCATTTGGAGAATAGACTTTCATGCAAGCCCTCGCAGGGAACATTGGCTTTCTTGAACAGGTCAAGGCCGGCAGCATCGGGCACGTATATCTTATACCCTTTCTTTATTGCCAGCTTTGCCTCATAATTCGGCTTGGTTTTGACCACACCGGCAAGCTGCATATCATCCTGTTTTGCAACAGCATCCGCCACCCTCTTCCCAATAACGCCGTAACCGTTCACAGCAACCCTTACAACCATATACTCCACCCCTTCTATTATTATTAATACCAGATAGATTTTTAAATATACTTGCTGACCAATTCACAAAGTTTATAAGTCATTTTTGATATGTATTAAGCGATACATGTGCCATATGACTTAAAACACGATGCAACTTCGTTCGACATTAGGCTCAGCAGGAAGAAGGTTATAAAGAAGACTCTTGTTGCCACCATCTTCCTGATTATGACCTACCTCCTGGCTCTTGCCATATACCTTTTTTATCCGGATATCATAAGCCAAACGCTCTCCCCGCTGGTATCCATCGACAATACCATCATGATCCTGGCAATAACCTTCGTGATATTTCTTGCTGTGACCCTCAACACCCTGTATCACTACATATACTACAAGACGTATTACTTTAACATAAAAGAGGATGTGCTTGTTATACGCAAAGGAGTTTTCATGCCCGATGAAATATCCATCCCGTACAACAGGATCCAGGATATATACGTAGACAGGGACCTGTTCGACTTGGTACTTGGGCTTTACGATGTGCATGTCTCAAGCGCAACAGCTGAATCCGCCATAGATGCGCACATAGATGGAGTGACCTACAAGAATGCGGTTAAACTTAAAGAGATGATTCTCGATAAGGTTAAGAAATCATCAAAGGAAAAAACCCCGCTTTGAACAATTGAGGTGAGATGATGGAAAACAGGGTTTATGAATGCGATTCGCAGCAAGTTGGCAAGCTGAAGAATCTCCTTGAGAGCGATCCCTATGCAGAAAGGAGCTTTGCTAGACAAGGCTACAAGCTGAAGGAAGGTGGGGTGATTGGCGGTGATAAGGGCAAGTTTTATCTTTGCATCAAGGCTGAGCCTGACTTCTTCAAACTTGCCGAGGAGAAGTTCAAGGAGATAAACAGCTTGAAAAGAGCTGAGAAGAAAAGCGAGGAGAGCATAAACAAGAAGATTCAAGAGGAGGAAGGGTCTGCTGAGCAGGGGTTCGGCGCCATATTCGGATGAATGACTATCCATTTAAATAATGTCTTCAAAACTAAGTTTATGCTGAGCAGAAAGACCTTAATCACACTACTTATACTAGTAATCTATATACGGAGTGGTCTGGAGGCAGCCCCACTTGACGAGATGAAGCTTACCGTTTTGCAGCAGGGTACGCTTACCGCTGTAGGTGGTGAACTTAAGTATGTTTCAATGAACGTTTCTGTCCCCCCTAACACCGACTATCAGGCTGTTTCGGTTGATAAGCCAGTCAGAACTGTTGATGGTAGAAACTCTATTGCAACTATTGAGAGCACAAACCCCAGCAACCCATTCAGTTACAGCATAAGCTCATCTGTCGATGTTAAAACAAGAAGGACGCTCTCCCTTCCTGAGAGCTATCAGCTGGATTACTCCCAGATGCGCTACACGCAACCTTCAAAAAGGGTGCAGAGCGATGATGCGGATATAAGGAGTCTGGCGCGAAACATAACAGCCAACTCCTCGGATGATTTTGAGAGGATAGCGAAGATTGGGATGTGGGTGAACAGCTATATATCCTATGACATGGGTCTATCCGGCTTGTTCGAAGACTCCAGATGGATCCTTAGCAATAAGAGGGGCGTCTGCGTGGAATTTTCCACGCTATTTGTCACTCTCACAAGGGCGCTGGGGATACCTGCGAGATATGTCACGGGTTTCGCATATAGTGACAATAAGTCAGACTGGGATGGCCACGCCTGGGCAGAGGCGTATATCGGAAAATGGGTTCCTGTAGATGCAACATGGGGCCAGATAGGGTATCTCGATGCAAGACATTTGGAGATTTCGGACACTGTCGACAGTGAAGGGTTTGACCACGCCTATGCCGAGACGAGCCAGAATGCCCGGCTGGATTGGTCTAAATTACGCATAAGAGGCACATCAGACATTGGGGCGGATATAACTATAAACGGGATGAAGGAGGCTGAGAAAAGCTCTGACTACCAGTTATACAGCGCCGCAACCACGGTTGGGTTTGGCGTGAAAACACTGGTCTTCTCAACCGTAACCTCTGATGATTACAGGGTTGTAAGTCTCACCCTTGTACCCTGCAGTGATTCAAACGGGGTAAATATCCTGAGCGTTGAGGATGAGGATAAATGGCTAATCCTCCGACCAGGTGAGACCAAGGTGGTAAGCTGGGTTGTTAAATCCGATCAGAACATCCAAACCAACTTTATCTATACCTGTCCGCTGCGCATCAACTCGGATTATCTGAGCCCTCAAGATGTTGAAATCCAGGTAACGTCAGATGCGCAGTCAGTAAACTTCAATGCATTTCTGGAAAGATCAGAGGTTAAACTAAGCCAGAATGAGACAGTGAATGTGGATGTGGGCGTTGCAAGGAAATATGGGGGTAAACTTTACGTGAGTGATGAGGATTATGTAGACGCCCAGCCCCTGACGAGAAGTGGTAGGTACTCATTCACCCTGCAGCCAAAGAAACTCGGCCTGAACAAGGTGTACATTGCAACGAGCTGGGGAGGAGTAAAGGAGCTGCAGTTCAAGGTTTCTGAGAGTGGGGGCATAGCTTTTGATGTTGATGCACCCCAGCTTGTAGCTCTTGGGTACGAGGCTAAGGTTCATGTGAACCTCACGACCAACGAAACAGCTAGCAGTGTTCGCATCACTGCAAGCGCAGGCGCTTCTGAACAAGCAACACAGATAACTCTCACCGGCAACAAGTCGGTCGACTTCTCATTCAACATCACCGACATCCAAATTCAGAATATTACCGTGATAGTGGAATCAGGCAGCTATCGCGGTGAGCTTGTGAAACCGATCACCGTATACCGGATACCACAGCTTAATGTCACAAATGTCTATTTCTCTATTGAAAACGGTTACTTAAGGACTGACATCATTTTCTCAGGACTTGAGGACATTAATAACACAATGGTGGCAATTGACAACCAGCCAGTTCCTATGATGAGCAATGGAACCGTATCGGCACTGCTCACAGGAGGCATGCATGTAGTGAAAGTAAACTATACTGACGCAACAGGAGCCGCGCATGTTTATACAAGGCTTATTGACATACCATTTATATCCGATATTGAAGCCAATCAGTCCGCAAATCAGTCCAAAGCTGATGGATATATGCAGGAGATTTTCGCATTTCTGCCTGCTTGCGTCTGCTGCAGCTCCTTGTTATTCCTTATGCTGCTTGTGATTGTCCTAAGAAAAGTCAAGAGGCGCTAGTAGTAATAATAGCTGGTTGTCGTGTATGTGTAGTTTATTGTGCTAGTCTCCCCTTTGTTCAGATGCACAGTCCACTCCAGCTTGTTTTGCTCATCCCTCTTAGGAGGTATTGATGAAGCTGAGAGCTCCACGACATCCCCCGAATTCATCCAGTCCCTCACTGTGAGCTCAACATCCTCATCCTTCGTGTTTTCCAGACTCAAAGTGACTTTGTAAGTTGTTGTTCGTGCGCTTTTGTATTCCTCCGCTGCTGTGCTGTTTACCTGTTTCTTTACTACCAGTTCAGGGACATCAGCAATAGTCACTTCCGCCTCCTTTCCTCGTGGGGTGTACGCTATACTGTCCTCTCCAATGAAATCCCCACTCATGTAGATTCTTGCTGTGCCGGAACCCCAGCTTTGGTCTCCAGTGTTGTTTATCTTGTACACCTTATGCGGTCTCTCCCAGGTGGTGTCCCAAATATACTGACTCCTGAATTTCGCTGGGTTTTCAAAAAGGGCGAGATTCCTTGTCTCTCCATTCTTGAGCGTTATTGGGTCGCCTAGGGTGTAAACATAGTACTCGCCAAGGAATGAGCTCACAAAGCCGGGAATGGCAGAGCCTCCAACGTCCGAGGTCATGGCTTTGGGCGCGTATGCGCTCACCGACTCGTACCTCGCATTTATTGGATAGTAACTGAACATATGCGGGTAGCCCACGACGACCTTGAGCCTGACGTTATCCCAATCCTCCCCGGCGTTGTTTGAAACGTCTGCCCAAGCCTGCATACTGCCGTCTCCCATGTCCGCATCTGAGGAAATGTAGTACTTATAATTGACATTCCATGTGACATACGGAACAAGATAGCTCATTGATATCTTATGGGTGCCCCCGGTTGAACGCTCGTCTATTCGCAAACCCCTCTCGGTTTCATTTATCACCACATCCTGTTTGTATGTTGAATACGGGGTTTCCAGCTGCTCTATGTCGGCAAACCTGATAGCAACTAGCTTATCCTCAACTTTTATTCCTAGTTTGTCAGGGCTGAACCAGGATAAAACTCCGCTCTGCCAGCCGTTCTTAGTCAGCGCCCTTATTGAACTGCCGGCACTTCCATTCAGGATCTCATCAAAGGTCAGGTATCTCGTATCTGTCCTCTGGTTGACAAGCTCGTAACGGCTTACCTCCCTCACTCCACCTTTGTCATCGCTTACTGATATGCTGTCAACAATTCCCGATGGGGTGAAGTTCTTTATCAAAAGGGATATTTCGCCTCCTGTCAGATTAAGAGTGTTGCTTCTCTTTATGAATGCAAACCCATTTGAATAAACTGTCGCATCGGTTACAGGCACCTGCACCGAAACGTTAACCCTATCCGCAAAGCATACGGAAAGCAGGACGAATATAACGCACGCCGCGTTGAAAGCGTTTGATCCCATGTTAAGTGTTAGATACCAACTCTTATTTAAAAAGCTTGTTTTTGTTCGGGGACTGCCAACAAGCGGGATATGGATTCAGCTTTTAAATTTTGGCGTTTAATTAGTTAGCTGGTGTGACGCATGCACGACGAACTTGCTGATTTTGCAGTGGACTATTCTCTCCGCAAGGGTGCGGATTATGCGGAGGCTAGGGCGGAGCATAGCGAGGGAGAAAGCTTCTCAATGAAGAATGGCATGCTCCATGCTGCAGGCTTTGAGAGGGAGGACGGAATTGGGATAAGAATAATCATTGGAGGAGCGATGCAGTTCATCTCGACCAATGAGCTCAGCAAAAAAGTATTGAAAGGCATGATAGACAAGGCTCTGAGAGCCGGTCGGAACTCCGCCAAAATCGCCTCAAAAATAAATATGGGCGATGTTCCAGTTGAGAGACAAAAATATGAAGTTGAACAGAAGGTGAAGAGCAACGAGGTGGATTCCCGGGGTAAGATGGGGGAGCTGTTCGAGATTGAGGATGAACTTAAGGAAAGCAAGTTGAACATAGCTGCAAGGTTCCTTTCACTTTCTGATGAGATAGTCAATAAATGCTTTGTAAATTCCGAGGGCAGCAGGATAAGGTCACTAATTCCCCATGTGGACTTCCACTCGCTTATTACCGTGGTAGAAGGCGGGCAGACAGCCCAGAGGACTGTACAGCTCAGCGAGACAGGGGGTTGGGAGATAGTGAAGGGCTGGAATCTGCCAGCCAAACTTCTTGAGGAGGCTAAAGCCCTTTCGAACAACCTCAAGTACGGCAAGCCTGCTCCGAAAGGCAAGGTGGATGTGGTCGCTGCACCAGAAGTTGTGGGTATAGCGATGCATGAGAGCGTGGGCCACCCCTATGAGGCTGACAGGATACTTGGCAGGGAGGCTGCCCAGGCCGGTGAATCATTCATGACTCCGGATATGGTGGGCAGGAGGATAGCAAAGGAGTTTGTGGATGTTGTCGACGAGCCGGCAGTTCCCGGGAGCGCAGGCTACTTCCTCTTCGATGATGAGGGGGTCAGGGCCAGAAGGAAGTATCTTATAAAAAAAGGAGTGATAAACGAGCTCCTGCACAACAGGGAAACAGCTTTCTCGCTTAATACAAAGAGCAATGGCTCTGCAAGGGCGATGAACTACGCATGCGAGCCAATAGTCAGGATGTCGAACACCTTCCTGCTTCCCGGGGAGCTTTCGGAAGAGGAGATAATCGAGGATGTTAAATTTGGCGTTTACATGAAGAGCTTTATGGAGTGGAATATTGATGACAAAAGGGTGAATGAGAGGTACGTTGGGAGTGAAGCCTATCTAATCGAGAAGGGCGAGATAACGAATCCAGTAAAAAGACCTGTTATCGAGACTACTACTTTCGACTTCTTCTCATCAATAGCTGCAGTGGGGGACAAAGTTGGTTACTACTCTGGAACCTGCGGAAAGGGTGAGCCCTCGCAGGGAGTGCCTGTATGGATGGGCGGCCCTGTTGTGAAACTTGCCGGGGTAAGGCTTGGGTGAGCTGATGGATTTTGATTTACTTGAAAAAATGGTAAGAAGGGCGCAGGAGCTTGGCGCTGATGACGTGGTGGCAAACGGCGAGGAGTCAACGGAATGGCAGTTGAAATTCGTTGATAACAAGATAGCAACCGGAATGAGCAGCCATGAGACGTGCATCTCCCTTTTTGTTTCCAAGGGGAAGAGGACAGGCGTGACCGCAATAAAGGACCTCTCAAAAAGGAACATAGAGGAGTCCATCGCAAAGCTGCTTACTTTCACAAATAAGATGCAACCCAATGAGGAATACAGCGGAATAGCCCGAGGACCTTTCAAGTACAAACCAGTACATGGAGGCTATGACGGAAGGATCGGGAAGCTTGAGGGAAGAGCTGCGGATCTTGTAGAGGAAGGCATAAACGCGTCGCTTGCCCAAGGTGCGGTGAGAGCTTCTGGAGTTCTTAAATATAATGTTGGGGAGGAATTTCTTGTTACATCGAACTCCGTAGAAGCCAGAGAGAGGGGCACGGGAGCATATTTCTCGATAAGGGCGCTTGCTGACAAGGATGCATCGGGCCATAAGGTATGCTGCTCAACAACGCTGAGTGACTTCTCACCAGAAAACGCAGGGCAGAGGGCGGGGGAGATAGCAAAGAAGGCATTGAATCCGGTGAGAGGCGAGGCGGGCAGGTATGATATCATCTTTGACCCGTACCCATTTGCAAATCTTCTCAACATAGCCATGGATTCCGCGTCAATCTTTTCGGTTGAAGCCGGCTTCTCATTTTTGGGAGGGAAACTGAACAGGAAAGTTGCAAGCAAGGAAGTTACACTCATTGATGATGGAAGCCTGCCTTATTGCCTGAGTTCATCAAAGTTTGACTCTGAGGGAGTCCCAACGCAGAGGAATGTCGTTATAGAAAGTGGAATTCTGAAGACATACCTGCACAATACATCAACCGCAAACAAATATGGAGTGAAAACTACTGCCAATGCGGGCTTGCTCTCTCCCAGGCCTTGGAATGCAATACTGGCACGGGGAAAGTTCAAAGAAAACGAAATATTTGAAGAAGTGAGGAAAGGGTTGTACATAACGAACCTGTGGTACACGAGATTCCAGAATTACGAGAAAGGTGATTTCTCAACAATACCGCGGGATGGGATATTCCTCATCGAGAAGGGGGAGTTGACAAAATCATTGAAGGAGATAAGACTGGGTGACAATATGCTCAGACTACTGCAGAACATCACTGCCGTTTCTAAGAGGCAGGAGCAGATACTTGGGTGGGAGGTCGAGATCCCAGTTATAACGCCGCATGTGCTTGTTAAAAAAGTAAACGTAACTCGTCCTACCTCTCTCTGAACAGAATAGATGTTTCTCCATACAAAAACCTATACATTTTAATATAGCTTATGAAAAATTGTTAGGGGTGATGTGATGGACAGAAGGATACTATTTACCGCATTTGCTGTTCTGTTTTTAGTAACAACGATACTGGCTTTGGATATAAACAACACTAGGTTGGCAAATGCAGTGGCAATCGTATCAAAATGGAAAGCAATAGCGATAACCAATCAGGATCTTCCCAAGACAGTACCGACCACATCCAGCGTCCAAGCGGTATTCTTCACAGGCACCGGAATTGCGGTGAATCCAGAGGATAAGCTTGATTTCAAATACGCAACCATTATAGCTGGAAGAGTGTTGGTGCCGTCCAGCAGTGTGAGCGAGGACTCGAGCACCTCCCCGGATCTTGAGGTGAAATGCAGCATTCCCACCACTAGCTCTAACGCGAAATGCTTCACATTTGTGAGGGCTGGACTGCTCTACCTTGACAAGGATAGGTATACCCTCAGGAATGTTGATTTTGATAATGAGAGCGCGACAGCAGTTCTTTACAGTAATGGCACAGAGGTTGGCAGCCTGAGCATTATCAAGGTTGTTAAGATGGGAAGGATAATATGGGCTGGAACAGTTACTGTGCACAACCTGAACTACTATACCTACATACTCGGAGCAAACAACTCGCTTTTGATAACAGGTGCAGAACTACAGAGCAAAGTTGAGAGTATCAAGGCATGCGGTCCAAAGCTACTGAGCGTGAATGTGACAGAGATCGCTAATTGCAAGAAGAATGGAGGCAGGATATATGTAGGAAGGGATGAGGATGGCTGCCCCATGGCTCCAACATGCGTAACTACAAATTGTACCAAAGTTACTGCGATTTCAGTCCGAGACAGGATAGATTGCATAAGCAAGGGAGGAACCATGGTGGCTGGAGTGGATGATGAGGGATGTCCAGTGAGCCCCAAGTGCGTGCTGGCGAGTGGGGAGACGGAGGGGTGATTTGAATGAAAACTTTCATAGCCATCGTCGCCCTGCTGCTCGTAGCAGCCATGTTGTTTGGATGCATGCAGAACGCGCAGCAGAATCCACCACCGCAGCAGCCACCTTCCCAGCAACCTCCGCAGGGACAGCCGCAGGTGACCACACCAGTAGAAGATATTGCTGCTCAACAGCTGGAGAATGAACTTCCAAGCGCAAATGAAAACCTGACAAACCTTAATGATATGCTGGTCAATGCGACCAGCTGATTTCTTTATTTTTTATTAAGTCTGCTAAAAATTAGTCAATTTAGCTTCAAAAATATATGGAAAGCCATTTAAATTTGAGTATATAAAGTTGAGTTGTATGATCGAGATAAAATTCTGGGGAAGGGGCGGGCAGGGGGCTGTTACTGCTGCAGAGCTTCTTGCTGTTGCAGTTTCCATGGGCGGCAAATCCTCCCAAGCATTCCCATTCTTCGGGGTTGAGCGGAGAGGCGCCCCGGTGAAAAGCTTCTGCCTGGTGGACGATAAGCCCATTAGGATACACCAGATAGTCTATGAGCCGGACCATGTTGTGATACTGGATGCTTCACTGATTGGGAGGCCCGATATTCTTGAGGGGTTCAAGAAAAAGGGGACAGTTGTAGTTAATACGAGTAAGCCCAAGAGCCAGATAAAGCTCAAGGCTAAGAACCTATTTGTTGTTGATGCGACTGGAATTGCGCTAAAAAACCTGGGCAGGCCCATTGTGAACACGGCGATGCTTGGAGCTTTCATAAAGGCAACTGGCATTGTTCCCCTTGAGCCTGTAAAAGAGGCAATAAAAGAGAGGTTCCCAGCTCCGCTTGCTGAGAAGAACATAAAAGCCATAGAAGAATGCTATAATGAGACGAAGTGATATTTATGAAACCCGCAATAGCAAATCCAAGGACCAGCAGGGAGAACAAGACTGGCGACTGGAGGTCCTTCAAGCCCATTGTCCATAACGAGAATTGCATAAAGTGCGGCACCTGTGCGAGCTACTGCCCAGAAGGGTGCATAAGCGGGGTTGATAAGAAGAACATCCAGGAGAGGGAGTTCCCGAAGATTGATTATGATTACTGCAAGGGATGCGGCATATGCGCGAATGAATGCCCAAAGAAGACGATAGAGATGGTGCAGGAGGAGAAGTAGATGAAGAAGACCGTTGAGGTTTCAATTGCAATTGCCGAAGCAGTGAAGAACTGCGAGCCAGACGTAGTTGCATGCTACCCAATAACACCTTCGACGCACATAGCCGAGACCCTTGCCAAGTTCTATGCTGACGGGGAGCTGAAGAGCTTCATAGCAACTGAGTCGGAGTTCGCATCAATATCTGCAATATGCGGTGCTTCTGCTGCAGGTGGAAGGGCTTTCAGCGCCACAAGCAGCCAGGGGCTTGCCCTGATGCACGAGGTTGTTTACGCAGCTGCTGGAATGAGGCTTCCAATCGTTATGGTTGTTGGGAACAGAGCCCTTAGTGCTCCGTTGAACATATGGTGCGACCAGCAGGACTCTGTCGCTGAGAGGGATTCTGGCTGGATTCAATTATATTGTGAGAGCGCCCAGGAGGGAGTGGATACTGCAATCCAGGCTTTCAAGATTGCGGAGAGTACCATGCTGCCAGTAATGGTCTGCGTGGATGGATTCTATCTGACTCATACAGTCGAGCAGGTAGAAGTGCCAACAGTGGAGGAAGTGAGGAAATTCCTTCCGAAATTCCAGCCGAAAGTGAAATTGGATCCCGAGAACCCGATAAGCATGGGGGAGTACGCAACACCGGAGTACTACCAGGGGTTCAGGGAGGATGTTCACAGGGATCAGCTGGCTGCCAAGAGCAGGATTGTTGAGGTTGACAAGGAGTTCGAGCAGATGTTTGGCAGAAGCCATGGAGGGCTTGCCCAAGGGTACCGGATTGAGGATGCGGATTATGTTTTCGCTGGCATGGGGAGCGTGATTGGCAACGCAAAGGAAGTAGTTGATGAACTCAGGGCAAAGGGAAAGAAAGTTGGAGTCTTAAAGATAAGGAGTCTCAGGCCATTCCCAGGGGAGGAAGTCAGAAAGCTGCTTGAGGGGAAGAAGCACGTTGCCATCTTCGAAAAATCCTACAGCCTGGGAAGTTTCGCTCCGGTTTATGCTGACGTGATAAACTCCCTCTACCCGCTGAGGAAGAGGCCCTTTGTCTCAAGCTTCATAGGGGGACTGGGTGGGAAGGACGTTCCAACCAAGACGGTTCATGAAGTATTCAAGATGATAAAAAAGAGGGAGCCTCTGGAGATATGGATTTGAGGTGTGTTGATGGAGGAGTATTTTGCATCTGGCCATACCGCTTGCGCGGGCTGCGGGATGCCAATAACCGTTAGGCATGCCCTAAATGTTCTTGGGAAGGATGTCATAGTTGTAAATGCTACGAGTTGCCTGGAGATTGTCTCCTCAGCCTATCCAAGGAGCGCCTGGGGTGTTCCTTATATTCACAGCCTTTTCGAGAACAGCGGCGCGATAGCTGCTGGAGCAGTTGCATCGCTGAGAGCTCAGGGCAACGAACACACGAAAGTTGTAGTATTCGCAGGCGATGGCTCCACGTATGATATAGGGTTTGGGGTTCTTTCAGGGATGCTGGAGAGAAATGATGATGTTCTTTACATCTGCTATGACAATGAGGCTTACATGAACACCGGCAACCAGAGGAGCGGCTCGACTCCTTTCGGAGCTGCCACAACGACAAGCCCGGCTGGAAAGGTTAGACATGGTAAGATGCAGTGGAAGAAGCCCATTGCTGAGATAATTGCAGCCCACCAGATACCTTACGTTGCAACTGCAAGCATAGGGTACATGGCTGATTTCGAGAACAAGGTGAGGAAGGCAAAGGACATGAAGGGAGCTAGGTTCATCCTAGCTCTCGCACCGTGCGTGACAGGCTGGAACTATGATTCTGCCAAGACTATTGAGATTGCGAAGCTGGCGGTTGACACAGGCCTTTGGATGCTGTACGAGATTGAGGACGGGAAGTTCAAGGTGAGCTACAAACCGCAGCAGTTCAAACCAGTCGCGGATTATTTAAAGATGCAGGCCAGGTTCAAGCACCTCAGCGAGGAACAGATAAAGACTATTCAGGAGCACATGAACAAGGCTTGGGCCGAAGTTAAGCAGTGACTTTCTTTCGTTAGGCGTAAGCTTTTACTAGCCGGAGTGCTCAGCGTAGGCTGCAAAGACTCCCAGCATGAGTACTATTGAGATCCAAGAACACATGTCATTGAAGTAATTCAGCACCTCACCGGTGCCGTTCGTCTTGTCTACAGAACTGCAATTCTTGTCCGCCAGCGCTGCGCAAGCATCCGCTTCCCTGAAGCAGGAATCAATTTCCCCATACAGGCAGTCCTCGCTATCATTCCCAGTCGTGCGTAAATTCTTGCACAACTGCAGATTGGACACGCAGGAGTCAACCGCAGGACACCCGCCTAGGAGATGCTGTGTTGCCAAATTGGGATATGCAGCACCCACGCACACCTGGGCGTTTGCCTGATACCCCTCATAGCACGTCTGATTCATCGTTCCGTATTGGTCAAATGAGCAGTGCTGGCATGCCTGGCGATAGCCATCATATGAGCATGTAGAAGCAGCATAGACCATTCCGCTGATAAGTAGCGCAATAAACAATAGGTTTTGTTTCATAAATTCTATATTGCTTGGGAGAATAAAAAACTATCTATGAGCAAAGTGGAAAGATTTAAAAAAGAGCCATCATATAATGATTGGGGTGAAACTGTGCAACATCTTCTTACCATGAAGGAGCTCGACGGAAAACAAATTGAAAATTTAATTGACAAAGCGATTGACATAAAGAAGAACCAGCAGAAGTGGTGGAATTCGCTTGACCACAAGACTCTTGCAATGATATTCCAGAAAACATCTACCCGGACAAGAGTTTCCTTTGAGGTGGGGATGACGCAGCTTGGAGGGCATGCAATATTCATGGACTGGAGGACAACGCAGTTCACGATGTCTGATATAAAAGACGAGAGCAAGTGCCTCTCAAGATTCGTGGACATAATAATGGCAAGGCTGATGAAACATGCCGATCTGCAGAAGATGGCTGATGCTTCAGAAGTGCCAGTGATAAATGGGCTCTGCGAAAAATACCACCCCTGCCAGTCGCTTGGGGACTTGATGACCATAAAAGAGCACAAGGGAAAGCTGAAGGGGCTGAAGGTTGTGTATCTTGGGATAGGCAACAACGTAAGCAACACGCTTAGCTTGGGATGCGTAAGGACAGGCATGCGCTTCACTCTATGCGCACCTGAGATGGATCCTCCTTGCATAGACGAGGAACTCCTCAGGGAAGTTAAAGGAAGCGGGTTATACGAGGAGGAGAAGGATCCCAAGAAGGCAGTGCAGGGAGCTGATGTGGTGTACACGGACACATGGGTTAACATGGAGGTTTTCACGGATCCTAGGTTTGAAAAAGAGAAGGAGAGGAGGATGAAGACTTTCGTGCCTTACCAGCTCAACAGAAAGTTGGTGGAAGGGACAAATGCACTCATAATGCACGACATGCCAATTCACCGTGGTTATGAGATTGATGAGTGGTCGATTTATTCCCCAAATTCAATAATATTCGACCAGGGGGAAAACAGGCTGCACATGCAGAAAGCTATAATGCTGTGGCTGCTTGGGAAGATAAAGCTATAGAATTCCAAGCAGCTCTTTCGGGTTTTTTATGATATAATCCGGTTTTGCTGGAAGAAGCCTTTCCAGAGAATGAGCTCCCCATGTTACTGCAGCAGTGCTCACTCCTGCATTCTTCCCAGCCTGCACATCCTCAAGCATGTCCCCCACATAGAGCGCATCAGAATTCATCACACCCATTATCTTAAGGGCTTCATTCAGCCCTATAGGGTTTGGCTTGAACTCCCTCATCTCATCGTCAGTTATAACCGCTGTGAAATAGCCTGCCAAGTTATTCTTCTTCATCTCATTCTTTATCCTGCCCCCAGTTCCGTTTGAGACAAGCCCGATCCTTATGCCTCTCCCATAAAGCTCTGCCAGCATCTCTTTCACTCCTGGAAAAAGATGAATCTCCTTCTCCATCTCATGAAATCTCTTCAGCCAGTGGTTGTCAACTTCATCCCATCTGTTCTCCGGTATTCCGTGCATTGCGTAGTATTTGTGGTAGTCCACTATGAAGGTTTTTCTGAAATATTTACAGGTAAGTTCCAAGCCTGCGTATTTTTTGAAAAGCTCCTCGTAGATCCTGAAGGATGCATCTATCGAATTGTAGAGAGTTCCATCCCAGTCAAAGATGACTGCTCGGAAGCGCATAAAGGATTTTAAGCAGTTGCTATTATAAATTATCAGATGATGACGAAGGTGATCTCTGAGCTCCTAGGGCTGTGAAGATAGACGGACGATCTGACACAATAAAAGTTAGAGCTTACGCTAAGCGCTCTTTTCGAAAAGGAGAGCCTCTGGCTGGTACTCGAGGTTCTATATGAAGTTTGGTGCGGAAGTATAAGTTTATAAATATATAAGCATCTACTTATATCATGAAAATTCTGAAAGCCCTTGGGGATGACACCCGCTTGAAAATTCTAAGCAGGGTTGCCCGCGGAGAGGTTTGCGCCTGCGAGCTTCCGCGCATGGTTAGGATTTCACAGCCTGCGGTCTCACAGCACCTGAAGGTTCTGCTTGATGCGAAGCTGGTGGAGATGCACAGGGAGGGAGCAAAAAGAATCTACTCGCTCTCCCGCAATGGCAGGAAGGTTCTCTCAGACATATCGGGGTGGTAGAATGAAAATAGAGGTTCTTGGAAGCGGCTGTCCAAAATGCGTTGAATTTGAGAAGCGCGTGAAGGAGGCAGTGAAACTGAGAGGTGTGAAGGCGGAAATCACCCATGTGTACGACATAAACAAAATCATTGAGAGGAATGTCTTTGCAACTCCTGCACTGGTGATTGACGGCAAAGTTGTGCTCTCGGGCAAGCTCCCATCACTCCAGGAGCTCACAATCCTTCTCAAGTAAGGTGTTTCCCTGGATATCTACACAATTCTTTACGCTGGCTTCTACGCCATCTATGATTACATAGTAGCGCACACTGTCTTCTGCCTTGTGCCTGCCTTCTTCATAGCTGGTGCCATGTCATCCCTTCTTCCGAAGGACGGACTGCTTCCGTACCTTGGAAAGAAAACTCCGAAATATATCTCTTACCCAATCTCCATCATCTCTGGGCTGCTGCTTGCGGTCTGTTCCTGCACTGTGCTGCCTCTCTTCGCAGGCATAAGGAAAAGAGGTGCCGGCTTGGGGCCTGCACTTGCGTTTCTCTATACAGCGCCTGCTACAAACATCATTGCCATCCTTTATACGGCAAGCCTCATCGGATGGGATATTGCCATTGCTCGGATTGTTCTTTCAATCCTATTCGCGATTATAGTCGGGATTACCATAAGCGGCATCTTCCCTGAGCAGAGAGGCGAGGAAGTCTCTCTGGGGGAGAAGCCGAAAGAAAAAATCTCAAAGAGGAGGCTGGTCTACCTATTCGCCGCATTGCTGGCAACCCTGCTTGTTGGGACAAGGATAAGCGAAGATTGGCTTAAGTACGGGCTCACTGCCATGCTGGTACTGCTCACCTACTTCATTTCAAAGAAATATTTCACAAAGGAGGAAACCAGTTGCTGGATGGATGAGACGTGGGGGTTCGCAAAAACTATCTTTCCCTTGCTGCTTGCAGGGGTCTTCCTCTCCGGAATGATCAGGGTGCTGCTTCCGCAGGATTTGATCTCGGGCTATCTGGGCGGCAACGGCTTCTTTGCGATAGCAATACCCGTAACATTTGGCATATTCGTCTATTTCCCAACCCTTGTTGAGGTGCCGATGGCGAAGACTTTTCTGGAACTTGGCATGTCCCGGGCTGCGCTGCTCGCCTACCTGCTTGCCGACCCGGTGATTTCCCTGCCGAGCATACTGGTGATTAGGAGAATCATCGGTGATAAGAGAACGTTGCTCTACATTGCGCTCATCTTCATCCTCACGGTCTCAGCTGGCATGCTCTATGGGAGGATTTTATAAGTGAACTTGGTGCGGGTATGGCGAAAAAAATCAACATCGAAGTTAGGTACGTGAACCGTGACACCTGCAGCAGGTGCAAAAAAACCGGCGAGAACACTGAGAAGACCTACAGAAAACTTAAGAGAGAACTGGAAAAACTGGGGGTCGGAATTAGTTTCAGGACTAGGAAACTGCCTCTCTCAAAGCTTAAACAGTCAAATTCAGTTTTTATTAATGGAAAAGACCTGGGGGTCTTGCTGAAGGAAGAAGGAGGTTTGGGTGTTGGTCAAAGCACGTGTTATGGCTGTTCCAAAATCATGCGAAAACCCTGCGCATGCAGGACGTATACGCATAAAGGCAAGAGATACCGGTATATCACAGAGTCCATGGTAAAAGAAGCAGTCATGAAAATCTTGCGAGACAGAACGCAAAAGATAGCTATAAATTAGACTCTGTAGTCACCTCGTTTCATAGGAACTGAGATGCCTTCCGATTATCCGGTCAAGTGTTTACATTACCTATTTTCCGCGACCAAAAATCTCTTCGCGTTCTTCGCGGATTCCAAGCAACAGTAATTTGATGATGAATATGCCCAGCACGCCTCCTACCAGCACTCCTAGATAGTAGGGCTCGGGACTTGTGAAGATGTGCTTATTTGGGGGAAAAATAGTGTTTCCCGGGTAGAAAGACCAGTGGATGTCGAAAATAAAGACAGCTAGAGCGGCCAGAAATGCTCCTACGATAAAAAACACTGCATCCGCGATAATTTCGTGATGCGTCACCGGGGGGCGATGGCGGAAAAAGTGCCGGTGCAGTTGGCGCTGCAGATTCATTAGATGCTTACAGTTACCGAATATATAAGCTTTATCTGCCCCCAGCGACCAAAGCAAAAAGGTAAGAAGCGAAGTGTTTTTAATATGCCGAGTGGATAACATTTTAACAGGCAGACCGTAACTCTGCGGTGGTTGCTGTGGGATTGAGCAAAAAAGACATAGGAAGGAGAAAATCCAATCTGAAGACAAGGCTTGAGGAGTTGGAGAAAAAAGCAAAGATGGACCCTATGCTGAGAGATATAAAGCTCCACGAGGAGATATTGCAGATAAAAAAGAAACTTGCAGAGATTGATTAAGGCAAAAGTTTAAACCTGCAAAATAAATCATTCATGAAGTGAAAAAAGGATATAATTTTAAGTATCACCTGCTAATCAACCTATGGTGGTACCCATGGCTGATAAAAAATTAGTAGTTGAGAAGAAGGATCCTGGAATTGCTGCTCTCATAAGCGTAGTATGCATGTTTATCCTAGGAGCACCTGCGGTAGGCTATTTCTACATTGGTGATGTGAAGAAGGGTATAGAATATCTAATTGCTGGGTGGGTAGTCGCTATAGGAGTACTCATAGCATATGTTGCCGTCGGAATGTTGACAGGTGTAGGGTTATGCTGCTTCCCTGTCTTCATAGTCCCGCTGATATTTGATCTTTTGATAGTCTGGGATGTGTACCTCCAGGCAAAGGGAGAACCAACGAAGCTGCCGGTTATATAAAATAATCTAGGTAGATGACAGGCAATGCGATAATAGCAGATTATGTGTTAGACCGATATGCAAACTAATAAACTGCATCCTCTCCAGAAGCTAGAAGGAAAGCTGGGGAGGGATCACGGTATAAAAGTAGTACATAAACAGCTTAGGAAAGCCGAGCAGAGCTTCTTTCAGATTTTTATTATAGACAAAGAGGGCAGGGTATCCAAACAATCTGTTTTTGAAGGGCTCTACAGCATTGGTATAGAGCCGTATATCGATGGATGGATTGACGGGCATTACTACGAAGAAGTTGAGTTTGGAAAAACCAAAATTAATCTTTCTGAAGCGGGGCTGGATTTAGGACTATTCAAAAGGGTTGGAAAGGCGTTGAAACCCAGCTGGAGCTTCATGGTCGCATACGAAAGTTTCGTGAAAGCCGGAAGAACACTGCAAGAGACCTCCCAGGGGCTGAACTGTGGGATACCGCCGATAGCAACACCGCTTGGATACCTGCTGTTCTCCACAGGACGTCTCAAAGTAAAGGACTGGTATTTTCCTGAGGGAGGTAACGAGGGGATGCCCAAGCTTGAGGGAATTGGTGCGGTTGATGGGGAACATGCCGAACGAATCAGGAAAGAGACTGCCAGGGAACTGAAGCTGTTTTTAAAGGAGGGGGCATGCAATAACAAGGAGCTTGAGGCGCCAGCAAAGAAGAAGGCAGAGAGAATCTTGCAGAATTTGAAAAGAAGTCTGGCGAGAAACTAGAAAGATAATTTAATATTTCTTTGAGTTTAATTCCTGAGTGGAGGTGGTTACGTGGGAATTTTTCAGGAGTTTAATGAGTTTCTAAGAGAATACAAGGTAATGCCGCTGGCAATTGCAATCATAATGGGTCTTGCGATTACGGCAATGGTGCAGTCGCTTGTCAATGATATGGTAATGCCGGTAATTACCCTCTTCATACCTAGTGGGCAGTGGAAGGATGCAACACTTGCACTAGGCCCCGTAGTGATCCGATGGGGCTCTTTTGTGAGTGCATTAATAAACTTTATAATAATCGCATTAGTAGTCTTCACGCTTGCCAAGATTATGCTGAAAGAGAAGAAGGTAACGAAAAAGTGAGTATTATATTTTTGCTCTGTTGAGCAGCAGTGAGTTTGTCACAACGGAAACTGAGCTCAGCGCCATTGCACCGCCCGCAATCATGGGGTTCAGAGTTATGCCGAAGGAGTACAGAGCCCCCGCGGCTATAGGTATCCCTATCACGTTGTAGATCAGAGCCCAGAACATGTTCTGCTTTATCTTGCCCAGGGTTGCCTTTGAGAGGTTGATTGCCTTGGCAACATCCATGAGAGAGTTCCTCATCAGCACAATATCCCCGGATTCCATTGCGACATCAGTCCCTGAGCTCATCACAATGCCGATGTCAGCCAATGCGAGTGCCGGTGCATCGTTTATTCCATCCCCCACCATTGCAACAGTTTTACCATTTTTTTTCAACTCCTCAACAAACTGTGATTTGTCTTCTGGGAGAACACCCGCAGAATAATTATCAACTTCGATCTTCTTCGCGACAGCTCTGGCAACCCTCTCGTTATCTCCTGTAATCATAAATGTCTCAAGACCCATCTGCTTGAATATTGCAACTGCATCAGCCGAATCTGGTTTTACCACATCAGATACCGCCAAAGCTCCAAACTCCTCACCGTTTTTGAGCAGGACGACTGTTTTTCCTTCATTTTCAAGCTCTTGCAACTTGCTCTCAATCTTCTTGCCGACTTTGCCGAACCACTCGGGTCTTCCAAGTAGAATCTCCTTTCCCTTCACCACTCCTCTAACGCCCTTGCCTGTAACTGATTTGAATTTGGAGACAGCGAAGATGTTCATCCTCTCCTGCCCAGCTCTCTCGACTATTGCATCCGCAAGGGGATGCTCAGAAGCCTTCTCAATGCTTGCGGCAAGGCTCAGCACCTCCCCTCTGCTCATTTCACCAAAGGATATGACATCGGTTACAGCAGGCTTTCCCATTGTCACCGTTCCTGTCTTGTCCAGCAGAATTGCATCTATCTTATCGACTTTCTCAAGAACTTCCCCGCCTTTTATCAGAATCCCGTTCCTGGCGCCCTTTCCAATTCCCACCATCATGGCAGTCGGAGTGGCAAGCCCCAGAGCGCAGGGGCAGGATATGACGAGAACCGCCACTGCGGTTGTAAGAGAGAATGATAAGGTTTGGTGGAATGTGAAAAACCACATGCTGAAAGTAATTAGCGAAATCAGAATCACTGTCGGTACAAAATATGCTGAAATCCTATCGGCATAGCTCTGTATGGGTGCTTTCTTCATCTGGGCATCCTCTATGAGGCGGATTATTTTGGAGAGGGTTGAATCCGCTCCCACTCTTGTGGCCTTTATCCTCAAGAACCCATTCTTGTTCAGAGTTCCACCATAAACCCTTGAACTCCTGAATTTCTCAGCTGGGATGGACTCACCTGTGATCATTGATTCATCAACACTCGAATCGCCAGATATCACTACGCCATCCACTGGAATCTGCTCACCCGGCTTGACCGTAATTATGTCCCCTGTTTTCACCTCGTCAACTGGAATTATTCTCTCCTTTCCCTTTAGGAGGATTCTTGCTTGCTTTGGTGAGAGCTGCATAAGCTCTCTTATTGCCTGGCTAGTCCTCCCCTTAGCCCTTGCTTCCAGGTACTTTCCCAGAATGACAAAAGTTATCAGAACAGCAGATGTTTCAAAATACGTTTCCCCCATCACATCCTGAGTTAGCAGGTAGAGTGAGTAGAGGTATGCTACGCTGGTGCCAAGTGCAATCAAAGTGTCCATGTTTGCAGTTTTCTGCTTCAGGCTTGCCCAGGTGGACTTGTAGAACCTCCACCCTACGATAAATTGCACCGGGGTTGCAAGGAATAGCAGCACATAGCCCCTTGATGGAAAGTTCATCAGGAACATCCCTATGATGAATGCCGGCAGGGCAAAGACGATGCTGATTAACAGCAGTTTCTTAAGGTGTCTCTCCTCTCCTTCCCTTATCTCCTTCTCTCTGTCAAAACCAGCCTCAACAAATTTCCCGGAATAGCCAAGCTCCCTTATTCTCTCAAGCAGTTTTGATTCGCTCAGCTTCTTTTCGTCAAACTCCACAGCTGCCTTTTCTGTTGTAAAGTTCACATTTATTGCTCTGATACCTTCGGTACCCCTAAGGCCCTTTTCTATATTCAGGGCGCAGTTGGTGCAGTGCATGCCCGAAATCCTTATCGTCTTCTTCATTCGCTTCACCCTCCACCTCTGCGCTAGTGCCTCCGCCACTCGAAATTTCTAAGCTCAGTATTCCTCGCACTTGAGCTGGTAGAAGCTCCTCAGATGGTCGCATGAAGGGCATTTCTCAGGTGGCTGCTTCCCGAAGTGCACATAGCCGCACTCCCTGCACACCCACCACACTTCCTTCTCCTTCTTGAAAACCGTGCCTGCCTCCACCTCTTTCAGCAGCTTCCTGTACCTCTCTTCATGGTGGCTTTCCGCAACGGCAATCGCCTTAAGCCTCCTGGATATCTCCAGGAGTCCTTCCTTCGCGGCAACATCAGCGAATTCTGGGTACATCTTGGTGTGCTCGTAATTCTCGCCCGCAATTGCAGCCTTCAGGTTCTCTGCGGTGGTTCCAAGAATAGTGGGAACAGAAGCTTCAACCTTTATCTCATCAAAATTTTCCTTGCTTTTCTTCTTCAGCTGGTTGATAAGTTTGAAAAGCCAGCTGGCATGCTCCTTCTCATTGTCGGCAGTTATGAGAAAAATCTCTGCAATCTGCTCAAAGCCCTCATTTCTCGCAATTTTCGAGTAGAAGACATACCTGTTCCTCGCCATGGATTCTCCGATAAACGCCTTTGCCAGATTCCCAATAGTGTTTTTCATGTTGCACCTCCCAGTATGGATTAGGCTGCTGACTATTAAAATTTGCAGGTTCAGAAGGAGTTTATAAATATTCTTGCCGATAATGTTTAGCTTTAAAGGTGAGTAAAAGATGGTTGGGGCTTCAATAATAATACCTGCACTCAATGAAGAAAAATACATCGTGAAAACGCTGGAGTCAGCCAGCAGGCAAAAAACTTCATTCAATTATGAGGTTATAGTTGCGGATAATGGCAGCCAAGACAGAACAGTGGAGCTGTCCGAGAAGTACGCGGACAAAGTGGTGACTGTTAAGAGAAAAGGGATATGGATCGGGAGGAACACCGGTGCAGAGAAATCAAGAGGCAGAGTTCTGGTTTTCGTGGATGCAGATACGGTAATACCCACCAATTACCTTGAAGTTGTCAGGGCTGTCCTTGAGGATGATGAAATAAGCGGCCTGTCCTGCTCCTTTACCTTTGACAAACACAGCAAGCTTCTCGCTACCATTGAGGATCTTTCCAACAGTTACCTTGTTTTCAGGGGAATGCTAGGGAAGGGGGAAATACTCGGCTTCAACAATGCTGTGAGGAGGGACACTTTCTTCAAAGCTGGCGGCTTTCCCAACCAGCCAATGGAGGATGGTGCTTTTGCAAGAAGGCTCTGGAAGAAAGGGAGAGTTGTCTACCTCCCTAACCCCGGGGTTGTTACTTCGGCAAGGAGAATTTTAAAGAGCGGGCCAGTGCACTCCGTTGTTTACTATGCAAATCTTATGCTTATCACGGATTTCCCAAAAATTCCTATCGAAAAAATTACGATTTTCAAGAAGTACCTACCAGTGAGGTAGCTACCTAGTCCTGCCTTATATCAAAGAAGAACTCCCAGCTATCTGAGGATGGGAGATACCTCCGTCGGTGGGGTTTGCACTCAAAAGAATGTCTAGCGCTTACTCTAGAGAAGAAGAAAGATAAAATACTAAAAGAAGCGCTATTTTAACTTTCTATTTTTCCTTAGTATGTTTTGTGTTTCTGCCAACAATCCCTGCAATAAACAGGTCTTCCCTCTGTTGGCTTGAAAGGAACCTCGCATTCTGCACCGCAGTCGGAGCAGACGGCCTTGCTCATCTCTCTCGGTCCGCCGAAACTACTTGGTCTCCTACCAAAGTCACGTCTTCTCGAAGGTCCTTCATTTCTAAATCCCATTTTTTCACCTACTTGCGCCATTGTGAGTTAAAACTCGCAGCGCATGTTAAGCTAATTATTACCCGCGCTTATTTAAATAGTTTTGCAATACTGGATGTTTTGACTCCACAGAACGTGTTTTCCCCAACTACTCATTGCTTGGGTTAGAGTTCTCTTTAACGAATTGCTTCAGGTCGCTAGCGCTCATCTCCCCGCATATTGCTCGAGTCGTTCTTATGTTTATGAAGGCGGGAACGCCGGACAAGCCGCAGTCGCGCACTATAACGGGCTCGTACTGCTTATACAGCTCGTAGTTGGTTTCGTTGCTCCATGTCTCCAGCTTCGTGAAATTCACCCCTGTCTCATTCTCCACCTGCGATACTACCGGAGCCATTCTCTGGCAGTGGATGCATCCCTCTCCAAAGAATTCAACAAAGTCGCTTTCTATAACTGGAGAGCTGTTGTTTCCTGGGTTAACCGTCGTATTTGTAGAGTTGGCGGGCGTGTTATTCTGCGGGGTATTGTTGACTGGAGGAGTCTCATCCTCGTCGCATATTGAATTGCTGTTGGAGTCCAAGCAGCATTTGGCGCCAACCTGTACATAGGGTGGATCGCAGGATGCCTGCTCCAAACATCCGCTAAGCAGAATTCCGGCTGCAAATAAGACTAGTAGGCTAGCGATCAAGTTCATATAATGGCCTATCTTATCAGAACTCAAGATCTTCTTCATAAGCCGGAGGCTTCAGATCTTTAATTCATCATCAAAGTAGATTCGGAAAGAAGTAATTTATAGCTTCTCACCGCAGTTGAAGCAACAGATTGAATCTGATGGGTTCTTGGCCTTGCATTTTGGGCATACTAGCATGAGCAACTTCTTCTTCGTATACTCTTCCTCTGCCTCGCTCTTGCCTCTCTCAAGCTCCTTCCCCACCATCCTCAGGAATGCCTTGAAGGTCTCGTAAACAAAGAACATGGCAGCAACGGTTACTAGCGGTATGAGAAGGGTGTATATGCTCAACCCCTGCTGCATGTATACGATGGCCATGACTACTACCGTAGTGACCATTATTATCGCAAAAGCGAATAGGTTCTCATCTTTAGTTGTTTCATCTGTTCCGAAATGCTTTGCCATGAATAGAAGTTAGTAAGAAGGTATATATTAATCTATTTGCCGTTCAATAGTAAGTAAAAATCGAGTGATATTCGTCTGAAAAACCCGTAACAACATTAAATGTTATGGTATTATTTAAATATCAATAACTTACAAAACTGTGGTTATAGCACTGACACTTGCAGACTAAGAGTCAGAACTGTTATGACTATTGTTGCCGATAAGGATGTTACCATGTTTGAGAGAGAGGCGTTTGAGCTGGTGAGAAAGACCGTTACAGTTCTGCCCCAAGATGTAGAAGAAGCAATAAGGAAGGCAGCTGAAAAAGAAAAGGGAACCGCGAAAGTGCAGATGGGGTGTATTTTAGAAAACATAGAGATAGCAAAGCAAAACAGTATTCCGCTTTGCCAAGACACGGGCTGGCCCATATTCTTCATTTTTGGAAAAAAGATGCCTGACATTGATTTTGAATCAGTTGTGAGAAAAGCGACAAAGGAGGCCGTTATAAGGCCGAATATGGTTGACCCATTAACCAGGGAGAACACAGGTGATAACACTGGAGCGGGCGCGCCTTTTGTAAATTTTGTTCATTGCAACACGCACTATACCGATGTGTGGTATATGCCCAAAGGCTTGGGAAGCGAGAACATGAGCAGGGTTGCAATGCTGAACCCACTGGATGGGTGGGGAAGGATAAAGGAGTTCGTTCTCGAAACAGTAAGACTCGCAGGCGGGAACGCCTGCCCCCCAATCATCATTGGGCTGGGCATAGGAGGAACGATGGATCATTGCGCTTTGCTGGCGAAAAAGGCCTTGCTGCGGAGAATAGACAAACCAAACGGAAGGGAGAGGGAGTTACTGAAAGAGATTAACGCACTGGGAATAGGACCGATGGGAGTTGGTGGAAAAACGACTTGTCTGGGCGTCAACATGGAGACCGCTGCAACCCATACCGGCGCGCTGCCCGTGGCAGTGAATATCCAGTGCTGGTGCGCGCGAAGAGCAGGAATGCGCATTGAGGGAGGGGAGGTAAAGTGGATTTGAACACGGATGTAAAGTTCCCGAAACTCAGGTTAAGAGACATTGTTTACCTAACGGGCAGGGTATGCACAATGCGCGACAAGGCAGTAAGGAAATCACTGGATGAGGAGGCACCATGCGGTGAGGAACCGGTGGTATACCACTGCGGCCCGCTTGTGAGAAAGATTGGCCGTGTGTGGGAAGTCGTTTCTGCGGGGCCAACCACCTCGTCTAGAATGAACAAGAATACTCCCGCATTCGTACGGAAGTACAAGCCGAAAGCAGTTATAGGAAAAGGCGGCATGAACAAAGAAAGTTACGGGGCCATGGAGGAGAACAATTGCGCTTACCTGCTTTTCACTGGCGGATGCGGTGCGCTGGCAGCAAGCAAAGTGAAAAGGGTCGTTTCAGTCGACTGGCTCGAGCTGGGAACGGCCGAGGCTGTCTGGCAGCTTGAATTCGAGAGATTCGGGCCGCTCGTGGTGGCAGCGATGGGCGGAAGGTCTTTGTGGCAATAGCGGCTTTGCGCAGTCCCTCCAAAACAACATACCCAAAAAAGTTAGCCTTAATAAGCAGCTTTTTAAATAAAGAAAACCATATGTTAGACTACGTGGTAAAATGCAGAGAGGGAATTTACTTCATTGACCTTTTCCTTTTCTCTAGCTGCGCTTTCATGAGAGGTGTTATCTATGACTAGTCCTGAGGCTATTTCAACCCCTAGAGGGATGAGGGACATTAAGCCCGAAGAGATGGACGTAAGAGAAAAAATGCTTGACGGGATACGGAGGGTTTTCCGGCTCTACGGTTTCCAGCCCCTTGAGACTCCTGCGCTTGAGAACTGGGAGGTGTTGTCGGCAAAGGGTGCAGGGGGGGCTGACATACTGAACGAAACATACAATTTTGAGGACAGGGGCGGAAGAAGGCTGGGAATGAGGTATGACCTTACAGTTCCATTGGCTAGGTTCATTGCGATGAACCCGAGCATACCCCTGCCTTTTAGAAGGTACCAGATTGGTGGAGTTTGGAGATATGGCGATGTTGCAAAAGGGAGATTCAGGGAATTCCTGCAGGCTGATGTAGACATAGTTGGCTCCGAAAGCATGCTTGCGGATGCTGAGATAGCTGCCTGCGCAGTTGATGTGTTCATCGAGCTTGGTTTCAAGGAATTTACAGTGAGGCTGAACGACAGGAAGATTCTTTCTGCAATGACAAGGTTCGCGGGAATTGAGGAGAGCAAGGTTGACGACGCATTCAGAGCCATAGACAAGCTGGAGAAAATCGGAGAGGAGAAGGTTTTTGGGGAATTTTCGCAGAGAGGAATTCCGAATGAAGCTGGCAAGAAACTCATGGAACTTCTATCAATCAAGGGAGAAGCTGATGAGGTTCTCAAGGAAGCGGAGAGGCTCATAGGCGGGATAAAGGAGGGCAAGGAGGGAATTGAGGAAGTGAGGGAACTGCTTGCCTGCGTGGGAAAGGTCGGCAGTGAGGAGTATTTCAAGGTGGATTTCAGCCTGGCCAGGGGGATGGAGTACTACACCGGCCCGATTTTTGAGGTATTCTTCCCGGGGGGGGTGGGAAGCCTGGCAGGTGGGGGCAGGTATGACAGGATGATAGGGCTGTTCCTTGGAAAAGATGTGCCTGCAACCGGAATCAGCTTTGGCATTGACAGAATTGCCGAAGTTATGGCGAAAGAGTATGTGAAAAGCGAGGGGAGCGTATTTGTCGCAGGGGTGGATGAGAGTTGCAGTGACGAGGTTCTGAAAGCTGCGAAGAAGCTCAGGGGAAGCGGAATACCCGCAATGTTCGATCTGAGGGGCCGGTCCCTTGGAAAGCAGCTCAACTATGCAAATTCCTTGAAGATTCCATTCGTGGTCATAATAGGCAAGGAGGAGATGAAGCAGGGTAAGGTGAAGCTCAGGAACTTTGAAAGCGGAGAGGAGAAGCTTGTCAGCCTGGAGGAATGCATAGAATTAATTAAGAATGGGTAGCATATATTCTAACTCAAACAGAGTTTATCAAGGGCTGAAGAGGTTGTCAAGATGGGCAATAAAAGTGTTGAGGAAGTTAATGACGAAGTAGTCAAAAAAGGCGGGCTTTTGGCGGTCATGTATTTTGACATACATGGCAACTCGCCGGATATCATACAGAATTCCATGGTGGATATGGTGACCAGGCTGACGCATGAACCTGGAATCGTTTATGCTACTGGAAGCATTGATGAACCTATAGAGTTCGAGGGGCTGCACTCCACATCGGCCGAGGTGACGCTTCTAGCCCGTGATTTCAACGCCCTCTTGAATGTATGTTTCAGGTATGGGCCGATAGGGATAGATGTACTTAGACCGGACGAGTTGAAACTGTCTGTGCCGCAACTGCATACGATCCTACTGGACATCTCCCAGACCTCTCAGGAGTACACCAAATTCGTTTACGGGAAGCTTATGACTCCTGAGGAGAAGGAGGATTTCAACAAGAAGCTAATAAACAGGGCCGAGCTTGCCAAGAGGCTTGTTGAGAAGGGGAAAGCTGCGAAGGCATGACGTTTATCTGGAAATAAATTTATATCTTCTCGTTCTAATCCAATAAGGGAAGGTGAGAGAATGGCTGATAGGAAGAAGAAGAGAGATTTTGGCGACCCTTTTGACTTCTTTGGTGACGACGTATTCGGAGATTTTGATGATATCCGGAGGGTAATGGATGAGCTGATGAAGAGGGCAATGGGGTCTGGGTTTAGCGATCTAAAGAGCGGTGAGCCCCTTGTTTTCGGAGTGAACATGAGGGTGGGTCCTGACGGCAAGCCCGTGATACAGCAGTTCGGGAATGTAAAGCCAACAATAAAGGGGCCTATGATAGCTGACAAGAGGGAGCCGCTTGTTGATGTGATCGAGAGGGAGGATAGCATAACCGTAATTGTTGAGCTTCCGGGAGTTGACAAGAACAGAATAAAGCTCAACACGACTGACAGAACGCTGACGATATCGGCTCCGTGTGAGGAGGCGGATTTCTACAAAGAGGTAAAGCTGCCTGCTGCAGTGGATTCGAAGAGCGCCAAGGCAAGCTACAAGAACGGCGTGCTGGAAGTCTGCCTACAGAAGAAGGAGAAGAGCAAGCCGAAAGCGGAGAGCATACCAATAGAGTGAGTTAACCTGGAAAGTTACCCCCCTTCCGACTGTTTAAATACCCGCAAAACCACCTCTTTAGCGTAAGAGGTGGTTAAGATGAAAATGGATATAAGCAAGCTCAAGGATGAGGAAATTGATGAGCTCATATCATTCTTGGACAGGAGGAATGTGACCTCATTCATAAAGAAGAGCGGAGAGAGGTTGCTGCTCGTATGCAGTTCTAATCCAATAAATACCAGTAGATTAGAGTTCGGGATTAGAAACATATGAGCTTTTTTCTTATTTTTCATTTATTTTTGGAAAGCTATATTAAGCGGACGAAAGTTAATTTATCGATTTGAATGGAGTGCGCTTACCACCCTGGCATAAAAAGCCGAGGGTCGGCTTATTAATATTTATTACCAAGACAATATAGCTAGCAGAGAGGTTGGGAAGAATGCAGAAGAAATTCATCGTGAACCCCTGGGAAGTGAGGGGAGATGTGGATTACGAGAAGCTCATAAAAGAATTTGGAGTGCAACCGCTCTCCAAGGAGCTTATGAAGAAAATCGAGAGAAAGGCCGGGGAGATGCACCTCTACCTGAGGAGAGGGCTGTTCTTCTCCCACAGGGACTTTGATGCAGTTATGCAGGACTACGAAAGGGGAAAGCAGTTTGTGCTGTATACCGGGAGAGGCCCTTCCGGCAGGACGCATCTGGGGCACCTGATTCCATGGATCTTCACGGCATACCTCCAGAAGGCATTCGGCTCAAAGCTCTACTTCCAGATGACTGACGATGAGAAATTCCTCATGAGGGACGTGGGGCTTGATGAAGCAGTGGGTTACAGCTATGATAACGCATTGGATGTAATAGCAAGCGGGATGGAGCCCGGGAATACCGTGATATTCTCGGACGTGGAATACATAAAGACCATATACCGGATATCACTGCAAATTGCGAAAAGGGTGACTTTCTCAACTGCAAAGGCGGTTTTTGGCTTCAAGAACAGCTCGAACATAGGCATGATATTCTTCCCTGCAATCCAGGCTTCGCCTGCTTTCATGGCCCAGATGCTGGAGAAGAAGAATGTCAACTGCCTGATACCCTGCGCAATAGACCAGGATCCGTACTGGAGGATAGCAAGGGATGTGGCCCCAGCCTTGGGGATGCCCAAGCCTGCCGGCGTATACTGCAAATTCCTGCCAGGCCTGCAGGGGGTTGGAGGCAAGATGTCTGCTTCTGAAGAAGAGACTGCAGTATATACAACGGATTCCCCTGCTGTTGCAAGGAAGAAGGTGATGAGTGCATTTACAGGAGGCCGGGCAACAGTTGCAGAGCAGAAGGAGAAGGGGGGAAATCCGGAAGTTTGCGTTGTGTACCAGTGGCTCTACTACCTGTTTGAGGATGATGATGAGAAAATCAGGAAGTTCTGGGACGAGTGCAAGGGAGGAAAGATACTCTGCGGAGAGTGCAAGAAATACCTGGCTGATAAAGTCGGCCGCTTCCTAGAGGAGCACCAGAAGAGGAGAGAGAAAGCTAGGAAGGAGATAGATAAATTCATTGTAAAGGACTGATCACTTCTTCTCAGTCTCTTCTCCGGACTCCAGCTCTATCTTCAATCCATCCAGAGCCATAGTCATCTGGTCTTTCGCTATGTCCAGCACGCCAATCGGGTTGACAGGGAAGAAGACATATAGACCTCTGTTTTTGTTCTCCCCGACGAAAATCCACCTGCCCACCTTGAAGTTCTCAACAAGCAGGCTGGTATCAACCACAAACATGCTTCCCTTTATCATCTCATCCAGAAGAGCTTCATGGGATGTGTCGTAGTTATCAATAAAGAGTACTTCGTCTTCATCCTCCTTTCTGACGAAGAAGAGCGGGGTCACAAATGGCTTCTTAATGCTCTTCGCCTTATCCTTCACAGCTCCGCCAATTTTATCAGCAAGCCTTGTCGCCTTAAGAGCATCGTCCTTGTATTTTGATACCTGATCTGCTACTTCAGTCCTCTTGTTTTCAAAGTAGCGGTTAACATCAATCTTGAGTCGGTCTATCTCCTTTCCTATATCCGGGGTATCCGCATAATCATCAGGGTTTTCAAGAAGGTCACGGAGAGTGAAGACATACTTTCCGGCTATTGAGCCATCTATGTCATCTATTATCAAATCCATCTGTTCCTGAAGTGTCATGGTTCCAATAGGTGCAGTAACATCCGCCATATCCAACCACCTTTTTAAATTATATTCTTGTATGTGTATCCACGGGTATTTATTACTTTCAGTATTCTGGCTTTGCACTTATTCACCTTACCTGAGAAGTTACCCCTTCCTCGCTTCTGGTGCAGGTTTTAAATACTCAAAATGAGCAATTTGATAGGTGAACTTATGGCTAAGGTAACAGTCATACAGGGTGAAGGAGCAACGAAGGTAGACAAAAAGGCGAAAGTGGACACAATCGATACAGGGAAGGAAGTAAGAAGCGATATAGGGAAGAGGATAAAAGAAGTACGTCCAATCAAGACGGAGAAGGAGTTCAAAGCAGGAAGCGAAAGAGACAAGGAAATCGAGAAACGAAGGAAGGAACTCCTGGGAGAAATGATCGAGGGCGTCCAGAAGGACAAGAAGAGATTTCAGGAGAATATTGATAGCCTGAAGGAAACGGAAAAGACGGATAAGTGGATGAAGTGGGTGTCTGGGGGCAGTGCCGTGGCGATGGGCGCTTTGACGCTATACACCGCTCTTGTGGATAAGAGCATTGCTTTCGCGTCTATCGCTTTTATATTAACGACATGCTCTGCATTCCTCTGGGATATGTATAAAAAGTCAGCCCCTGCAACGGCTAGAAACATAAAATCCTGGGAAGGGCTACTTTCTAATTCGGAGAAGGAGGATAAAAAGTTGAAAATGCAACTTTCCGAATTGGAGAAGACGGAAAAGAAGAGGTAGAGAGGTTAAAGCTGAACATCCTGTTTAAGTGCTAAGCATTAGTACAACGAACTCATTCGCGGTATCATCGCGCAGATGAAAGCCTGCTCGCTCATCTCGCTCCTCTCTGCCAGCCCCTTTGATAAGTAGCCCAGCGCTCCCTTTTTTTTCCCTATGTCGGAAATGCCGCTTAACCTTGAGAAGACTTCCTTCATGGTTTTTCCACTTTTCCTTATTTCCTCAGCAAGTTCGCCGGGAACCTCGAATGCCATGCTGTAGCCAAACGTAACAGTCTCGCCATCATAGACGGCGCACAACTGGCAGTTGAAGTATTTTCCTTCATACCCGAAAAGCCCGCTCTCAAGCCCTATCCCGTAGTCTGCTTTCAGTTTTTGCTTTGCCACCTTGGCCCGCTCGATGGCGCCAGCCAGCGTATCATCATCAAACGGCTGGCCCGGAATCTTTGAGGCTACCTTGATGCCGCGCAGCTTGAAATTTTTGAATATCTTCCTGGCCACTCGCTCAACACCCTTGAGCTTTGTGGGATTGGTTGAGCCGACAGCCAGGATCAGCGGTTTCTTCCTTATCCCTTCCGCATCAACCTCCCCTCTCTTTATCCTCTCGCATGAAAGCCTCTTGAAATCGCTTGCGTTGAGCATGCGCAAAGAGATTACTTCCAGGGGCTTCAGCCCCTTGCTCCTCCTCATGCGGTTTATCTCCTCAGCCCGGGCCTTGGTCTCATTGCTTACCACTATGGCATCAAAATCCCCATGAAGAGTGGGCCCGTATACGTCATGGAGCTCGAATATCTCAACTCTCATAAGCTCCTTCCCAAGAAACTTCTCAAGCATGCTTTTCCTTAAGCTGAAGGGAGAGCACCTGTATCTCTTGTTCCTCCTTGCAAACTCGTCGCTCGTGACACCTATATACACTCTCTTCCCTGATGAGAGCGCGAGCCTGAGCAGCTCCCTGTGTCCCTTATGCAGGGTCTCGAAGGTACCCCCGACTATGACTTTCCCGTGCATAGGGATAAGTTAAAATAAAAGGAATTAAAAATACTTCTCATGGATGAGAGGAAGAGGATAGAGGAGGACATAGTTCAGTTCTACGAAAGCGTCAAGGATGTAAAGGATGCTGGAGAGATAGTCGAGCTTGCAACAAGGTACTGCAAGGATGCCGAATTCTACCTCAAGAAAAAAGATTATGTGACTGCCTTCGGGTGCATCAACTATGCGCATGGGCTGATTGATGCGGTAAAAAAACTGGGTGAGGGATAGTATGGACTGGGAGTTTCAGCTTCCCACTAAGATAATTTTTGGGAGAGGCAGCCTTACGAGGTTAT